>Ga0114963_10000144_pt1 | contig 44461 bp, 53 predicted proteins | sample C_131016_EF_Meta_FD_87019 | JGI IMG/M metagenome (GOLD analysis project Ga0114963, IMG submission 87019) | Freshwater microbial communities from Lake Croche, Canada to study carbon cycling - C_131016_EF_MetaG | ecosystem: Environmental > Aquatic > Freshwater > Lake | place: Lake Croche, Canada... | reverse complement strand
GACCTGTTTGCTTTGAATGTTTTTAGATTGATGCCTTTTCTTTTCAACTCTAATTCATTATTATCTGAAGTTGATGTTGCATCTTCACCACCAGCACCAATTGATTCTGGAATACTAGTTGACTTGCCTTTTCTTTTCAAGTCAATCTTTTCACCAGATGGGCGTGCTAAGTTTTCACCAGAACTCGCCATTGAAAGACCAGACTCTATGCCTTTGTCGATACTTTCTTGGTGGTTTTGGAGGGCTGCTTTTTGCTTGGTGCGGATTTGGTTGATGGTGATTTTTTCTTTGTACGGTTTGGATTCACCTTGACCTTGTTCTGTACTGTTGACACCGATGCTGTCTGCGGCTGGGGTGAAGTTGTAGTTTCCACTTTCAATTCCTCTGTTGGCAATTCTGCCTTCGGTAAGGATGTCTCTAATGGTTTTGGTTCCTTGGCGTTGCTCAAGAAGCTCTTTAGTAGTCTCAACATTGTCATTCTCCTCTTTTATTTTAATTACATAACCTTTTGGATGTTTCATTACTTCACCACCACGCAGATGGGATTCTTTTGCAGCTGAACGGCGAAGCAAGAACACTCTTGTTTTACCATCATTACCACGCAATAGTTTGACCTTCTTTTCTTCTGTAAATAATTCATCTTCTGATTCAGATAAGAAAGACTCAAATTCTTCATTGACTTTTTTAGGTTCTGATTTCTTCGTTGAACTTCCTGAGGTTGGAACATTAGGTTCTTTATGTGCTTCTTTTTCAACCTCAACGAGTTTATCATGCACAACTCTATGTGTTGTCTTACCATCTTTACCATATCTACCAAAACCATAATACTTCAAACCCATTCTGCGAGCTTCTTTAGCCGCACCTGAATCTGGATGTGCAGTCTTCTCTGCGCCATCTTTTGATATTGGTAGTGTATCTTTCTTTTGCATCTCCATAGCAATCCAGGCTGATGCAACAGGATTACTTGGTGGTTGTGCTACGAACTGTTGCACCTTTGTGTACATCTGAAGCATCTCATCTTTTTTAGCTTTGACTACATCAGGTGGTGCATTTCTTAAATCTTCAGAGTTATCAAACTCCATGTAGTTATCACCAAACAACTTTGCAAACTCAGGGCGTCCTTGTTGTACGTTGTCCCATTTTTCTTTACGAATGTTTTCTGGTACTGTACGACCACCACGTTGACCACGTTCTATGTTTCGTTGTTTAGATACTTCATCAGCAGTATTAACTAGAACCATTGATGATTCATAACCAACTTCTTCTAGTTTCTCTTTAATCTTTGTGACTTTTTCTATGTCATCACCTGTGCCATTGATAATCAAACCATTGCGACCTAGAATCGCAAGTCGTTGGCGCAATTCAGTCATACTCTTTGCTTTACCACGGGTGAGATTTCTTTTTTCTTCTTCTGATGCAGGCATAGTCTTATCAAGACCTTGTTTGTCCATTAAGAACTCAAGTGCCTTATCAGAATTCATCTCTGTCATTCCATGGCCTGCAAGTGTATTATCTAGCACATAGTCTTTACCAGAACCTGGTCCGCCTGCTAGAAATACTACTTTAAATATTGCTTTGTCATGTACACCTTCAAACAAAAGAGATTCAAATTCTTCATTGATACTCTCTTTGATTTGCATACCTTTACGCACATCAGCAAACATTTCTTTTGCATGATGTTCAGGTACATGTGCAGGTACACCTTTTTTGAATTCTTTGAAATTACCAGAAGATGCATGACTACGCATTTTAGATGCAGACATGCCTGTAGTACCTTCTGCATCAGGGTCTCTTTCACCTGCGGAATGTACTGTTATCTTTTTGAAGTTATATAACTTGCCTTCGCCTGTACCATTGTACTGTGCAAGTTTCTTTTTGTATTCTGGAACACGGTCAGAACCTGCGACCATGTGTAAATGAGTTACACCTTGTTTGTGTAACTTCTCTGCATGAGAAAGAAATGTAGGTGACTCTTTACTGGATGTAGAGAGGTTTGTTTTTGGGAAGAATCTTTTTGCGTGTTTGAGTTTATCAGCAGAAGATAGTGGATTCTTATCTTTATCTTGTGTGTGGGATAGGACTACGCTGTGATTGCCGCCAACTTTGTCAGCGACTTCTTTAACTTTGTTTACAAGGACTTCATGCCCTGTAGTAGGAGGAGACATGCGGCCAAACGCCATGACATGATGCACCTCTTTATTTTCGCTAATAAATTCTCTAAATTTCATTCTCCGCCTCTACAGCAGTTGATTAATGCTCTATTTAGTAATTTATCAGCTTTAAAATTGCGTCTACAGAACTCTTTGTGGTGTGATTATGAACGGCATATTCGTATGCATTATCAAGTTTTTCGTCATCTGGTCGTTTAAAATTGACAAGATAGTCAGACAATTCTTTGTCATTCGTATAGGTTTTACCAAATTCTTTCATCATGGTTGCACCAGCAATATCTCTTGCAACCCATGGTGTATGATTGAGCATAGATTCTACAAGAACAAGACCGAAGCCTTCTTCAAATGAGTGCATGATATACAGGTCTGCTTCTTTCATTGCATCAGCAACTTCTGCCTTGTCTTCAAGCATTAGAGGTTTAATAAACTCAGATTCTTCTGGCATCAAATCATGTCTATTATCATAACCAGTCAAAACTAATGTTGTATCAGGAATGTTCAGTATACTAAACAATTTTGCTAACTCTTTCATGCCTTTATGTGGCCAATATCCACCGCATGATAGGAACATATTCTTTGTTTTGATGCCATATCTCTCACGGAAACCTGGTCGACCAATCGCATGTGCTTCATTTACACTTAGATTAATCTTAACACTTCTACTCAATGCACCATGTTTCATTACATGATCCCAGTCTTGTGGTGTTCCACAACCAACCCATTTTGCGTCATTCAGTGCTTGCAAACACACAGCACTTTCTGATGGTTTGATTATGTAATACAATACTGGATATGGTAAATTTTTGATGTTTACAAGAACAAGATTTTGAATACCAACATCACCACCATGAACAACAACTAAGTCCCATGGATAGTTAAATATGGCAGTGTCACTTGTTACATGAACTCCATTCCAATCACCTTTGTGTTCACCTGTAAATACAGCAACTTGATGACCTCGACTTAGAGTTTCTTCAGCCAAATCTCTTGTATGGTTTTCTGAACCACCAGGATAAGGTGCGTATCTGTGAACTACGTATAATATTTTTTTCATTTCAATCGTTCTATATCTGCATCAACCATCATCTTAACTAATTCTTCAAACGATGTTTTGTTTTGCCATCCTAAAGTCTCTATCGCTTTGGTATTGTTACCACGAAGAACATTCAATTCAGCAGGACGTTTGAATCTTGGGTCACTTGCAATATATTGTTTCCAATCTGTGATACCGACATGATTAAATGCACAGTCTAAGAATTCATAAATCGAATGACATTCATTTGTAGATACAACATAATCACCAGGTTCTTTTTGTTGTGTCATCATCCACATAGCCTCAACGAAATCACCTGCAAATCCCCAATCACGTTTAGAATCTAAATTACCAAGTGTAATCTTATCTGCAAGACCTAATTTTATTCGTGCAACACCATCCGTAATCTTTCTTGTGACAAATTCTTTTCCGCGGATGGGTGATTCATGGTTAAACAAAATACCATTAGAAGCGTGTAGACTGTAGCTCTCACGGAAGTTTACTGTAATCCAATACGCATATAGTTTTGCGACACCATATGGACTTCTTGGATGGAATGGAGTTGTTTCATCTTGATGATTGTCTTTTGCATTACCATACATCTCACTTGTGCTTGCCTGATAGAATCGTGTTTCTGGATTATGTAATCTAATCGAATTGAGAATATTTAGAGGACCGATTGCATTTACTTCTGTTGTTAACTTATTCAAGTCCCAACTAGAACCAACAAAACTTTGTGCTGCAAGATTATAGAATTCATCCGGTCTGATTGACTTGACTAAATGACTCATAGAATTTTCATCAGTGATATCACCAGTCACTAACTCAATATCGTTTTCAATGTTTAGAAATTTTAGATTGTCTGTATTAGGATTTGAATATCGTTTCATCAATCCATATACATGATATCCTTTACTCAGTAAAAACTTTGCAAGATATGGTCCATCTTGACCAGTGATGCCTGTTACAAATGCTGTCTTTTTCATAATTAACCTTTTTCACAAATCATTTTCAATATTGAACCAGCCGCAGGTTCTGGATTACGAGTATCAGGTACTCTACGACAATTTACAAAACCATTCTTCTCTAACAACTTTTTAAGTGAGTCTGTATCAAATGCATTTACATGCCCCATGCCTGGCATTTTGTATTCTTCTTTGTTATGGAAACCACCAAACAAATATGACATTGCATTTTTCCAATCATCATCTGATTGATTCAACCAACCAGCATTTGTTTTTTCTTTCCAATCACCCTTAACAACTCTTTCAAAAATCCATCGTGCATCAGGCACAACAACTTCAAAGACTGCATCTTTCTTCAGAATACGATGTACTTCTGTTAGTACTCTATCTATATCGAAAATGTAGATGTGTTCAATTACATCACCCATGTATGCCTTTGAAAACACTTCATCACCAAATGGATAAGGTGTCTCTAACAAATCATGTTTACAATTCACACCAGGCCAATCGTTGAAGTCCATACGAATGTGTGCATCTGGTTTAGGCCATGGACCTGATCCTATATCAATAATCATTTTCTTCTTTCAATATCTTCTTCAATACACTTTTCGCCATACTGTATCTCAATAATTTTCAATTCAGTTTCTTGTTCATTAGATAGTTGATGCCATGTGCCAACTGGTATCTCTAAACTTTTCTGAGCCTCTAACTGATACTTTCTTGCAGAATGGGAACTCTCTTGCGTAATAGTTGCAACACCTTCTGAAATATGCCAGTGTTCATTTCTCAAAAAATGTTTCTGCATACTCAAAGATTTGCCTGGTTCTACTACTAACTCTTTGACTTTGACTGTTGGTGTTTCATGTAAAACACGATAGTGTCCCCATTGTCTTTCAGTCTTAGGGTTTTTCCATTCTTTTAGAATCCATGATGATGAATTCATTTTGTTTTCACCACCAACACCAAAGACAAATTCTAACTGAAGCATTTCTTTAAGTAAGTCCATTTCTGGAATATTTTCTTTTGTTCTATCTCCGCCGTTGGCAAAAATTATATGAGCCGTTGGATGTATTGCTCTTACTTTTCTAATAACATCTTTGGCGCTGTTATCACTGTCATCAAAGTTAATAACTCTGTCAACATTTTGAAGTGCTGAAATGATAGTTGCACGTTCTTCCCAAGGCATAAATTCTTGCCCTTTCTTTCTACGTAACCATTCATCAGAATTAACTCCAATAATTAAAGAATCACCAAGAGCTCTAGCTGCATTAATATAGGCAATATGACCTGAATGTAATGGGTCGAATCCACCAGTTACAATTACAATTTTCATATGACACCTTTTAATGCTCTAGAGATACCATCGTAGATATTAATTTTTGGTTTGTAGAACGATAACATTTTATCTGGATGACAAACACGATACATCACACCAACTGGTGCAGTTTTGATATGATTAACTTCTGGATTGTATCCTTGAATACCGCAAACGATTTGTTGCAATTCATTAAATGATGTTGCGATACCAGAACCAAGATTTACAGGACCTTGAATGTCTTGTTTGATTGCTTCATCAACTGCATCTACAATATCTTGCATGTGAATGAAGTCACGTACTTGGTGCCCATCACCCCAAATATCAAATGGGTTCATTAAATTCTTTGCACGATGAATGTATGATGGGAAAGGATAGTCTAAGTCTTGGTCTGTTCCGTACCCACTGAATGGTCTGAACACATGTACTCTGACACCAGCTTCTTCTAAGAATTGTAAACAGAATTCACCAGTTAGTTTTGCCCAACCATATGTCAAGTCAGGCATTTTTGTTTTCTTCAAATCAATAAAAGATTCAACTAATCTATTTTTTCTTTCCAAGTCTTGTAGTTCAATTGGATATGCAGCTGATGAGGAGAAATAAACTACTCGACCTGGTTTTGTTTTTAATGCCCATTGAATCATATCTGAATCAATCGCCAAGTCTGTTGCGACTGAAAGTGGGTTGCCTTCAATCGTTTGACGACCACCAACAATTGCTGCAAGGTGAATTACTAGGTCAAAATAACTATCATTTGTTTTGAAAAAATCTCGGCAGTCGTTGCCTTCTTTGATATCAATACCCACAATGTCATGTTCAGCATACTTACGCATAAAATATTTGCCCACAAAACCCATGTGGCCAGTAATCAAAATTCTCATATCAAATCTCCGCAGCTCTAATAATATCGTTAATTCTATTAATATATGTATGATGCTCTTTTATCTTCTTCATTTGATTTAGAATCAAGTCTTTAGTCTTTGGATTTCTTTGCATCTCTAATGCAACATCAAACAAGTCACCTGAGTCTGGTGCATATGCAATTTCACCATCAAAGAAATCATAAATTGTTTTTGAGTTAGTAAGACCTAATGCGCCATAACTAACATTCTTAATTGCACGACAAGCAATATAACCATTCACAAGATGATTCTTTGGTCTGCAATCAAGTGGCAACAAAGACTCCACAACATATTTTCTAACAACTTCTGTTGGTAATGGATTCTGCCATGGTGTGTTGTATAGAAAAGGTATTTTACTATCTTCACATCTCTTAATAAATGGCATGAACATTTCTTGATTGTCTTCTCGGATCGTACCACAGAAAAATGCTCTGTTCTCTAATGGTTTAAATCTGTCTTCAAAATTAATTTCATCTGGTAACAGGTCTGTAGCCCATACAGTGTAGAAATTATCATAGTCTGTGCCATGTTCATAAAATGATACATCATTAAATGCATCATACTTTTCTTTTTCAAATTTGTAATTGTAGTTCTTGTCTTCTACACCATTAGAACCCCAACCATGTTCAGCAGTAAATCTAAAGTCAATCAGTTTACCTACTTTACCAAGATACATTGATGCGCCTGGATTACCTTCAACTGGTCCTCTGTTGCCAAGATAATGTACAAAATAACATGCAGTCTTGTTCAATGGAAGATTGTTACTGAATCCATTTTGAAATGCCAACCATTGTTCTGTAATGACGATTGCATTATCAAAGAATGAGTTTTCAACATTGTCTCTGTTGTCTAACCAGTATACATCAATACCCATAGACTTTGCAGCACGTACACAAGCCTCATGGATAAAACCGTGTGTGTGACCACTGTCTAATTTTGCACCCCAAACAATTATCTTTTTATACTTCTTCATATCAAGCCTTAATCTTGAACCAAGCATTTTGAGATACAGATTCTATATCCATATTACCGAAAAACTCCATCAGTGCTTTCTCTACAGTCGGAATGTAAAGGTCGTGACCTGCAAAGATGCCACCCTTTTTAACTTTCGGATAGAAATTCTTAAAGTCTCTTAATGCACCTTCATATGAATGGTCACCATCAATGAAAATGAAATCTAAACTTTCATCTTCTAGTGTCTGTACAAATTCTACACTTGATGTATAAACAAATTCAATCTTGTCTTTGTATGGTTGCAAACGATTAGCTGCATGTTGTTTCATAGCCTCTTGTCTGTCTTCACTAACAACAGTTCCGTTCCAATCAATGAATGATGGATAGTGGTCTACTGCATATAGTTTCTTTAGATTAGGAATTTCTTTTGCATAGAGTTCTGTAGTAACACCAAGACAAACACCAATCTCAACACCAATCAAATCACCTTTTAGTTTATTGATATGTTCTACAAGACCAGAACCTGATATGTTCTTCTCACCCCATTCAATTTGTTTTTCTACCCATTGGTCTGGAGGCAAATGATCCCAAGGATCCGAAGAACCAGGTTTTGGTGCGCCTGTACTTCTCATTATATTATCTACAGTATTGATTGTTAGAATCTCACTCATATTTTGCCTCTATAATTTTTTTCCATTCAGGTACTCTGTCATATTGATGTACGATTGCAAAAGGAGTTCCGTCACTTGTACATACTGTATTATCTACTAAAATTGGAGATTTGTCAACTAGCTTAGACCCATATTTGCCTGCAATCTGAGGACCTGTTGTGCCTAATTGTGCGGCATATCCATCATCTGACATTGCAAAATTGGTAATGTCTTTGTATGATTTCATATTCAGCAAAATGTTTAGTGCGGCTTGGTCTGGTCCACCACCACCCTCAGTGTAATGAGAGGTACTGTTACATAGCATATAGATGTTTAGGAACAAATCAACCATAGTATCAAACTTACCAGATACTGTGCCTGCATTGTAAATTAAATTGTCTTTGTTGTGGTCATGTATGAGAGCACCAAATGCTTTCATAAGATTGTGATTACCCCATTCTTCATCTTTGTAGCGAATAGATTCACATGCAACATTAATTTCTTTGTCGCCGATGTTGTTCTCTAGCCAAGTTGATGGGTTTGTTTGAAAGACAACATCTTTAACATCTGTAGTAATGATGTAACGATATTGCCCTTTGAATCTCTTTAGAAGATACCACATGTGCAAAAATCTCTCAACAACAATTGAGAAATCCTCTTTGTATTTGAATCTTCTTTTTTCTTCGTCCTTACCAAAAGCAAGGATGGTGTATTTGCGTTTCACCAATTCGTCAACTGTGTCATAATCTACATCATAACAAATCATAGCCTTTGTGCCAGTAAATCCACAAGTGTCTAATGAATTTACCCAAGGTCTAATTTTATCAAAGTTGTATCCTGTGATACAACCAACCACTATATCTTCCATAACAAACTCCAATAATTAATAATCTTTAAATCGTTTTATCTTCTTCTTAACACTCTGTCCTGGTGTGTCTCTCTTATATGTATTCGACAAATAAGTCGTACCATCGTTTCCACCACCTGATGGAGGCAATATATCAGGACTACTGCCTTCTTTTAATTGTCTTCTTCGTACAATTCGTTGAACCGCTTCTGTCATTTTATCCTCTTGTCAGACTTAAAACTTTCTGAATCTGTGCCTCTAAAATTGGTTTACGATTAGGCCAATTGATATAAGGTTTGTCAGCAGTCTTCAACAAATTAGTTAAGAATGGCATAATCAACTTCTCTACTTCTGCCAATCTGTGCTTATAGTTTTCTACTGTCTCATCTTTTTCATTGATTACAGCATTATATTCTTCTTCTGATACAGCAGAGAAACCAAAGTCATTGTCTCCGTACTCTGCCATAATCTTGTTTATATCATATGCGGGCATTATTTACTCCAATTTTTCTGTGCGGTGAAATTCAAATGACTAAATTCAAGTCTGTCAACCAACTTAACTGCGTTGCCTGTTAATTTATCAACTGCAACAAAACCTTCTGGATTTGTCACTTTGAAACCGTCTTCTGTTTGTACAAATGTACTTGTAACTTGTTTCATCTGTTGTAACTTTTTGATAATCATATTCTTGGCATCTACCATGCTGTTCTGCATATCAAATATGTTTTTCAAATCGTTTGCACTGTTACGGAGAGTACGCATGATTTCATTCTTAATCATAGTCTTATCTCTCTTTGTCTTCTCCATCTTTGCAGAGACAATATCTTTGTTTAGTTTTTCTTCAACCCATTTCATCAACTCTCTTGTGTGTGCGGCTGTATTAGTAATCTTTTGCCCTTCACGCACTTTGGTATTGTTGAATGTCTTAATGTATTCTCTAACTGTATCATTACCAGAAATTCTACCAATAGACATTGAGTTTGTTTGTTTGAATACTCTACCGATATCAGATAGGATATAGGTAATTTTTTTTGTTTCTTCTTCTGTGAATGATGCAGTACCAGATGCATCAGTAAAATATGCATCACGGAACCAAACATCTTTAGTTGGTGTTAAATTCTTAATATCAATATTGAATGATGCCTTCATATCAGCAAATGTTTTACCTGTGTATGAAGTATGAAAGACAACACCCAGCTGTGCAGCCTGCATAGTCTTTGCAAGTTTAGAATCAGAGGGCACAGCATAGATTAATGTGTTTGGTTGAAATGTAATGTAGTCTTCACCATCAAGTGTCTTCTCTGACAGGTCACCCTTTGCAAACATCATATCACCTTGCAATACACCTTTGATGCCAAGTTTTGGAAGATAACGGAGTGCAACTTTAAGTTTTGCATTAAGACCTTCACCTGGATGATTCTTATCAATGTCTGCATCAGTATAATTCAACTTTGCATTTGCATTGAATACACCCTTTGTACCAACAAAGAATTTACCATTGTCTGGATTAATACCGCAAAAGATTGCTGGTGAGCCATCCCACTTTGTTGTGGTATTTACTTTTGACGATGAGTGGCCAGCAAGCATATCTCTCAATGCCTGTAGAAAATTAATTGCATCTCTGGCGCCAGCAACACCACGATTTAGAATCTCATCCTCAAGGTGTTCTAGATGAAGATTTGCACCTTCTTTTTTTGCTTCGGTTAAAAATTGTGTGAAGTTCATGGTTGTTCTTTATTTTGCAATCACAAATTTACCAGATTTCTCTGTTCTACTAGAAGTATATTCGATGAACTTTTGTACCACTTTTTCATTTAGAAGAACTCTTTTTTTATCTGATTCATTACTCTTAAACCATTTATATATTACTGGCATAATTGCATTTGAAATATACAACGCACTTAAAGTTGCTCTCTCATCATCATACATTTCTTTTTGTGGACTTTTTAATTTTGTTCCAGATTTAACTTTAAACTCTTTATTGGTCTTCTCCAATTCAATCGAATATTTTCTAATACCATCATTGAAAGCTTTAGTTAATTCATCACCAAATTTCTTATCAACTTTTGATATTAATTGACTTATTAAAGGAATGCCTACAACTGAACCACCACGTCCACCTGCACCAGTAACTTCAATCTCACATTTTACGGCTTTATTTACTCCGTAATTTGAACTATATGGGTCATGGCGAATTTTAAGTTTATCTTTCTTATCTCTACTAAAGTATATTTTTATATCTCTTGTCACTGGTTTATCTCTGGTGTATTTTTTACTCCAATCACTAATTCCATAATACTTAATATCACCTAAATATTTTTCCTCATCGGACCTTTTGAAGTTTACTTTTACTAGATGAACTTCATGTTCCGCCTTCTTTAAGGAAAGTGGCAATAAATCACCACTATCAACTAAAGTACCTATTAGTTTATTAAGATTGACAAAATTATATGACTTTGCTAACTTACCAGTAGCCAAAGTAATTTCACTTAAAATAGTAGTTTCAGCTTTCTTCGACACAAAGTATATGTCAGCAGGGCTCCATTTATTAATATCACCAAAATAACCACCATCATTTTTGTTCGCAACATCAAAAAGTGAAGCTACATTTTCCATAGCGTTTGAGGACCTACCTTTTTCTTTTGCGCCACCACGAACATACATTATATCTTGCCATTTAGGTGCTTGTATTTTAGAAAATTTTGTACTGATAGTTTTAATATCATGTATCAATTTCTTAGCAATATTAAGTGATGATTCATACCAGCCATCAGCAGTATTTAAAAAAGATTCAATCTGTTTTAAAGTAATCTGCGGCATGTTCGTTTTAGCATAACAATCATCTATGACTTTACCATAATGTTTTTTGAAATCGTTATAAGTCGGAAGTTTAGTTAAATCGAATTCTTTTTGAACCTTTGCATAACCTAAGTAATCTGCAATAGCACAAAATAATGCTTGAGCCGCTTCGCCTTCTTTTGGTGAGTCTGCCATTAAATACTCCTATGATTTTATTGGAGTATTTATACTATCACAACTGCCGTATTATGTCAAGCGAAAAATGAATCTAGGGTATTCTTTTCTGTCTTTGGATATTCAGAATTTCCTTTACGAAACACCCATATCGGTTCAATAAACACATCTTTCAATTCTACGGCATTGGGTCTGGCCATCATACGCATACCTATCTTGCCAACATAAAAAGAGTCTTCAAATGATGCAAAGTGTTCAACCATGTCATCACACAGAGGAAGTCTTTTCGACCCTTTTGTGCGTGGTTCAATAATGTTTATCATCATATAACCATCTTGTTTGATTGTCTTCCAAACTGTCTCAGTTACCTTAAAGAAGAAATCATATTTCCATCCATTGAATGAATCATATCTCGACCATGATTGATTGGCAGCCTTGTCAGTATCTGTTGCATACTTCTCTGTTTCAAAGTAAGGTGGTGATGTAAAATAGAAATCGAATGTATCAACATACAAATCCCAATTCACATCTTCTGATGGAAGATTCCAAATCTTTACAGTCTTCTTACCGATACATTCAAAGTAATCTGTTTTCTCAATTAGAGTTGGTTCACCACCAAGAAGTCTTTCATATGCGACACATTGTTTCTTGTACACTTCAAACACATCAGGATTTGGGTCACAACCAACATACATCTTTGTACATGGTGTGCCATAGAATCCTGCAAGTCTATCACCCCACCCGCATGATGTATCTAATACATTTTGTGCTTTATGTTTTTCATACAAGGCCTTTGCAACGGATGGTCTGAATTGTGTTGCAGTATATGTGCCTAATCTAAATGCAGTACGAAATGTAGCCTCATTCAAATCATTGTCACCCATAATACCTTCACGCCAAAAAGTCCAGTTCATCTTACTTAACCTATCTTTGTCGTTCCAGATTTCTAATGGTGCAGATGATGAATTAGAACCACATTTCATTCGGTTCATTTGCTGAAAATAATCACTCACTACATTGTAATGATTTGATTTATCAATCACACCTAATGGCATATCAGAGTATTTGTATTTGTAATTGTATCGTTCTTCAACTACATCAAAATCTTTGTACTGGTCTAAATGAGAACGATAATAGAAGTCAGTGAAATAACTTTTCACTTCATGCAACTCGCAATCATTTGTCGGAAAAGGAACATTGTTTCTATGTACATACTCAGCCAAAGATTGACGAATGTCATCTTTTTCATATGTAACAATCAATGATTTCCAATTTTCTGATTTGACATTTGGTATGCCACGACTATCACAAGTTTTAGAAAAGTAATCTACAAGTTCTTCTTTAATCATAGTTTAAATTTTTTCAATACATCATTCGCTAATGTTAAATCGGTTGCTTCTGGTTCATTATATACATCCAGCATCTTCACATCAAATCCAGTTGGTGACTTTGGATTAAATTTCAATATGATAGTTTGTTTCTCAGGATTCCACAGAGACTTATTGAAATTGATTGTTATCGTTTTCAGTTCTTTGTAGTTCAATGGTTGTTTTCCGTAGTTCATACTTTAAGACCTCCAAAGTCTTTTCTTCGTTCACGGTTACCAAATGTGTTCAGAGGTTTATCAGGAATACCTGCATCAGCAATATCTTGTTGTGCAGAATCTTCAACATCATATAGTCTCATCTTTGCACGGTCAATACCAAGAACGAATCTCTTATACAGATTAGGGTCACCATAACGATTCTTCAATTGCTTAACAAGAATCTGATTCAATGCTTCTAGTTCTTCATTTGTCACAAGAGCAAACATAAAGTCAGCAGTTGCAGGTAGACCAAAAGATTCTGAAGTATCTTCAAGGCCTGGATCCGAGTTACTGAAACCACTACGAGTTGTTTGTGTTGCAGATACAACTGGTACACTAAACTCAACAGCAAGACCACGCAGTTCTTCTGCGATTGCCTTGATGTATGAGTAACTGTTTACATTTGCACCAGGCTTAATTCTTGCAGAGCAACAAATGTTTAGATAATCAATAAAGATAATATCAGGTCTGAAATTCTTCTTCAAAGCCAAGTCATTCAACAATGCACGGAAGTGGAGTACAGATGCACCGGCAGTTGGATACTCTTTGATGATTAACTTACCTTGTGTCTTTGCTTTCAATGCAGAGAATTTTCTTGTGTAATCTTCTTTACTGATTGTTCTCAATTCATCCAAATCAATATTTAGCAAATTAGCATCAATACGTTCTGCAATCTTTTCTTCTGCCATTTCCATTGTGATGTAGAGAACATTTTGTCCTTGCGACAAATTACCTGCAGCAACGTGACACATAAACAAAGACTTACCAACACCAGTGCCAGCAAGTGCAATGTTCAATGTCTTAATTGGAAGACCACCCTTTGTAATCTTATTAAAGAGGTCAAGGTCAAAACGAATACGTGATTCTACTTTGTGGTATGAATCATAACGAGAATCATAATCTTGTGTGTAATCATGCCCGATGTTATTATCAAATGAAACACCAAGAGCATCACTTAGAAGTTGTGGGATTTCTCCCTTAGTTCTTTTTTCACCCCTACTATCCAAAATGGAAACAGATTCCATAATGGCATTGTAGATGGCTTTATCTTGGCAAAACTTTTCAGTTTGTTCAATCAGCCATTGTGTTTCAGTTGGTTCATCTCTATCTGAATGTACTTTGTTTAGTAATTCGATTGCCTCTTGTACTTGAGGCTCAGTTAGATTTTTCTTCTCTGTGAAATTGATTACAAGTGCCTCATGGGTAGGAGGATTCTTGTACTGATTAATGAATTCAAATATTTCTTTGAATACTACCTTTTCGGTGTTGTCAGAGAAATAATCTGGTCGAATGAATGGCAATACTTTACGAATGTATTCTTCATTATAAATCAAGTTCTTTAGTATTGTCGTTTCTAATCTGTTCATTTTGAGCCGTTATAATTACACTAAGTATGTCACCCATGATTGTATGCAATTTTGGATCGTTTGTCAAGTCATCAATGTCTTGTTCACCTGGATGAACAATCGTATATCCGAATTGCAAACGAGCAAATTCACCTTCTTCTACAATCTTCGCTTTGTGATAATGGTATATCACCCCTTTATATTCTTCTACAAGGAGTTCTATACCAGTTAAATCACTGTCTTTGAAGTTGATAAAATTATAATCAACGCCCTCTTTAAGCATCTTCTGTTTCTTCCAGAACAGGAGTTTCTCCCATAATGTTCCCATATGCAATCTCATATTTTTGTTTAATGAAGTCTTTGAATTTGGAATCTTTTAGGATAGATTCCATAAACTCAGCATTTGCAGTATCAGCGATACGTTTCTTATCACCAATCTCGCCTGTCTTCTGGTCTACCTTTGCATACCAACCATTGGTTGGCTTGACCACATGCCCGGATTCCATCGCAAGGTCAAGTAGACCAGAGTACTTACTAATACCACCATCAAAAGATACAGAGATAGGTATTTTAGATTTTTCTTTAACATATCTAGATTTTTCTACGTTGATAATGAAGTTGTAACCAACAATTTCTGTTCCGTCTTTTTCTTGTTGACGGCCGATGATATAGATGTTGTCAGCAGAGTAGTAAGAACCTGTACCACCGCCAACGATATCTTTCGGGAACATACCAATCTCTTTGTAGGTGTGATTAACAACAACCATTGGAATGTCTTTGATGTTCAAGTGTGGAGTTACCATACGGAACAAACTCTTAACTTGTTTTGCACGACTCATATCAGCAACTGATTTGCCTTCTAGTGCATCTTCAACTTCTTTCTTTGATGCAAGATTACCAATAGAATCAAGAATGATAATCAATTTATCACCACGATTCACCTCAGATAATTGTTGCATGATATCAAACTTCAACTGTTCAATGTCAGTCAAAGGTGTATGCAATACTCTGTCCATATCAATCTCAAATGTTTCAAAGTATTTTACTGGTGTACCAAACTCTGAATCATAGAATAAAAGGACTGCCTCAGGGTATTTGTCCATATACGATTTCGCCATTAGCAAACTGAAGGCAGTCTTAAAGTGTTTTGATGGTCCTGCCCACATTGTAAGACCAGGCACAATACCACCATCAAGTCTTCCAGATAGTGCCACATTAATCATTGGCACACCTGTTGTAACCATATCTTTCTCAGTAAAGAATTTTGACTTAGATAGAATCGCACTATCTTTAATCGTTGAATTCTTTTTAATCTTATCCAATAAACTCATTTAAAATCTCCATTCATTTTGGTAATCTGTGTTTTAGGTATAACTTCGTTTCTATCATCCGCCATGAATGATTCTACACTAATAGTAGGGGTGCTGTCAAGTTCTTTTTTCTTCTTTACCTTCTTAGTCGGTTCTACTTCAACTGGTATCTTTAGTCTTTGGTATGTTTGATTTGATGCAATCAATAACAACACTGCCAATGGGTCGAATACGATAATGATAATTAGAATTATACTTCGTACTGCTTTATCTATGAAGTTAGGGTCATCCTTACTATAGAATAACTCGGCTATGTACTTGATAGGACCAATTTCTGCCGTTAGTTTGTTTTCTTCTGATAACAAAGGTAACTTATCAGTTGAAATTCTTTTGAGTTCTGCCTGTGTTTCTTGGATTTGTACATCAATCTTCCGTGTTGCAGTTGCTGGGTCGCCTGCTCTTTGCAATAGATAATTCAATCTTTCTTTTGCAATCTTCTCTTGTGATTCTAGTGTTTTTAATTGAACACTATTTGCACCAACAACAATGTTTGTATCAAGGTGTGCCTTTGAAAGATAACCAAAGATACCCATTGATGTAATCAACATTAAAAGAATGATGGCACCTAAAAAATAATAACGCATTATCTTTACAGTATCATTCCAGTTGTTATACAACCAAGATACTGTTATCAACTTTGATGCTTCAAGTACAGAACCCATAATGATAATTGGCCAGTATGAACCTGGAAATATCTGTGCGAGTCCGATAACAGAATAGTATGCTGCAATCGCTGATAATCCTATTGCAGTTAGAAATGGTAACAGTACTTGTATCATGGGTTCTTCTTTGAATGTGGAACATCAAACACAAAGGTAATTCTCGTACAATCTCCTATGTTTTTTGTTCCGTGCATTAATTTGTTATTGAACCAAAGTAAAGTACCTGGTTCAACGATTACAGTTTCTCCACCAACAGTGTATTCATATCGGCCTTGAATTGATAAATGATATCTATCCTTAGTTTGATAGTATGAACCAATATCAATATGTTGACCGACTTCACCACCTTTTTCTAGTGATAGGAAACCGCATCTGCAAAAACTATGAAAGTGCCTTCTGAGAAACTGAATGACTTCTGTGTGTCTATCATATGCTGGTGTTGCAATATTAATTTCACTATCACCAACGAATTGATTTACGTCAGTGACAGCACCAATAACTAATTGCATAACACCAGCAGGTAGATTCATAAAGCCTTTGTCTAACAAAGACTTAGCGCCTTCAATGTTTTTTTGAGCACCCCAATCTTCAGGATACTTTTCTAACTGTCTCATTATTTTTGAGACATTGATACCTGTTTTAATGATACGGATATTATCCAAAGAAACTCTCCAGTGAATTCTGTTTCTCAATTGTCCAATTCATACAATCTAAAATCACTTTGATGGGCTCAAGGAATGACTTTTCAAATTGCATATCATAGTCAACATAGTCATGCATACCAAACTCTTTAGGTAATCTATTTGGAAATGATATGACTGTATCTTTGAAAGGATTAGGTTGTTTCAGATACGTGAATTTAAGTTTCTCACCCTCTTGTATCAGAGCATAAGTCTTTGTCAAATTCATCTGTTTCAAATAATGATTATAAAGAATTGCACCCTTAACATGAATAGGTGTGCCTTTCTTATACATCATAACTGAATCAGCATATTCTTTCAGACCATTTACACCTCTTGGAAAAGAAATGTCTTCTGGTGGCAACTTCTTAAACTCTTGTCTAAAGTCTTCAATAAAAGTATGTAGGTCTTCTTGTGTACCATTAATCATAATCTTAATAGTCTGTTTCATCTTCTCACGGATAGCCGCAGGTGTAGATGACTTAATCATTTCAAGACCCATAACTTTCATTTGAGGTTCTTTATACGCAACTCCCTCATTGTTATACACGTTTAGAATGTATCGTTTCTTGGCAGTCCAAATACCTTTGTTCGCCAATGCCTCACGTTTCATTTGCATTTTTTGTGCGTATGCGTGAACATACGTAGCAAGCTCCTGATAACTCTGGTCAATGTACGGTTGTATCTTATATTCACAGACACGGTCCATGAAGGAGATAATCTGATTAACATCCGTCTTCTCAGAATACACCTTGTTAACAAGTGGACCAAGACGGAGATAAATCGAATCTGTGTCTGAGGCGATAACGTAATCTTCATTCGTCTTCAATAGGTTATTCAGATAGTTGTTGAGTTTCTTCTCAATCCATCGAATAGAAAACTGACCAGCAGTAGTAACACCAAGAGCCATACGCAGGTCATAGAACCTAAAGTATTGTGACCCTAGAGCACCATAGGCACTGTTTAGTGAAACTTTCTTTGCAAGTTGCAAGTTGTCATATCGAGCAATCTTATTTTTTAATTCTTTCTTTTTGTTCGGGTCAGTTTCGACTTCATAGTCTTTCTTCGCCTGAATCATCATCTTCTTAAACTTACTTCGGTCAACATACATTTCTTCTAACATCTTAGGTAAGAAACCTTGTTTGTCAGTACGGAAGAATTGACCATTAGGTGTAAGTGTGACATTCGTTAGTTTGGAAGTATCAACTTCTTTTTCTAACAACTTGTCAACAGTAACGCCACGCATAATTACTTCACGCATTTCTGGTGTGTAATCAGAAACTTCAACCAATGTCTCTGGTGAGATATTGTATTGCATCATCAAGTGTGGATACAAACTGTTCAAGTCAAACGATGCTACATAATTATGTAGTCCGACTTGTGGCACTTTAACATATGCACCCTCAAAGGCTGATGACTTATGTTTTTCTTCTTTCGGTGGCACAATGATGTTCTTCTGCAACAAGTAATTGTAGATTAGAGCATCCCACATTCTTGTTTGTGCAAAGATATCTTCAAAGTTTGTTTTAGTATCATACGCAAGAGTAAGACCCAATTCAATCAACTTCAGTTTGTTCTCAAGTTTAAAAATCAACACAACGTCTTTGATGTTGTACTCAATAAACTTTTGATGATTCAATCGGTACAATGCATGTAGATTATCATACTCATCATATGAAATCTTGCCTTCACCAAGTTCTACTTGTGCAATCGCATCTAGTCTATATGACTCTTGTGATTTACCACCTGGCGCATACCATCTGTATAACTCAATATAGTCTAGTGTAGATACACCGACCAATTCATATGCAGTCAACTCTTGGTTGTTCATAATAGCTTTTCGGCTACTGATATAATTCCATGGTGACAACTTCTTAGTATTGTCTTCACCAAGAATCTTATTGAAACGATTAATCAAATATGGAATATCAAAGAACTTAATGTTCCATCCTGAAATTACATCAGGGCAATTCTCTTCCCAAAAACGCAGGAACTTTTTGCATAGATTATATTCGTCTTCACACTTGACATAGGTTACATTCGTAGTATCATTTTCTTTGTCAAGGTTCTTATCATAATCACCACAACCAAACACAACTGTTTGACCATTGAGATACTTAATACAAATCGCAGTGATTGGTTCGTTTGCAAGATATGGGTCGGGGAATCCATTCTCAGAACCAACTTCAATATCTATTACTGCAATTGAAAGGTCTTCAATCTTCCATTCAACCATTTCTTTTTGTTCATCAGCAATGAACGCATAGGTATAGTTACTGTTGCCAAAGATTTTAAAGTTCTGTACTTCTTTATACCTATTTACGAAATCACGAGCATCACGAATGTTTTCAAACTTCATTGGCTCGAGATATTCACCATCTAATGATGTGAATTTTGTTTGTTTGTTGGATGGCAAAAACAAAGTCGGCGTGTAAGCAATTTCCAACTTAACACGCCGTCCTTCTTTTACCCCACGATAAAGAATGTTGTTGCCTATTGCGGCAACATTAGTATAATAATTCATTCAATCATTATATCAGAATTTAGGAATAGAAGAGGCAATTTGAATTCCTGAACCAAATACTTGATTGTATTGGTTTGCCAACTCAACAATAGGTGTTGTAGTGCATTGAATGTTTTCTTTAGGCAATGAAATGCCTGTTTTGAATTCTTCAGAAAATTCTAAGAAAGGAGAAAAACCCATCATCGGACCATCTTTAGTTGGCTGTACAATAACCTGTACAGTTTGTTTCAATGTAATGTGAGTAGGAGTTTCACTTACAACTTCACCAAGAATGGTTTGATTAGTTTTGAATGTTATTAGTTTTATCATAATATTTTATTTCTATAATTGTATTGATTGGTTGCTGATTAGAGAAATCAGTCGCTTCTTTTAGAGTATCAAACTCCTTAGAAGCAACTGCTTTAGAGCCACCAAGTAAATAGGTGACTCTATACATTTACCATAGTCCTCTCTGGTAAGACACCGATGGTAACCCATCGTTTGGGGAACAGCATTTCCCTTCCACGATAGTCGTTCATATCTGCGGTTGGGTCTTGAACCCATCCAAGAACTTCGACTTGTTTGTCGAACTCACGCAGGTACAAATCGTACCTGTCTGCTCTTGGCATTTTGAATTCAACTGCCAACTTCTTTGCTACTTCACGAATATTCATATTCTCTTTCTTTGTTTGTAACATAAAAAAACATTATAACATAAACAATGTTAGATGACAAGGATTATGTTAGATGTTTGCCTTAACAAATTTAGTAAAATCAGGTTTAGTCCAACCTTCAGGTTTCAAAATCTTGCCGTCTTCACGTTTGATAACTTTGCGTGTTTCTTTGTCGATTTTTCTGAGATTACTTAGCGCACCTTCATCCCAAATGCCATTACAATCCCAACCACGAGAGTGCATGTAACCAACAATAACCCAAAGCATATCAAAGCAAGCGTCAATTGTTTCCACATCATCATTATATTGTCTTGCAGAAATAAATTCTTCATATTCTTCTACAATTAATTTATGATATAGTGCTGCTTGTTCTTTGTTATCTTCACGAATGGTTTGTCCGGCTGCAGCCATAAAAACACTTACATCATTAAATACTTTACTCATTTGATTTTCCAAAATTTCTAGTCACTTCTGATTGATATGTTCGTTGTCTCAATTCGGAAGAACTGAAACGATGTGAACGGGAATTGTACCAAATTTTGATACCACGGTCTTCACAGATTTGTTTACCTGTAAAATCTTTGTCTTTATATTCTTCACCAATGATGCGAACACCAATCGGAAGAAACATCAACATATCTTCTAAGTCTTTTTCGGTGTTGTAGACAATAATTTCATCTACAAACTTAACCGCAGAGAGTTGGACATGTCGTTCAACAATAGACTGTACTGGTTTGTTTTTAGTTCCTGGTCTATCAATAGTTGGGTCACTTTGAACACCAACAATCAAGTAGTCACAAACTTGTTTACATTCAGCCAACATAAGAATATGTCCTGCATGAAGTAAATCAAAAGTTGAACAGGTAAAACCTACTGGTTTACCAATCATATTATCTGGCATAACTAACATACTCATTCAACCTCTGAACCATTATCATAACCACGAGCATAATCTTCTGCATCTGCTTCTGCATTTTCAACATCATCATAAGGATTATAAAATTCTTCTTTAGTTATTGCAGAATTATAACCCTGTATGTAAGGTGCTTGTTCATAGAGAACAATTTTTTTCTTAGCCATATTTTCTTTCTCTTTAGTAATATTTTTCAAATGCACTACACCTTCTATCATTGAAATTTTGATTACATCACCTGGTTTCCAGCCAAGGTCTTTAATCATTTCATCTGAGAATTGAAGTATTGCATCACCGTTCTTACAAACATCAACAACTTCTGCACTATATTTTTTCAACTGTCACTCCTGCTTTTTGTAGAAACGAGATGCCATCATCACTCCGATAAGAGTTGCGATATAGAACATGGCTAATGCCACTTTGGTATACCAGTTTGGCACAATCCATACATGGAGCATGGGTAATAAACATAGTAGCACCCAAACCAGATTCGTTAGACTTAGCAAGTTTTGCAATCGCATTTGTTTCAGCATGAATCACCTCTGGTTTAGTTTTTAATTCTTTGGTAAAATTATTGTAATCATATCTCGGATCACTTGGATTAACATTGACAGCTTCTTCACAATTGTTATCCCAACCAGAAGGCATTCCATTGTAACCAATAGAAATGATTCTATCATCTTTAACTACAATAGCACCAACATGAAGTCTTATTGCGGTAGAACATTCAGCGAATGTCTCCGCAGTCTTCATATATGCATCAAGCAGGTTCTTTTTCATGTAACTTCTTTTTACGTTCAAACACTTGCGACCCAACAAGTTGAGCCTCAATCATTGCATTTTTATATGCATGTCGAGCAACAGGGTCAACAAAAGTTGCCATGATTCGTTTAGTTTGTTTTGAAATGCGGAAGTTTTTATCTCTTTTTAACATAGTATAATTATACACCAAAATAATAAAGTTGTGAGGCAATAATAGGGGTCATTGCGACCCCTACCGCTTATGCTGCTTCTTGAAGCAGTTTAGGATTACTGAAATTTAGTTCGGTACTAAACTCAATTTTCCTTGGTTTCTTATGGTCAGGAATTACATTCTCTAAACCAATTTTAAGAATACCATCTTTGAATTGGGCACCACGTACCTCAATCGTTTCACTCAATCTAATCGACTTGGTGAAAGAACGAGTTGCAATGCCACGATACAAATAGTCCACTTCTTTCTGGTCTTTCTTTTCACCCCTAACGATTAGTGTACCGTCTTGGAGTTCAACATCGACCTCATCTTGTCCAAAACCTGCAACAGCCATTTCAACGACATACTTGTTGTCATCTACTTTGATGATGTTGTGAGGTGGGAAAGATGTGTTTCTTTGTGGCGCAGTACCTTCAACAAGTCTTTCGAGCTCATTGAACAAGTTATCAAAGCCAACAAATTGTGGATATAATGTTGTAAAGCGTGTCATAGTTTTCTCCTATTAAGCGAGTTGATGAAATGTGACCCCGAAGGCGTCACAATCCAGCTTACCTTATACTGGCTCGAACTTTCGTGTCGAGGGTGTAATTACACGGACGCCTTATGCCGTAGCGACCAACGGAACCTAAGGTAGGTATTCTATTATTTATTTAGTAATCTTGAGGTTTTTTACCAATGTTATATTTGGTAATCAACTCCCAATCATCTTTTTCCCTAAATGAAATAATCTTTACTTGGTGTAATGGTGCGATGTTATCTTTCATAAGTTCTTTATTTAAGATTTTAACAAGACCCCATTCTTCCAATAAGTTTGCAATTGCATTACGTCTTTGAATATCGTTCTCAGAAATGTTGGATGGTTTACCATCTAGTGCAAACAATTCTTTGAAATGAACAATATAATATTTACCCTGTTTATGTAAAATGTGACAAGACTGGTATAAAACTTTTTCTTTGCGTGATGAAACACCAATTCGTGTTAGAGTTTCACGAACCTTTAAAAAATTATCTTGTTCATTGAGAGTGACTTCAATGAATTTGGCCAAATCAACCATATCATTTCCTTAATCCACCTGTATCGGTTTGTTCTTTTAATTTTTGGATTTGTTCATTACTAAGGAGGCGCATGGCATCACGAGCTTTTTGGTCTGACAGACCGAATACTTGCTTAATACATTCTAAATCATCACTTTTTTCAGCCTTAACCCACTTAGCAAAAGGTCTTTTCTGTGACCTTATCGTATTTAGTAAAAAGTCATATTGTAACTTTTTATCTGTTTGATGCCTACGATTCATTTCGTTTGCATACAAGATACAATCTTTATGATAAGATAGGCTACGATTTACTAGAAATGGTTGATAGTCTTTTTCTGTCAGTTCATCTACGATTAGATTCTTCTTGTTTTGAAGAACCGAGTTTACATAATCAAATGGGCTCATGTCAGCATCCTAATCAAACCGATTGAGTCAATCGTGGTTAAGAGTACATAATTGGCAAGCATGCCAAATGATTTCCTAGTGTAAGCAGCCCAAGCGTACATAGCACAACCAGAAATCCATACAGGATACAAAGCAAGAAGAGGTGGATTAGGTACGGTAACCGCCATAGTAATACTGCACCCAATACTAATAGCCCAAGCCATGAGCTCAATAACAAAACGAAAGCGATTACTGTTCCAATCATTACGAATCCATTCAAAGGTAGGTCTAAACAATTCAATCATAGAAACTCACATTCGACCATCAGTTCGGTCAGACATGCGACAAGATTGATTTCAGTATCAGCAACAAAGGCGTTCTTATATTGATAGTCAGCAATAATCACCACTGCTTGTGGGATAGATTGTGGTTTCATAAAGTCATACAAGGAATCATATAACTGACGGAACATTGTGTTAGTATCCAAATCAGTAGATGCGACCCACTTACGAATTGCAGTGAAGTCTTTGTCTTTGATATGTTTAGTAATCTCTGTCAGTTGAACATTACCAATCTGTGAAAGAACACCAGTATCAATCTTACCAAACTGTGAGTATCGTTGCAACTCATTCAGAATACGGCGATTGTCTGGAAAGTGTTTCTTGATTAGTTCTGCAATTACCTTGTCATCATACTCAACTTTTTCACTTTGCAAAATTGACTGAATTCTCTTAAAGAATCCACCTGCCATCTGAGCCTTCTCATTGTTCTTTAGTGTGAAGTCAATCACAGCACAGCGAGAATGTAATGGTTCAATGATACGTGTTTTGTAATTACAAGTAAAGATGAATGAGCAGTTGACTGCAAATTCTTCAATTGCATTACGCAAAGCAGGTTGTGTTGAGTTTGGATTTAGATAATCTGCCTCATCAATAATGATGACCTTACGACCACCAGATAATGACATAGATGAAGCATAGTTTTTAATCTTGGTACGAAATGTATCAATACCAGATTCATCTGAACCGTTAATGACCATGAAGTCACATCCGATTTCGTTACACATAGCCTTGGCGACTGTTGTCTTACCAACGCCAGCACCACCACTCAACAATAGATTAGGAATATTATGTTGATTCACATACTCCTGAAAAGGTTGTTTCAGCCGTTCAGGTAGAATACAATCTTCAATTGTTTGAGGGCGATACTTCTCTGTCCATAATAAATGTTCCATACACCACTTTCATAATAAAATAATTCACATTAAGATTCAATAGCAACTCTGTGCCATTCATCTCCAATTTTCATCCACAAACGATTGTCTTTACCGACAGTCATAGAAACACGGTGTGTAACTTCTTCATTCCAACCATTGACATAGAATGTATGTTGACCCATAGTTGGTTCTGGTGCTTTAGGTTTCTCACCATATGCTCCTGTAAATTGAATAGTTATTGCATTAATAGGTGGTGCAAGATGACTAATGTCTTTATGTTCAGTAGCCATTTCTTTATGACTAATGTCTTTATGTTCAGTAGCCATTTCTTTCACTTGTTTGTAAGAAGCAGCACCAACAACAAAGGCACCAATGATGCCTGCACCTTTGAGAAAATTACGCCTCTGTTCCATGATTAAGCCTTTTCAAATTTAGAACCGGACTCTGTTGTAATCCAGTATTTAAGAGGATTAGTTTTGTGTTGGAAGTGTGAAATTCCTTTTGATGAAATTGCAACTTCATATGCACCAGGCATAATCTTAGTCAAGTTTTCTGTTTTGAAAACCATACGATACTTGCTACCATCACCTTCTGTCAAGTCAAGTGAATCAGTATGTGCGGAATCGTTTTGCAAATCTAAGGTTACGATGGTAACTTTCTTGCCGTCTGATTCAATAGCAATCTGTGGTGAAGATAGTACAGAAGCAGCACGGAGAATCCAGTCAAAGTCTTCAGCCGACAAACTGAATTTAATCTCTGCATCAGGCATTGAGATTGCTTTCTCTGGTGGGGTAACAATCATAGTAGGTTCACAGAACCGATACTTGATTTTGGAACGACCTTTGTTGCCACAGATAACAACATGTTTATCATCAAACTCAAATGATGGGTCGTCTTTGTGTAGAGATACAACCGACAGGAAGTTGTTCAGGTCATAGACACCAAACTCTGCGGGAATATCTTCTTTGATTGTAACTTCTGCAAGAATGTTCTTGTGTGAAGAAACTGTTTTAAGTGTTTTGCCTTTTTTGAACATGATGCCTTGATTGATGGCACCAAAGTTCTTTAAGACGGAGATTGTTTCAGTTGATAATTTCATAATATAACTCCAAAAAATTAATTCGATGTATCTAAAGAATACATTATATCATGTTCATATAGAAACATGAGGCAACACATAGCGTGAGCTAGGTGATGTTTGCCGGACTCAGGGTCGAGAATCTCACCCTTTTTCCATGCCCATAGATGCCGTTGAAGTGCATCATAGTACCTGCGTTTAGAATCAGGCACTCTTTTCCAATTATCTCTCTCATACTTCTGAGCACCAAAGGTAAGTACATCAACAGTAGCTTCAAGTGCAACAGGTGGCAACAAACCATATTCTAGTTTGTCACCATCAAATTTACGACCACCTGTTGTTGCAGTTTGTGAGGCTTTTACTTCATCAAAAGCAGTTGTAATCATAATTTATAGTTTTCCCTTTATTAAACTTCTTCTAATTCTTCAACATCAAAGTAACGAGAAAGATTAGCTGAAGTCCTAGATTGATTAAAGTTTTCAATCTTCTGGTCATTTTTACCAAAGATAATTAATTTGCCATCATCTTCACATAAGTTAACAATGTTTGCAGGCATAACACCATACAACTTGATTGGTGAATCTGTGAATTGTGTACCTTTGAAGAAACCAAAACTTATTTGTGACAATTTAAGATACCATTCATTTTTGAATTTCTTAATCTTATTGACATATGTTTTTGGTCTGTCCCATCCAGTCAAGTAACCAGTGTGTAATACAACACGAATTTCTTTACCAGGATTTTCTTGTGCAAGTTTTGAAGCAGCAAATAAAGCCTTAGAAGTAACTTCAGCAGATACAACCAAATACATTACATGTCCGACTGAAATATAATTATTCTTTTTCATCCAAACATCTGCTTCTTCTGGCGTCCAAGATTCAACTTCTAATCCAGCATTTGTATTACTGTAGTGATTAAAAATTCTTGAAGCAATATCGTCACGCTTTTGTTTGGCAAAACTTTTTGCTCGTTTATTAACCCAAGCAAGAATTGCACTCTGACTTGGCTCTAGAGTTCCTCTGGCAACTTTTTTCTTTCCAACTTCAAAGAAGTCTGCTTGTACATTATAACCAGCAGTATAAGGTTCTTCATTACCTTCTAAACCAAAATCTTCAATTGCATCATCTTGTAACTCAACATCATTTTCATGTTCGCCTACAAATTTATACAAACGAACAATTCGATTTCCATATTTTACTTCTAGGAGAATTTTATCTTTTGTTCTTCCATCGAGGAAGATAATTTTGTTGTTTCTTTGTATAACAGAAATGGGGCTACAAAAAAGTTTCCATCCTGTTTCAAAAATATCTCTTGCCAATTCTTCACGTTTTTGATTACCACCAGAGGCACGGGTAGGTTGTGAACTACCGATTGTGCCTTCTCTTGTCAAGGCTTTTGCATCAATTATAATAGTGTCAACATATTCAATACCTTCAGGCAAAGAATATTCTGTTCCATCATAAAGTTTATAGAACTGTGGATAAGCGTCTATGTTTAGAAGACTCTTTACATTTTCTAAATCTTCCTCTGTGAAAGACCCATTCTTGGTAATTTCTTTAATCATATTTTTTTTCATTTTTTTCCCTATATAAAATTTAATGTGGTTTTTACCCACGGTGTTTTTTACACACCATACTAACACACCAAAATTATTAGTTTTGGTTGTCTGTTTTAGAAACAGACTAAGGAGATTTTACTCCCCTTATTCTTTACAATTTACCAGTATAATTCGCAACAGCAGGCATGTTACCTGTAAATGCGTAAGTGCCAATGTGTTGTGTTTTCATCCAAGGGCATAAGAAAATTGTGCCACCCATTTTACGCCACATTTGACAGAACATATAATCTTCGGAAAGATATCGTTCAGAACCACCACCAACGATTGATTCTTTGGTGTCAATTACTGTATCAAAGTAAGCATGAATGTATCGTGAGCCGTCAAAGTTCATTTGTCCAACGTGGTCTGGTTTGTAACGAATAGAAGGATATTCTTCTTTCATCTTGTCAAACACTTCACGTTTCACCATCATAAAACCTGTACCAATTTCCATGACTTCAAGTGGTTCGGTAACAGAGAATGTGGATGTTCCTTTTACAACATTGAACACATACTCACCAACTAAGTTCTCTAACTCTTTTGGTTCTAGGTCTGGATGTTTTCTTGCTGCATGAGCAATGTTACTCCAATTCATAGACTTCTTGGGATAAGGACCACCAGCAACATCTTTGTCGAGTGCCAACAAAGCAATTACGTCTTGTGCATTGAAGTGAATATCTGAATCAATAAAAAGTAAGTGTGTGTAATCTGTGCGTAGAAACTCGTCAACCAAATAATTGCGAGCTCTTGTGATTAGTGATTCATTAAACAGGAATGAAAACTTAACTTCGATTCCATAGCGATGCATTGTTGTCTGTAGGTCTAGGCAAGACTTCATATATAAACCGTGATTCATTCCACCGTACATAGGAGTGGCAACAAACAGTTTATGTTTTTTCAAATCATCAATTTTAACTTGTATTTCCATAATAACCTTATAATAAAAAAAGAAGCGATACTATTATATATCGCTTCTTTGAGGCTTTTCCTAAGAAATTTTAGGCAAAAGCACGTTCACCTTGTGAACGGATTGCAGCAATGCCTGCAGCGACCATGCGCTTAGTTGGTGTGCCCAAACGGTAGAAAGAAACTTTCTCTCCGCTTGTATTGATACGGCTGTTCAAGTAGATTGCATTACCTTCATTACGCAACTCATTGATGGTTGCGGATGGGTTTGCAACACCGAAAACTGACTGCATTTTGTTTGCGGTCAAAGTGTTGTAAGAACCTTCTTTAGAAAGATAGGCAAGGACTTTAGATTTTGTTGTCATATAGACTCCATGATAAAAACGAATCGCTAAAAAAATTATTTGAGAGGCGACTCAATCCCTCAAATGATGTGTAAGTATAACATAAAAAAAATAGTGCGTCAATACTTTTTAAGGTAAAGAACGCACTATTGCCCTAATTAAAATGGGATATCATCCTCATTAATTTCAGGTTCTTCTGTCATTGTAGTGGCAAGAATCACTTCGGTATTTGCACCTGCATCGACTTTGGTATACAGGTCAAGGAATGATGCCTTAGTGTCAGCATCAAAACGGTTCAAACACAAACCGATGGACTTCATCTTATCACCAAAGATACCATATGTTTCAACAATGTGTACCAAACGGCGAGTAGAAATCACTTCATCACAACCGCCGTCAGCGAATGTTTTACGAATAACATCAGCCCATGTAACAAGTTTCTCAGCGAAATCAGTGTCAGCACGACCAACAGAGGTCAATTCTTTTTCGATAATCTTCCGTTCAACTTTGACTGGAGGGAATTCTTGTTCCATTGTTGTACGGAATCGTTCTAAGAAAGCCTCATTCAATACGTTGGTGAACATATAACGACCATCATCAGAACCTTTACCTTTTGTATTTGCAGTAGCGAATACAGTAAATCCTGCGGCAGGTACAATCATCTCACCTTTCTTTTTCAACATGAAAGGTTTACCTTCAAGTACACGTTGCAAAGAGGAAAGGTTTTGAGCACCATAATCAATTTCATCAATACACAAAACAGCACCCTGGCGAGCAGCAGTTGTAACTGGACCGTCACGCCATTCCATATTACCATTAATCAAAACATAGTTACCGAGTAAATCACTTTCATCGGTTTCAGGTGTCATTGATACGCAAACAAATTTACGTTTAGACTTGGCACAAGCCTGTTCAATCGACATTGTTTTACCGTTACCAGAATGACCAGTAATGAAAACAGGAAAGAATCGTTGTGCATTTACAATCGAAAGCACATCTTCAAAGTTGCCGAACGGCACATAATTTTTATATGATTTAGGAACCAAATCAGTAGAGTCCAAATCTGTTTGAACATTCTGAATACGGTTCTCAGATTTTTCTACTTGTTTAGTCATAGGTAAAACTTGAGCTGTCATTGCAATTGCGGGAGTGGAAGGGACTTTGTATTGACCACGACCGATACGATTTTCTGGATTGTTAACAAACCACTGAGCAGTAATACCCACTGATTTACAAATTTCTTTAACTTCGTTGCGAGTAACAATTGGTTTACCCAATTTAGTTAGGCGACTTAAAAATTCATCACGAAGCTCAACACGATTAGTCATTACAAATTCCTTTTAATTCACAAGATACACATAGTATAACACAGTGGGCAGATTTGTCAAGCCCCTGTGTTGCGTAGAAACAACAGGTCAAACTGCCATTCCTTGAATGAATTTGGATACTAGTACCCGATTCACTTGTTTCTTTTTTGTCATTTTCATAAAAGCATTTTTCAATTTATTTGAGGTAACTGTACCAGTAATTTCAAGTTGTTCTTCTTCGGTTTGCAAATCAGAACCACCAGAAATCAAATAGAATGAATTGTAGCCTACAGTATTTGAAATTAGGAATTTATCGGCTTTGAATTTCTTCAACAGATTTTTTTCTGTATCAAAATAACCAAACGCATTTTCTTTTCTCAAATCAGCAAGAGATTTACCATCATCAAAAAAGTAACGATTACGAATTGAATTTTTTGACACAGAGTACCGTGAACCGAGAATGAAGAATCCAAACACTTTGGATTTTCCAACAACACGAACCCATTCTAATGCAGCACGTAACAATTCCTCATTGGTATAATGAGAATAACTCTTTTCTGGATTTTGTTTCATTACATATTGAAATTTGTTTTTACGGTCACGCACAATAACATTGTAAGTCCGCAAATCAAAACTATATGACCAAACTTTTTTAATCATTTTACCGTTATGGTCTTTGTGGTCAACTTCAACATAATGGGAAGAAGCAGTATCAGCATCACCATCATGTACAATAATCAAACTGGTCAAATCAACATTGTTAGATTTACGGAAGTTATCCATAATTGAACCGATTGCAAATACAGCCTGAACCAAAGGTGTGTTAGAAAGATTCTCACTAGCAGGGCGTCTAACACGATTTTGATATCTTATAACACTGTAGGATTGTTTCAACAAAATCATGTTTCGCAAACACTTAGTGAATTCGGTATTTGACATTTTAGAATTCAAGTACTCACGTAATTGAACATTAGAAAAACCTAATTCACCAGGATTATTAGAGAATGAAATGTCTTCATTATAAGCATCTAGGTCAAGATTACGGTCAAAATTGTATGTTGAAATACAATCAGTGAAACCAAACACACGGAAAGGAATATTCACTTTGCGACAGAACAGGGAAAGAACCAGAATCTGTTCAATTGAACCTTCCATATTTTCAGACATAGAACCAGAACAATCAAGCAACAATACAAGACCGTGTGACTTGCCTTTTGGTATCATCATCACTTTGCGGAAAATGTTATCATCAAATTTATAATTGGACAATTTGTTGATATCAATGTCACCAGTGTCAGACAATTTAGATTTACTAAACGCCTTGGCAGCCTTACGCATTTCAAACTCTTTAGCAAGCAGACCAATGTAACGGTCATTCTTATTCTTGAAATCGTTCACTAATCCTTGAACATATGCGTTATCAAAATAACCACCTTCAATTTGTTCATCGAAACCTATAGTCAACAATTCATGTACACGTTTAGCACTTGTAAATACATTCTTAGCATTTACAGTAGGCACATCCACATAAAGGTATGGTTTGCATTTTGCATCAAGCAATGAATTTTCATTCTGGCGATAAGAGTCGTCAGTACTACATTCAGGTGTAAATTGGTCACGTTGTGATTCTACCGATTCTTTGTATCGGTCAAGCTCATTGATTGTTTCTGATTCGGTTTCTTCCGTATCTTCTTCTTCTTCTGTATCGTCTGAGTCAGCATCAACATCACCAGATTCTTCTGTTTGTTTTTCTGATTTTTCATCGGATTTTTCAGAGTCGTCACTATCTTGTGGCTCACCAGTTTCATCTTCTTCCTCAGAGTATTCATAATCAGAATCGGAATTAGAATCAGTATCGGTATCATCATCAGAATTGAACATTTCAAAATCACGCATTTGTTGTTCCATGTGCATGTCGAATTGTTCATCTTTTGAATAATCGTAAATTTCACCAGTCAAGGCAAGAACATCATCCCATGTTTCAAGGTTTTGTACCTTAGTAACATAGACCATTTCTTGTGTGGTGAATTTAATATAATCAGCAGTGTATTGTGATTTTGTATAAAGATTCAGGCGTTCAATGAAAGCCAATTTGTTAACATCTTTATATTTGATACCGAAAAAGTCACGGTCAAGCAATTCTTGAAAACCTTTTTTAAAGGAAGTTTTCAGACCAGGAAATTTACGGGTTACTTTTTTCTCAATGCGAGCATCTTCCACAACATTCAGGAAAGATTTGTAGTTTTTATTTTTTGTTTTGTCAACAGCGGCATCATGCCAACCATCCGCAGGTGTATACAATGCATGACCTACTTCATGACCGCCTAAATGGTCGTACATGAAACCACTCATATCTTGCCAGATAGGAAGATATAAAACACGATTTATAGGATCGAATTTAGCCGTGTGGATTTTTTGGTGTTCGACTGTAAGATTCTCACTTGCCATTAATTTGGTCAAGAGATTTTTTTGTTCAACTGTAAAACTCATTGATTTTCCTATCTCGATTTATAAGACTATTGTAACAGAACCAATGAGGAAGTCAAGCCCCTGTTGCATGAAAGCAACAGTAATACTTTTGTTTTAAGGTTTATAAAACACAAAAATGGGTTCATATTTGAGCCACATTTTGTCGTTTATCTTACAAAAGTTTTTCGCCTTAGGCAGACCAGTCTCAGTATCAATTCTGTTACCGCCTGGCATCTGTGCAAGTGCCATTTTTATCTTGCCTTTATATATCATACCTTTAGAGGTAAGTATATCAATCGAATCTTGTTCAAGTGGCAACATCTCACCACCAAAAACTGCATCAGCAATATTCCACAAAAGATATCGGTCGTGGTTCAAATACTCAACACATGTCTCAAGCGTTTGACGTAGAAACCCATCACGCCACAAATCATATTGAGAAAACTTCTTGTATGATTGTTCAGCATCTTCTGAGTAAGCTTCTTTTGCAAAATAAGGTGGTGATGTAAAAATCATATCCAACTTACCTTTGTATTTTTTAAACTCAGGGTCTTTATGAATCTCTTCCGAACCATGTTGGAAGATTTCGTATGTGTGTGTCTTTGGATATAATCCTGTTGCACGATATGTCTTTGTATTAAAGAAGTCGGCAAACTCATGGTACTTTGTTCGGCCATTTTCTGTACTGTGGTCTTTGTTTGGATCCGTACCAATGTAATGAATGTTTCTTTCATCATCAACAGATAATGCACCCAACAATCTACCACCCCATCCTGATGATGGGTCATACAAATTAATTTGTTCTTGTGTTTTGATATGGTCAGTGTATCTCTCATACAAAAACTTTGCAGTCAATGGTGGGAAGTTAACTGCATACTGACAGAATGAAATACGGAATGCTTTTAGACCAACAGGAAATAGTTTCTGTCCTTTTTCATACAAACGAATACGGAACAACTGTGCATCTTTATGCTCAACATTCGTTGTACAGTTTGCAGGAATAAAATCTAATGCAAGCAATTCATCTTTTGTGATTCGCAGATATGTCTGGTCTTTCAATTCTTCATTGTAACCAGTGTACTCTTTATCACCTGCATTAGGTTCAATCCAGTAGTCATGCGTACCATATGCACGAGCCTTTGTTTCAAACCATTGCAGAAATTCATTGGTTGATGTTGCACGGAAAGTCAAAGAACCAATCTCAATCACCTGATTCAATTTAATTGGTGCAGAATAATGATAGAACGAATCTCTTTTGAAGTGCCGTGATGCATACGTAATGAATGTATCTAACAGTTCTTCTTTGGCAAAGTAATCGTAAATTGATTTGCCACTGTTCACATCTGCTGTGTAGTTGATACGAGTCTTCATCATGGTAGGAAACCATTGATTGACTGCATTACCAATTACACTTGTGTTCCGAATAACATCTTCTTCGCCAGTGAGTTCATCTTTAACGAGAAACTTGTGGACAGGAAAAGAAGTCATCTCATTAAACTGGTCTATGATTTCTTGTTCATCATACCCAACTCTTGGAGGTTGACCTTTTTCATCCCACAAATAGACAACTGTTTTTCTCAAATCAATAGCCCAAGCACGAAACTCATCCTTACTCATTGCAAGGATGTCCTCAAACTTCTTGTTCACATCTGATTCAAGCAGTTCTCTATTTTTTTCGTAAAAATATTTCATTCTTTGTTTTCAAATTTATATACAACACCAGGAATACTACCACCAGACCAACTGATATCACCGACATTCTTCATTCCATTTTTTTCATAAAATGCTCTTGCCCGTGTATTCGCTTCTCTGACAGTCAACCAAACAACTTTGTGCATTGAAAAGAATTCATTCAATACTTTTCTTGCATTGCCTGAACCTTGTTGTAGTGTGACAATCTGGCCAATGTGTGCATCACCTTTTTGTGATTCTAATTTACCAATTTTCTGTTTTCGTTTATACACACCAAAAACAATCACCACACCATCTTGCAGAATAACATTCTTTGCTTCGATTTTTCTTTTCAGGTAATCTTGCCGTATATGAGGAAAATATTCCTTTCTATACGGTGCAAAAATAGATTCTATCACAGACAAGTCATCTAATGTGGCAAGATTCATTTCTTTCTCCGAACGATTTTCTTAATCATTTTTTCTTGTTTTCTTTTTGCCTGTAGAATAGATGCCGCACCAACATACTTGGTAAACTTAACACCATTCAAATGGTCGAGTTCATGTAGAAAACATCTTGCAGTCAAGCCATCTAAATGTGTTTGAATTGTTTCACCTTGTTCATTTACATACTCTACTTCAATCCATTTGGGACGAGGAAAGTTTAAAAAGAAAGCAGGGAACGAAAGACAACCCTCGGTATCTTCTACAAGGTCTTCTGATACTGCAAGTACTTTTGGATTGATACATGCCATTTGAAACTGTTCTGTACCAATAACAAACACACGTTCTTTTATACCACATTGATTTGCAGCAAGACCTAATCCACTGTATAGTCTCATAGTCATCTTCAACCGTTTAGTTAAAGTGGTCATCGCAGCACTTGGCAAAGTACCTGTGTATTCAGGTACTGCAACAGACAATAAAGCATTGTTGTCATCAAAGACAGGTAAAGGATTTATTTTTTCTTCTACCTTTTTGATTCCAGAAGCTACTGCGGTATCAATTTTTAATATATCACTCATTTCATTATCCTACTAAAGTTATTTACTTTCTCAAATCGAATCACGTTACTAAATTTATCCTGTAAAATATCTCCTTTGTGAGAGATAACAAACAGGTTCACACCTTCAAGCATATGAAGAATCTTCATCAGTTCTTCAGTACCATTTGTATCTAAACTTGAATCAAACACTTCATCAAGTATCAACAAATTAGTGTTAGATGAATTCTTCAACTTGGCAACTGCACGCCATGTCAACATCAAAGCCATATCAATTCGTTGTTTTTCACCTTCACTAAAATTGTTATAGGTGAAATCATCACGATGCCTTGACTTGATTGTTTCTTTGAAAGATTCATCAAGATTAAAGTTCACAAAGAAATCTAATGATGCAAGATACTTATTCACCAACTTGTTGATGATTGGCAGATACTGTTTGATAATTTTTGTTTTTATACCAGTATCTTTTAACAGACCAGATGCTATCTCATAGTATGTCTTTTCATCAATAAGAGTTCTTAAATTACCTTTTAACTCAGTTAACGTATCATTTAATGTCTTTAATTCTAATTCTTCTATCTCTGTTGATGCCTTGTTTGTTTTTAATTCTTCAATTAATTTTTCCAACTTAGCAATGTATTTGTTTGTTTCAACAATAGAAGTGTTCTTGGTTGCAATCTCAATCTGTAAGGACTGAATTCGTTTTTGAATTTCAGTTATTTCATTCAGTTTGGTTTGTTCTGCCAATAATTTAACTTCTAATTGTGTCAGACCGTGTTCACATTCTTGCGCCTTTGATTGTAGAGTCTGTAACTCCGTTTCTTTAAACTCGGAGGCAATGGCTTGCCTGCACGTTGGACAATCATCATTGTGTGCAAAGAAACTGATATCCTTACAAAATTTGGATAGATTGCTTTCAATCTGCGATTCAAGTTTTGTAAGTTGTTTGACCTTATTCTCAACCAAAGTTTTTTCTGCGACCATGTTTTGATGTGTTTCGACCTGTGAGGAGAGGTTAGCAATTTCTCCATGTAAGGTTTGTATGGCACCTGTATTCCCGTGTATCTCACTAACATACTCATTCACCTTGTCTTCATTATTTTGTTTAAGCCCTTTGATATGTTTGTCTTGCAAATCATATCGTTGTTGTGTAAGTTCAATTGCATTTTTATAATGCACCATCATATCTTTGTTGTTAGTCAATCTATCTTTCAACAAACCATTCATGGTCGAAAAGATTTGAATGTCTAACAAGTCTTCAATGATTGCTCTTCGGTCTGATGCCGACAATTGCATGAAAGGAACAAATGATGCAGAACCAAGAATTACAATTTGTGTAAATGATTTGTAGTTCAGTTTCAGAATAAACTTCTCAAGGTATTCCTGATAGTCTCTTACAGCTGCATCTTGATTTACCAAATCACCATCACAATAGATTTCAAATTTGTTTGGTTTGATACCACGAATAATCTTGTATGACTTGTTATTGGTATTGAATTCAACTTCAACAATACAATCTTTACCATTGATTGAATTTAGTAGATTTGGTTTGTTGACATTACGAAACGCTTTACCAAACAAAGCAAAACACAATGCATCAAGCATTGTTGATTTACCAGAACCATTCTCACCAACAACAAGTGTGTTGATGTTGTTGTCTAGTTTTATTTCTGTAAAATAATTGCCAGTGGAAAGAAGATTCTTCCACCTAACATAACGAAAAATTATCATTCAGTAGTTTCTGTATTCAATGCCTCAATGTAGAGTTCTCTCATTAGAGATTTTAGTTTGTCACTCTCAACATTCAAAGTCAAATTATCAATATACTTGGACAGTATTGTCATAGTGTCTTCAGCTTGGTCAATCAGTTCTTGGTCATTCTCAATAACGATATCTGTAAAATCTTCAACAATAGAAATGTCTGAAACATCTGCCTTGTATAAGTTATCAATCACGGTATCAAACAGATAAGGATTTTGTTTGTTAACAACAATCACCTTTACATATGTTTCTTTCAATGCGGCATAATCAAATGACTTCCAATATTCAAAATCAGTTACTGCATCATCATAAGACAACTTATGGAACATACGATATGGATTCTGTATGAATTCTAGTTCACGGGTACTTGTATCAAAGGTATGAAAACCTCTTGGGTCATTATAATCAGCCCAAGTCATTTCTCCTGGTGTGCCAACAAAATAGATATGCCCGTCATCTGATTTATGATGAAAGTGTCCTGTCAATACGATATCATACTTGTTTAATGGTTGTTTGTCAATACCTCCATGACAAATATTGCCACGATCCATTTCAAATCCATCAATCTCAAAATGCCCAAAACAAATTTGACTTCTACTTGTTTTTATATTTGCAAAGATTTCATCTTGGTTGTCTGCACAAAGCCAAGGCACAATATCAATCTCAACACCATCAAAGAATACTGTATCAAAATCATCATAGATTCTAATGTTTTCATATTCTTGTAGTAACAAACTGGTTGAATTTACCTCAAGTGTATTCTTAAAGGCAACATCGTGATTACCTAGTAATGTGTGAAGTGAAATATTGTTGTCTCTGAGCTTGTCAAAGAAATATTTACGACACAGGTACAATGAGTTGAAGTTGATAAACTTTCTGCGGTCAAACAAATCACCAAGTTGAAACACCGTATCAATCTTGTTTTCGATTAGATACGGAAAGAATACTTCATCATAGAATTTTTTATAATAACGGTGAAACTCTAACGAATCACCACGCATACCGAAATGCGTATCACCTAGAATACAAATTTTCATAATCTACATCGTAACACAAGTTTAGATATTTGTCAATGGTTTTTCAGGCAATTCTTCAATAAATTTTTCTAGGCCTTTAGACTTGCCATCCTTTTTCTTTTTCTTATTGTTTTCAAAATTTTGAATGAATTCGGAAATGTTGTCATATAATTGGAACTGTTTCATGTTGCCATCCGAATCTTCATACATTTCAAATTCATCAAGTATACCGAATTGTTCTGTTGCCTTGTACTTAACATAGAGTTGTTTCTTCTCTTTCATAATACGGCGTAGAAAGGCAAAGTAAATGATTTGGGTAAAGTATGCAAATGGGTTCTTTGACTTGTCTGGATCAAAGTTACGAAAGTACATTAGGCAGTTTTCAATACCATCTGATATCATTTCATCACGGAAGGAATATGAAAAGAAGTTAGGCTTGCGAGACAGGTGTTCTGCAATCTTCAGGAAACATTCCCCAATGTAATTTGGAATCTGTGGGTCCTGTTTACCCTCTTGTTTGGCAACCACACAATTTTTCTTGTACTCTATTAGAGCCTCTAAAAAATCGGCATTGTTCACATAATGTTTTGGTTTCTTCTCACTCATATATACCCTTTTTCTCTATTGACAAACTGCTTGACATGTTATATACTCTCGGTGTTCCGTTTGATGTTAATGATTAATGTAACCTGTTGCTTCTCTTCCGATTGAAGACTTCGATTGATTCTTCTTTAGTTAGGCGTTCTTCGTTCTCTTCCTCAATATCAAACTCATCATCCTCATTATCGTGAATAGCTTCTTTCAAGTTATTAACGAGGGTGTCATCACTCAGATTCTTCAACTGTTCCGTATTAATCATATTACCGTAATACTCAATGAGGGCATCTTTTGGGTCTACCATGGTAAGAATGTCAGAGGAATAAATCGTAGCTGTATTATCTTTAATCAACTCAATAGGTAACCACGGTAACATAACCATCATTGAACCTTGAGAAGTTCTTTTAAAGATAAGATGCATAGGATTATTCAACATAACCATATCTGATTCATCATCTTCTATTATACTTGCAATAATGTCTTCTCCGCTTTGCAAACGGACTATCTTAACGCCTTGGATTAAATCATTCATGTTTGAGGTTGATATTGTAGAATTTGTAATTGAATTTTTCATCATCGTATATTTTAACACGTTCCACGAAATGATGCAACGTGTAATTGGTATATTTGCCTATTCTAAAATCATCCGCTATGTCAAAGAGAACGGCCTCTTCCTTGTTATCACCTAATCTTAAACCCCTACCGATTGACTGCAAGTTCCGAATACGAGACTTAGAGGGAGAAGCAAAGATGATGTTGTGTAGGTTGCGAATGTTAACGCCAGTACTAAAAGTGCCATAAGATGCCACAATAATTGCATCTTTTTCTTTTTCAGTAATTGCACGAACCGATTCTCTAACATCAACATCTGTGTCGCCGTATACAAAGAACACATGTCTATTTTTGGTATTCTCTTTAATCAGTGCATGTAAATCTTTGCCGTGTTTCTCAACGAATTGAAACAAGACAAGTGTATTACCTTTTAAAGACAACACCAAGTTTTTAATGAATTCATTTCTTTGTTTGTTTTTAACTATGTATTCAAGTTCTGTATTATAGTCCCATGACTTAGCTTGTTTACATATTGCATCATCGTATTTCAGAATCAAACACTTAATCTTAAATGCAGCAAGTTGACCTTTTTCCATTAACTCTGCGGTAGATGTTGCTCTGTAAACAGGACCAAACAAACCTTCTAATACAAGTTTATGTGTCTGTGTACCATCAAGTGTACCTGTTGTACCAATACGATACTTGGCATTAGAACAACCAGATAGAATAGTCGTCAGTGATTTGGCTTTGAATTGATGTGCCTCATCACCAAGAACAAAGTCAAATTGCTCAAAGTAGTCTTTGTCGTTTTTGTAAATTGATTGCCATGTAGTAATCGTTAGAAACTTGTTTGTGTGTTTCTCTTTACCAGAATATTGGCGATGGCAGTATTGGTCTGAATCATAACCATAGTCACTAAAGTCTTTATACATTTGTTCAACTAAAGATGTTGTAGGCACAATCAACAAACCTCTTTTACAATTAACTTGTAGATAACGAAGTATCAAATAAATGATTAGTGATTTACCTGATGCAGTAGGTGACAACAATAAGATTCGTCTATTACGAACCGCATGTACAAATGACTTTAATTGATAGTCTCTTACTTCAAGAGGAATATTTAATGTCGATATGAATTGTTCTGCCTCAACAACAGAATAATTTTCTGTACAATTAACATCAGGGTCAATCTCTAATTTGTAGTCACGTTCTTTACAAAATGTTTCAATGTATGGAACAAGACCGTGATAGATGGTAAAGTTTCTTAGGTCTGCAAGCCTAATTTTACCATCCCATACTCTTGATTTGTATGCAGGAGTAAATTGAAAACCTGGAACATAAAATTCAAAATATATAGAAAGTTCTTGAGCTAATGCTTTTTCACATTCAAATTTTATAAATGCTTCATTCAATTTATGTAATATAATATCACTCATTAATAATTTTTGCTTTCCAACCTTTACAATGTTTTCGTTCACCTTTTGCAACTTTTAACATATTTGAAGAATTTAATCCTCTATCAATACACCATTGTTTCCATCCACCAGATATAATAAAATTTTCTCCGTCTGGTGATGTTACATTATAAGTTGTTTTACCCCATAAAGGATGTTTTGTTTTATCTTTTAATCTTTCTTTTGTTTTTTCACCAATTAACTTTTTTGATTCTTCACTATGTGGAACTCTATGCAATCCTTTTTTTCTAAGTATTGCCATTTTTTCTCTGTGAGCTAGTTCTTTTTCGGTTGGACCCTTTTCTTTTAATCTTTTAATAAATGCTTCATTTCCTAATTTAGAACCTGTTCTAGCCCACATAACAAAATCATTTTGATGTATTTCTTTATGTTGTTCTGGAGTAACAAGTAATAAATTTGATGGTTCATTATTATTTTTATTACCATCAATATGATGAACATCCATACCAATCATTTGTTCTTTTGTGTATCCATAATATTTTTGACAAATTTTTCTATAATTAGACATATTTTTCTCCTATGTCTTTATTTATAAAAAATGATTATTTAACATTCTATGTTAAACACCTTGAATAAACCGCTCCCAGGCAATAAAGTCTCTAAGTTGGAAGGTCCTGCTGTTCAATTCTTTTAATATGCTTTGGCATACATCCACAATTTCATCATGTACTATTTTTTGAGCAATGTACTTGTTGATATCATCATCACTCTCTAAGTATGTAGTAATGTCGGATTTGAGCACAAATGGAAATGGCTCCCATCCATGTTTTTCTAGTTGGTCTTTGTCTAACTTACCTGTGTAGTATTCCCATTTCAACTTCTTCATCTTGTTAAACTTGAATTCAGCTTCTTTTGAAAGCAAACGATGCCTTGAAAGAATATTCAAATACTTACTGTGTAGTTGTGGGATGTTGATAAGTGCTTTACCTGGTTCTGTTCTATCAATGACAGAATCGGCACGCCACATTTCTAATAAATCATCAATCTGTTTCATAATTAAAATCCTCCTATTTACATAGGATACACTAAAAAAGGATGCCTGTCAAGCCTTTTTAAAACAATTTTTCTATGTCAAAATAACTGAATCTAAAAGTGGCATCGGCACTCATGGTAGTATCTGGACTATCGGTAGCACTCAAAATGAATTGAGATACCGATGTTGGGAAACAATCGTAAAATTTAAACTTAAAGTACGGCGTATTAGATGAAGACAATACAGTAATTGAAGCGTCAGAGTATTGTGGCTTAGGTGATTGTGTTGCACTGGCAATTCTATTGAGTCTACCTAAATTTTTATACTCATCAAAGTTTGTAGGGAAAGTCATCGCACGAATCCAGTCATGCATTTCAGTCCATGCTTTTAATTCTTCATCAATCAAAAACGTAACACTCAGCATATCGTATATAGCCTTTTCACCAGGAACATATACGTCAACGAATGGAGTGTTTTGTGGTACTTCTGATAATGCAATACCAGGTATACCTACAGACTGACAAAAATATTGCATACTTGGAGCCCGAGCAAAATTCAATATGAATTTATTCGGTTGTAGTACGTTTGGATTTGTTGGGTTTCTATCTAGTGCGCTCATATTGGTATTTATAAAGAAAAAAAAGAGGAGTATTTCTACTCCTCTTTTAAGTACCCTCTTAGTGGGGTTTATTACATGATGTTCTTAACAACAAACGCACGATAGTAGTTGTTTGTCAATACTGCAAATTTACCAACACCTTGTGTTGTGCCTTGTGCAAATGGGTTAGCAACCATGCCGTAACGAGTCTTGAAACCAATTTTTGGTTGGAATGTTGTTGTATCAACTGCACGAACCATTTGTAGAGGAACGTAAGGGCAATAGAATAGACCAGCATCATATGCGTTAGTACCTTTGTAACCGATAACGGCAAACTCAGATGTACCAGTTGCAATGAAATATGGATCAATGTAAACTTTGATACGACCGAACAATGTACCAGCAAATGTATTGCCTGTATCATCAACAGTCAAGTTAACTTGAGAAGTCAATGCAGAGTTGTAGTCAAGGATACCAGCCATTGCCAATGCAGATGCAACATCTGAAGAACAAATCATGATATTACCTTTACCACGACGTGTAGCTTTAGCAATTGCGTTAGCTTCACGTTCAATCTGGAATGCAAGACCTTTAACTTTTTCAACCATCCAACGACCGTTAGAGTCAGTGTCTAAGTCGAATGTACCAACAGTTGTAGTACCGATTTGTGCGCCTGTAACAGCAGTACCGTAGATTGTACGAACAACTTCACGGTTAATCTCAGCAAGAATTTCAGCAGAAAGAATGTTTGACAATTCTGTTTCTGCATCTAAACCGTGAACTGCTTTCAAGTCTTGTGCAAGTTCGATTGAGTATTCTGCTTTTAGAGCACGTGTGTTAGCAGTTACTGTAACTTTCTCAATTGAGAAACCCATTTCACGGAACGGATTATCTTCGCCTGCTGCAGTCAAATATGGCTGAGAGTTAGAGAAGATTGTGTTCGCAAAAGTGTTGTTAGTAGAACCACCAAGACCAGTAGCAAGAGTACCTTGAGTCTGTGTTGCACCACCAGAGAAAGCAGTATTAGCTTCGTTGTAGAATGCTTCGTTAGTTGCTGATTGTGTTTGTGAACCATAAACTGAACGCATTGCGAAAATCAAGCCTGTTGGACCTGTCATTGGTTGAACACCGCAGATATCGTATGCAATCAAGTTAGGTAATGAACGGCGAACCAAACTGATTAAGATTGGGTCGAAACCGGCAACAGGACCTGCTGCAGTTGCACCACCACCGAAACCGCCTGTACCAGCAGAGTTAGTTGGCACAGCTTCGTTAATCATTCCTGATTTCATCATTTCTGTTGCTTGATTTTCTAAAACAACAGCAGTAACCGCACGTTTGTATGGGTCATTAATTTTTGGGAGGTCAGCGTGGTCTAATACGCCTTCCCATTTTCTTTGTAGGTCTTCGGACAAATACATTTTTTTATCTCCTAGGGGTTTAAATTAAAATTTTGATTTAGAAATTGCTTGTGAGACAGCAGCAACGAATGGGTCATTAATGACTTTCTTTTCGTCCTCTTCTTCAAACTGTTCGTGTAGTTGTGACGCATTGGCTTTCTTAGTGCCAGATGGGAAGTAATTTTCACGGATTGTTTCAAGCTTTGATTGGTATTCGTCCTCTGTGGAGAATTCTACACCCTCTGCGAGTGATTTGATTTTTTCAGCTTGAGTGGCAGTGAGTCCTTCAGTAACTTCACGAGCAATTTCACTCTTACGTGATTCAACTAATGCCTTAGCATATGATACACCACGCTCGATTTCTTCGTTAAGTTTGCCTTCCAGTTCTTCAACTTTACCAGCAAGTTCATCAACGAGGTCAATCTTTTCGGCAGGAACATCAATATAGTGTTCTGCGAATAGGTTACGCAAGCCACCAATAAAGTCTTCTGTTAGTTCTGCACGTAGACCAGTTTCGATTGCGATTTGGTTTTCTTCCATCCATTGTTCAACAACATATGAAAG
>Ga0114963_10000143_pt1 | contig 45770 bp, 45 predicted proteins | sample C_131016_EF_Meta_FD_87019 | JGI IMG/M metagenome (GOLD analysis project Ga0114963, IMG submission 87019) | Freshwater microbial communities from Lake Croche, Canada to study carbon cycling - C_131016_EF_MetaG | ecosystem: Environmental > Aquatic > Freshwater > Lake | place: Lake Croche, Canada... | reverse complement strand
GCTCTATCTGCAGCATTCTTCATTATCAACTGTGGCATAAATGATGACATCTTTCGTTTTCTTTCGTTTTCTTTCGTTTTCTTTATTTTCTTTTTTATTTTATTTTTATTTACTATACTACATTTCAATTTTTTTTTACATCACCCTTATTTTTTTTTACTCAAAATTTCCACCTTTAGAAAAGGTGGAGCCAAAATAGGACTAATTTTATTTATGACCAATTTTTTTGCGCCCTATTTTTGCTCCCCATTATTGCGCCCTATTTTGCGCCCTATTTTGCGATCTATTTTTGCGCCCTATTTTTTCGCCCTATTATGACGCCCCATTTTTTCGCCCTATTTTGGTATCCTATTTTAGACCTGGAATTTGTTTATCTCTCTATTACTATAAATACAATTAACATTTGCAAATAATACTTTTATTGTATTTATTTTGAGTATTATTGAACAATATATAATTTCCACATTTTTTACAATTTACAGAAGATATTTTGTTTCTTTTATTGTTATAATCGCGTATTTCAAAAATCCACAACTCTTCATTTTCTTCAAATATATTATTGGTGTTGTATCTTGATATTGAATTATTTATGGTAATAATGATTTTAATTTTATTTATTTTATATAAGGATTCGTCATATCCATAAATTATATTAAATAAGTTTATAAAAAAATACTTAATATCCATATTTTTTATATTATTATTAAAATAAAAAAAATATAATAAAATATATATGAATAATTTAAATGCAAAGAATAACTTAGAACCACTATTAATTTATAAACCATATAATTTGGCAGTATTATTGACGTTTTACTCTCCTTTAATTGTTTCAATAATTATAATTAGTTTATCCTTTGTTTTCCAAAATTTCAAAGGGTTTATTTATTTATTATGGTTAATAGTATTTACGTGGATAAGAAGCATAGGATTGGAAATTACAGGAGCAAAACCAATATTCTATAGAGAGAATGATTTATGTAGTATGATACAATATAGTAAATATGGAAATAGCACATTTAGTATGTTCTTTATTTCATTTAGTTTAGTATATATTTGTCTTCCAATGATAATAAATAAAGATATAAATTATTTTTTATTAAGCGCCTTCTTATTTTATTTGTTATTGGATGTGGGTGTAAGATACTATAGTGGTTGTGTAACCAAAATATCAGAAATATTCTTGGATTGTTTACTTGGAATAATAACCGGGGTAATATCTACAATGGCGATGTATATGACAAAAACCCAAAAATATTTATTTTTCAATGAAGTGTCATCTACTAAGGATGTTTGTTCGTTGCCCTCAAAACAAACATTTAAATGTTCACTCTATAAAAATGGTGAATTAGTATCAACAAGCAATAATTAAACAATTTTTATTTATTAAATTTGTTAATATTGTTAATTAACCAGATTTTCAAATTTTTAACAATAATTTGTCGTTGAAAATTATCTGCTAAAAGTTTCATATTTCCAGTTGTTTTATAGACTTCTATAAATTTATTGTAGGTTTCAATTAAATTAACATTTTGGTATGATTGTAGTCCCGAAATACTGAATGGTTTTTTATTTTTTCTTTTATTGACCATATTATGAAATACATACAACAATTGTCTTAAATCGTCTTTTGTTTTAATAAAATTAAAATTAACTTTTGAAAAAAATAAGGTAGCGTGATTAGAACAATCAGGGCACGGAAGATTTGAAGATATTTGTCTAATAAAATTAATTACAGGAATTCTAACATCACTAAAATTTTCATCCTTTATTTTTTCAATTAATGAGTGAAAGAAATTCCAAATTGGGGGTCCCCATTTACTTGTTGACATAATATTATATCTGATATATAATAAATATAAAGACTATTTCCAAAATAAAATATATGACAAAATACATAATTGAAGGTAATATAAATTTCTATGATGAATTATATAATACACAAGATGATAATAATGACGATACTGATAATAATTTGTGTCTTATAACTCAATTACCATTAATTGATAAATATGTAGAATTAAATTGCGGACATAAATTCAATTATGAACCATTATATAATGATATTTTTAACCATAAAATGAACTTAAATAATATGGAAAAAAAATTATTAAAAACATATCAATTGAGGTGTCCGTACTGTAGAAATATACAAAATAGTTTATTACCATATTATATTGATTTACCATTTAAAAAAATAATTGGAGTAAACTTCTTTAATTATGCTACAGAATTAAAGAAAAATTATTGTTTTTCTATGGATAATGGAATATGTGAATATGAAGAAATAAAAGAAGTAAATAATGGGGATGGAGAGATAATAAAAGTAATTGAAAAATGTCAAAACTCTTATGTTTATAACATTGATTTAATTAATAAGTCGTATTGTATGCATCATAAATCTCACGCTATTTTAAACTTTTTAAAGATGGAAAAAGAAAAGAAACAAAATCAAAAAATTCAAGAAAAAATAAAACTAAAGGAAGAAAAAATGAATAAAATGAAAGAAGAAAAAATGAATAAACTAAAAGAAGTGCATATAAATACGTGTAGTCATATATTAAAAACTGGTAAAAATAAAAATAGTTTATGTTCAGGAAAATGTTACAAAGATAATTTATGTTTTAGACATTATAAAAATATAAAAGAATAGCTATATATAATTTAATATGGAAACTAAGGAAGAATTGGTAAATAATATCAAAGAGTGGATTAAAAATGATAATGAAATATCTAGAATTCAAAAAGAATTAAAAGAAATAAGAAATAATAAAAAGAAAATTACAGAATCATTAGTTAATGTAATGAAAAACAATGGATTAGATTGTTTTGATATAAATGGTGGAAGTTTAGAATTGAAAAAGAGTAAAGTAAAAAAACCGATAAATGCGAAAACATTAATAAATACATTGAAGCAATATTATAAAGATGATGACCGGGCAGTTGAAATCACCAAGTTTGTAATGGAAAATAGAGAAGAGGCTTTAAAAGAGACAATTAAGCGTAAAATTGACAAATAAATTTTAAAATAATTAAATAAATGTTATCAAAGAATGAATATTTATTTAATAAAGATTTTTTAAAATTTATTGATGAAGATGAAGATAATGATGAAGATAATTATGATGATGCTGAAATATATGATAAATTAAATGAATTAAATAAACATATAGAAGAATTATTAAATATTAATAAAGAAAATAGTAATAAAAAGAAAAAACTAAGTTCTATAATGCAAAAAAATAACGTAAAATATAATGCTTTGGATTTATTAAATATAGATAATGATGATTTTCTAGGAATTAAAAATCCAGATAATATATACATAAATATTTGTGCATACCATATAAATACTTCAGGTGAACACCCATTTTTACAATTTTTTCTACAGAAAAAAGATAAAAATGATGGAGATATATTTACATTTCCAAAATTCAAATTTACAGGTGAAGAAAATGCTATTATTAAAAGTATTAATGTAATGGATATATTGTGTATATCATATTATAAAGATATTAATTATGAATATAAAGGACATTTAAGTATTGAAAATAATATATATTTATTTTTTGATTGTACTAATTTGAATATTGAAAGTGTAAAACTAACGAGGACAAATGATTTATGGTTGGTATTAATAGATGAAATTATAAATGAGAATCAAGTGTGTAATTTTAAAATATCGTGTGAAGTAATAGATTTTTTTACCAACAATAACGAATTTCTATATTTATATGATGAAAATAATAATAAATTAGAAACACCGTTAGTTTTATATCAAAAATGTCCGAAAAACAAGGTTGATTTTATGTTAACTTTTGGAGCAACTCTAGAGACAAATGAAGAAATAATGGGGAATTATTATTATTTTACAGATTACACAAATTGTGTGAATAATGTAGTTAATAGTAAAGATAATTATGGTATAATAAGATTTGCGGTTTTTTTAAAAAATATGAAAGTTGTAATGAATAATATTAATGATCCTTATGATGGGTCATTAACTACACAAAAAATGGTGTTTGATTATGACATTTTAAGTGAAGAATATAAAAACATAAAATTAAATATTAGAATATCAGATAGGGGTGGTGTTTGGACACAAAATTATGATAGTGTTTATATAGGAAAAATCAAATTGGATGATGATAGTTATTTTTCAAATTATCCATTATGGGTTGTTAAAAAGTATGGACAACAAATACCATTATCTGGACATTTAATAAATAAAAACGAGGGGAAGATTGTTAGTGATAAAAAGGAATATTATATTCTTTGAAAATAAAAAAGTAAATATAATATCTAAAATAATATTATATGTCTTTAGTTAATATTATAGGTTTTTCTGTAATAATAATTTATATATTATTACAAATTTTTACTTTTTATGGAATAGGGAGAGATGTTTATGGAGTTTATTTAGCATTTTTTGTTTTTTTATTATTGTGTATGCTAGTTTTACCTAAAAATATTCCTGATATTTAATTATTATACTAGATGATAACTTCAGATAATAGTCTTTAAATTGTTTTTTTAATTTAATTAAAAATTGAAATAAAGTTATCCCAATAATATATTTAATAAAAAAGAATTTAAAAAATGGAAAGACGCATAAATCTGAAAATTGAATCATATATTACCGAATTTAAAGATAAAATTCGGGATAAAGCAAAAACATTAGGTATGAGTAATGAAAATTCTAATCATTTACTTGAATATATTTATGATTATGATAGATTATGTTTTTCAAAAGAAGATTTCTTAAAAAGGAAACGAGTAAAAAATGTTGTGCCACACTTTGATAGATGTTCAGCAAAACGTGCAAATGGAGAACAATGTACACGAAGAAAAAAAACTACAGATTTATATTGTGGAACACATTTAAAAGGCACTCCTAATGGAATTGTAGATGAGAATAATGAACCTATACAGAATTTTACTCAAAAAGTAGAAGTTTGGGCACAGGATATACAGGGTATTTTGTATTATATTGACAAAAATAATAATGTTTATAAAGCTGAAGATATTATTGGTAATAAACTTAATCCATCTATTATCGCAAAATATGTAAAAACTGGGGAAATTTATTCTATACCAGTATTTGGCATATAATTTATGAAATATACTTAAAAATACTATATTAAATAGTATTATATATGAATATTAAGGTCTATATTATGTTTTGTTTAATTAGTCTATCAAAATCATTTAAATCTATATATATATCATCAAAAATAAGAACCAATACAATTTCACTGAATTCTAAAAAAACAGGGTCGGATAATATATCAAATTTCTATAAACCAAAATCATCAAATCAAGAAATATATAATAATTTTTTAAATGATTATAAAATAAAAATATTGGTTGCATATGGTCCGGCAGGAACAGGCAAAACATTATTGGCGTGTAATAATGCAATAAAACAATTAAAAAGTAACTCTATTGATAAAATTATTATTACGCGTCCAGTAGTTTCAGTTGAAGAAGAACTAGGATTTTTACCTGGAAATATAAATGAAAAAATGGGTCCTTGGACTCGTCCAATTTTTGATATATTTCTTGATTTTTTTTCACAAAAAGAAATAGATCATATGATTGAAAATAAAGTTATTGAAATATCACCACTTGCTTATATGAGGGGACGAACATTTAAAAATGCATTTATAATTGCGGATGAAATGCAAAATAGTTCTCCAAATCAAATGTTAATGTTACTTACACGTATTGGCATTGAAAGTAAGATAATTATTACAGGGGACTTACAACAATCAGATAAGGGAACAATGTCGGGATTAAATGATTTAATTAATAAATACAATTTATATAAATCGCAAAATAATGAAAATGATACATCTGATATTCAATTTATAGAATTAAATAATTCTGATATAAAAAGAAATCCAATTATAGAAAAATTACTAAACATTTATAATGCAAAAGAACTACCACAATCGCCAATAGTTGTAAAAGAAGAACCACAATCGCCAATAGTTGTAAAAGAAGAACCAATCGTTGAAAATAAACAAAAAAATATTTTTTTACAGTGTAATCAAAATAAATATGATACTAATGATTGTGCTTTAATACCAAAACACCATATTTCAAGACATTTTAAGGTATAAATTTATTTAGAATTAATAAGATATTTCCAATAATTTAATTCTAATTTATCATAATTAAATACTTTTTTATTAAAATCCTTAATTGTATTTTCTAATAATTCATCAGTTATATCACTCCATTCATTAACATTTAATACAGGTAAATCTTCAAACATTTGTTTAAACTGTGATGCTTTCATAATAGGAATACATCCTAAACATAATATTTCCCACGTTCTATGACAATCCATACCATTACCGAAAGGAGATAATACAAATTTATAGTTACTAGTAATTTCCCAATTATGAGTTCTTGGTGTAAAATTATTGTTAATTTCCAATAATTCTTTTGGTATAATTCTTATAGATTCTTTTCTTTGATACCACAAATCTGCCATTGTAAAATTTACATAAATTTTATTTTTCCTATCATTAAATGGTTTTGACATTTTTTTAATATTAAAAAGTATTTGTTCTTGATGAATAGGAAGTGTTGGTTCCCCTTCCAACCTCCAATTTTTATTAGGGTTTATATATATTGTATGATAATCTAATCCTATTGGAAGTTGAAAAACTTTTGAGTGTTCAATAATAATATTTTGACAAAACCATTTAACAACTTTATCAGTTTCTATTAATTGTAATAACTTATAATTTTCATATAAACCATCTGGTACGGTAGAATCAGAATCTCCTGATACAAGAACAAATTTATAATTAATGTGCGGTAATATTTTATCTATAAAATAAATTAATAATTTGCTACAAACATATATAGACATATTTTCATATTGATTATTCAACATATCGTACAAATATGAACTGTCGTTATCACAATCGGATTTAGGATTTTTTGAATGAAAACTACACGATTTTAATATTCCACGAGAACTTATGAATATACAATTATTTTCCATTTATATAATAAATTATAAAACAAGTTTAAATTATTATATGAAAATATATAATAATTTATGGATAAATATATTGATAAAATTATATATATAAATTTAGATAAACGTATTGATAGACGTATTGAAATAGAAGATGAATTAAATAAATATGGATTGACTAATTATGAAAGATTTCCAGCAATTGAAGCAAATTTTGGTCTGGTTGGTTGTGGAAAGAGTCATTTAGAAGTATTAAAAATGGCAAAAAAAAATAATTACAAAAATGTTTTAATTTTAGAAGACGATTTTGAATTTATGATAACAAAAGAAGAATTTGAAGCGTACATAGAAGAATTTTTTAGTTTTAAAATGCATTATGACGTATTAATGTTGAATTATAATTTACAGGAATATGAAGTGGTTAAAAATAATTATTTAATAGGTAAAGTAAAATATTCACTTTCCGCAGCAGGTTATTTGGTTAACAATCATTACTATGATAAGTTAATTGAAATAATTGAATATAACATTCCATTACTTGAAAAAACATCAGCACATTGGCTTTATTCAAATGATGTTGTTTGGAGAGAATTACAAATAAAGGATGACTGGTATTATTTTATTAATAAAGTAGGAAGACAACGAACGAGTTTTAGTAATTGTTGTGATTGTTTAATGAACACACAAAATGAAGAATTAACATTCGTAAAATAAGTAATAGTATTCTCTAGAAAATCTAAAAAAAATTGATTAATAAATTTTAGAGATAATAATAAACAAAAATAATAATAAACGACTAAAAGATGTTTACATTCACACCACAATCACTCGATTTTAATATTCAACAAATTTTAAATAATGATGAATTGAAAGAATTAATAAATGAATATAATGAATTAAGTAATAAATATATTTCAGAATACAATATTTATCCTGAAGTATATTCAAGGTTTCTATATTACTCAGAAATATATGAAAATACAAAGGAAGATTTTGATTTATACGATAAAAGAATGTATAGTATAAAAGATGAACTCGCGAAAAATAAAAAAGAAATAGATACTTTAATTTCAAGATTAGAAAATATTAAAGTAAATAACAATAAGAAAAATAATGATATATTTATGAAAAATTATAATTTAAAAAGTAATGATTTTGAGATAAAAATGAAAGAATATAGATATGTAAATGAAATCAGATGTAATATGGAAAATTTGATGAGAATAAAAAAAGAAATATATGACAATTCATTATACCATTACTACAATCTTGAAAATGAATTAAAAAGAAAAATGGTAAACTTAAAATTATTGAAAAATAGAATAAATTATTTATATGATAATTATATTAAACAAAAATATGAGAAGGAATTAAATGAAGAAATAAATATTATGCAAAATACCATTAAAAAAAAATCAAAAAGGATTAAAAAAAATTTAAACTTGGATAATATATTGAAGTTACCAGATGAACTTAAAGATATAATAAAGGATTATATACCATATTCAGTAAAAGAAGATTTACTTTGTAGTAAAAATCCAGTCTTAAAAATAATAAAATCAATACCAATTTACTTTTTGAACATATTTTATAAAACTTATAAACCAAAAGAATTTAAAGAAAACCAAGTTTTAATTGATAAATATATTTCGAAGCAAATATATTTATTATATTTGAATTTAAAGAACACGAGTGAACAGAATTCTTATAAATTAATAAGAACATTGTATATTTGCAACACGGTAATTAATCCTACAAATGAATAGGTTCATTGTTCTTATTCTTCATATATTAATTCAAATACTTCTTGAATGTTACTAACTGGATGAAATTTGACGCCATTAATCATTTCATTATCTTTATATTTTTCTATAAAATTATTAAAATCTTTATTATTTTCTTTTGGAAAAATAAATTCATTTACTCCAGATTTAATTGAACCCATCATTTTTAAATCAAGACCACCAATTTGATTTACAGAACCATTTAAATCAATCTCTCCAGTTAATGCTACATTATTTTTTATTAGTTTATTATTTAAAATACTATAAATAACCACGGTTATAGCAACTCCCCCACTTGGTCCATCTTTACTTATTGAACCATCTCCAACGTGAATATGAATGCCATATTTATGTTTATCATCATACATATCTCTAATTTCATTTTGTTTATTTTGTGGGGTCAAGTTCCACGCGAGTGTTTGAGATACGTGCATAGATTCCTGCATTACCTTTTCTTGAAGTCCTGTTAATTTTAATTCCATAAATCTACCTGATGGGAAAAACATTGCATTTATTTGTAATGTTCCGCCTTGGCCTGCCGAACTTGCCCACATTCCATTTACTATTCCGACACTGCTTTTATTATGAACCTGTTTTATAATAAACTCGTGTTTATCTTTAAAGTACTTATTCTTTACATCTTCAATTGTAATATTAATAGGCAAGACAATATTTGAAATTTTTCCTTTTAATAAGTCTATATTAATTTGACCGATAATTTCAAATAATTTTTCTTTTAATTTTCTTACACCGGCTTCGTGTGTATAGTTTTCAATTATAAACCGGATTGTAGAATTTTCAAAATTTATAATATTATTTACATTACTATTGAATCCCATTTTTTTACATATTTCAGGAATAATATGTTTTTTGGAAATAATAATTTTTTCTTCAATTGATAATATGTCGAATCTAATACGATGTATTCTATCTAATAATATTTTATCAATTAAATTTACATCATTGTATGATAAAATAAATAAGGCTTTGGATAAATCTAAGTCTATTCCATTGAAATATTTATCTTGAAAAACATCGTTTTGTGTTGGGTCAAGCAAATGTGTAAGTATGCCTATTATTTCTTTACCATTCTCGGTTTTGCTTATTTTGTCTACTTCATCAATAAATATAATAGGATTCATACATTTTTTATCAATTAATATTTGTGTAATTATTCCCCAAGTAGAACCAACATATGTATAATTATGTCCTTGTAATGTGCTTCCATTTGAGTCGCCGCCAATTTGAATAAAAGAAAATGGTCGACAAACATTATTTTCATCTTTCAAACAATTAGATATGCCTTTTTTAGCGAGTGATGTTTTGCCAACACCAGGTGGTCCTTCAAACCCAAAACAATAACCATCTTGTTCTCCATTAATCCATTGTGCAATAATTTTTTCAATTTGTTCCTTTGCTTTTTCGTGACCATATATTGATTCATCTAAAACATTTTTTACATTATTCATATATTCGTGAGTTTTCGTAAAGTTATTTTCAATTTCATCAATAATATCGTTTATTTCTTTTCTCTCAGTGTTGGATTTTGTTTTGTTGATTATATTATAAAATTCTTCGATTATAGAATTATATTTTAAATCAGTATATAAATATTCAATGGTATTTATGATTTCATTTTTCAAGATTGTTTTATTTTTATTATAATAATTAATTTTATTAATATTATAATTATTAATTGAAATTATATTTTTAATTAGAGTTTCTTTATTTCCATTTGAAAAATGATTTATAATTTCATTTTTTTGTAAATTTTTAATATTTGAATTAATAACATTAATATAATTTTTTATTTCAATGCTACTATAAATTTCTTTTTGAGGAATATTTAATAAACTATAGTTATTTAACAATTTATAAAATAAACTTTTGTTTTCATTAATAATATTTAATATTGGTTCTTTTTTGAAAACGTTAAATGGAATTTTCAAAAGACCATCTAAGTATTGTTTAGCTTTTGAACAGGAATCGTCGGATTTTGTTTTAATTTCTTTTAATTTTATCATTGCCTTTTCTTTAACATTATCGGTTGTTTTCATTAAACAAATTTGTTGTTCTAGAGGTATTTTATTGATATCAAAATTAGATAAACTATTAGTATACTGAATTGTTTTTTTCATAGCATCCTTGAAAAATTCTTTAATGGGCCAAGTAAAACTATCAAATATTAATATTTGTTCTTGAGTGTCAATAGTTCCATTAACATCATTTGACAATAAATCGTATAGTAAATACGCCATATACATATTTTCATAATTATCTGAATTAATTAATAATTGTATTAAAATATTTCTCTTAGTAAACAAATTAGTAGAAACAAATTCTTTAATAAATTGGGAAGTATTTTTATGTTTAAATAAGTTATATTGAGATAAATATCCGGCAAATTTGCAATAAATATTATTGTAATCATTAATCAAAAAATCTTTTAAATTCAATGATGTTAAATAATTTAGAAATACATTGCCTTGAAAAATTAAATCAGAAGGTAGAAAATTCTTAATATTTTTATTTTTATCATTTAAATATTTATTATCTAATAAATGAATAATAATATTATCAATAATTCCATAAATTATGATTGACTGTTTAGAAATTACATCAGTTATATATAGTTTTAATCCATAAATACTATAATAAAATTTTTTATGATTAGGTTCAATATCAATACACTCTAAATTCACAATATTTTCATTAAAATTTATTACTTTATAACAAGTAGGATGAAAATATTTTTTCAATAAGTCGTATTTATTATTTTCATCTTCATTGTTATTAAATTTCAATGTTCCAAAACAAACTGATACTAAGTCTTCTAATTTTTTCGTTCCATATAATTTAAATATACTGGATAATTCATTATTAATATCTTGAAGATTGTTAATTATTATTTCTACTGTATTTTGTTGATTATTTAAATAAAGTTGTTTAATTTTATCGTTTAATAAATTTAATTTACTTATACAATTATTTACATCATTTATTTCTAAAAATCCTATAGTTTTATTATATTGTGCATTTAAAATAGTATTTTGTATCATATCATTAAACATTGCAATCTTTTTTTCAATGACATTTATCATATCATTGTTAGATTTATCATCAATGTAATTTTTAATTTTGTCTTTTAACGTAGAATTCATTTTTATATATATAAAAATTATTATTTTTACTAATATTTGTATTCAATCGTCCCTATCTTTCTTTAAGTTGTTTTAATATAAATATTATTATTGATATTTAAAAACATTTTTTTATTTTTATTAAATGGGAATACCAAGTTATTTTTCTTATATTGTAAAAAATCACATTGAAATCGTCCGTAAATTTAATAAAACCAATTTCCCTGATGGTGTTAACAATCTTTTTATTGATTCTAATTCTATTATTTATGATTGTATTAATACAATTGATTTTTCCATTAATAACAATAATAATAATAATATCAATAATAATATTATTCAAAATGTTATTTCAAAAATTGAAGAATATATATCTATTATTTCACCTAATAAAAATGTCGTTATAGCATTTGATGGGGTCGCACCTGTTGCAAAACTTGAACAACAACGGACTCGTAGATATAAATCGTTATATCAAAGTGAAATTCATAAAAAGATTTTCAAAAAAAATAACAAAATAACAATAAATACTTCTATGATTACTCCTGGAACTCTTTTTATGAATCAATTGAATAATTCTATTAATAATCATTTTAATAATAATAAATTTAATCAGAATATTGTTATCACTGATAGTTCAATATATGGTGAAGGAGAACATAAAATATTTAAATATATTAGAACAAATAAAGAACATTTATATGATGATATTAATGTTATTTACGGTTTAGATGCTGATTTAATTATGTTATCTATTAATAATTTACCTATAACTCCTAAAATATTTTTATTTAGAGAAACGCCAGAGTTTATTAAATCTATTGATAATTCTCTAGAACCGAATGAAATATATTTTATTGATATTCCTGAGTTAACCAATACAATCAGTTTGAATATGAGTTTTCCAGTTTTTGAAAAAACTACTCCAGATGGAATATCCCCTTCTGACTATATATTCTTATGTTTCTTTTTGGGAAATGATTTTATGCCACATTTTCCTTCAGTCAATATTAGAACTGGTGGAATTGATAAATTATTGAACGCATATAAAAGTACTATTGGTAGAACTAATGATAAATTGACTGATGGAAAACAAATATTTTGGAAGAATGTTAGAAAATTAGTAAGTTTTTTGGCTGAGAATGAAGAAAAATATTTCAAGGAAGAAATGAAATTAAGAAATAAGAGAGATAAAAGTAATATTCCTATAAATACTCCAGAAGACTTATTCAAGAAGTTTGAACTTTTACCTAATTATGAAAGAGAAATAGAAAAATATATTAACCCTTTTCAGAATAATTGGAATGAGAGATATTATAAAGCATTATTCTATTTTGACTACGATGAAAAACGTGTATCTCAAGTATGTATTAATTACCTTGAAGGTCTAGAATGGACTATGAAGTATTATACAAGTGATTGTCCGGATTGGAGATGGCATTATAAATATAATTATCCACCATTGTTTAAGGATTTATTGAAATATATACCTTATTTTGGCAATGATTTTATTAAGGATAAACCAGATAATCCAGTAACCGAAACTATACAATTATGTTATGTTTTGCCTAGAGATAGTTTATCATTACTTCCAAAAGAAATACATAATAAACTAATTGAAAAATATTCGCATTTGTATCCTTCAAAGTTTGAATTTGTATGGGCTTTTTGTAAATATTTTTGGGAGTCTCATATTGAATTGCCTGACATAGATATTGAAGAATTGGAATGTTTAGTTAAAGAATTTGATTAGTATTATATTTTTTATCTCTCTCTATCTGTCTCAATATATTTCGTATAAGAGTATAATATATTTTCCGAAATATATTATATAATATGACTCAATCTAAACAAATTATTAGTGTTTTTCATACGAGAGAAGAGTTTTTAAATGTATTAAAAGTTAATCCTGGTTTACTAATAGTAAAATTAGGTGCTTCGTGGTGTGGACCGTGTAAAAAGATTAAACCAGTTGTTGATGGTTTTTTTTTATCTTCGCCTGAAAATGTTTTGTGTGCTGATATCGATGTAGATGAAAGTTTTGATTTATATTCATTTTTAAAGAGTAAAAGAATGGTTAATGGTATACCGGCAATTCTATGTTATAAAAGAGGTAATGTAGCATTTGCTCCAGACGATATGGTTACTGGAAGTGACCCAAATGATTTACATTTATTTTTCAAAAGATGTGGTATTCATTTAAATAATGCATTAAAAAATACAATTCATAAACCGTATTAATTCTCTTTTTTATTGTAAATGGTAAATAAATTATGAAATACATTATATAATAAATCATAATTAGCATTCAATGCTGAAAACAATACATCTATAAATGGGTTATTAATTTTAATAACTCCATTTATTTCTTTATTATTATTAGGTGTATTTTCGACAGTCATTTGATTTATATATTATATAATATTATATTTGTTTGAATACTTATAAAAATATAATAACTATTATTAATAATGTCGAAAAATCCCGATTTAGATTTAAATATAAAAAATTATGATTTGGATGATTTATTAACTCTATTCAAAATACCATTAAACTTTAATGAAAAAGACTTAAAGAGGGCAAAAGCTATAGTTTTGAAAACTCATCCGGATAAATCTGGATTGCCTAGTGATTATTTTTTATTTTATTCAAAAGCATATAAGTTCATATATAATATTTGGGAATTTAGAAAAAAAGGAGATGCAAATAACTCATCAATTAAAAATACGGATTATAATATTTATGTGGATGATAATAAAAAAGAATTATTGAATAATTTCTTTGAAAATAATAAAGAAATAAAAAAAAGTGGTGAATTTAATAAATGGTTTAATGCTGAATTTGAAAAAAATAAAATTATTAATGAAAAGGAACACAAGGGTTATGATGAATGGTTAAGAAAAGATGAAGGTTTAGAACCTCAAAAAAATATTACTTTGGCAACTATGGGAATTGAATTTGAGAGAAAAAAAAAGGAATTAAGCTCATTAATTAAATATCAAGGGATTGAAGAAATGGTGTCTTTTAATAATTCAGGATTATCAGCAAGTGAATTATCGAATGATGCCCCTAATTGTTTTGATTCTGATATTTTTAGTGGATTACCTTATCAAGATTTACAAAAAGCACATACAGAAAGTGTGATTCCTGTTACTTTCGATGATTATGATAAGAGAGAGAAATTTAATAGTGTAAATGAATATATGACTTATCGTTCAAAACAAGATATTAATCCTTTAAAAGAATCATCAATTATTCTAAACAATAAATATAAAGAAGATGAATCAAAATCTATTAGAATTGCTTATGAATTAGCAAAACAGACGGAATTATCAAATTTAAAAAATAATGAATTTTGGTCTAATATTCAGTTATTAAAAAATAAAGTTTTATAAATGAATAAAAATATAATATTATAATATAAATGAATATTAAGTTGAAAAATTATACAAATTTAATATTTCTATTCAGTATTTTATTGGTAATTTGTTTTTTATATCAAAGATATAAAAATAAATTAGATTTGGAAAACAATGAAGATAATTACAATGCCATTCAAAAATATTTATTGGATGATATAGATTTAGTTAATAAAGAAAAAAAACCTATTATATGGGTTTTAATTAAATACGAGTATAATTCAAGAAATTGGGAGTCATTTGGGTCAAGAAGTTCTTTTGAATTAAACCAACCTTATTTATATTTAACTGCCAAAAGTATAATAAAAAATTGTGATAAATCATTCAAGATTTGTTTCATTGATGACAACTCATTTGCCAAGTTGTTACCAAATTGGAGTATAGATATTTCAAAACTAAGTAATCCAATTAAAATGTATATTAGAGATTTGGGAATGACACAATTGTTGCATCATTATGGAGGAATGAGAGTACCTATATCATTTTTATGTATGAGAGATTTAAAAGAAATGTATGATATTGGAACATCTGATGATAAGGTATTTATGTGTGAAAAAGTAGATAGAAATGTTACATCTACAGGGCGTAATTTTTTCCCGACAATTGATTTTATGGGAGCTCAAAAAAATAATAAGGTAATTGGTGAATTGATTGATTTTATGCAGAGAACTATATCGTCCGATTTTACATCGGAGAATTTATTCTTAGGTGAGTTTGATAGATGGTGTGAATATAGAATTAAAAATAATAGAATAAGATTAATTGATGGTAAATTAATTGGAACCAAAACGATGGAAGATACAACTATATTAGTAGACCATTTATTATCGAATGATTATATTGATATTTATCCAAATGCTTATGGAATATATATACCAGCAAATGAATTGATGAATAGAACAAATTATAATTGGTTCCTTAGAATGTCTCAAAAACAAGTTCTTGAGTCAAATATTATAATTTCAAAATATATATTAGTTGCAAGTACACCAGATGTTAAACCGGGTATTATAGAACCAATGAAACAAAAAGAAGATTGGATAAGTTTCTGGAGGGTCCCATCTGGTGCCCCATTATGGGGTATGAAACCGTTAAATGCCGCACCTGGTGATAATGTTCAACGATTGAAATATCCTTATAACTAATATTATTTATTTTCTTTCCTTCTTTCTTTCTTTCTTTTAGTTTGAAGAGAGAGAGAGATAAATATATATTTTCTTTAAGTTGAAAAAAATATATATTATTGGACCATTATCTCTCAGAACCTTTTATTATCTTTTATTTTCTTTCTTTCTTTCTTTTAGTTTGAAGAGAGAGAGAGATAAATATATATATTCTTTAAATTGAAAAAAATATATATTATTAGACCATTATCTCTCAACATCCTTCTTTCAAATAATAAATATGATATACAATTTCATATTTTGATTGGTCATATTTAATTTTAGATGTATAATTAATACCATTATATTTACATATTTGCCTTATAATTGTTATGAAACAATTATAATTCATCTTTCTCTCAATGTATATTTTCTTTGAATTATAATAATATTTTTTACATTCTTCTAAAAAAAAAATTATTGAATTATTGAAAATTCCTTTTTTATATGCATTATTATCAATAATATAATAATCATCGGTTTTAATTGCTAACTGTTCTATTAAATTAAAAAGTGTTTCATTAGGAATTTTTTCTTTAAATAGTTGATTTTTCATTGTATATATAATGAAGGTTTAATTATTTACCGTATTTATTAAATTATTAGTAAATAATGCCAATTCAATTTCATCCTCGTGAATGTTATGAAATATTGTAATATATTTACAAATAAATGGAATAATTTTATACTTTTGGTTTTCACTGAACAATTTTGTTATTTTTACAAAAATAAAATAGTTATCTAATATGTCCATTACTGAATACCCTTTATCGTATATTGAATAAAACAATTTAATCGCATCTTTACAATTATTTTCTTTTATAAATTCTGAATATTTTATAAATGTTAAGAAACTTATGTTTGTGCATAAGTTAAGTGATAATTCATATGTAATTGGTTGATTAACCAATTTAAATTTTTCCATATAATTTATCAATATTTTCGCAGTATTATTACAAATACTCAAGACAAAATCCTCGGCATCAGGTTCAATAACAATATTTTCTTTAATTTTGATTTTATTCATTATTTTATACAGATGTTCTCTCTCTAATGTATTTAATTTAATGATTGTTAATCTTGATTGAATACTTTCAATTACCTTTTGAATATTATTACACGATGAAATAAAATGAACATTATGACTAAATTTATCAATACAATTCCTGAAAACTTGTTGACTATTTTCATTAATTAAATCAATATCATCCAAGATTACTATTTTTTTCTTATTTTTAATTGAAGAGCAAGTTTGACAAAATGTTTTTACATCATTACGATAATAATTGATACCTTGTTCTTTCAAACTATTTATATATAATACATTTGATTCATAAATATTTTGTTCGTAATCTTTGTAATATTCTCTTATTAAAGCATTCAATATTGTTGTTTTTCCGCATCCTATATTACCTATTAATAATATATTCAAATTATTAATACTAATAAATGTATTAAAAATACTTATTAATTGCTCATCTAACTCAAAATCTTTAAAATATAGTGGTTGGTATTTGTTAATAAATAATTTATCATCCATATTATTAATTATATTCGTAAATTATTGTTTAAGTTTATCTTAATTAATAATATTAAATGAATAAAACAAATAATCATTATGAAACATTAAATATTACAGAAAATGCTACTCAAGAAGAAATCAAAAAGGCATATCGTAAATTGTCACTTAAATGGCATCCTGACAAAAATGGTGGTTCTGCTGAATCAATAGATATGTTTCAACAAATTAGTTCAGCCTTTGAAATATTAAGTGATATAAATAAAAAAAAAGAATATGATTTTTTAAAAAACAACCCTTTTATGAAAATGAATAATAATCCTGATGTAGGTACAGGAGTATTCAATAATAGTAATATTGATGAATTTTTTGAAAATATATTTTTTGGCAATTTAAATGGAAATCAAAGAAATACAGGGGTACCGTTTGGATTTCACGTTTTTAATAATGGAATTCCTGTTAATTTTGTAAATAATCTACAAAAACCTCCACCAATAATACACAATTTAAAAATAAATATCGAAAATATATTTACTGATAAATCTTTACCAGTTGAAATTGAAAGATGGATTATTGAAAATAATAATAAAGTATTTGAAAAACAGACATTATATGTAAATATACTTAAAGGAATTGATGATAATGAAATTATTATTTTAAAAGGTGATGGAAATGTTGTAAATGAACAACTCAAAGGTGATGTAAAAATTATTATTAATGTTGAAAATAATACAGAATTTAAAAGAAATGGATTAGATTTAATTTATGAAAAAAATATAACATTAAAAGAATCACTATGTGGGTTTAGTTTTGAATTGAAATATATTAATAATAAAATATATACTATTAATAATAATATTGGTAATATAATAAAACATAATTACAATAAAATAATTCCTAATATGGGAATACCGAGAGATAATTTGATTGGCAATTTAATTATACACTTTAAAGTAAACACACCTGAAACGCTTACTATGGAGCAAATTGAAAAGATAAAAGAAATTTTATAATATATTAATTTTAATTTGCTGCAATAATAAACTTGGCATTTGTTGGAAATTTATTATTACTATTTCCATATGTAAGTTTTGTTTTAGGATAATATGTTTGTAATCCCTTATTCCAGCATAAGAATATCGGTTTTCCAGGAACATCCGAACAGGTTGTTGGGTAACACTCTTGATAATAAGTTTTACTCAATGTTTGTCCGGTATATGGATTTTGTATTATATTACACAATAAGGTTCCTCCGTCACTTATGATGGTTTCTGTATGAGTAGGTGTCTGTATAGGTTGTGGTAATAAATAATAACCATTATTAACTAATTTAAGAAGATTTGTATTAGGATTAGTATATGTTTGACTCTGTGTAGCCCACACTTTATTAGCATTAACCCAGGTACCTCTTACCATTGAAGAATATTTTTGCGCTTTTGTAGTATTTGAACTATTTTTTTTATATTGAAGAACATTTCCTTTTTTATAAACATCCAATTTATACTTTATTGAATTTGACAAATTATGTTCATTTTCTAGAATATTTGCAGTTGATAATCCGACAAAATTGTTACAATTTGGGTTATACCTTGTCCACCTTCTTGTTGGAATTGGGTTATATGAATTACCCAAACAAGACATTAATATATTAAATGTCATATTTTTATTTTTAAATACTTTTTAAAAATAAATACAAATACAATATACAAAATAAACTTATGGATTATATTGGTCGTTGTTTCCGTAAAAGTACCATCTTAATGACAAGTAATCTGAATTTTTATTCTTATAATTTTGTGAAGTCAACATTTTGGTGTTTGGACCACCCCTTGCTAAATCTTGTATAGCTGTTGTCCCTAAAGCATAACTATAATACCACAAATTTGAAATAAATCCATTAAACCCACCATTCATTGCCATATAAACATCACCATAATTTTGTTTTGGAACGCCTACCAATGTAACACTTTTGGCAATTGTACCATTAATATAAACATCTACTTTCTTATTTGTACACCTAATTACAACATTTAACCATTTATTAATTGGAATATTTGGAATAATAACTTCTTCATTAATAACATCATAAGTATTCATAATAAGTGTTAACTCATTCTTATTTGGAGATATATACAATCCAGGGGAGTTATTCGGAAAATTTAAACCATTTGTTTCCGTATTCAAATTCCCCTTATGGAATATATGGTGGTATTTACCATCTGGATTACCTAAATCATTGATAAATAACCATACAGACCAAGTAAATTCTAATCCACCATTTTGATTTACAGAGCGCGGAAGGGTTTTTGCACCGTATGCTGACGGGTCTTGAGGGACTATCGACATTTGAGTAGCATCAATCATTCCATTCGTAAGTTTTGTTAATGATGATTTACGATTCGAAAATGCGAGTATTATTGTGGTGCATATTTGTAATACCATAACAAATACAAATGCGACTAATAGCAAAAATGCAACTTTTGCCACTAAACTATTTGAATTTAAAAATTCTGATAATCCATTTTTAACATTAGAATAATTATCCATATATATATATTATAAAAATAAAAATTAAATAGTTACACTACCTGTTTCTGTTCCATTATCAATAACAGCAACTTTAACTTGATAATTACCCCAAATATTGCTTAATGAATTTGTTGGTCCTTTTTGATAAATATTCCACGCGGTTTGTGGGTCTGTGGCATTTGGAAAGTATTGGAACTTTGAAGTCCATCCGGAAAATCCTCCTTTTGGTGTAACATAAACATTTGAATTATTATTTACCTTTGCAATTCCAGGTAATACGCACGTTTTTACTAATTTTCCGTCTAAATAAACATCTAATGTTCTACCATAAACACTAATTAACAAATTCACCCATTTTTGAATTGGTACATTTGACAATGAGCAACGATGAATTGTTGATTGTGTGTTATCTGTTATTTGTGATTCATTGCTTAAGGATGGATAAACGGTCATTGCAATATCTAAATTATTTGATATTGCTCCTAAAACTACAACAGGACACGGACCTTGCCCCGAAACACCTTCTAATGTTGAATTTGAGTTTGTATCAGTTGTGGAAGCCATTCTACCAAATAATACTTTGGGTTCACCATATCTATAATTCCAATCATTAATATAAAACCACATAGAATAAGTAAAATTGCTTGGAACTGAACCATTTTCTGTTTTAGACAATGAAGAATAATCAATAGTTGTTTGGGTAGTACCAGACATAATTGTAGTCAATGTAGTAGGGTCACTTGTAAACCAACGAATCAAATAGTATAATATAATAATTATTATAACTATAATCAATATTGTCCTAATATTCATAATATAATATAATGATAGAAATTTTATTATTTATATCTTCGAAAATAAATCAAAAAATCATAATTTATTCATTATTGTTTTATTTGAATTTGAATAAACTGGTGGTGTATAATCTTTTACAAAATAAAATAAATTTCTTATTTTTTGTAAATCTAAATTTTTACTAAAATAAAGAACACTACATATACCTCCACGTACGCCTTTTTCTTCACCAACTAATAAAGTGTCATAATTCATATAGGGAATTACTCCACTGTATGACTTTAATAAATTTGTATCGAAAAATATATCTAATGTTCCACCATTATAATTTATAACAATGTTATTCCATTTTTGTAATAAAATATCGGTTTTTTTGTAAATTATTATATTATTATTATCGTCTAAATCTACATTTTTATTATTTTTCAATATATTTAATTCCTCGTCGGTTAATCCTTGTGTTCCCATAGTTATTAATAATGTATTTATGCTTGGATTATATAAAACACTTGGTTTATTACCATAACTTAATATTGAAGTATATTTATTATATGAACTACTTGTGCTAGGAGCTTCACTATCTATATAAAACCAAAATGAAATACAAAATGTATAATCATAAGAAGTAATTGTATTATTTTCATCTTTATAATTTGTATTCAACTGATTGTATGTTGCTAATATATTCTCTTTATTTGTATATATAGGTTGATTTAATAATAATAATCCACCTTCTTGTAAATAATTTTTTTCAATTAAACTTCTTATACGAGGATATACAATAAAATAAATTAAATATAATAGAATAACTCCAAGTAATACTTTAAAAAACTCCTTATTTTGGTTATAATCTATATCTATATTTAATTTAGGCAATTTATTGATTATATTCTTGTCTTTCAAAACAAAATATTTCAAAATAATTCCAACAATAAAAATAATAACTATTGCATTAATTATAAATTTAACAGTTCCATTCAAAGAATTATTTGAGTTCAATATAAAATAAACTAATGATTGAATTAATAAAATAATAAAGGTCAATGGAATTCCTATTAATAAAAAGTATTTCATTAAATTCGTAAAATAATTAATAGTTTCTTTAAATAACTTTTCTTTTGATTTTCCATCATTAGAAACGAAACTTTTGAATTTAATAAATGTTAATATTAACAAACACAAATAAATAATAAATGATATAACTAATATTAAAAATGGCATTTTGAAATAACTACTAATCTCAAATTTATCATAGTAAGTGAAATATTTATAAATGTAAAAAACAATTGTTATGAAAAATATTAATATATAAATATGTTTGAAAATTTCAAAATTATAATTTATATTTTCTAGGTTAAAAATTGTATTTAAATTGAAATAAAATATTAAAATTGTTATTATTAATATAAATGAAATTATAGCTGTTTTGTAGTTACTTATTAATTTAAATGGGTCTTTATTGTAATAAATATAAAAGATTATTGAAAATATGAATAATAATAAAAATAATATAATTTCTATTCCAAATGATGTGATATAATTCTTTGTATTCTTATTTTGTGTTTGTTTTTGTGTTTGTTTTTCCTTTAAGTTGTCATATTCATTAATTATATCCAAATGGTCTTTAATAAACTTTTGTATCTCTCTCTCATTTTCTTTTTGTTTTAAATCTTCAACTAAATTGTTGCTTTTTTCTTTTTTCTTTTCATTATATTTATTTTTCAACATAATATATTTTTTAATGACATCATTGTTTTTTTTCAGAAAATCTTTATCTTTTTCTAGTTTTATTTCATTGTCTTTATTTTTAAACATATTATAAATCCTGTTAACAACAGTTTCATTTTTTTCTAAAACCATATTAATATATTATAATATATTAATTTACATATTTTCCATTGCTGTTTTCTCTCCGTGACAATTTCTACATAAAGCAACTAAATTATCAACATTATTACTTCCGTCATATTCAAGTCTAACCTTATGGTCTATTTCAAATGTATGGTTTAATTGCTGTTTACAATTGCCGCATTTCCAATTCTGCATAGATGCTACGTATTTTTTTTTAGTCTCGCTAACAGACCGTTTAGTTCCTTTAGACCCAGAGTTTAAAATTCTCCTATCTATAGGTGCACCACCATTAAAAGAAAAATCCTGATTAGACAATGGTATAGAAGATGATTGGGCGCCAGTTGTAAAATCTATAATTGGACTTATCATATCAATTGAACTTTTATCTATTGGCATATATTTAACCATATTATTTGCGTTCAATAGTATTTGTTTAGTTTGCAATGGATTTCTTTTTATCAATAAGTATAGTGAAAATCCTAGAAGTGCTAAAAACCCCATATGGAAATATTTTTTGTAATAAAATATCATTTTTAAATATTTACCGTCGTGATAAGCATTATAAATAAAAAATATGGTTAATCCTAAAATAACAATTTCTAATTTCATATATATACTATTATACATTTTTTACATCCAAAGATTATTTTTATGAAGAATTTTAATATTCTTCAATGATTTTATAATTTTATTATAAAATTTATTTTTTTTATTTTTTCTAGTTCTATCACTTATTTTGTCATTTTTTTTTGAAATTATTGGTGTTTTAATATGACTAACAGAAACATTTTTATTATTATTATTATTATTGTTCAAAAATCGTAATGATGAATTGAATGATTCCAACTTTTCAATTAAGTTATTTATATTTATAGGTTTAATGCTATTATCTAAGAGAATAAAATATATATCTTTAATATTATGTATAATAACTTCCTGTTCTTTTGATAATTCCGCAAAATTATTATGTAAAAATTCAAGAATCGGTATATAAACATTTACAAATCCCCATATATCTAAATTTTTGATAAATATTTCATTAAAATATTTAATCTCTTGAAATTTTTTATTATTGGTATATTTCAATAATATTTGAGTTAGATAATCAAAAATAAAATAAAAAGTATAATCGAATTCTATAATATTATTTTTAAATTGTTCATCAATATTTTCAACAAAATTATTCTCAAATAATTCCTTTATAATTGAGTTAATCAATTTAATATGTCCTTGACCTTTTTTATTAACAAAAATAATTACAAAATTAATTATAAAAGTTCTTACAGTATGATAATTGAATTCCTCATTTTTATTCAAAAACTTATCATATTCTTCTTTAAATAGAGAATTAAATAATATAACGGAAAAAGGCATATTGAATTGGAATGGACGACCATCTATTATATCGGGTATTGGTTTATTTGGATAATATAATGTAGATAAACCCCAATCTATTATTCTTGTAAATATCTTATCATTTTCATAACTTACGAGTATATTATTTGATTTTATATCACAATTAAATACATTATGATTATTCATTGGTATAATTCCGTTTTTTAATAATTCAATTAGTGATTTATTTAAATTTATTATTTTTTCTGGGTCGTCACCGTGTTTTTCGATATAATTGTTCACATTTATTCCACCATAAGGCATATTTATACCAGTTAATTCGTCTAATGATTCGTTGACATTTTTACTTGTTATATTCTTTTTAGTTAAAGCACCACACTTTTCATCAAAACCTATCAAATCATCGTGATTTAATTTATCTGGTTTACATAAACTAAAACCATCAATTAAAAAATATTTTGTATAATTGCTAATTTTTTGTAACATTGGTTTATATTTGATTATCTCTTCATACTCACTTTTAGCATAGTTTGTTTTCATTAGTTTTGTAACTAATTTTGAACTATTATTATTATTGCTATTTTTGCATCTTAATTCTGGACTAAAAATACAACCAAATCCACCCGAATCTATTACTTTTCCTCCTTTTATTATTGTTCTTCTTCTAGTATTTGATGATAGTCTTTTTCTGGTAATTTTTTTATTTTTTTTCTTTAAATTCATATATTATATATATATATAATATATGGAAATAATTAATGATAGTGCTACAAATAGTATTTCGAAAAATCCAAAAGAAATTACTAATATTGAAATTTATGTTCATCTTAAAAAAGATTTTTTAAACGAATATGAGAGAATAAGAAAATATTTGAAAAACACGTGCAAATATAATGATGATAGTAAAATCGAGGATTTATACAATAAATTATATCAAGATTATGTTAAAGAAACTAAAAGTAATTTATCAACTTCTAAAAACGACTTGCATAAGTATATTACAAAAATATTAGATGTTATTGAATGTTTATATAATAGACACAAAGGAGGATTCTTTTCTTGGATTATTCCAAATTATACTTCATTAAATAAAAGAATTACACTTTTTATAAAAAATATCAAATGTAATCCAAATTACTTACAAAATTTACAAGGAAATGAAAAAGGAATTTGTGGTGAAATTATTGATAAAGAAAAGAGCGGAGTTAATGAAGATTATAATTGTCCTAATAATGAAGTTACATCTGGTGTTGGTGTTGGAGGCGGATATAAACGCAATAAAACCAACAGAAATAAGAAAAACCGACCAAAAAGTAATAAGAAACAAATACATAAGAAGAAAAATCAACGGAAACCAATGACAAAACGTAATAAGAAATGATTACAAATTATAGAAATAATATATTGAAAATATTATTGAACACAATATTAAAAAATAAATCACCTTTCTCTTTATATTATTATACTCACTCATTTTAATATTTATAGGTTTATATCTCTCATAGTATATATTATAGAACTTTTCGAGAGAGATATTTTCCTTTTCTAATTTCTGGTTTACTTTATTATGAATAAAATGAACCCAACGAATGAATGACTCACGATTATCTAAGTATGGTGTTACTGGATATTCATCAATTAATTTACTGAAATCAGATGACATCTTTTCAATTGGAATAAACATAGGAAAATTTTGTATTAACTCGTAATATTTTTTTTTTGTTATTGTATTTGGTTTAAATGGATAATTCATTGAAATCGTATGCAAAAAAAACCAATAATGAGGACCCCAAACTGTCGGGTCTAATACAACCATTTTATATACTTTATAAAATATTAATTTAATGATTTAAATGTAAAATAATTTATTTCATATAATGAATAAGATTAATATTTTAAATAATAACATTTGTAATAATTGTTCTAAATATGGACATCAATACCATCAATGTAAATTACCTATAATAAGTTATGGGGTTATCGCATTTAGTTACTTTGATTGTGATGAAATAAAATATATTATGATACGTAGAAAAGACAGTTTCGGTTATATAGATTTTATAAGGGGAAAATACTCACCATATAACATTGAACAAATTCAAAGAATAATAGACCAAATGTCTATTTATGAAAAAGAAAAAATATTAGTTGAACCGTTTGATAAGTTATGGAAAATGTTATGGAGTGAAAATATTGGAAATCATTATAAAAATGAAGAAACCACATCAATGAAAAAATTTGAATTAATTAAAAATGGAATTAATGTAAATAATGAAATTATTAATTTAGAAAATATTGTTAAAAAAAGTAATACAAATTGGGATGAAACCGAATGGGAATTTCCAAAAGGAAGAAAGAATTTTCAAGAAAAAGATATTGATTGTGCTGTTCGTGAATTTGAAGAAGAAACTGGAATTTCCAAAAATAATCTGAATATTATTGAAAATTTGTTGCCTTTTGAAGAAATATTTATAGGTTCAAATCATAAATCGTACAAACATAAATATTTTGTAGCATTTATTAATAATAAAGATATACATTTAGATAATTTTCAAAAAAGCGAGGTGAGTAATATTGAATGTAAAACTATAAATGATTGTTTAGCATCAATACGTCCATATAATTTAGAAAAAAAGATTTTAATTACAAATATTAATAAAATGTTAAAAGAATATAGATTATATTCATAATATATAAATATGTCTAATCAAAAAAAAACAAAAAAAAACCCTAAAAAATTCATTGTTATTAATGATAAACCGAATCCAAATGATATTTTAAATAAAGATGTTGAAAAGTATAATTGTCATAATATAACAAATGAAAATAGTGTAGAATGTAATAATATTATATTGAAAAAAGAATTAATAGAATATGAAGATTTAAAACATAATAAGGAAAATTATAAATACTTATATCCAACACTTAATGACCCAAATTTCAATATAAAAATTGCTGAAAAAAAGGAATTCAATGACACGCGTTATGATGGAGAAATACACGATATCAAAGAATATTCTGACATTTTAAGCAATTCTAAACCTGAATTATATCCTCATCAATTATTTGTTAAAAATTTTTTATCTCTCCAAACACCATATAATAGTTTATTATTATTTCACGGATTAGGTAGTGGTAAAACATTAACCTCTATCGGGGCGTGTGAAGAAATGAGAATGTATTTTAAAAAAATGGGTTTATCCAAAAAAATATTGGTTGTGGCTTCACCAAATGTTCAGAATAATTTTAAAACTCAATTATTTGACGAAAGAAAATTAAAACTTGTAGATGGATTTTGGACGGTTGATGATGTTATTGGAAACAATCTAATTAATGAAGTAATACCTTTAAATATTAAAAATATATCAAAAGATGTTATCATATCAAATATTAAACAATTAATTAATGGTTCTTATTTATTTTTAGGATATATTGAATTTGCAAATTATATTCAAAGGGTAGAAAGTTTAGGAACTAATGAAAATAAATCGATGAATCGTAATTTACAAAATCATTTTAATAATACTATGATTGTAATAGATGAAGTTCATAATATTAGAATAAGTGATGACAATAATAATAAAAGTATTAAACGAGTTGCAGAACAATTGTTTAAATTAGTTAAAATAGCGAAAAATATTAGATTATTATTACTTTCTGCCACCCCAATATATAATAGTTATAAGGAAATAATATGGATTTTGAATTTAATGAATATAAATGATGGAAGAGCTTCTATACAAATTAAAGATATATTTGATGCTAATGGAAATTTGAAGGTAAACTCTAATGGTGAAGAAATCGGAAAAGAATTGTTGATACATAAAGCTACAGGTTATATATCTTTTGTTAGAGGAGAAAATCCTTACACTTTTCCTTTTCGTATTTATCCCACTATATTTTCACCAAATAACACATTTGAAAAATCTTCATTTAAATATCCGGTTTATCAAATGAATGGCAAAAAAATAGAAGATGAAAATAGTTTTAAAATACTTAATTTATATTTAACAAAAATAGGTAGTTATCAATCTAAAGTATACAAATATGTTATTGATAGTTTAAAAAAGAAAATATTTACAATTACAACAAAAAAAGGAAAGGTGAGAGAAATGCCTAGTTTTGAAAATATGGAATCGTTTGGTTATACATTATTGCAAGTCCCATTAGAATCTTTAAATATATGTTATCCAATTGATAATTTGGATGAAATGATTAGTAATTCATATAATAGTGGTGGTAATAGTATAGAATTAAAACAAGTTACATCACAAGAAAAAGATTTACCTGGTGTCGAGTATGTTCCTGTTATAGAAGGTGGTGCTACTAGTAAAAGTGATGAAGAAGAAGAAAGTAGTAGTAGTAGTAGTAATAGTAGTAGTAGTAGTAGTAGTAGTAGTGATGAAGAAGAAGAAAGTAGTAGTGATGAAGAAGAAGAAAGTAGTAGTGATGAAGAAGAAGAAGAAGAAAGTAGTAGCGATGAAGAAGAAATTGATGAAAATATTGAGTCAATAAAAAAACATCAAAATAAAATTAATCCGCACGAATTAACTGGAAAAAGAGGATTAGAGAGAATTATGGAATTTGTAGATAATACAACACCTCCAGAAAAAGGGTCATTTAAGTATAGAGAGGAAACAATTAATAAATATGGAAAAATTTTTTCTAGAAATGAAATAGGAAAATATAGTTCAAAGATTGAAAGTATATGTGATAATATTGTTTCAAAAGAAGGTCTTGTATCAGAAGGTATAATACTTATATATTCTCAATTTATTGATGGTGGACTTGTGCCAGTTATTCTTGCCTTAGAAGAAATGGGTTTTACTAGATATGGCGATAATGTAAAATCTCTTTTCAAAACTCCTCCTACACAACCAGTAGATGCTATAACTTTCAAGACAAAACAAGCCACCAAGGGCAACTTTGTGCCAGCAAAGTATTGTTTGATAACAGGAGACCCTCGTATCTCTCCAAACAATGATTTTGAAATAAAAGCAGCAACAAATATTGATAACAAAGATGGAAATAAAATAAAGGTAATATTAATTTCCCAATCAGGTTCAGAAGGTATAGATTTTAAGTTCATAAGACAAGTTCATATATTACAACCGTGGTATAATATGAGCAGAATAGAACAAATTACAGGAAGAGCAGTACGAAGTTTTAGTCATAAAGATTTACCTTTTGAAAAGAGAAATGTATCAATATTTCTTCACGGAACAATTTTAGAAGATAATAAAAAAGAAGCAGCAGATTTGTATGTGTATAGAGCTGCCGAAAAGAAGGCAGTTGAAATTGGAAAAATTACAAGAATATTGAAGGAAACATCGGTTGATTGTATTTTGAATAATGAACAATTAAATTTTACAAAAGAAAATATGGCAAAATTCACAGATAATAAGGTTACGCAAATATTATCAAATTCAATTGAAATTAACAATTTTATAGTAGGAGATGAACCATATTCCGCAGTATGTGATTATATGAGTGATTGTGAATACAAATGTGTTCCAGACAAAAAAATAAAAGAACAAGACATAAATTCATATACATACGATGAAAATTTCTTGGCAATAAATAATGATAAAATTATGAATAAAATAAAACAACTATTTAAGCAACAATTTTTCTATAAAAAGAATGAATTGTTTTCAAGAATAAATATACCAAAAAATTTCCCTAAAGTGCAAATATATTCAGCATTATCACAAATAATAGACAACAAAGATATAATTATTGATAAATATAGACGTTCAGGATATCTAGTAAATATTGGTGAATATTATTTATTTCAACCACTAGAGTTGAATAATAAAAATATAAGTTTGTATGATAGAACAGTTCCAATAGATTTCAAGCACAGTGCGATAAAGTTCAATATTAAAGAAAATATAAATGATAATAATCCAAAGTTATTGATTGAACCAAGTGATGTTCAAATAGAAATTGATTTAATGAAAGATATTAAAGAAAAATACGATTTAACAAAGAAATATGCTACCACTGATGAAATAATAGCTCGCGCGGATGATAATTGGTATAAACATTGTGGGAAAACCATTAAAAAAATGACAGAGGATAATTTCAATATGGATGAATTATTTATTTTATTAATAGAACATATTGTTGACTTTTTAATGTTTGCAGAAAAGGTTGAATTATTGAATTATATATTTTCATTAGATGTAATTATTGATAATTCTATAGAATATTATATTAAGAAATATTTCGACGAACAAATAATACACGTTAAAAATATTACTGGAATAATTCTGTATTTAAGAAAAAATAAGGTAACAATAACTAAAGTTATGATATTGAGTAAAAAAAAATGGGTTATGTCAGAACCATTGGATGAACAGGAAATTATAGAAGAAGCAACTAAAAAATACTCATCTAACAAAACTCCGGAATTAAATAATATTGTTGGATTTATAGGATTAGATAATAAAGAGAGATATTTAGTTTTTAAAACAAAAGAAGTTACTTTTAAAAGAAATACCGGAGCTAGATGTGATGAATCAGCAAAAACCAAGAAAATAAGTTTATTAAATGAAATAGTAGGATATACAAAGTATATTGATAAAATAATAATATCAAATGAAGAAATGAATATTTTGAAGAGAGATAAAAAGTTATCGGAGAAAGAAATAGAAAAAAAATACATATCAACCGAAGATAATGTGTTGGTATCTACAAAAGGAATTGTTCAAGAAGGATTATGTTCTCTAATAGAGTTGGTATTGAGATATTATAATAAAACTAATAAAAATAATAAAATGTGGTTTTTAAATTATGAAATGTCTAACTTGATAAATTTTTAATGTTTTTCATAATTAAATTAAATTAAAAATTGAAAACAAAATAAAAGATTATATCTATATTATAATATAATATAAAATGGAAAATCAGAAAACAAACTTTATAAAAAAGAGAGAAACAAGGATTGATAATAATATATTTTCAAGATGTCTTATAACTAGAAATATAACAATAAATATTTCAATGATTGGAAAGAATTTATATGAAATATTAAATAAAAATTTATCTAACAAATTTGAAGGTAAATGTATTGTAGAAGGTTATATAAAACCAGGGTCAATCAAAATAATTTCCTATTCAAGTGGAATTGTTAAAGGAGTTAATATTTTATTTGAAGTAGTTTTTGAATGTCAATCGTGTTTCCCAGTTGAAAATATGTTAATTAACTGTATAGCATTAAATATAACAAAAGCTGGTATTAGAGCAGAAAGTTCAGAAGAAACACCTTCGCCAATAGTTGCATTTATTACAAGAGACCATCATTATAATATGCCTTACTTTTCAACAATAAAAGAAGGCGATAAAATTGTAGCAAGAGTTATAGGACAAAGATTTGAATTGAATGATAATTATGTTTCAATAATTGCCGAATTAGTTGAACCAAATGATTATCATAATTTTGAATTAAAAAAACCCAAAATAAATATTGAATAATAAAAAACTTATTAATTAAATATCACTCTATGAAAATAATATAAAAGTATTTTTTTATGTTGTTTAAATATGAACGAAATTGTTTCAATTAGTGAATTAAATTATATTAGAGAAAAAGTAGAAAGTATGTCAAAATTCAATCAAATTGAAATTTTAAGAATATTAAATAAATATAAAGAAATTACATTGAATGAAAATAAATATGGTGTTCATATCAATCTTACAGATTTATCTTCTGAAGTAATAGAAGAATTGAATGTTTATATAAATTATGTAGATACTCAAGAAATTAATTTGAATAAGATTGAAAGTCAAAAAGAAACTTATAAAAATAAATATTTTACAAAAGATAATAAAGACAATAATGTTAATATTCTTAAAACAAGTATTTAAAATGACAACAAAAAATAAAAATTATAATGATGTAATACAAAAATTACAGGATTATATGTTAACTGAAGATAATATGAAAACCAGAATTACTATATTAACATCTAGTACTAGTACTGGTCAAATGACAAAATCCTCAACACCTTCAACTTCATTAAAAAATATGAACAACAAAAGTAAAGAAAATATTTTTTTACCAAAAGAAAAAGATACATTATTTTGGTGTTTTTATGTTATTAAATACGGATTTTCTTCTTACGAATATCCTGGAAACACTTCATTTTCAAATGAAAAAAATGAAAAATTTAAATTTATTGAATTATTAAGAATAAACAAAAACGATTTAAAGAACCATAAAATAAAAAACATTAAAGAGGATATTGAAGATGAATTAGCAAATAAAGAAATTATCGGAATAAAAACATTTATGGCACTTTGTATAAGCGAAAAAATAAATATATTTTTTGTTCATAAAAGAAAATATTACGAATTGTTGGTTGTGGATGGAAACCCTTTTCATATAATACATTTTAATGATAAAAATTATTATTATGAAATGAATTATATGAATGAAACAACTCCAAAAATATTATATTATAAAGAAAATTATTTTAAGTTAGAAAATTTTGACAAACCACTTAAGTCGATTACATATTATAAAGTAAATGAATTGACTGAAATTTATAATAAATTAAATAATGAATGTCAAAATAACGACGATTCTTTGAAGAAAAAAACGAAAAAGGAAATTTATGATTTAATATTATTAATTTTATAAAAAATTGATTATAATATATTTAAAAATATGTATTCATATATATATATAATATGTCAAAATTTTCAAATAAAAGACCAAATTTAGATAAACGTGAAAATAATAGAAGGGAGTTCTTTAAATCAAATGATACTCCACAGGTTCAATTTGATAATTTGGTAAAAGAGTTTTGGAATAATAAACCTTATATTAAAAATATTGATAAAAATAACGAGTTGGAAGTTCGTTTTGGAACTCGTGGAATAAAAAGATTAACTAAAATTGATTATTATAATATTATTAAAGTATTAAAATCATTTGGGTTCAGTACAGATAATGTTAATGGTGAATATATGTTACGTATTCAGAATGAATTTATTGATAAAACTGGTAAATTTAGACAAAGTTCAAATATAAGAACTGAAATTAATGGGTTCCACACTATTCAGGATTATTGTAAAAATAATGATATCAACCAATTGCTCAATGATATGAAACATCAAAATAACATTAAATTTACTAAAAAAGATTTATTCATAAATGAAAACAATCAAAAAATGTATCCAGTAAATTTTGAAGATTTCAATTTCAGATTATCATATTCTACGGAAGAAAATTTGAACCGAAAAGGTGGAGTTGCGCGAAACATTATTGAAAAATGGAATGAATCATTGAAATTATTTCGATATATTAATCGCGTTACATTCAAACACGAAGATTTACCTATTAATGTAGATATAAGTATTGTAAAAACATCCAAATTTGATTTTGAAAAAAAGAGGTTTGTTTTAGAATATACGACAGATGCTGCAAATTTGTTCAGTAATATGGATAGTTATGAGATTGAGTTAGAAGTAAATAACTCTCTTATTGGTCCTGGAACAACAACAAAAACTATTGAAGAGTTAATATCTTCTTTAAAGAAAACTATAAAATATATTTTAATTGGATTACAATACACTAACTATCCAATTTCATATCCTGAACAGACTGGTGTTTTACATAATTATATGAAATTAATTATGGGAAGTAATTATGACCCAAATAAAAGAATTAAAAATAATAATTTTATAGGACCATCTTCATATACATTACAGATACAAAATATTGCAAAAATAAATTCAGATACTAATATTCCTAATATAAGAAATGATTTTTGTGTAACCGATAAAGCAGATGGCGAGAGACATCTTATGTTTATATCTTCAAATGGTAAAATATATTTGATAAATACTAATATGTCTGTAATTTTTACAGGTTCAATAACAAATAAAAAAGAGTGTTTTAACTCTTTAATTGATGGAGAAATTATTTATCACGATAAGTATGATAATTTCATTAATTTATTTGCTGCATTTGACGTATATTTTATAAATAATACTAATGTAAGAGCTTTGGGTTTTATTCCAATAAATGCTAATGATAATCCAAAAAATTTCAGGTTATCTAAATTAAAAAATTTGATTAAAGAATTAGATATAACTTCTTGTTGTGAAGGAGAAAAATCATTATTAAGGATTGAATGTAAAAAGTTTTATTCATCTAATTCAAACAAAAGCATATTTGATTGTTGCTATGATATATTAATTAAAGAAATGGAAAATTCGTTTGAATACAATACGGATGGTTTGATATTTACTCATACTAATTTTGGCGTGGGTTCGAATAAAGTCGGTCAAGAAGGACCATTATACAAAGTTACGTGGGATTATTCTTTCAAATGGAAACCTGTGAAATATAACACTATTGATTTCCTAGTAAAAACTATAAAGAATAATTCCAATATAGATGTCGTGAGTAATATGTATCAAGAAGGAATTAATATGAATTCAAATGTTCAAATTAATGAATATAAAACATTAACTTTATGTTGCGGATTTGACCCTAAAAAACACGGATATATAAATCCTTGTAAAGATATTATTGAAGATAATTTACCAGAATTCAAAGATGTTGATAACGAAGAAACATATAGGATTGCTGAATTCGTTCCTTCAAATCCATCTGAAGAAGGTGCTGGAATTTGTAATATAATGTTGAAAAAGGATAACACCGGTATTAATCAAATGTTTACGGAAGAAGGAGAGGTATTTGATAATGATATGGTAGTTGAGTTTAGTTATGATATTAGCGAAAAAAAACAGTGGAAATGGAAACCTTTAAGAGTAAGATATGATAAAACTGCTCAATATATAGAAAACAATGAAATTTCGTGTAATGCTTATCACGTGGCAAATAGTAACTGGCATTCAATACATAACCCGATTACTATTGAAATGATAACAACCGGAAATAATATTCCAGATGAAATCATAAATGACGATGTCTATTATAATCGTGTTGTTTCTACGGATAAAACCAAAGCGTTGAGGGATTTTCATAATTTATATGTAAAGAAATTACTTATTAAAAGTGTATCCAAAAGAGGAGACACATTAATAGATTATGCTTGTGGAAAAGCAGGGGATTTACCGAAATGGATATCTTCTAATCTATCATTTGTGTTTGGTGTCGATATTGCCAAAGATAATTTAGAAAATCGGACGGATGGAGCGTGCAGTAGATATTTAAATTTACGCAAAAGTTTCAAAAATGTGCCTTATGCCTTATTTGTTAATGGAAATAGTTCATATAATATAAGAAATGGAAGTGCTATGTTAAATGATAAAGCTATACAAATAACACACGCTGTTTTCGGTCAAGGTGTAAAAGATGAAGAAAAATTAGGAAAGGGTGTATTTCGTCAATATGGTAAAGGGGTTGAGGGATTTAATGTATCATCGTGTCAATTTGCATTACATTACTTCTTTGAAAATCAATCGACCTTACATAATTTTATTCGTAATGTTTCAGAATGTACTAAATTGAATGGATACTTTATCGGATCTTGTTATGATGGCAAACAAATATTTAATTTATTTAAGAGGAAAAAGATTGGAGAGAAAATAGAATTATATGATGATGATAAAAGTAAAATTTGGGATATTATTAAAGAATATGATGAGGATAATTTTGATGATGATATTACAAGTGTAGGTTATAAGATTTCGGTTTATCAAGAATCAATAAATAAAACCTTTGCTGAATTTCTTGTAAATTTTAATTATTTGGAAAGGGTAATGGAAAATTATGGATTTAAATTAATTAATGAAGAAGAAGCAAATAGTTTGGGTTTACCGAGTGGGTCTGGATTATTTGGTGAACTATTTAACAATATGTTAGACGAAGTAAAAAGGTACAAAACAAAAGAGAAAGAATACGGAATGGCTTTACAAATGAGTTCGAATGAGAAAAAAATTTCATTTTTAAATAGATATTTTGTTTACAAAAAGATAAGAAATGTAAATGCTGAAAAATTAGCATTGGATGAAATGAATGAGTCTTATTATGAAAAAAGAGAGAAAAAGATAAATAAGGAATTGTCAATTATAGCTAAAAATGAAACAAATGATGTTAAGATTAAGGTAAAGAAATTACGAAATAAACTAATATTAAACCAAGCAACTGAAGGTAATGAAGAAGAAGAAGAGGAAGAAAAGGAAAAAGAAAAAGAAAAAGAAAAAGAAAGGGAAAAAGAAGCAAAGAAGGTTGAAGAAGAGGAAGAAAAGGAAAAAGCAAAGAAGGTTGAAGAAGAGGAAGAAATGGAAAAAGCAAATAAGGTTGAAGAAGAGAAAGAAAAGGAAAAAGAAAAAAAAAAAGGAGAAGAAGAAAAAGAAAAAGAAAAGAAAAAAGAGAAAAAGAATGTTACCAAGAAGAATATTCCAAAAAAATTTATTGTTATTAATGAGAATCCAATTGAAGTGACCTTAAAAGACAAATCAAAACCTATTCCTCAAACTAAAGAGGAAAAAGAAATACAGAAAGAATTAGAGAAGAAAGAAAAAGAAAGACAAAAGGAATTAGAGAAGAAAGAAAAAGAACAACAGAAAGAATTAGAGAAGAAAGAAAAAGAAAGACAAAAGGAATTGGAGAAGAAAGAAAAAGAAAGACAAAAGGAATTAGAAAAGAAAGAAAAAGAAAGACAAAAAGAATTAGAAAAAGAAGAAAAAGAAAAAGCAAAAAAAGAGAAAAAGAATATAACAAAAAAGAAAATATTTAAAGTAGTTTTATAAAAAAGTTAAATAAATGTTTATATTATTTAATAATGAGTTATTATATTTTGCCCAAAAAAAACATTGAAATAAATATTGATGTTTCATTTGTAGATGAAGATTTTTTTTTTATGCCAATAATTTCAAATAGTTTATTTTATTATTTGAATGATATGTATACACAATATGAAAAAATAAAATCAAATGAATTAATAAATTTGAATAAAATAGTAAACCCATATGAATTTATTCATTCAAATGTTCCAAATACACAACTATCAGTAAGTAAAATAAAAGCATTTTCAAATACATTTTACATTTACATAGAAATAATAAATATGTTAAATTTAATAGATTTTTTTGATACCATAAACATTAATACAATATCATATGGAAAAAATTCAACGTCGGTTATGGAATGTTTAAATTTATTGAGAGAAGACTATGATGATATTAAATTAGAATTTAAAGAAATAGACAACACCCCACTTAAAAAAGACCTATTATTTAACGTTCATTTTTTATCATATGATATAAATAATAATGATTATGATAATATAAATAGTCATACTATAAGTTTAATGCATATCTTATATAATATATTATGTTATCAATCACCTAATGGTGTGTCGATAATTAAAATATATAATATTTTTTATAAACCAATTCTAGATATTTTATATATATTAACATCAATGTATGAAAAAATATACATAATTAAACCAAATGTATCTAACGTAATAAGTAATGAAAAGTTTATTGTTTGTAAAAATTATATATATAATGAAAACAAATATTTATTATATGAAAATTATTTGAAAAATTTAAGTAATATATTTTTGAAAAAATCTATAATAAAAAGTATAATAAATTATGATTTACCATCTTATTTTTTAAATAAAATAGAAGAAGCAAATATAATTATAGGAAATCAACAAATAGAGTATTTTAACTATTTGTTTTCATTATATAATAGTAAAAATAAGATAGAAAAATCCGAAATATTAAAAAAAAATAATATACATAAATGCATTCAATGGTGCGAAAAATTCAAAATACCCAATAATAAATTTATTGAAAAATTGAATATATTTATGAATTTACCATATATTTGTAACAATAGTAACAATAATAACGATAACAAAAACAATAAAAATAATAATGAATTAATTACTTGTAAATATGATAATTTTGTAATAACAATAAACAAAATTTAAATTCAACTGAGAGATATTATTTATTTAGTTATTCATTGAAAGCTTTGGTCATATTCTGGAACCATTGGTTGTCCACTAATATTTCCAAGTTTTGAATATGCTTTATACATATAATCATCTGAATTTTTAAAACACGTTTTAGGATTTCCATCTTTAATGTAATAACCTGGATTACATATAAATGTTCCTGGCGTGCATTGAGACACCTTATTTTTATAAATAAATGGAGTATATGGTTGCTGCCCTATATTAGCAGTGGTTCCATAACCTTTTAATTTACGAATTGACACTAAATTTGAAGAAATCGTATCATTTGTTAATTTCAATATTCTCGTACTACTAGATACACCACCTTGTACGGCAAATTGCGGATTACTCGGTTTATAAACAACCAACTTACAACCCTTGGGATTTGATGGACCAGATAAAGGCACTCCCAAATAATGATTATTTAAAAAATTATGATATATATTCAATGCCTCGGTCGAGTTTCCTTCAATATTATTTAAAAAAATATTTAATTGTGCAAAATTTTGTATTTGTTGTGATGTAAAATTAATAATATCATTATTTGTTAATACGTTTTGATTTTTAATTAATTCAAAAATTTGTAATACAAATCCATATTGAGATGAAATGCTTGTATCCGTATTTGGATAACAATTTGCTAAATATAAATTTAAATAACTTAAAGGGTCACCCGGTTTTGAGTTTTGAAGATCGCTTAAAGAAATATTAGGATTGCTCAATTCTTCACTTGTTCTAACAGCAGACTGAAAATTAAATGCTTTTTGGTTATATGTTTGACATCTATTTTGTCTATATTGTTGTAATGTTGTGAAATAATTCTTTTTAAGATTAGTACTCGCATAAATTACATTTTTTAATGCTTTAGACTCTTGATTGCAACACAATGTTGGACTACAAACAGATGGTTCTGGATTATTTGTTAAAAATGTTTCTGGTTTGAAATCACTTACTAAACCAATGCCTTTACACGTTTGACAATCCTCGTTCAATTGGAGTCTGCCATTTATTTCATTTTCTGGATTATGTTTTACTATAAATTGTCCTGGTCTATCAATTAATTGTCCAATAAGTGAACTCGTTTTGGATGAATTTGATTCGCGATTAACTACAATATATTCATCGGGTTTATTAGGATTTATTACTGTAACTTGTTTTTGTGTAGTCTTTCCTTTTCTATATTGCCATTTTAGTGGTCGTGGTAATCCCTGTCGTTGAAATGTATTATTTGTATAATCCTTATTTGTTAATGGTCTAATATTTCCACTTGTTATTCCTATAGGAAATGAATGATTACCAGTTCCTTTCCAACTTCGATAATCTGCGGTAAATGGTGAAAATTTACTATTATTATAACTTTCAGTTCCTTGTGGAAATACTGCTGTTGACATTTAATATAATTGAAGAATAAAAACTTTTAGAATGAATTAATTATTTTATATCTATATATTAATTAAATGCTTTTGGTAATATTATCATTATTTTTTTTAATCTTAATCATCTATCAATTAATTATTAATAATACTAATATACTCGAAGGAATGGATAACAATTCAGGTGTATATAAAGATTATGATTTAAATAATCCAAATAATACATTAATTTTAGCTCAACAAAATGCGGGTAATATAGATTATTTAAAACAAAGATTAGATGAATTAAATGGTTTAAAACAAGATGTTATAGATTGTTGTGGAAATATTGTTAAGTTGGCAGACCAAGTAACCGCCATAAGTCAACAAGTATCTCAGGCACAAACACAAATGGTCGGCGATAAACCTCCCGAAATTACTGGAACCACTAGTGATAATTTGTCATAATTTTTATATTTACATAATTTATATAAATGTCAAATATATTTGAAGATGTTTTAAATGATGTAAATAGTGTTGAAAAAAATTTATTAGGAGATCCATATCAATATTGGAAGCAAATAAAAACGCCAAGTCAACTCGGTATGTCCGACAAAGGTACATTAGATACATTAGGCAGGGACATTGACGGATTAGTTCAATATGTAGAAGTGTTGGTTACTGGCAAAAGTAATGCTTCTGCAACTGGCGGACCATTAGGTAATAAATTCTTTCTTAAAACTGGTGCTAAATGTAAAGATGTACAAACTTCAAATGAGGTCGATAGATATATTTATATTAATAATGTTCCTGAAGGAAATATTCCTTTTATTTCAAGTGGTTTAGGTGTAAATTTTTCTGAATTTAAGGGGTTAATTCCTGGAACAATTAGTAATTTAAATGTTTTAAGTCCTTATCCAATATTACAGTCTTTTATGTCTGGAACTACTCCTGATTGTCAGGCAGTAACAATGGAAACAATTGATGTGAATAATAACAAAGGAACTGAAACACAATTTGTAACTGTAATTGACTTGAAAAATATGGACCCGTGTAGTTTTCCTAATAGAAAAAACCCTATAACAAATGAATCGTGTAAAGAAACTTTTACGAATGAAGTTAATAATTATCAAGAATTTATTCCAAAAGATATTATTGTTCAGTTTTATTTTGCTTCAATCGCATTGCTTTGCATTTATATATTATTTTGTTTAATGATTAAAAATAAAAAATAATATTATCTCTCACTTCTTTTACTTTCTTTTTCCTTTTTTCTTTTATTTTATTTTCTTTTTTCTTTACTTTCTTCCTCTTCTTTTAATTTTTCTAACCTTTATACTTTTTCTAATCTTCATACTTTTTCCACCCTTTTTATTTTTTCTAACCTTTCTGCTTCTATGACTTTTTGATTTTCTTCTTCTTGTTTTTCCACCTAATAAATATGAATTATCATTGTTACTATAATTAGAAGGCATAGAACGGGTTAGATAATTGGATTCATATGGTTCAGCAAATGAACTTCCACCATACATATGTTTTCTTCTTTTACCACCAGTTGTCAATCCTAATGATTGTCCCAAACTATGAGTCGCGTTAGAAGATGCTGAACTAACTGAATTAAATGTGTTTCCTAATCCATTTTCAATATTACTGCCAACATTTCCTAGTGTATATGATGCATTCGATGCTAAATCCTTTGCTTTACTTCCTAAATTACTAAAAAATCCGACAATACCATCGCTTAGATTATCTAACGGTTGGTCAATAACTCTTACAGTATTTAAACCATTATCATCATAATTTCCACCGTGTAATCTTATCTTATTGCGTCGTGTTTTCATATATATATATATAATAAAAGAAATTAAATCTAATATCCTTGACCGGTAAACGCGCCAATATTACATACTCTTCCATTAGTGCAAGTTGGATTATAAATGGCACCCTTTTTCTTAGGAGCAACACAACCTCCTGAACGCGCAAACCTTATTGCGGTTTTTACATCATTTTTATTATAATTTTTATAAGTAAGAAAAGAACTATTAGGTAATCCTTGTTTATATGAACTTTTTCCTACAGCCTGACTTTTTTTAATAGAAGTATAAAGAGATGATGCCGGAGGTGGAATATAATTGGTATGCGTTGAAACCGAATATTGGTTTTGTGTCGACATTGAAAAAAATCTATTTGGGTGTGAAAATTTGGCTCTTTCAGTAGCCAATAATTGCTGTTTTTGTGAAATACCAGTAGCTCTAGAATATTGACGTCTTGATTGAGAAAACTCGCTAGAATTATCTGATGGATAGAATTGAGGTGGATTGGGATGTTTTCCATTTAATGAACCATAATTGTGATAACCTATTTGTGGTGGTGTTTGTGATGAATTCAACGGTCCAATTGTTTGTGCAGAAACATAATTATTGTATTGAACTGCTGATGGTGGAATATAATATGATGCATAATTATTTGAAATCATTATATATTACACCAACAGAAAAGAAAAACATATATTTTTCTTTAAGTTAAAATAATATATAATAAACCATATATTTTCTCTCACTAAAGGATGATTTTATTATAAATAGGAGGAGTTAATTAGAAAAGAATGGAGAACAAAATAGTAAAATAAATAGTTCAATATCTACGAATTGCTCTAATCGCACTTTGAGATGTACTTGAATTATCACCACCATTAGATAAATCATTGTAATTTTTGCCAATTGCTTGTTGTTTTAAGTATGTTAAATAATCTGAACTATCATAAACATATTTTGTATTACAGGCAGAAGCAGGAACTGCAGTATTATCACATTGACTTTGAATAGACCCAAATCGCGATTTTAAACCTTTTAAATTTGGTCTACTTTGAAAAGTTTGACAACTTCCACCACACGAATAATCTTTACGACTTAATACATCACCTGAATTAGTAACTGCTCTAAAAGGAGTAATAACTCTTCCACGTTTAGAAATTAATAATTGTCTAGGATAACTTGTATTCCACGCTTGTGTTAATTGAAACCTTTGCTGTTCCACATCCAAATACTCAACATTAGTATTAATAGTTTTCTGTGGTGAAAAACCTTTGAGTCCTCTTCCGAGAGATGAATATCCAGGAGAATTAAAAGATGGTGTAGGAGTCATTCCAACAGAACCATATAAAAATACACTTAAACCAGCCATAGTATATATATATTGAAAATAATAAAAATATTTTCAATATATATAAAATCCTAAATGCGAATAATTAAGAAGAACACAAATAATAGTATAATTGAAATAATATTTACATTTGTAATTTTTATATTATTAGATAGTTTATATCTCTCTTTAATGAGAGATTACTTTGATAATCAAATACAAATTATTCAAGGAACAAAGATTAACCTTAAAATTTATCCTGCAATAATTTGTTACATTGCATTAGTATTTGGATTATATTATTTCATAATTTCTAAAAATAATAGTATTCTTGATGCGTTTTTATTAGGAATAGTAATATACTCGGTTTATGAAACAACAAACCTTGCTCTAATAAACAAATGGACTATAAAAACTGCAATAATAGACACTTTATGGGGTGGAATATTATTTTCATTAACTACATTTTTAATTTATTATTTTATTCAAAAAGTATAGAAATAAATGGATTTTTTATTATATTATTTTTTTGTTCTTCTGTCAAAAAATAAAATCTTTCTAAATTTTTGTCTTTCCACCAAGAATAATGAAAACTAATATATATTGGTGTTTTATAACATAAATGAACACAGTATAAGTCAAACAATATAAATTCTTCGCCACCTTCAATATCTACCTTTATTAATGAGATTTCATTAATATTAATATTATAATTATTAATAATATTTTGAAATGTAATTGTTTTTACATAATTAATTTCGCTAGAAATATCATTTTCATCGTAAATTTGTGATGTTGAATCATTTAATTTTGAATCAACTAAGAATTTATTTTTTCCAAATTTTACGTCAATATTGTCAACATTGTAAATAGCTTTATTAATTAATGTATAATTATTACAGTTTAATTCTAAATTTAAACTTAAATCATTAAATGCTTCATTTTCTGCTTCAATACAATATACGTGGTTTGATTTTCTACACCCATAAATACTTGTTGTTCCAATCCAAGACCCGATGTCTATGAAAATTTTATTTTTATCTAAAAATTTATCAAAAATATTAAAACTATCATTCTCCCAATAAGTATAAATATTCTTCCAAAAATTCAAATTACAATTATCGACATTTTTTATTAAAATAATTTCGTCATTTTTGTGAATTTTTAAATAATTATTTTCAATATAATTATATATTACTTTTGAAATTGTAGAAACATTTGTTGTTTTTAAATTTAATAAGTAAGTTTCGTAAAGGTTAAATATTTTATTATTTATATACCAAGGCAAATGTTTTGCAGTGAAATTGCCTGCAATTCTACATTGAATATTACTATTTATATATTTTTTATTAATTAAACAAAATGTAGTATCAATAGGAGCAAAATATAATTCATATTCATTGTTATTTATTTTGTATTTCCAAAATTCTATTTCTAAATCATATATGCTTTTATTCATAAAGTATGAATTATCATTATACATTTCATCAAAATCGCTAATATCTAAAGCAAAACCAATCTTATAAAATTTATATTTATAAGATAAATTTAAAAGTATTTGAATAAAATCGTGTGGTATATTTTCATTTAATTGTAAGTCAGGATCAGTAATTATAAATGTTTCTGGTAAATTATCATATACGTGTTTATTAAAAAATTCATTTATTGTAGGTGAAATATTAATATAATTGTATATCACTTTAACATCAACATTTTTTAAAAATTCAATTGTTTCTAAACAAGTGGAGTTATTGTCTAATATTTGAATATTATTATAATATTCTTTGTTTATCTTTAAAATTTGGGTTAAAGTATTTTTAACATATTTAAAATTATTATAACATACAATTATTATTGGAATATTCATTTTTATATATTTATAAAAAATACTGATTTTATTTTTTAAGAAGATTTATCTTATTGTTTTTAATTGTGTGATTTTTGTGAAAGAAGTTTGATTTATCAAGAATTTCAATATTATGATTCAACTAATATGCATCTTTACAATTTAGTGGATTTATAATCTCTCACTTAAAATACATTATTATGCAATCTGTCAGATGAATGCTTCTAAAAAGTATTTAAAATATACGGTAATAAATATATCAAGAAAATTAATAATATAATATTTGAATTCAAAGAAAATGACGCCAATATAGAAGAAATAAAACACGCTGCTATAATCATAGTGCTGTCTCCGGATATAGCCCATCCTTTAACTTCATCAGCATATTTTTTGAAAAAATCCAACATATGATTTGTATTTAATGGAACTAATGAAAAAATAAAATAAAACAAAATATCGTGTATAACTTGAATCGATACAGCAAGTAATACAAAGTAAAAAATGTTGAATTTTGTAAAAATTGATTTATATAAAAATCGTGTAATAATTATTCCAATAACAATTACTAAAACATCTGCAATAACAGCATTCAATCCATATTTTATATACCATAACTTTAAGTATTTTGATTTAATTATTCCTTTGAAACTTAGAATTATACCAATCATATCAACAATTAAAACAGCAATTAGTATAGGTAAATAATCATTTGTATTTGAGAAATTTGAAATATCTTTAAATATCATTATTATATATAATAATAATAATATTTATTATTTTGAGTTTCGGTTTTTATTTTCGTTTTTTGTTTAATTTTAATTTTCTGTTATAATTCTCGGGGCAATATTCATAGTAATCAACTCTTGAAATAACAATTTACACGCATAAGGAATTTGAACATAAGCGAAGTCTGTGCGATT
>Ga0114963_10000142_pt1 | contig 46077 bp, 71 predicted proteins | sample C_131016_EF_Meta_FD_87019 | JGI IMG/M metagenome (GOLD analysis project Ga0114963, IMG submission 87019) | Freshwater microbial communities from Lake Croche, Canada to study carbon cycling - C_131016_EF_MetaG | ecosystem: Environmental > Aquatic > Freshwater > Lake | place: Lake Croche, Canada... | reverse complement strand
GAGTCTGCCAAAAATTGAAGCTGAATACAAACAGGCATTTGTTAAAAAGTTTCCAACCTTTGCAGATTATATGGATAGGCCATTTGATCTACTGGTATTCACTCACGTCAGTTGAAGGAGATACAGAACTATGACAAAACACGACCTAATGATGCTGACATGCACAGATGCCATGGAATGGACCAAATATTTTCGACAAAAAAATCCAAATTGCAACATTGATGATGATGTGATGTTGGGTTGGTTTGCCAATGCCATGATGGCAATGCATGACCATATTATGCTCAGGGGCCAGCCTATCAATGGAGACCATGCACAATGGCTTGTTGATAACACTTGAAAATTTGTATTTGAAAGAAAAAAATGATGACTAATATGCAATGAATCGCTGCACAGCCAGCGGCGGCAGCTTTATTCCCACCAGAGGCGACACCAGCTCTGCCATCTGCTTGAAACACTGATTACCTGTGAAGATTTCCGGTTGACAAGATCAGCAGCTGTGTTAGACTGTATGAATAATGGCCTATTGCAATAGACCATTTTATTTGTATCAAGGAGAGTTTGGTGAAAAATGAAATCTGTGAAAAGTTAAGTTTTGCAATAGCATCTACAACGTTTCAAAGAGATCGTGATTTGCTGAGTTTGGCTGCAAAAGAAATTGAAACCCTAGAGAAAAAAGTCAGCCTGCTTGAAGGTGCTGTTTCTGTTAAAACTCTTTCAATTGCAGAATCAATTTTGGCCATGGTTCAAGTGGATGACCCTAGTCTAAAAACTCGTATTGCAAAAGTAGAAGCTGGCGGATGTGCTGATAGAATCAACGACGCAATCCAAATTTTGGAGGAATACTATGAAAATCAATGTTGAGCATGAACCAGGCTATGACTCTTGGGTTCCACAAGTTGTTGAAAACACTGAAAAAGACACAATGATTTCGGATGAAACCCTGCTCAAAGCCTGGAATGCCATGAAGCCAGACCGTATTCAAGGTTTTCGCTACGGTGAAACCTATGTGGTGCGTGATGTTTGGCTACCTGAGGACCAGCAGCAACTATGGAGTGGAACTGACCAAGAACAGTTCCACAATCGTTGTAATATTGAACGCATGCGACTGGCCTACACCGCTATGAACTGGACCTAAAAAGGAAAAATGCGTTTTTATAACATGTTGTTTGGTTTGGACCCTGTGGCAACTACAGCAACACTTGTGTGGTTGCCACAGGGTCCGGCCTAGAGATAAATGTCGCTAAAAAAGATCTTGTCTTATATACCAATCGTCGTTTTTAGACAGATTGTCAAACATTCTCTTGTATCCTTTAGAAACCAGCAGGTTATAAATCATAGGTCTAGATTTGGTGTAATTGTGCTCACAATTTATAATGTTAAACTGATATTTGCTGAAATCAAATGCGTTGAGTATTTCAAATTCGCTGCCTTCTGTATCAATTACAAAATAATCAATAATTTTGGGTGCGTTGTGTTTGTCCAGCAGGTCTACCAGAGATATGGTTTCCACAAAATAGTTAACACCAGCTCGGCTATCGCGTTGCTCATCAACGGTGATAAATTCTTTAATAGTTGATAAACCGCTGTGCGGCTGTGCCTCTCGGAATTCCAGCAGTTCTCCTGTGGTTGACCATACACATTTATTTTCAACTTTTGAATTGGGACGATTAAACTTGCATTGATCTATCAACGATGGTATTGGTTCACATAAAATTCCTGTCCAGTGGAAAACATGCTCTAATATATAGGTATGGCTTCGGAAGAGTCCGTCGTGTGCGCCAAACTCAATGAAAAATCCATTTTTTTTAAGATCGTTTATTAAAAACTTTAATAAGTCTATTTGTTCTTGGGGTTTTTTTGGTGGTATCAGCAACCCTTGTATAATGTCTAACATGGAGGCCTTTCAATTACCTAAAATTTTGCAGCAATGGTTGACCAGTCATGAAAAAATCTTATGGACAACATCAGTCGGGGACGAGCACCTGTCCAATTCAGCGCATGAATCACATCGGTTCTCACAAAGCTGGCCGAGTGATTAAATTTGGTCAAATGTCTAGATCTGTGTGCTGGCTGTCCCATGAGATTCCAACGCTCAGCAGAATTGTTGCCCAGTACCTGTACTCTTTTCCATTTTTGTCTGCTGTCTACTGGACTGGGATATTCCACCAACTGCAGACGTGGATCAGTTTGCCAAGGCACAGCGGTGTCCCACCATACCATTTCTTGATCTGGTTCACCGTCCAATAGTATGTTGAATCTTGCAGGTACAACAGCAGCACCGCCACGGTAGGTATCCACATGTGGATTGCCTCGCACATCGACTCGCCGCGCAGGCAAGGTCTTGTAAATGAAAAACTGCACCTGTTGTTGATCTGGTGTCAATCCCAGTGGTTCAAAGTGTTTTTTGATTTCTTGCCAGGCTTCACTGGCATACCATTCCTGTGTCGCTGCGGGTGTCATGACATCGTGTAGTATGCCACTGACCTCTGGTGCTCCGCGCTGATATTCCTCAACAAGGGGATCAGTGATGGATTTGATCCAGTTGAGATTGTGTTGAGCAAGACTGAAAGGTATGGTAAAGTAGGGTATATCCATGCAGATATTTATTCCCGCAGCGGTGAGATCTTTGGTGGACCACAGATGATTTGCTGCTGTGGAAGTTGATCAGGTGTTGATCACTGTGGTGGGTGTTGACAACCTGAGTGCACCCACAGCAACATGTGCAGTGACTGCAGCCTGAGACCACAACACACACCGCAGCAGCAGCAAGCAACAACAGACTGAGGAACCACGCAGATGACCAACGCAGCGGAGATTGATCGCCTTGCACAGCAGGCCTGGGCGCAGACTCAGGGCGAGGATCTGGTTGAGCACTATGAATTTGATCACAGGGTCTTTGCCGAGTTGATCATCAGGGACTGTGCTGCGGTGGCCCAGACCCTGCTGTGTCCGCTGCCGGACCCTGAACAACCAGCACAACATGCGCATTGCTGGGATGTTGCAGCAGTCGCCGCTGGCAAGGCCATTCTGCAGCGTTGGGGGCTGCAGCGATGACACTGCCAAAAAAACCTTCCCTGCAGAGTAGGTACGCGGTCAATCCTGTGATCTATTGGCTGTCTGTGGCTGTGATGTTGGTGATAGCCACACTGATCCTAGTGGATGCTGTGGCCATTCTGGTCAGGATTTTCCAGTGGTGAAGGTCACAGCAGCAGCGATTTTGGCAAGGGCATAACCTACATGCAGCGAGATATCAAAGGTTGGTGGCGGTGCAGTGTAGACACAGCTCAGCCCTATCATGTGGAGTGGCTGCTGACTATCAAAGGCCGTAGATCACTATTGGTCAGCAGTGATATCAACAGATGGTGCCGGCGCAGCATACCCGCTGGCACATGGCGTTACTGTGGTCGTCAGGATCATCGCGGGTCAGGCAGTGAGCATGAATGGGCATTTCTCCGCAAGAAACATGCGGTGTTGTTTGCACTGACCTGGTACTAGCCCCCACAGCAGGGTCCAGACTCTGCACAGATCTGGTTTGTGGATTTAGCAGCAGGCTGCTGAAAAATTTGGCTTTCCGGGCTGGGCTTCGCCCAGCCTAGATATCCTAGCCAACTGTCTGCGAGTTAAAACTGTTGAAATCTCCGCCCAACAGGTTTGACTCTGCTGCCTTATGAACCATGACGCCAGTTGGGCCATAAATATCATCATGAGACTGAATGAAATTGTCAGCAGCGCTGATCCAAAACTAGTGAAATTCTGGCAGCAGACTGATCCGCAGACTCTGCGGGCTTATCTGCAACGTGGAGGCTGTGGCGCTGCGGCCAGGGATCTGCTTGATTGGCTCGAATCTCAGGGGATTCACACTGCTGAAATGGCAGCACCCGGATACCTTGACCGGCAGGGCAGGAAGAAAAAAGGTTGGTTCATGGTCGACCAGCCGCAGTGCGATCCGGATGCATTTACTGCAGATGACAGGGCCTCGATGCGTCAGCAGGGTTTTAACCCCAGCCGGCTCAAGGACCGCACTGCCTGGATGACCCGCAATGGTCTTGAAGATGACCTGCGATGGATCCCCCACAGCTGGGTTGAAATTGGCACGCGCATACTGGATCCCAGTGGGTTTATGCCGAATGGACGATCTGGTCAGTTTGACCAGTTGGTCAAAGACAAAACCACAGTTGAAGATCGCTATCGCTACTTTAGATAGCTTGACAAACCGCAGATCAGCTGTTAAAACACATATGCTGACGCAGGTTGATGGCACAGAGTTGCTGATCAAACTCTGAGGCAATTGATCAAGCAGTCTAACAGCAGCAGATAACTTCCGGTAGCTCAAGTGAACAAGAGAGTTTGCCCCTGTACTGGCGCCGGTTTCTACCCGGTAAGTGCATAATTGGATGATGTGGGTTCGAATCCTACCAGGGGCGCCAACTACCTGCAGGTTGGCCGTTCGAGTCCCTCCCGGAAGGCCATCACTCAACCGAGTCATAATAAATCGCCTGAGTTTTCACTAGATGTCAATTGACCTTTGCCAGCAATACAGTTAATATACAACTATGCCCGTATAGCACAGCGGTAGTGCAACGGTTTTGTTTCCGTGGTAGGTAATACCTTTGGAACGGATACAGCAGTATCCGCTCTTGAAGGACAGCAGGCCTAAAGCCCCAAGTCCAAGGCAAACCGTAGGCCGGGAGTTCAAATCTCTCTGCGGGCACCAAACACGCACTGTTGACTGTCCGTGATCAACTGCACAGCAACAACCGATTGACAGATCTAAATTCCTCCTGTATTGTTGAACAATGAGTATATCGCCGATGGTACTGTGGTACTGCGATCTAGTTCTGGAAAAAAGACAATTTCAGCAGGTAGGACCTGTGCAGCACCGCTGCAAAACATGATACAACAGCAGCATTTGGAACCAACATGATCATGAACAAAACCAGCGTTGATGAACTATTCCAAGGCATGTTATCTCATTGTCCCAATAAGCCGATGCTGAACCATGTCAAGTCTCAATGTGTTTTCATCGACCGCGATGCTAACCATAAAGAAATTCACCAAATGAAGAAATGGTGTGAAGAAAATATCGGAGAAGTAAGACCGCATCATCCTCTGGATGAAGCAGTGCAAGGGTGGCAGGATTACTTTGATGAAGAATGGTGCTTTTTTAGCCGTTTCTTTGCTGACTACTTTGTTTTTTGGATATACAACAAAGAAAAGCGAATGCAGTTTGCCCTAATGTTTACATGAAATTGACGAATATAAAATAACGGTTGCAATATTTCTGAAAGCCTGGTAAGATAGCTTTATTGATCAAAGGAATGCGAGAGATGGAAGAACCAGTCTATGAAGTTGATGAACAGGGCAATCAGTTTTGGTTGTCGAATGGCCTATTGCATAGAACTGATGGGCCTGCTGTTGTAGAAACTGATGGGTATCAGGCGTGGTATGTAAATGGCCAACGCCATAGAACCGATGGTCCTGCTGTTATATTTGAAGACGGAACACAATGGTGGTATGTAAATGGCAAACGCCACAGGACTGATGGACCTGCTCTTATACTGGCAGATGGAGCAAAGGCGTGGTATGTAAATGGCCGACGCCACAGGACTGATGGACCTGCTGTTATAGAAGCAAATGGAACACAAGGAGTGTATGTAAATGGCAAAGTATCTGGGTGAGTCTGTGTTTAGCAATTTTCAGCCTGTGGTCATTCATAGCACCACTGATTCTCTGCTTGATGGAAAATATGCTGTTGTTATTGGTCGTTTTGGCGAAGATCACTACATTGTTGAACTAGAACAACACTATGATGGATTTAGCGCCATTGTTTTAACTCAACATTGTATTCGTTCTCTGGATAATTCGTCCAAAATTTCTAAAATTGTCTCATGAAAAAATAACATTTATGTTAACAGTGCTGTATTAAAATGGTATTGTAAGTTCATAAACAAGTGGAGAGTGAGTCATGAGTAGGTTTTCTGTTCCAGTTTGCCGCGTAGCATCTGTTGAGGATCACCCCAATGCTGACCGACTTTCCATTGATTACTCGGTTTGCCGATGAGCAACTTGGTTGTAATGGTTAACTATATGAAAAGTCTGAAAAAATAGTCAAAAGTAAAATATTTGATTTTTTAAAGTAGGGTGAAATGCTGAAAGAAGAAGATAAGGTAGAAATAGTTAATTTTTCTTCAGGAATAGTAAAATATTACCGTGCTGGAAAACTTCATCGTGAGGATGGCCCTGCGGTGGTTGACCCAACAGGGGTTTTTCAATGGTGGGTAGATGGCAAGCTTCACCGAACAGATGGTCCTGCTATAATCTACAAAGATGAACATACTATTTGGTATATCAACGGAAAAGATATCACCCCAGAAGCTTTGAAGTGGGTAAAAGATAGAAATATCACTTGGCCATTTTCTGAAGAAACTGTTGTGGAATTTTTTCTGACTTTCTCATAAAATCCTGCTTGACATGTTTTGAAAAATATGATATGATAGGCTTATGATGACGACGGGGCACAGGATGACTGATATGACCTACGATTTTTGTGATGGTAAAGGCCCTGTTGCAGCTCACCGGCATCCCAATGTCAGTGTCTGGGTAGCTGATACGGCCACCGTTGATGGCTATTATAGACTATTTGGTCAAAATGATTAATCTTCCGGAGGAGAATGAGTCATGAGTAAGTTTTCTGTTCCAGTTTGCCGCGTAGCATCTGTTGAGGATCACCCCAATGCTGACCGACTTTCCATTGTAATGTTGGAAGGTTTGGGCTGGGTTTGTATTTCCGCCAAGTTGGAAGACGGTTGCCATCGTTATAAGGTTGGCGACTTGTGCGTTTATATTCCATCTGCGGCACTTCTGCCAGAATGGCTGCTCAAGGAGATGGGCTTTTGGAATGAAGAAAAGAATGTTGGCATGCTTTCTGGATCAAACGGCAACAGGGTCAAGGCTCTAAAACTTCGAGGCGTGTTTTCAGAAGGTTTGCTGTATCCTGTTCGTGAACATCGACTTTTGCCCCATCTTGAAACAGGATGGGGATACATCACAGACGCCAATGGAGAATCTTGTAAAGTATTTCCTGGAATGGACGTGGCAGAAATTCTTGGTATTACCAAGTATGAGCCGCCAATTCCTGTGGCCATGGCTGGTGAAGTTGCCAATGTTTCTGAGGCCGCTACCAACTATGACTTTGAGCGTTGGGAAAGTGTTCCTGATATCTTTGATGAGAATACCCGTGTGAATGCTGTGGAAAAAGCACATGGGTCATTCTGTCTTATGCAGTATATTCCTGGGCTAAACCATCTAGAAATGTTTGGAGAACAGGGTAATATCACTGTCAGCAGCAAAGGTCTTGGCAAGCAGGGTTTGGTGTTCAAAAACAACAGCAACAATGATGGTAACCTTTATGTCCGTAATCTACGTGAGTTGCTGGATAATGGCTTTGAACACAATATGCGTGCAATATCAAACACGCATAGCAATACGGTGATTAAAATTTATGGAGAAATCTTTGGCGGGTCGGTTCAGGACCTGAAGTATGGCACCAATTCACCCGAGTTCCGAGTATTTGATGTTCAGATTGGAAAGCAATTTCTAACTCGCCGTGATGCAGAAATTGTTTGTCGTGAATTGGAATTGGAAATGCTGCCCGTGCTGTATTCTGGTCCTTTTGACCTTGATGCCATTGTCAAGGTGCGTGATGGCAAGACCATGATTGGCGGTGATAATATCCGTGAGGGTGTGGTTGTCACTTGTGCTGATGGTGGCTATCATTCATCACATGGTCGTAAGATTTGCAAGTTTATTAGCCCTGCCTATCTGACTCGTTCCAACAAAGATGCCACAGAGTTCCAATAGCATGTGTGTATTCCATTTCTGCACTTCATGCATTTAATGCATAACTGTGCACCAGCTATGCATTAAATGCGGTTGTTTTGTGCGGCGCAACACGCTATATAGTTGTGACACAGACAAAATCACACAGGGAAATACTTCAATGATCAACACAGTTTTTGCTTATCTACGCAATGCCTTTCACCGTTGGATTACCTATAACCGCACTGTATATGAACTGGAACGTCTTGGTGCACACGAACTGGCCGACCTAGGTCTTCGCCGCTGCGACATTCCATTTGTTGCACGCGGGCACAATCGCAATCTGGCAGAACTGCGTGCATCTAACTGAGCTCTCAACCTTGGCATGGTCGATGCAGAGGGTTGGTCTTGAGGAGTTGCGTGGTTAAAGAGACACAGCTGGTATAGAGCAAAGGGTCTGTTATGATAAAGATTGGTATACAGTATCTAGAGAAAGCAGTGCTGCTGGTGATCGCAGCCTATGCCATTGGGGCAGTTGGTTCGGAGTTGAATACTCTCTGGACTGCTCAACTGTTTGAACTCAAAGACATGCTGCAGTTGTTTATCTATGCTGAGGTACTGGCTATGGTTGCGGCATTTTTTGGATCACATGATATTCCAATTAAAATACCACTGTTTATTGCCATTACAGCTATCTGCAGATTGATTATTCTGCAGAACAAGGATCATGATGGAATGTCATTGATCAACGAAAGCATTGCTATCCTGCTGTTGGCAATTGCTGGGCGTTTGGTAACCAAAATAAGCACCAAAAACATCAGCGATTAGGCCGCCCAGCCTGGGCGGATTGACAGAAATTTCATTTACTGCTGTGATGGCACAGAGCCCGCATAGTCCAAATGGTAGAGACAAGGGCCTTAAAAGCCCTGTGTTGAGAGTTCAAATCTCTCTGCGGGTACCATACTGAAAATCGCGTTTGTTCCGTATGGCATTTATTTTTCGCGCGAAATCCCGCAACAGCTTGCTCCGCGGTAGTTTCCATAGACTGATGGTTAAAGTTAAATGTTGACAAGACATTTCATTTGTGGTATTTTGTGAAGTGAACTTTTGCAAGGGCAGGATCAAATCCTTAAGTCCCGTGATTTTGTGCCAGGGTAGCCCAACGGCAGGAGGCAGGAGACTCAAAATCTCTACAGTGTCGGTTCGAATCCGATCCCTGGTACCACCGCAGATTTGTCATACCAAATAGGGCCACATGTGCGTGCAAAGTGAACTACAACTGGATCTCTGCAAAACCTAGCAGTATAGAGCAGAACTGCATAGCCTAAAAATTTCAGTTATATGTCTTTGAATTCATTGATAAGAATCTCAAAAAAACTGCGTTTTTCTCACAATTTCATCTGTGCCTTGTACCAGGCATAATTCTTCAGTCTATCTTCTAGGCCTCGTTGACCGCCATTGACGGCCTTGGTCACTGCTGCTACATCATCCCAGTTGTTGACCCTGGGTCTCACTCGTGTTTTCCAAAAATCAATTGCCACTGTTGTGGCCGTAGACATGTCACTGAGTTTGCCTGCTGTTTTCTCTGTCCATTTCCCACTCTTGCCCAGAATGAAACCGGCATGTCTGTTGTAGTTGCTGCGTCCCGTCAATTGAATCAGACCACGACCATGAAACAGAGCTCCGTCTCCTGGCAGCGAATTGCCCAAAATCTGTGCCACAGCAGCATTGCCTTCTGGGCCGTATTTCTGGTTCCACTCATTGGGATTGCCACGTTCTTCGAGGTGCAGGAACCCACCAGTTTCTGTAGCCAACTGAGCGAGAAATGCTGCCAGTTCGCGGCCAGTTATACCTGCTGCTTGTGCAGCGCCTGCTATGGCCTGCTCTCTGCGACGATCAGCAGACATCGCCGTGCTGTCAGTTGACTTTTGCAGTTTATCACTGTCCAGAGTCTTGGCACTGGTGTGATGTTTTGGTTCAGTGGCTGCGGTACGTTTGGCCTGAGCGGTGCTGCTACTGGCTGCTGTGCCCAACAAACCTCTCAACAGTCCACGTCTGCCCAGTGCTTGCTCTAGTGCTGCTAATTGCCGCAGCGTTATAATTTCCACAAGTTTCATGTGGATATTTATTATTCTCATCCAAGAGACTGGCGGAGTTGACAACTGACAAATGCTGCGTTAAATATTTTAGTGATCATCTTGATGGTCTACCAAAGGTCCCTGTTGAATGCAAAAAGCCGACCTAGCATGGCAAATACGCGGCTACCCGTGGATGGTTGAACATAAACTGAAAGGCAACTATGATATCCTGTCAGCTATAGACTGGTGTCAAGAAAATCTAGCAGGGCGCGCCTATTCATGGATCGGCGGCGGCCGTGTGGTGTTTGTTGACAGGGAATCTGCTGCGCAGTTTCTGCTGACCTGGGGATATGACCGTTGACAGTGGTATTCATTGGCGAATCAGCTACAACAGGTGGCATCACTGGTGCCATAACACATTTGGTACTGATCAGCAATTGGCTGTCAGATCACGTGGGACCCAGAGGCAAAGGTCTGTATTCATGCAGTGGCCAAGGCTGGCTTGCTGAATGGTCACCAGGTGAAAACCGTATCAGAGTGCTATTTGACGACAACATGGTCACAGCTGAAACAGTTGTGTGGTTCCGTCTGATCTGGTGTTGACAACTGCTGCAGATCTGCTAGCATGCACAGGTCAATTGGAGACATCACATGCTGCTGCAGGATCTAACCAAGCGCAATCTCATACACCCGCCGAGCTGGCTGCCAGACAACACAGTGCTGTTGGTGATCATGGGCAGTGCAGCCTATGGTGTCGGTACCAACACCAGCGATCAGGATATCTATGGTGTGGCAGTGCCGCCCAAGGATCAGGTGTTTCCGCACCTAGCGGGTGAAATTCCCGGATTTGGCCAGCAGATTCAGCGCTTTCAACAGTGGAGCGAGCATCATATCCAGGATCCCAATCGGGCTGTGGAAATGGACTTCTCAGTCTGGGGCATTGTGAAATACTTCCAACTGTGCATGGACAACAATCCCAATATGCTAGATTCATTATCGGTGCCTCGTAATTGTGTCATCCACACAACAGCTGTTGGAGAACTCATTCTGGAAAATCGCAAACTTTTCTTCCACAGAGGTTGCTACTTCAAACTTCGAGGTTATGCGTATGCTCAAATGAGCAAAATCAGGAATAAAACCAACAGTTCAAATCCAAAGCGCGCTGCTGACATTGAAAAATTTGGTATGGACACCAAATTTGCCTATCATGTAGTTAGGCTTGCGCTCGAATGCGAACAACTGCTGGCGACCCAAGATCTAGACCTCCAAAGAGATCGCGAAATTTTGAAAAGTATTCGTCGAGGTGAATGGTCGTTTGAAAAATTAGAAACTTGGTTCCAGCAGAAGGAATCCACACTTGAAACATTGTATGCATCTAGCAGCCTCAGAATGGAACCAAACGAGGCTGCTATCAAAGATCTACTCCTGAAATGTCTTGAACACCATTATGGCAATCTTGATGCTGCTATCGCTCGCGTACCCGAGTTGAACAGTTTGATCACAGACCTGCAGGCGGTCTTGGCAAGATACAGGTTGACGGTTTGACACAGACTGTTATGATAGTGAAACCTCCTGGCAGGGACCATGCTGCATGAAGATCACAGCCTACAAGTGCCCAGATACCGGCAAGATCTTTGAACACCAGTCGGCCTACAATGGCCATCGTCGTCGGTGGCTGCGCCAGCAAAAGGCTGCACAGATCCGCAGTGCTCGCTTGTCCGCATGTCACACCACACTGCAGACACTGTGGGCCACTGCTGTGTGCACAGACGATATTGCAGCCTGGGTCCTGTCAAATCAAACGCTGCTGGAAGATCGACATTATGTGATGCATGGACCATACCGCCGTCGTCCGACCATCACCAAAAACAACCCGCATGTTTGGCAGATTACAAACTTGTATTTTGACCACATGCAGTGGAAACCCTTTCTCCGCAACGCTCACTGTGCCCCTCGCGGCCAACAGCAGAACTGGATTGGAGATCCAGATCTACCCCTAGGTGGTCCAGGCTGGTACGGTGAGTTGCACATAGACACTTGTGGCTACCTAGACGGGGGTTTCAGAGAATTGTTCGAAGACACTGGCATCTGTTGCTTGAGTGGCAGTGGCAGCAAGGGTGTTAGTGTCTATGAAGTCACGCTGTGGGCAGCCGACTGGCCAGGCATGACCACCTGGCAGTCGCTGACTGAAAATCTTGTCTGCGGCTAGGCCACTGTGCGCATGCGTATAGGTGCAAAGGTGAACGGGCCGGTACCGCCACTGTTGTTGGTCCAAACGTAACCACTGAGACCTGCATTATAGGTCAGAGTGTTGTTGGATGGTCGTGTATTGGCTATGCGAACCGTAGCGCCTGCACCACCTCCTGCCAACCAATACTCAACATTTCCCCCATTTTGATCATTGACCACAATTGATCCTGAGAAATTAGGGAAGTTTACTGTACCACCATTTGACACTGTCAACTTCTGTCCGCTGACATCATATGCATAGGTGGTGCCAACATGTGTGTTGCCATAGGCTTGATAGATGCTGCCATATATTGTGACATTGCCAGCCCCAGGTGGTATTCGCAGTGCAGGGTTCCCCTGGCTGTAAAACCTTAGATCGCCATCACCTGGCGAATACATCCCTGTATCAGCCCCGCCTTCGTTGATGAATGTATAGCCACCGTTGGTAGCTGATCCCTGGCTTGCGTAAATTGTGCCATACACAAACAAATCATCCGGGATTGTGGTAATATTGGCGTTATTGGTATAAACCACAGTGTTGCCACCGGGATTCATGCCATCGCTGAAATGCAGCAGCCCTGTTACCAGATCTACCCAGAGATCACCTATTCCGCCAACATAGTCAGTGCCACCCATAGGTTCATATTTGTTGTTGAACAGTCTCAATGACATGATATAACTCCCAGTTTTGTCAACTTGCAGAATATTTATTAGTTTCATGCAAAATATCTGGTTGACATAGACCCAAAACATGATATAGTTACATGGTGAGACATAAATGCAATCGATTACGGCAATTGAACTACAACAAGGAAACTTCATGCAAACTACAAGGTGGTTAGAATGGGCAGCAACCTCCACTCTGTTGATCAGTGTGATGTTGACTGCTGTTGATATTTGGCCTCTAAATATACTGTTTGGTCTCACAGCTAATGGTCTTTGGATTATTGTAGGTCTACAATGGCGCAAATGGAGCATGGTGATCTGTAGCGGCACAATTTGCAGTATCTATGGCTTTGGTTTGGCACGTTACCTTATGGGCTTCTAATCAACAAGTGACCTCTTGACAATAACAGGCAATCTGGTTGACACGCACAAATCGCAGTTTAAAATAGTATATGATCGGGTGTAGGAGAATTGGTAAATCCAGGAGACTGTTAATCTCCCGCGCAAGCACTGTAGGTTCGAAGCCTGCCACCCGAACCAAATAAAATTTAGTGTAGTTCTCATGAGAACTACACTAATCAGCTACTGATACCATAGACAGCACAAGGTTAGGATGGCTGAGTGGTCGAAAGCAACAGTCTGCAAAACTGTACCGAAAGGCACGTGGGTTCGAATCCCACTCCTAACTCCACATCTATTAGAAATTTTGAACATTATCTACAGGTTTTGGAAAAATTTTGGAACCTATAACAGTTGGTTGATTTTGCAAAACAACCATGCATAATATCTATTGATCTTAGAATATCATCTGCTATGCTAATTCGGCAGAGATGGCGCCAGCGACGCTGTGGTATCAAGATCATAGAGTTTTGCAGGGAATTGGTGATTTAAAGTTGATCCCGTTTTTGCTACGGTTTGCCAATAAATAAACACATGCGATTACATGAACTTTTCCAACAACAGTCTAGCAAACCCAGTGATATACACTGGGAGCAATACCCCGATTATGACACAGCCACTTTTGAGTTCTATGGTTCTACCATAGAGATAGTTTTTTTAAAAATTGATCCGTTTTTTTGGTCACGGCAGATTGACATGGCAAGATCTGATCTGCCGGCATATGATATAGAATTCACAGTTGATGGTACTAATGCTGTTACTGGCCAATGGGGCTCAGTTGCTCCCAAATTATTGACAGCAATAACCGCTGTGATTGAGGATTATTTTACCAAACATCCTTGGAGTTTCATTACTTTTTCTGGCATGGGCGGTAAGAAACACACAAATAATCAAGATGGCACTGGCAGCAGAGTCAAGCTATATCAGGCCATGAGCAAGATATTTGCTGCTAGACACGGAGCCAAGGTTCAAAGCAAGCTAATGAAGAGCGGTGGTACTGTGTTTGTCATTTTTAGACCGGCTGAATAATGGGCCCAGACTTTCAACAGCAGTTGTTGGCACGCATTCTCTTGAGGGTGGTTTCAACACTGTGTTTGACCATGTTGGTCATGATGTCCTGTCTGTTGATAGGGCTATTCGATTCAAGAGTGGACAACAAGGAAATTTTCAACATTTTGGCTATGGCCTTCAGCACAATTGTTGGCGCTTTTGTAGGCATGCTGGGCGGTCTTGAATTGAAAAAAGGTCTTGGTACATCTGTACAAATAGATAGAACTCATGTCAAAGACCAGTTGACTCGGTCATAAACCGCTGTTATAATCATCTAGCCTGTAGAATTGTTTTATCAATGACCAAAGGTGGTTGTGATCTGTGCAGGCTAGTCTATAACAGTTAATTGACCAAGGAATAGATCATGAAGAATAATATCGTACTTGCTGTATTTTTTGTCATGTTGGTCAATACCAAAGCAGTTGCTGATGAACATCATCACAACCACCAGTATGAACATCACCAACACTACCAACCCTACCAACCCTATTGGAATAGATACAATGATTATCATCGCCACTGGTGGGAAAATGTCTGCGAAAATGTTTTTATCGGGCATGATGCCTATGGTTATCCTCTGAGTCAACTCCGCTGCCGCAACGTTGAACGCTGGTGAAGCCTGAGATTATCCAGCAACTTGATAGAATTTTCAAAGATGTTTGGCCAAAAGCAAAGTGAACTTGTGATCACGTTGTTGTCAATGATTAAACCAATTTGTGATTCTAGAAATGTGCCACAGGTCAACACCACTGAACTACAGTCTACAACTTTGGATATTGCACATAATCACGCAGCACAGACTGCTGTTTGCGGAGAAATTTATGCACGAACACCGTGTAATAGGCCAATGATCAAAAGGCTGCCTCAACGAGGCATTGCGATAGATCAATTGATTTGAAATCGTTGGTTTTTTTGCTATCGATATTCATAAAATTATCACGATTAGAGCAGATATGACCAACACAACACAAGACATAGATGACTGGACTGACAGGATCAACAAGATAGAAAAACTAATTTGTCTTGCACACAGATTGGAGTCACATGATCTTGTTGATAATCTCATGCGAATACACAGTGAGATAGCGCGTCAACTGCGGGAGGTCAACGGCTTGGCCAAACCCTAGACAGTGCTTGTTTCATCTTCGACCATTGCTGTTGAAGACCAACTGTGCCAGCCAAAAAAACTAAATATTCTGTGCTAGCAGTGAGGTTCAGTATGGTGCAGAAGAACGGCCCACACAACAGCAGAGAATCAAAACGCAAGGTAAGACCAGACGGTACTGTGACTTGGGTTATTGGCTGTCAGGACCTGCTGCATAGGTTAGATGGTCCTGCTGTGATTTCATCAGATGGCAGTAAAGAATGGTGGCAATACGGACAACGGCACAGAGTAGACGGACCAGCTTATCAGGGCAGCGACGGCACTCTCAGTTGGCGAGTGCATGATAAACTACATCGTGAGAACGGTCCAGCAAGTATATTGCCCTGTGGAACTGAATCATGGTGGTTGCATGGTATACAGCATAGGTTAGATGGACCAGCATACACATCATCGGATGGTAGACAAGAATGGTGGGTCCTAGGCCGCCGACATAGAATTGACGGACCTGCCTGTACCACACTACATGGCGATAAAGAATGGCATGTCGACGGACAACTGCATCGCACTGATGGGCCCGCAGTGATCACCGTGGATGGCACTGCCGAGTGGTGGTTGCTGGGCCAGAGACATAGAGTAGATGGCCCTGCCATGACCTGGGCCGACGGTCGTCGTGCATGGTATATCAATGGTCGCAACATATCTGCTGAGGTGAGGCGTTGGCAGCGGCAACATGAAATCACATGGCCTTGGTCTAGAGAGTTGCAAGCTCAGTTTGTGCTGACATTTGTATAGCATTTTAAATATTTTTCATATCGGGAGATACCAGTGAACAATGCATCAGTGAACTATCTACTTGTATCTGCTTTTCAGTATGAATTGACTAATCAAGTTGATCTAGTTATATCTCGCCTGTCAGCAATTCAAAATCCAACTGCTGAGACACAGCAGCGTCTGGCAAATCTGCACATCATACGAGACTATTTTATCTCCAGGCAGGAAGAAATGAAGTCTAGATAATCGCAATTTATGAAGCTGCGCGGATGGTTAACAGTCATCCTGACCAATGACAGGAATTGACATATGGGATGCCCCATGCTAAACTGCTATCCTAGATTAGGAAAACCAATATGCAGGTACTTGCAGAATGCAGTTTCATCCCATCATCGGGCATTGCTATTATAGAAAAAAAAATGTCAGCCAAGTATGTTTGTGAAACCTGTCTAAAACTGCGCGACGGATCATGGTCCAATCATCCTGTGGCGGTATTTTGGACAGAACAGGCGCATCCTCAGGGTAGCAATTGGTTTGGAATCTATAAGGACATCAATGGTCATACCATGATTGCTAATGCGATTGATGCTACAATTCCATTCCTGGGTGTGGCCATCGACGGCCAAGTGATCTACAGCAGATATCGTCATGATTATCGTGAGCACAATGGCGTCTTTGTTGACGGCGGGCGCGATTATCTACGTTGGGGTGGTTGTCGTATCACTGATGGCAAGGTTGTAAAACTGTCTGTGGTCCAAGACCATATTGAAATCATTGACCAATAGTGATTGAAACGTCTGTATCAAAAAAATCCAAACTTTGACCCGGATAAAGGATAAATAATTCATACAAAATTATACCCCGGGGTTGTCAATAATGAGCATCACACAAAAATTCATCACCAAGGTTTTACCTGTGCCTGCTGCCTGCTATGTTGGCAATGCTGGCGACCTTTGGTGGGACACAACCACCGAAAGCCTTAGAGCCTATTGCGGCACACCCGGCGGGCATTCAATAACCTGTGGCGGCAGCGCTACCTGGTCCAGTCTTGTTGCCAAGACTGGTGAATCAGGTCCAATCAGCATAGCACTGGGACGGTGTGCAGGAGCCTGTCAGAGCTGCGGAGCGATTGCCATTGGCAAAAACGCCGGTGCCACTGGGCAGACTTTTTTTGCCGTGGCAGTTGGCTTTGGCGCTGGTGCTACCGGGCAGGGTTATTCTGCTGTGTCCATTGGATACTGCGCTGGCCAAATGCACCAAGGATGTACGGCAATATCAGTGGGTAAAAGTGCTGGTCAGGCCTGCCAGCACAGTAATTCAGTAGCAATAGGGCCGGCTGCTGGTTACCATAATCAATGGCCAAATTCCATAGCTGTTGGAGTAGGGGCCGGAGCATTATTTCAAGGCACGGCTGCAGTTGCCATAGGCGATGGCAGTGGACGTATTTTCCAAGGGGCTGATTCAATTGCAATAGGTAGCAGTGCTGGTATAGGCAGTTTGGCATCAACCACCATCAGTGGACCAACCTGCGGCAGTAACATCACAGTATCAAGCACTAACAATATCATATACAATATGCGTGTGGTAGGCAACGGGTTTAGTTTGGGCCAGAGAGTAGTTTCTATTCACTGCGGGGGAGTTGTTACCCTGACAGCACCGCCATGCACAACGCCCAGTGGTGACCTACTGTTTATATCTAATCAAGGCAACAGCAGCATTGCTATCGGATGCTATGCTGCAGTATATAATCAAGGTGATGGTGGGATAGCCATAGGCTATGAGGCTGGCATATATTGCCAGGGCTGCTGCTCGGTAGCAATTGGCAGTTGTGCTGGCAGTTATGAACAACGGTATTGTTCGGTGGCCATTGGTAGCCGTGCAGGATATCAATATCAATGTGATCACGCGGTGGCTATTGGTTATGAAGCAGCCAATTACCGACAGTCTACAGGCACAGTGGCTGTTGGTTGGAGCGCTGGCTATTTGTGCCAATCCAGTTGTGCTGTGGCCATTGGTAGGAATGCAGGTTACTGTAGTCAGGGAAATTCTTCTGTGGCCATTGGTTCGTATGCCGGCAAATGCTGTCAAGGCAGGTGTGCAGTGGCTATAGGCTCATGCGCCGGCAACTGCACACAAGGTTATGCTGCAGTGGCTGTTGGTATGTATGCTGGATGGGCCTATCAAGGCAACACCGCTGTGGCCGTTGGCCATCATGCAGGATATAGGATTCAACAGCCCTTTGCACTGGCAATTGGCAGTTCGGCGGGTCTCTGTAACCAAGGGGCCAATGCAACGGCTATTGGATCAAATGCTGGACGTATTAATATGGGAGCCAATGCTGTGGCTATTGGCAGTGGAGCAGGCTCGTGCAGTCTACCAGTAAATACCATTGTGATAAATGGCAGTGGCGGAGTGTTTAATATTTGTAGTGAAGTATCATGCCGGACCTATGTTAGACCAATACGCAGTTCAGCCACTGTACCAGGAGGATTTTATCCCATGTACTACAGCCCCACCACTGGCGAAATAATAGTTGTGACCTGATGAGACTCAGTGAAATCCTCTGCGAATGGATCAATGCTGATGACATACAAACCATCAGTGTTATGACCAATATGCAACAGGCACGCGCTGCCACGTTGGATCTCATGTTCAACAATGCTAGGTCGCCAGAACGCCGAGCAGATCTACGCCAACAGGTAACAGCAGCTGGTACAGTTCCACAATTGGTCAAGTTGCTGTGGAGCATGAAACTCAGCAATGAAGGGTTACCAACCGGTATCAAGACCAAACAGGGCCGCAAAGGGCGTGCCTATGATATCTGATGCAGTTCTAGACGCAGATCAGGTTCATCGTGTAAAATGTAAAAAACAGCAAAAAGGCCGGCACATATGACAATGCGACACATTTTTGATATATACCAACACAATGATATATTTGGTCACTATGAGCCTGTGAGTGACGCTGTAGTTGGCATTGATATGGACGATCTGGGCCTTGGTCCATTCACCGCAGCATCTGCGATGATTGTTGGCAGTTATATTCCTCAGACCGTTGCAGCATACAAGGCAAAACCAACAGAAGTTTTTGCCACAGGCAACAAGCCAATCGATGTGTCTATGATCAACCAGGGACAGATTGGTGACTGTTATTTTCTCAGCAGCCTTGGTGAGGAAGCCATTTATAATCCCTCAGCGATTACCAATGCTATCCATATCAACAGCAATGGTACCGAAACAGTCACACTCTACAAGTCAGCAACTGGCAGTTTGATCAGCTTTGGTACAAAAAGTTTCAAACCCGTGTCTATCACAGTGACTAATAATTTTGCTGCCAATGCAGTCAACGGCGGTTCTACACAGGCCCTGCAGGGCGATTTCAAAGTTATTTGGCCACAGATCATGGAGCAGGCTTTTGCTCAACTGCAGGGTGGCATTGGTGCTATTGCCAACGGTGGTTTCCCCACGTTGGCAATGGAAACACTAACAGGACATGTGGCTACGGCCTACGGCACTGGTCAAATGACCTTGGCCAATCTCAACACATTTATCAATGCCAAGGATCTCATTACCTTTGATACCAGTGTTGGCAACAGCAGTTATAATTTGGTTGGTGGTCACTGTTATATGTTTAGCGGACTGGTAACCAGTGGCAATACCACTTATGCCAAGATGCTTAATCCCTGGGGTTATTGGCAACCATCATTGATTCCTGTTTCAGTCCTTGGTAAGGTTTTCACTGAAATGGACATTGGTACCCACTGACCAAGGAGTTTGATCATGCAGATGTTATTGATGCTGTCGTTGCTGATGATGTTCAGCAATTTTTTTGTGACAGCTTTGGCTGAGTTGATGCTGGTTGCCATACCTCTGGGCATTCTTTATGGTATATTTTTCTAATCTGCAGTGATTGTCGTTGACAGTTATTGCAAGCATGTTATCTACAAATGATAAGGCAAGAGGAACATACCATGGATGATTTCATTGGGCAAAACATAGTCGTAGGTGATGCTGTGGCCATAAAAGTGCCCAAGCATCATAGACATCCTGCTTCGCTTGTGACCGGTAGGATCAAAAAACTGCTCCGCAAACAGGTGTTGGTAGGGTACATGTTGAATGGGATTGTTTATGAGCGCCGAATTGATCCATCTCGTAATCTAGTCAAAATTCCCATGGATTACTATGTGGCTCATATGTTGATGAATGCGTGAAAGCATAATTTAATCTTCCCAGCCAAAGTCTGTTTGCCTTTAGGTTAGCCCATAGAAATAAATAACCTATACAACTGCCAATTTAATAGGAGGCAAAACACAATGAGTGGTGCAAATCGTCCAACAATGAATGATACACCTGTGATCACCACAGGTACAGGAACCGTAAAATGGTTCGATGCCAGCAAGGGCTTTGGTCTAGTTACACCGGACACTGGCATGCAGCGTAATCTGTTTGTTCATATCAACACCGTACGCAGTGCTGGTTTGGCAGAAACACTAGTGGTAGGACAAGCAGTGTCGTACACACTCAGCACCTCACGCGGACGTGGACTGATTACCGAACTGGCATTGAAAAATCCTGAGCTGGCTCAGACCAACCCCGGTAGTTGATAATTAACCAATAATTGGGTCAACCAAAACAGATGACCCAATTATTGTTTATTTTTTGTTAGTGTTTTTATATTTTTTTGTTCACATGATCTAGTTCTGCATAGACTCCTTGACCATTTGGTTGGTTGAATCCGTGCGGATTACTTTCCACTTCCCACCAACTGTCCTCTTGCGATATGAACAAGCCTCTTGTGCTTTAGCAAGGCTGTCAAAAGTCATGCAGGCAGATTCTGATTCAGTGTCAACCAAGATGTAGAACAAGATATGATCTCCGTGTGTGGTTAGCTCTAACAACTGCTATATTAATGCATCTTTTTCCTAAGTCAACACAATCCTACAGAAATTGACCAAAGATATGGTTTGATGGTATAAATGGACATGTTCACAAAATTATCAAAAAACATTCCAATTTCCAACTTTGAGACGCAGACTCTTTGGACTAGATATGGTCGCCCGGACGACACCGGAACTTTCCGAGGTATCCAGTATCATATTGCCAAAGGCGATTTTGACGGATTATACAACGTCATCCCCTCGAGGTATCGGAGTGATTTTGCTGTGCTGTGTATGAGTATAAATCGCTCACGTATTCCACCTCATACCGATAGCGGTATACTGGCTACCATTAATTGCTATGTCGAAACCAGCGGATGTGTCACGCGATTTTGGCAACTCAAAAAGGATCAAGAACCTGTAACAAGCAAGATAGCCAATCAAACAAATGGTGCGATCTTTGACGAAGCCTGTTTAGAGTCGGCAGCTGAATTTACAGCTGCAGATGGCGAAAGTTGGTTGTTAGACGTTACTAAACCACACAGTGTAGAAAGTAGCAGTGATGTACCAGTTGCACGAAGGGCATTGGTCCTGCAGACGCGGAAGCACTCATATAATGCAGTTTATGATATGTTACAAGAAACTGGTTATGTTTGAAACAGGGTTACACTGCCCTGCTGCTGGTCCATAAGATCTGTGTGAATAATCAACAGATTGGATCAAACAGGTTGCAGTTTTTGACCAAACATGTTAACATCAAATTACCATACAAATGGAGATCAAACATGTTCAAATTCGTGTTAATGTTTGTGGTGATTCTTGTTCTGCAGGGCTGCATGATAGTCCCGCATGGAAATTATTCATACCATCACTCTTATTATCAGCATTCTCCATATTCACATCGTCATTGACATGATTTTGGTTGAAATCTAGCGGATGTATGTTATTATCAACTGGTAACCAACACCACTCTCACAATGGAGACAGATATGGACAACAATACCAAAAGAACCGTTCAGAATTTTTTCTTGCTGGGAGTTTTTATCTGGCTTATATGGATAACGTTGAAATGGGGTTTAAAATCTTTTACCAACATGTTGATTTTGGTTGTTGGGCTGTCAGCATGGGTGTTTTTGGCCCATATGAACTGACAATGTTAGGCACCAGTTTCGCTGTCATTGCACCTAAATTTTAAATTGTCGCCAAGATCATCAAGGCCTTGATGATCTTGGCGAATTGATTGTAGATATTTCTCAGTCTCAACTATCATCCAAAACTCCAGTGTATCCTGAGGCAACATCATGTCGCCTTTGACACCAGTTGTGTACCAACGAGTCCATGCAGCCTTGGCATTATCTGTGATTATTTTATGCTCGTGGTGATTAAGTAGTCTTTTCATTCGTATCATCTCCCAAAAAGCATCTGCAGGTTATACCTCTGTTGACTATCTATCTGAACACCAGGTGAAATTAAACAGGCTGGCATCTAACCTGTTACGGAATGTCCATGTCATGCCACTAATGTCATCCCAGCATATGGTCCAGTTTTTGTCCATGTCTCCCATGAGATTACTGCACCAATCTGCTAATGTGCTGTAGGTATGACCTGGACCGATAGACTCCTCAGACCCAACAGCCACGGTGTGTGGGAATTTTGTCCCCGGTTGTATTCTTATGGTCATTTTTTCCTACCTCTGCGCATGTTTGCCTGCCATCTGGCCAGTTGAGCCTTGCGGCCCTTGCCTTGGCCAATTACATCCAATTGTGCAAGTGTAGCGTGCCGTGGAATGCCATGTCTAGCACTGTCACCTGGTCTACCAGGACCTCGACCATCAGCAAAGTTTTCTTCTATATAATTTTCCCACTGGTTTGGATCTCCTGATAACTTTTGGAATCTCACATCACTGGGCTCAAACTTTACATCTGGTATCTTGCTCCAAGAATAACCGCCACCTATTTCATAAACATGATATGGTATATCGACCTCATAGATACCTTCTTGGAATTTAGCCACAACATAAACATGTTGTTCCATTGTGCAACTAACTGGAGTAGAGTCTATATCATTATCATTGAGTATGTTACAAATGGCATCTGACAGTAGGTGGCAGATTCCCCCACCAGCATAGGTGTCTCGATCAGATTCGTCCCAATCATCATAAATCTTTTGGACCTTTGAGAGTATCTGCGGCATCAGGATTTTGGCATTGTTGACTGAGATTAAATTTTCATTGTCAACTGGGTTGTGGTTTTCGCTGACACTTTTGCTTTTGGTAGGCTGATGACGTTGTCTTTTGCGTCTTGCAGCACAATGGGCTTTTTGGCTAAATCCTTTGGGATTGCTGCAATTTATGCTTTTTTTTTATTTTTTGCTCCATGCTTCGTCTACATGATCAATTTCTGCCAACTGTATCCAAGTATCTGGCACCTCATGGTATTTGGCTATCCACATGTCGTGAAGTTTTTGCCCGCTGATACCGTGGGTCTTGGCTACCGTGGTCATCAGTTGATCTATCTCAGAATAGAGTTTTTCTGTGTTGTTTTTCAAACGCTTAAGACTACGTTTACGTGCCAGCAGTGCTGCAGCCAATTCAGCTACGGCTTGAGTATCTTTGGAATGGTCCATATTTTCGTCGACTTGTTGACGGTCCATCCGCACATTGGCATGGTCTCTGGAGTTCTGTTTGAAGTGGGCGTTGGTCAATTGCCCATCTTTAGTAACAGCAGATGGAATAGCGTCGAACCGTCCTGATGAATTTTCATTTGTCTGGCTCTTGCCCCAATTTTTGGCACCCCGCTTCCGGCATTGCACCAGCGCTCCACTGGCGTAGGCACTGGGCCATACTTTGTAACGACGTTTTACCTTGTAATAACAGGCATCTTTGTTTTCCAACATTGTGTCGACATCATACATTTCTCCGCCGCAGAACGGGCAAGTATCTGCTCTCACGGGTTTAGTCTGCAGGCCTTGGACCGCAGTGGTACGGTCTGGATGGGGCGCTGGGCCAAAATCAGCCCCAGGCATAAACATGTTGATTGACTGCAGGGTAAGAGGCCCAAATATACCATCTACGTCCAAATTGGCACCAAAACGGTCATTCAGCAGGTGTTGTACACGTCGTATAGCTGCACTCAGCGCCGAATCTTCTGCAATAGACTCGTTGGTATGCACATTCTTTGCAGCACCTCGACGATCTGCATGTGGATCTTCTCTGCGTTTGCGGCGCGCAGCGGTGGCACGCTTCTTCTTGCCCAATGCATGAGCTTTGGCCTGCGGCAGGCACTTGGGCTTGCCTTCTTTGTCACTGCCTCGAGCACATGCGCCGCGGATCTTGCCGTCTGGTCCAAACCGTACCCACTTCTGGTTGAACCAATCTCGGAGGTTTTCTTCAATAGTGGTGGTTTGGTCTTCTGTAAGAACTTTTTTTCCATTTTGCAGTACCGCAGGAGCAGATGGCAGTTTGTTACCTGCCATCTCCAACTCTAGTTCATCTATAAGTTGCCTCATGCGTTCCGCATTGGTCATTTTAAGCCTGACAATTTACGGAGGCGATTAACAAACACTTTTGTTTCATGAAGATCAACTGCTGCTGTGTCACTTTCCTTGCCAGTACCGCCACAGGCCCCGCAGGGATGATCCTTGTGATAGTCGTCCTGTCCAGTGCCCTGGCAAACGTCACACTTTTTTGTTGAGTTTTGATCTTCATTCTGCATGTCACTTTCCTTGCCAGTACCGCCACAGGCCCCGCAGGGATGATCCTTGTGATAGTCGTCCTGTCCAGTGCCCTGGCAAACGTCGCAGGTTTTTGTTGAGTTTTGATCTTCATTCTGCATGTAACTATCCCAGGTCTTGGTCTCAGCATCTGTATAGTCTTGCTTGGTGGTACCCCAGTCTTTCCAGTTGCGATCATTGTGATCAGCAGCGGGCTTTGGATCTTCAAACTGATTAGTATAGGCACCTTCTCCTAGGTCTTCATCTCCGGTAATTGTATGTGTTTTGCCATCAAACTCGAAAGAATCAAGACCTTTCATTGCAGCATTGCGCCGAGCATTTAGAAATGCATTGCCTTCTTTGGTCATTTCCTCATGCATGTAACTTTCCTTGCCAGTACCGCCACAGGCCCCGCAGGGATGATCCTTGTGATAGTCGTCCTGTCCAGTGCCCTGGCAAACGTCGCAGGTTTTTGTTGAGTTCTGATGAGCTGCAACAGGGCCCTTGTCATCAGCAGCGTGTCTGTTGGTCTCTGCTATTCGCTTGTTGCTCAAATGCAAGGCGTCTTCAAATGACATTCCTCGTGTAATACAATTTATGATGAAGTTGGCCATTTTTTCCGTTAAGTCTTGACCATCCTGCTTCAAACCAGATAACTTTTCCAACCTTTTCATAACTCGTGTCAACATTCTTCTGCGATCGTTGCTGCTGAGTTTTTCATCCATGTTAAGACGGCTGTTCATTTCACGATCTAGCATTGCCTGCTGTTGAGGACTGGCTATCTTTTGTTTGGCCGCAGGCATTTGTTGGAAACGAACGAGTTCCCTGTCGCTCAAGGCATTGGTTGGATCCATATTAACAGAACTTTCAAGCAAGTTCTTGTAACGTTTGATCTCATCTAGTATATGATCACTCATGTAATTTCCTCGTATTTGATAATGTCGTTGCATATTTATCTCCCGCCGCGGAAAGCCAGGTGACTAACACAGGTTTGTCCATAATGAGTTTTTTTCCACAATTAACAGTGTTTTGCCGATAAATATCGGCATGACAAGAAATCCGATTACCAAACTAACTTATCTATTGATGCAGGCTTTTGCCGGTGTTATTCCAACATATATCGCCAACTCTGTAAAAACAGCAGCAGCGGCGATTTGGTCTAGCTCAAAATCGCTGCTGTTTCGGCTATGGCATGCAGTAACGTTGGTGGCTATTTTTACCATATGGGGCAGTATCATCGGAATTCTATGGTTGGCTAGGCATTTTGTGCAGAAACTATGGTATGGAGCAGATGCCGTTTCATGGTGGATGGCACATCAATTGGCCTTGACCAATCGTTCTGTCTTTCAAAACAACGGTGTGCCACCAACTTTAAGTTTTGGTTGGGAATTATGGGCGGAATTTAACCCTCGCCACAGATTAGATTACTGGCTTTTGGATAGCCATATCACAGTAGAAGTAATGCGTTGGAGTTACAATCAAAAAACCTGTCAACTCTGGTATATTGAAACTGGAACCAGGCATATTGTGCGTGTGCATCAGCCGCAGGGCATACAACATACAATACGTCAGATACATTGGTGGGAACCAACTCTACAGAATACCATTGTACCTTATTTTCCTCCGTCGTATCTGCGACAGTGATTCTGTATCACATAGCTCATTGATGATTCAAGGTAATCATCAATGAGCTCTAAACAAGGATGCTGTTATTCATGTGACTTTTTTATGTTTTTCTCTGTTTTTTTGGCATCGCGCTTGTATTGGTTTACTACAGCACTGTATTTTTTTACGTCTTTGATTAGGTCTCCCCAAGTATCACCTCCCAACATCCAAATCTTGTAGATGTCGCGATTTTCTTCCAACCACGTTGTCTTGCAGAGTTTGCGCAATACAGTATCTGTATTTTCACGATTCAAACTCCCAGCACTCAAACCTTCAGACACCACTGCTTGATACAAGCGCCCAATATAAGGAAAGGTTGGCTTAGGTAAATCCATTTTCATCCCCTTTGTTCTCATTCTAATATAAAGCATATTTGCTAGAAGTCAAAGAATCAAAGAAGTTATCTGCATCCAAAATATCATGATTCATCATTGTGCTTGCACAGGGGTTAACAACTGCTTGAACAACATACAATGGCACGTTAAATACAGTAAAGCCTACAAAATCTCACTGGGTGACTCTGATGATTGAACTTGTATTCTACATAATAGAAGGCGTTGGTTTTTCTGTGGCAGCGGCCATAGTTGGCGGAGGTGTAGTTTACCTGTCCATAAAGATGATGTTGGCTGGGGTGCGAGACAACATTAGACAAATGTCTGCTCATATTGTCAGGTTAGAAGAAAGAATCAAAGACATGGATAACGACATCATCAAGATAGATACTTTGGTATCAATGGCATTGGATCTACCGCTGGCTGTTGAGCGCATAGGTCGTGCTGATGGTCGAGATGATAAGAAATGAGACCTGAAGGGATCTAAAAATGGAAGAAACTTACATATTTCAAATGACTGACAAATATGGACTTCCTATAGTCATGGCAGTGGGGTTAGCTTTTGTCATTCAATATGTTTGGCAATGGTGTTCAAAAGAAGTAAAGCCTGTGCTGAAAAACACCAATGTGGTTTTGACCGCATTAATGGATCGTGTTACTCTGCTGAATAATGATCTCATTCGTTTAAGTGAAAAGATCAATACAGTTTTGACTCTGCGTGAAAAAGATTTGCTTAAAAATGACAGTGACCAAAACAAAAAATAACCATGTCGCCAAGTCATTTTTCCAGCTGACCTGTGAGCAATTTTAATCAAACTATTTTATGATTTTTGTTTGATTATTATCCTACCATTTTCAATCCAAGTCAGTACAGCGATCATATCTTGGTCACTATGGGGATCAAAACTGATCCATCGTTCACTGGTTGATGTCATTGACAGTTTCACATGTTCTTGCAGTGAACCACCACAACAGGCCAAAGCACCCTGGCTTTCCGCTGCAATATGTAATACCAGAGGTTGATCGAACACACCTTGGTTCACGTCGTTGCCGTGATAAATATGTTTATGTGTATTATAATGGCGAAATATCTTCCTGATCTTGGTTGGGTTGGTATCAAAAATCGAGATCGCGGCTACTATCCAACCATTAATATTCGCAAGAGTCGTATGGGCGGAATTGAACGCATCTATATCTGGGATGAAAACACAGGCTATACCGAAGGACTTAACGAGCATGGGATCAGTATAATCTCAGCCAGTATGGCTACAATATCGGATGAAAAAGGTCAAACTGGTACCACTCATGAAGGAACTAGACAAAATTATCTCAGTCCAGACGGCAAAAAGATCAGGACCGCAATGCTGGAACGCGACTGTATATCGGCACTGGAAAGCCTTGTGGAAAAGCAGCTTACAGGCCATACTTTTGTTTTTGATCAAAATCGCTGCTTCATGATGGAAAGCAGTCATAGAAATGGCGACTTTGTTTATAAAATTGAGGAAATCATCAAACCTCATACCTGCGTGCGTACCAACCATGGTATTTTACTGCCCTGGGCTGGTTATCAGCGCGTTCCTAATGATCCCAGCCACAGTCGCAAGCGTGTGAGTTCTGAGGTGCGTAAGATCAAAGCTGAATTGGGTCTGCATCGTGCCACTACACTTGACGAGTGTATGAACTCTATACTAGACCATAAAGACAGCAATCCGCAACTTAATCCCTGCCGTAGAGATAGTCGCAATGGCTATATGAAAACTACCGGTCAGTTGGCTTTGGTACCGAGTCAGCTGACACTGTATTATCGTCCCATTTGGTCAGGCATCAATTTTGACTATGATAAATTAAATGGGGCCAACGAACGATGCTTTTTTGAGATAATCAGCCAACGTGCACTGCATCAAATGGGTCAACCTTAGGCTTCAACTAGGTCACATTTTAGAGGAAATCCGTTAGCTCTAGCTGCATTCAATGTGTCTGTTTGTTTTTGGCTTGCAATTTCAAATGTATAGGTACCAGCGATACCTTTACCCTTCTCATGAATGTCCATAGTTAACGCTGTGGCATTTTCAAAACTCTTGTAGAAAATACTCATCAAGATCAAAACCACAAATTCAATAGTGGTATGCGGATCGTTGTGCAGTATCACATTGAACATTTTAGGAGGACGTATGGCAACCTTATGTGCAGTCATCACCTCTTCTATCACATCAGCAGTTACCATACGCCTTCTCCCTTAATGATATACTACGCGGATTGTTTTAGCCTGTCAAGCCGTAGCAGTAACCCCAGACGACGGATTCAAAACTTTTATTTCAGCAGTTGGACCATTGATTGTAATCTTACGTGGTTTCATGCTTTCTGGTATCTCATGAACAAATTCCACAGTAAGAATTCCATCGCTAAGACTGCTGCCTATGATTTCGACATAGGGGTGCAGCGAGAATTGGCGGCGGAAACTGCGACCAGCAATGCCCTTATGCAGGTATGTGCGAGTTTCATCTTGTTTGATTTTGCCGTCAATGGTTAGTAGACCATTTTGCAGAGTGATTTCGAGATCGTCTGCTGTAAAACCCGCTACAGCCATGCTGAGACGGTAGTTGTTTTCACCGGTGCTTTCGAGATCGTATGGTGGATAACCGTTGGTTTGAGTAGTGCGTGCTTGATCCAACATGCGGAAGGTTGGTTCATATCCAACTGCAAACCGGTTGAAGTCGCGAAAAAGGTCATCGATTTGTTGTGTGAGTGTTAGGCTTCGCATGATTTTACCTCCTCTGTGAGCGAAGTTTGTAGCATAAGAGACCCTTTAAGGCATCTCCTTGTCAGCAGTTGCTGACAAATACTATTTACATTTTCTTTTCTGAAATGTCAACCGTGATATCTATCTCGTATCAGATCACTTATGCACAACCTATTGACCCCGCCTCTGTCGAATTGAGCAAATTTATCTGAATAATCTAATCCAAATATCACTGTATCAGAGGGAACTATGCCAAGTTCCTCGCAGATTTCAAGTTGTACACGGCCATATTTCACGGCTAGATCATCTGGAGACATGGTATCAAGTAGACCATAATGATGCTGCGCCGACGAAACAACAGGGTAATGCCATTGTTCATAAACCGCTGCAGGATATGCTGCAGCCGTATATAATAATCCAACCCTGTGATGACCAGTACCAAATGTTTTTGAAAGTGAAAAACACACGCTTTGTATGTTTTTATATTTGGAGAAATCAAAATTGATATTCCGGCAGGACCCAAAAAATGCACAGTCGACAAATATTGGTTTGCCATATAAATCAGCTTTGGCCAGTTTGTCATGTGCTGACATGCCATCAGCACTAAATGGGTGGCTTATGATGATTACATCTGCCATTGCAAGATCTGTAGTACATCGATTGCCAATAGCCAATCTATGATAACCATATTCTCCAGGAAATACACCTATGTTTTTGAACAGACCGTAGGTTTGGTTAAATGCATCGGTGATGCCAGTCACTATGTAAAAAGTGTCTGGCAAACCCTTGACTGGTTGTTTAGATGATGCTATCCAATTGTGAAATTGTTGTTTGAATCTATGGTAAATCTTTAGGTCGGCAGGTTTCCAATCAACTGCTTTTGCTGCATTTGATATCTTGCCAGTATCTAGCATTAGGTTGGTGATGCAATCACAGCTCTGTTAACAGGTTTGTAATCGCGTTTGGTCTTTTTCTTTGAAGGCATTTCTATTTCCATAATTTGGCTATACTTCTTCTTCCACCGAACCTTGGCTTCTGCCAGTTTCTGTCTGCGTACAACACTTGGAGATGTGTAATGTTTCCGCTTGCGAAGTTCTTTGTTTACACCTTCGCTGTTCATACGACGTTTGAGTTGTACGATTGCACCATCTATATTGTTGTTGAAAACCTTAACTGTCATGCCCTTTTTACGCAGCACGAAATCGTCATTATCCATTTCTATATCCTTGTAAGTGACAATATATTTTAGCAGGTATTTGAAAAACCGTCAATTTTTGCCATTTGGTGCTAGTATGGCCATTATGGTACGGCCGTTCATTTCTGGCGTCTTTTCCAACTTGCAAGCATCGAGACCTTTGATAAAGGTATCCATGATCTCAAATCCCTTTTCTTTGAAACTCAACTCACGGCCACGGAATTTGATCACCACCTTGACCTTGTTGTTGTCAGCTAGGAATTCGCGAGCATGCCCCTGTTTTGTTTCAATGTCATGCTTGTCTGTTACTGGCCGCAGTTGTATTTCCTTAATGACCACAGCATTCTCTCTAGCTTTTCGCTCTTTCTTCTTTTTTTCTTGGCGAAGATTGTAGATCCATTTGTTGAGATCTACTATCCTAACCACAGGTGGCACAGCATCTGCGGTGATTTCAATTAGGTCGAGACCTAGATTGCGTGCCTGCCACATGGCTTGTTTGATAGGGACAATACCTATCTGTTGACCCTGCTCGTCTACTAATCTTACTTCAGGATGTTTGATGCGCTCGTTGGCCACTATACTGGCCTTGATTGGATCTTCTGCACGTCGTTGACTGCGACGTTGATCATTATGCCAATGCCCACTCAAAGTATTGAATCCTTGTTTTGATCATAAACCAGCACTGGTTCTTTCATGTTTTCTACTGTTTCCTTAGATATTATAATTTTTTTAACTCCATTCTTAGACATCTGCGGGAGGGAAAAATGCAGGTCAAGCAACAGGTTTTCAACTATGCTACGCAGTCCCCTGGCTCCGGTTTTCATCTCAATTGCCATTGAAGATATTGCCTGCAAACTGTCTGGTGCAAAGATAAGATTGATGCTGTCAAGAGCAAACATTTTTTGAAACTGTTTTATGATAGCATTTTTTGGTTCAGTCAATATCCTAATCAATGCAGATTCGTCAAGATCTTCAAATGTGACAATAATTGGCAGTCGACCAATTAGTTCTGGAATCATCCCAAATTTTACCATGTCATCGCCACGCACAGTTTTGATTAAATCGTAATTGCCCTTGGTGTTGGTAGAATCTTTGATTTTTGAGCCAAAACCTACACCTGTTGTATTTTGAGTTTGTCGCTTTTCGATTATTTTGTCAAGACCTTCAAAGGCTCCACCTACGATGAATAGTATATTTTTGGTATTAATTGTGATGAAGTCTCCGTTGGGATTCTTCCTACCGCCATTGGGCATTATTTTTACATCGCAACCTTCAATCATTTTCAGCAGTGCCTGTTGAACGCCTTCGCCACTGACGTCTCGTGTTACCGAGGTGTTTTCTGACTTGCGCCCTTTTTTGTCAATTTCATCTATGTAGACAATGCCGCACTTGGTTTTTTCAATGTCTTGATCAGCTGCTTGATAGAGTTTAGAAATGGCATCTTCTACATCCAAACCAACGTAGCCGCTTTCGGTTAAGCTGGTAGCGTCAACGATGGCCAATGGTACATTGACAATTTTGGCCACAGTCTGTATCAAATATGTTTTGCCAGTGCCTGAACCACCAATAAACAACATATTGCTTTTTTCTATTTCAACACCGTCGATCACAGGATTATTGATGCGTTTGATATGGTTGTATACGGCCACTGACAGTGTCTTTTTGGCTTTTTCCTGTCCAACTATATATTCATCAAGATAACTTGTGACCTGTTGTGGAGTTAGTTCGTCTTGTGGTATGATTTTAGCAGGTTCTTCCTTGATAAGGTCATAACATAGGTTAACACATTCATTGCAAATATAAACGTCTGGACCTGCAATTAATTTTTTAATCTGCTGTTGTGTTTTTTCGCAAAAACTACAATGATGATAAATTGTTATGGCCATCTGCGCCTATCCTGAGGTATGTGTGTTGGTAGAAAGTCTTTGCTTTGGTGTTCAGGACGTTCGTGACCTTGTTCTAAAGGTGGTGGTATTGTTGAAGCAGATATTTTATTAGGTATGATGCCGGTCATCGATTTTCGTTTGTAGTCATTTTCTTGTACAGTTGTAATTGGTTCTACTTTTGATTCTGTATCTATCTTGAATTCCGTTGATAGCGTTGGTTCTTTGCGTTCTTCTGTAGTAGGGAGTTGGTCGGATATTTGTGGAATAGGTGGTGTATTTTCTTGTACAACTAGCGAACTAGACACAGTCTCAGTTTGGTCAGGTGACTTTAGTTCTGGATGAGATAGAGCTTTGTTCAGCCACGCGTCCATACTTTCTGCAATAACCGCATGTAGCTGATCTAAGTCTACAGTTGGTGCTGTTGCAGGTATTTCAGGTTCCACTAGAGGCGCTGCTGGTAGTGCAGTAATGATTTGTTGATCACTTTTGAAACTGATATTGGCACCGATCAGCATCAGTACAGCTAGTGGATCAAATACCATAACGATTATGATGATCATATAGCGTACTGCCTTGTCGAGATCAACTTCTTTGCCATTTGCAAAAAATTCTGCGATGTATTTGATTGGACCAACCTTGCTTTCTACTATTTGTAATTGACTTTTTAAATCAGTTTCTTCGTTGGTTATCTTTACTATCTGTGCTGAGGCTGAATCTAGTTGGGTCTTGATGTCTGTACGCTCTGGAGCCTGTTGTTTCCGCAGCACGTCAGCATCAATTGACCTATTGTTTTGAAGTTTGATATTGATGCTGGTATCTAGTTGGGTTAACTGAGTTTGATAACGTGAGATTGTTTTATCAAGTTCGATGCGACGCTGATGGAGTTGGTCAATGCGCAGCACTAATTCTGAGGTGGTAAGTCCTTGATCAACATGTGCCTTGCTGAGAAAACCAAAGATGCCAAGGCTGGTGATCAGCATCAGCACCATAACACTGGCAGTTAGATATATACGCAGTCCCCGAGGCAGTATAGTCCATTTTTGATAGAGAAAACTAGCCAGTACCAGTTTGCTCACTTCGAGAATAGTGGCCATAACGACCACTGGCCAGAATGCACTGCTGAATATGCTGGCCAATCCTGCAATACTGTAATAGGCTGCAGTGCTGCTGAGACCCAGGGCACACAGCAACAGCAGTAGGTTGATCAATTTCATCGATGGTTTTCCTCAGTGTTTGTTAAACAAGGTGGTGCCGTGATCTAACTCGATAAAACCGTTTTCTCTATCTAAAAATTTGTATTTTACACTGACAAGTTTTAAATGTGCAGCAATGTATGCCAATACCTCATCGACACTAAATGCAGCGCAACTATATAGATCAAATTGCATGATGCTTGGTGCTGGGGCTGGCAGGTTCCATATGTGCATGGAACAATGACTGGTTGTTAGTATTACTACGCTGGTTATACCTTCATTACCGAGATCACTGCAATATGCTGTGTTTGGTTCAAGCATGATGTTCATACGGACATGTTTAACCATGCCTCGCATGAACTCATTGATTTTTTCGCAATCTTCTGGGCCCGGCGGGTTCTGTATCTCAGCCGTAATAAGAAGGTGTAGGTGTGCACTGGGTTTCAAAGTTTTAGTATCCTAGGTTAAACGCCTGGAATCTGCGTAACGACAATATTATTAGAAACTACTATTACATTGGTGTCAACACCCTGCGCTGTAATAGGCAAAATTCTTGCAGGATTACGATAGTAGGCAAAACCCAGTACCTTACAGGAACAAGGGGCAAACACTTTGCGATTGCTGGTCCATGTGTTGACCATGGCTCGTGCAACCCAGCGTTGTATGGCAGCCGTACCTGTGTAGGTGGTACCATAATCTGGTTCGCATGCAGTGGCAGTGGTCTGTAGTGCAGAATAACAACCGTAGCCTACTGTCCAGGTAATGGTGTTGAGCGCTGCATTGCCGATGTTGCCGGTGCGTGTAATGCTGCCAAAATAGTTTGGTGTTGCTGTGCTTTCCAATTGGCTCACAGCTTGAAACCAACGCATATTGGCTCGTTCCTTGTCTTCGCTGAGTGTAATGTTGCTGATTGGACCAGGATAAACACCTGCTGAAAAGCCAAGTGCTGTTAATGCGTTGCCGCCGTTAATGACTATCGGTTGAGTCCAACCGGCCGATGACAACTGCAGGTACGGTCCAGCAGCAGACGCCGCCACGCCCGTGCAGGTTGTATATGAATTGATACGTGCAGCAGCCGCGGCAAGGTTGCCTGCCGTGAATGTTATAGTAGTGTTGTTGATGTTGACATTAGAATTGCTGCTCACGTTGCTGTAGGTGCTAGATGCAATCACGCTGGGTGCATAGATGAATTGGCTAGGGCTGGTGAACCCCAAAGTGGCAAGCGCGGTACCGTTGCCTTCCATGAGATAGAATGGTGTCCCTTCATATCCGGGAGCATTGAAGACTGTGAGATATCCACCAGCAACACTTTGATCAGCTGCTATTCCTGTAAATTTTGTCATGAGATTGAGTTTGACAATGACATCTGCCAGCGTATCTGTAGAACTGAATGTCACAGTATACCCATTGACAATTATAGTTGACCCGTTGGCCAAAGGTGTACCGCTTACTATTGTGCTACCAGTGGCTCTGATGCAGTTTTGTATCTGCCAAGCCGTTTCACTATCAAGACCTCCTGCTTGGCAACCGGTCAACGCCGAATAATTGGTTGGCGTGTTGTTGTTGTATGTGATCTCAAAATAGGTAGTGTTGTATGAATACGTAGCCATTTATGATTCCTTGCATGCAGTATGTGGAGTATTTATCAAAATACTGCAAACCTGGTGTTGTGGTTAACTCCAGAAAAGAGTACCGCCCAATCTGAATTTTCTAGCATGATGGGCCCAACTAGATGACAATCGTACACTTTGAAAATAGGTAGCCCCTTGTCCAACATCACGGATTCTACGTTGGTAAACACTCAGGGCTATCTTCTGCATTTTTTCCCAAGAATCATCTTCACGCTTCCATTTTGGACCAAGAATTCTGCCTACCCAACTGAACTGATGTTTTACAACCCCATTGCGAATGGTATATTGAAAAACATTTGTACAGATATCATCACCGAAATCTGGAAGGCCTATACGATTGATAGGCACAAAGGCTATGGCAATCTGTTCATCCATTTTACCACCTCTTACTTCAAAATAGAGATTCCATGCAATACACTCAATTTCTCGTCTGTCATGATCGTTGAGGTCATTGGCCTCGGGTATGTTAAGAGTAAGATGTTGTCTAAGGTTCGTTACTGATTTAAAATCGGCTGTGGCTTTGTGAATAGTTTTTGGCTGAACAGTCTTGACCTTGATGTCGGTGGATACAGTTGGGGGCACTGCGATTGCCACCGGTGTAGTGTTTTGAGACGGTATATCCATGATTATTGGTTTTGAGTCCAGATCTGGAGGCTCCTCGTCATGCCTAGAAGTTGGATATACTGTAATCACTGCGATGGCTGGGGCACAATACATGTAAGTTGCTCCCAGACATAGGTTCAGGTACAGAAATAGGTGGCTTATACGCATTACGTTTTCACTCTCCTTATTTGTTGTTTATATGATTCAGACACATTGAAGTCAATGTTGTGGTTCTAAACCATTGATAGACAAAAACAATATCTATCATAACGCTGTGATCTTAAGATCGGCCCAGCATGATATTTAGGTTTTACCTATGGTAGTTAAACCATTGGTTATTCTAACCGGGCAGTGTTCCTAGGTTGGCCTTTGTTCTCTCAATGTTATATAGCACAGTTTTGATCATGGTCACAACAACTGAGCTTTTCTAGACGTTTTCAAGATAGATCCACATAATAACCATATGGAAACTACGACAAACTCCTCTAAACCAGAAGACCTTTTGGTTACCCTGCGACACTGCACATCATTGACCAGTCAATTGGTCCAAACAGTGGACCTCCTCAATGCGTTGCTGGCTGATGCCGCTGGGATAGGGCTTCATGTAAGCATAATCAAGGATGAAAACCATGTCAGCGGCAAAACAACTCAAATCTCGTTCTCTGTCAGGCAGATCAGTTACACACTGGAACTCGCAGGACCAAGTAAAACCAGAGGATCAGCGAGTGTGGAATGCTTATATTGAAAACCTCCAAAAAAAGCCGCAGGAAAGTTTTCGTCCAAAAAAAGGACATGACCAAACACTGAGATCAAGTCTTGATCTGCATGGCCTGACAATACAACAGGCATTCAATGCCACCGGACAATTCCTCGAGGAACACAACATCAACGGCTCTAGGAGCGTGGTGATTATATGCGGTAAAAGCGGTAAGATTGCCGATGAACTGCCAGAATGGATTGCAAATTATTCATTTGTGCGCAAGGTCGAGCCTATATTAGACACTACAGGAACCGCCGGTGCATACACTGTTCATATCTATGCTTTGCGTAGACGTTAATGACGCAAGGCAGCCATACTCTGTGACATGTTGCAGTGCAGCATAAAATTTGCTAAATATGTGAACTGCACAAGGAGATCAGTTATGTTATTCAAACATCTTAAGCAACGCCTGCACACATGGTGGCAAAATTTTACTATGACAGAACAGGAACGTTGGCTGGCTTCTAGTGCAGATATACGTGAGTTGGAACTGCGACTGCGCATGATCCATAATCACAATCATTACCCCAAACTAGGAGAATTCAAATGATCAACAACACTGCGTTCAAAGATGCTAACGAAGCAGTATTTAATTATGCTACGGCTGCTGCTCGCAAGAGCATCGACCTACAAACCTCGCTGGCTACTGAATGGGTATCACTTAACAAGAAACTGATTGACCTGTCTCCTGCCAAGGAACTGGTCAACTTGTTTGTTTCAATGGCCCATGTGAAGAAATGAGTGAAACAGCAGCAGGGGGGATGACCACTGCTGCTTCAACTCCAGGCGTTGCAGCAACCCTTGGCATCTACAGCCGATCCCAGTTCAAAGGTATCTGGCAGTTGCTGATCAAGTTTTTCAAAAAGTTCACAAGCACCTTTCTTGTACCAACTGCAGTTTTCGCAGCGTACCTGCCCTAAAACATAGCCTGAATTTTCTGGAGTTGCTGCTGCCAAGAACGGTTGGTCATCGTGCGGCATACCATTTATATAAAGACCGCAACTTGCATTGGCAACAACTTTGTCGTCTGGTCCATACAGCCCACAGCGTTTTTTTCCAGGCATGAACAAAACACAAGTACCACACTGAGCAAATTGCGAATAATTTTCGCCTGAATTGTCTTCTGGTTCCAGATATATGAATGCCCAGCGTCTTATCTTGTCGCCTTTTTTGTAGGCTTTTTCCATGAGTGTGATAATAGATCGCATGTCCATGCGTGTATTTATCACTGATAGAGTAGGAGTCGTGGGGTCTAAATGATCAGCAGTTTTTCGTGACCAAGACGTATGGTAGGATCAACCCAGATCTTGTGTCCAAGTTCTTGCGCTGCCCAGCAAAATCCCACATCTTCTGCACAGAAATCATGAAAGTTACCCTGGCTAAACCATCGCGGTTGGAACCAAGGATACTCCATGGTTTCAAGAATGCCAGCCTTGATAGCAATGAATCCAAATCCGGTATAACTCACAACAAATGGCATGGTCCTGCTGGCCATAGCATGCTTGCTCATAAATTGAAATGTGCCGGAATTGACAAGGTGTGTGTAGTCTAGGTTCTCTACTACAGGGAACGCATCTCCACTTGACATGAGATATGTTCCAGCAACTATGGGAAGGTCATACTGAATCAACTTCATAACGTCATCAGGAGACCAGACCATATCACTGTCTATCCAAATCATTTTGTCATAGGTTATCTGACCTCCCCATGGTTTTTGATGCCTACCGCTGTTGTTGTTCCCACCAAGTATACGATTGCGAGTGTAGTAAACTACAGGATCATAGATCATTGAATAGCCAAATTCTATGTTGTTTTGTCTCAGCACTGATACCGTGGCATTCCATGAGTTGAAATAATTGTTGGAAAATGTCTTGCCAGGTAGGCAAAATATTATCTTCATGCGGGTGGTTTCCTTAAAATTAATGGGCTCAGTTACAGATAATCATTTTGCTCGCCAAGGTAGTCCATTGGGATAACGCTGATTCATGATACTGTTGCCCTTGATGAAAAAATCTGCGGTCACGGATTGTGGATTGCCATCCAATCTGTAGCATGCTGTGGTATAGCCTGTGCAACCAAAATCCTGTACATGCTGAGCTATAGCAGAATAAAAGCGTCGATCTCCACCCCAACCGCTATACCAGGCAGGGGCCATGCCTATCATAACATCCTTGCGTATACAATAGGTAGACGTATCAACTAAATGATGCTGGTCGCTGAGATAGATCGGCCAACGCCCAAGGCTTTCGCAATCATCATCGCAGATCCACCTACCCTGAGCATCGTGTATTTTGCGAAGGCTGTGACACCAACGCCAATTGTTGGCTTCGCAGGCAGAGATCATTTTAGTTACATGATCGGGCTCAAACCAATTGTCTTGATCCAACGCCAGCCAATAATCTTGTTCTATCAACGGCGCTGAGAGAAAATATATTCTGTGTCCATACCAGCCATTTCTGCCTGTGTTCCATGGCAGGGTCATGTGTTTTACAGAAGGAAACTGCCGTAGTATGCTCAGTGCTGCTGATTCAAATTCTGGCCCATCGATGATGACCAAACAGGTGGTATTGGTATGTGTTTGAGTGGTTGCACTGGCCACAGCATCGGCTAGGGTTTTGGCTCCTGTAGTCGGTATTACAATTATTGCGGATTTGTCATGCATGCACTAGTTTATTGTCTGCAGCCGTCGGCGTCAAACGTTCGACAAAGATTCTCTTGCCTATCTTGCGAATACGTAGATTTTTGGTCAGTAGTTGGTTGCGATTGTCTAGATTTGCAGTGACCAGACCATTGGCAAACTGTTCAACCTGCCCTGCACTAAACGTATATACTCCCTCTAGTTCTAAAATCCTCAACACCATGTTTTTAATGCGGAGATAGCCTAGGTCTCTCACTCGATACCAATCCAGCACATTTGGTTTGGCAGTGACACGTGACAGATCCTGATCAGCTAAAATTCTAGTTAATTGCCAAGCCTCTTCGATATGAGCTACACTGCGCAGGACGTTGACATCTGCTACACCAAAACGATCAGTAATGACCGGCCAGATCTTGTTTCTTATGTAGTTTCTGTCGTAACTGTTGTCTCGATTGCTGGGGTCTTGCACAGCAGTGATATTGTGTTCTTCGGCCCATAGTTCGATCTGCGGCCGAGTGACTTCCAACATTGGTCTAAGCACCGTCACAGATTCGTCATACCAGCAGGGCACAGCAGGTAACATGCTTTTCAAACCGCGTATGCCGCTGCCTCGGAAAAGTTTCAAGAAAAAACTTTCGCATTGATCATTAGCATGATGTGCTAGAACAATGCTGTCGGCACGTGATTCGCAAAAGGCTTGGTATCTAGCCTTGCGTGCGGCGTATTCAAGATTATTACCAAGACCATCGAGGCTGACTTTTACTGTGATAAGATCAATCGACAAATCCCTACAGCGATCCTCAACAAAGTGTGCCCATGTGTCACTGAGCGCATTGATCCCATGATTCACATGTATGGCTTTGACTTCAAACGGAAATTCTGAACGATTTTTGGCAAACCATGTCAACATACACATGCTGTCTATGCCACCGCTGATGCCCAGCAGGCACTGCCTGCTGTTGGCAAATAATTTTAACACTTTGTCCTTGCACAACAGGTCCATAAAATATCCTCTAGGTCCGCATACACTAACACCATCTACTGTTATGTCAATGGTTTTAGACGGGTTGCATATCGCTACCATGGTAGCGTTCACAATTGGGATTAGTGTTTTTTCTGCTCTTGAACAAAGGCCTGCAGCAGTTTGGCAGCATTGTCATGATTCAGCATCTGCTTCATTCCCCAATGCAGTGTCTCTGGTAGACTGTCTAGATTACACCAGCAGTAGTCAGACGATTCATAATTGAGTTTTGGTTCAAATTCATTTGCCACTGTGCAGGCAAAAGTATAAAAGGTAAAACGAGGAGCATGCACAGTGTTGGTATAAATCAGCACCATCGGTGCATCGCCAATGGTCATACCAATTTCTTCCAAAGTTTCCCTGCGTGCTGCCGATTCAGGGGTTTCGTTGCCATCTACATTGCCCCCCGGTAGGCCCCATTTCAGAGGTTCATTCACGTATTCACTGCGTTGGATCATCAAGAACTTGTCAGTCTTCAAGCAGTATATCAAAATGCCTGCGCCAGCTCGGTGCCTGTTGTGTAGATCTTGCAGTTTCATTTTGTTATTTATCTGTCAATGCTGGGTAATTTTTTCAAAGCCATTACTTCCTGCTTGTAAATTGCACGCATTTGATTTTCGTCGTTGAGAATATTTTTGTAATTGTCTATAGTTGACGTTAATTCATTGATGCGTGCCAGAGTCTCATCATACGCATCTCTTGCCCATCTATAACTGGGCAAACTGGCAATGCGATCCTGCTGCCCTGCATCAATTGGAATGTTCACTGTCAGTTCTTGTATCTTCTTTAGGATATCGCCTTTGTTTTTGGCCTTGGCAAGAAATGCTGGTAAACCATGTTCATAGCACTCCTTGAGTGCTTGATTCCAATGCAGTTGATATGTGGCATCCTTGATGAGTTTTTGATATCTCACAGCATAAAAACCCAGACGCCATTCTACAAAATCCCTCATCAGCAGTTCACTGTTGTCATACTGCTTGATGTTGTTGCCATCCCAGTCCAGCACTACCAGTCGTTCGGTGGTTCTGCTTTTTAACTTGAGAAATTCAATAGCTTTTTCTTCAGTCCAACCGTCTATAGTACCGCGTTTGAATCGCACATCAATACGTATGTCTTTGGTACTGCGATCAATATAGGTTTGTATCTGCTCATCATCTTCCATCTTGTTCAATCTAGATTTAAACTTTTCCAATGAAAGATCTGGAGGTAGTTCCATTACCGTAACGGTGCTGCCATCAACCTTTACCTTGCCCGTAAACTCATACCCGTTGTCGCCCAGACCGCGAACCAAACAGTCGAGGTATTCATAAATTGGCATCATTGCTGGCAATTTGTCTTTCTTGTCAATAGCTGCCAGTGTAGCGTTAATGATGTCAGAGAATTTGCGCGGCAGTATCATTGTGCTCCAACCAACCGCAATACCACTTACACCATTCAACAGCACCAATGGGATCAATGGTAGGAAATGTTTTGGTTCCAGCACAGATCCGTCATAGTTTTCCTTGAGGGGTATTATGTCGTAGTCGGTGTAGATCAAAGCCTCTGTGTGTGAATTTTTCTTTACATAGGTATAGCGCGGGGCACCCCAGTCGCTGGGACCAACCCTGGTTCCAAATGCGCCAATACCACTGAACAATGGTACATTGTTGCAGTATGGCGCAGCCATCATTGAAATGGTATCACAGGCAGAAGCATCAGAGTGTAGATAGATGTTTTCTGAAATCAATCTACCAGCTAATGAGATGGTTTTCAGTTTTTCATTTTGTGTTTTCATGACAAACAGTGCTTTGCGCTGGCTGTCTTTGAGACCATCACTTACACTTGGTATTCCTCGGCTTTGACACACATAAATTGAATAGTCTCTGCTGGTAGTCTTGATGAATCCTGTGGTACCAATGTTGGTCATAACTGTGTCGATCCTAGGTTAGCGGCTAAGTATAAAGTGCAGCAGCGAGGATTGATCCGGGAACACAGCATACCATGCCAAAACGCTGTGGTCCAAGTTCTTCCCGGGCTCAAAGTGCCTGGTATAGATAATTTGATCTGGATAATTCACATTGCACCATTCTATTGCTGACTGGCAGTGTAGACTAAACAGTAGATCATAACTATGTTCCAGGTTTTCTTGATCATGTGAAAACAGCATGCGACCTATTTCATATTGATAATCTCTAGTGAAATTTATCACATCGTTGTTGATCATCTAGTTTTGTCCTGCCTGATTTCCGGACATTGTTGTGTCAGCAGTCTCACCACTCAGTGCTACCCAGGCTTTGCGATCATCTGCGCGACTTGCATTGAAAATCAAATCAAGGGCTTCTGACAGTGCTCCGTCGTCTGTCAGGGGGATTAATCGTGGATTAGAAAGACTGTGTATCCAATCAATTTCTTCTAGACTGCCCAAACCCTTGGCACGAGTTGGTTTTGGAGCCCCTTTCCAATCATCTGCATTGTAGAGATGATAGTCATCGGCATACCAGTAGGTTCTTTTCTTACCCTTTTCCTGTATGATGAACGGTGTCTGGAACACATAAAATACCGGAGGGAGTTTTGGGTCAAACAATTCTGGCCAATGTAGATAGAAAAAATTGACCAACAGTGCAGTAATATTGGCTCCGTCGGGATCTTGATCTGCTGCTAGATAGACACTGCCATACCGCATGTCTCGCCGATTGGCAGGTTGGCCTAGACCAACGCCCAGTGAAGTCATGATATCGCTGATGATTTGGTTTTCAATAATGGTCTTTGGCAACTCTCCTCTGACATTGAGGATTTTGCCACGCAGTGGCAGAGCACCATGGATTTCGGGATGGCGAACGGCGGCCACCATGCTTTTTGCGCTATTATGACTTAGCAGTCCGTTTGATAATACAAATGTTTCGTCATCCATAACTTGTATATCATACATGTTTGTTTTCCCTATAGGAGAGATATCTATTATATCTTCCATTAAAAACAAACTTTCATTTATATTCATTGTTGTACCTTACCTACTATTAGATATTGTATTTTTACAATTATTTGGATCTATCATAATAGATCCAAATAATTGTTTTTTTCAGCTACAAATTATGTGCCATTAGTAAATGGATATCAATGTCTAGATTTTTAGCAGCTACCTTTTCAATGGTCGCAGTGCATTTATTTAAAACAGAGAATAAATGATTTTCGGACGTTATACAGGTTTGATTAATTATACCATTTGTAAAAGAAATTGATTTATTAAATTTTCCATCATCATAATCATTTACAGCGACGATTTCAAAAAATGTAGACTCCATATCAATTATAGAGGAAAACAGTTTATGTTTAGACTTGTCTAAATCTTTGCCTTTTACAATTTCATATTGGTTAAGTTGTGTGTTATAAACAGGTATTTTATGCTCAAGACTTATTTTTAATGTTTTTCCAGATGATGTTGTAATAGCAATTCCGTCTGTTATTTTTGCCTGTTTATTACATACCGGTTTAATTCTGCCTTTATGCGTTAAAACTAAATCACCTATTTGGATGTCTTTAATTTTTTTGCTACAAAATCTTCCATCTTCAAATATTGCGATAGCTGTATCTTCTGCTAGACAATCACCCTCGCATATCAACAGTATACATTTGCTTCTATCCTTGCCGTTGGCATCTAGAAGTTTTGGGACCTTGTTGCGCAGCAGTTTGCGATTGGCCTTGGCAATATCTGCATCATCGCGTTTTTGAGTACGTGCTGCACAGCGAGCATAGATCTCATCCAACCACTCCTTATGAGTACGTAGGATGTTTTTGAATGTGTTTTCATCTTCTAAACTGGCTTTGATCCAACGATCTACCTCGTCATTGATCAAGCGTGTTTTGCTTTGACTGTCAAAGTTTGGAGCATGCATCACAGTGGTGTTGTAAATCAATAGACCTTCTGATATATCACTGCGGTTTGGAGTCAGTCCTCGACGCTTGCTTTCACGTTCCATGGCTTTTAGCATGCCACTGAAAAACAACCTTTTAAACACATCAATGTGTTGGCCGCCATTGAATGCAGGTATATCGTTAACTGTACTGTGCACAAATTCGCCTTCGGAGCCAAATCCCGGAATCAAGTAGTAATTGCTGTGAAACTTTTCTTCCTGTATGCTGATGATCACGGGATTATTGTTGGCAAACATAGTCTTGTCGAGGCTTTTGGCCACTACGACTCTGTCACCATTGAAACTAAAGCGTATTTTAGGATGATTGGCAGCTACTTCAAATACCCTGGCCTTGACAAACGACAACGGTATCTTGGCCTTGGGAAAAACCACCGAACTGAGAGTGAAATTGATTTCAGTTCCCGATTTCATAGTACTGTTGAAGATACGCGGCTCACCAATGTTGAGATCTGGCATGAGTTCTGTACATTCTTTAAATTCCTGTTGGAATCGTTTGCCATCTCGTTTGATGTCGATGGTGAATGAACGCGAACAACTGACAACTACAGAAGAACCAACACCGTTGGTACCACGCACTTCTTCACGTGTGCCAAAATTCCTGCCAACACGAGCCTGCGTCAGTGCCAAGGTAGCCTTGTGCATTTTTTCATTTTCATCCCAGTCAATTGGAATACCACGGCCATCATCTGACACACCAAATGTCAAAGTACTGGGATCGTAGGTGATATCAATGCGAGATCCATGTCCATGACCGACAACTTCATCCAGAGCATTGTCAAATATCTCTCGAAAGGCAGAATATGCGGCCGGCGTCCAAGCAACTTCTTCTGCAATCAGCTGACTACCATTCCAATTTATGACTGTTTGACTGTGAATGTTGCGGCTGCCTAGATACATTTCCGTCCGCAAGCGATGATGGTCGTAGTCGGTTAATTTAACAATTTCTTCGCTTGATTTTTTAGCCATTATGATTCCCAACTGTGTATCGACATGACTAGCATATGCAAATCTGCATGTTTGTCAACCTCATGAAAAACGGGGGGATGGTAACATCCCCCCGTTGTAGCATAATTTTATTCTAGACTAATACTCCAGAGATTCTAACATTGACATGTTGATCCTGGATATTTTTTTAATTGATTTATAACTTGTTAAAACGCATTTTAGTCCATTGTAATGCCATCTCTACGGCTGACAAATGCATTGAGTTTTACAGCAACTTTGGTAATTTCTTCAACTGAAGGAACTGGTGCTATGCTGGGATAGTTAACAGGTTCTCCGTTCTGATTTTTTAGGGCCAACTCGCGATCAAGGGTAAATTGGCAGTCTGCAGCATTTCTGTTTGCATGCCATTCTTCCATCAAAAGGTCCTTAGCCATCCTTACCAATTCTAAGCGAATTTCAAAAGCTTCCATTTTTGTTCTCCTGTGTGTCTGTGTGTGTGTGATTTGATAGCATTATCAAATCACACCAAATATAAATGGAAACCCTGTCCGGACGCAATATTGAAGTGATGTTGTTGGGGGAAAAACCCAAAATCTTCTTGCTGCATCTCAGGTCTGTTTATACATGAAAATTTTTTCCACAATGATCATCTTTTTGTCTCAAATGTTCATGTGATCATAGGTGAAGGCCCTTGCGGGCCTTCTTCTGTTTCTAGGCGTCCTGTAAGCCCAAGAGCTCATGCTGCTAGCAGCATGTCTCCAAATGCAATGTTGTCATTGTCATTTTTGTTTTTTGAACTGATTGTGAGTCGTGTCTTACCCAATACCTAAAGTTGGTCTTCATATTGCCAG
>Ga0114963_10000139_pt1 | contig 46460 bp, 74 predicted proteins | sample C_131016_EF_Meta_FD_87019 | JGI IMG/M metagenome (GOLD analysis project Ga0114963, IMG submission 87019) | Freshwater microbial communities from Lake Croche, Canada to study carbon cycling - C_131016_EF_MetaG | ecosystem: Environmental > Aquatic > Freshwater > Lake | place: Lake Croche, Canada... | reverse complement strand
ACGTGAAAAAACACAAACACGCTATTAGAACTGAAGGTAATAGAAGTGAGATTGCTATAGAGTCGTTAGAAAAACAACTAATATACACACAAGAAGAATTCATCAACAAAATCAAAACCGATGATGAGTTTGCTAAGAAGTGGGGTGAATTAGGTCCAATTTATGGTAAGCAATGGAGAAGTTGGGACAGATATGATTTTATTGAGGATGAAGTTCATACAATTAAAATAGACCAAATCTCAAACCTAATCTCCGAGCTCAAAACAAATCCAGACTCAAGACGCCTACTTGTCTCAGCCTGGAACCCAGCCGAGCTCGACCAAATGGTTCTTCCACCTTGTCATTATGGATTTCAAGTTTATACAAGAGAACTAAGTTTGAAAGAAAGAATGAAATTAGCTGGTTACGAAGATGTTGGTGGTATAGGACAAAATATAATTAGAGAAACTGTTGATATGGATGATACTATACCAAGGCGAGCGATATCTTTAATGTGGAATCAACGTTCAGTGGACACATTCTTAGGTTTACCATTCAACATTGCTTCTTATGGTTTACTACTTGAAATTATAGCCAAAGAAGTAAATATGGTACCTGATGAATTGATTGGTAATTTAGGAGACGTACATCTATACAGTAATCATATTGAGCAAGCAAAAGAACAGATTGGTAGAGAAATGACTTTAGATGAACGAATCGATTTAGCATCGGCCGATATTCATTTTGACCCTTTTGAGTTTGGGATTGGTTTAATTGTAACCGCTGAGCATTCACATAAGATATGTGATGGATATGGAATACCTAGAAGAACTCGTCAACCATATGAGTTACCAACATTAGATATCCACCCAGGAGTATTAGATTATGATATGGAAAATTACGAAATTGATATGTTTACAATTAAAAATTACAAACATCATCCAGCAATTAAAGCACCACTTTCCAATTAGGCTATATATTTATACTAGATACTAACATATCATTTTGTTTACGAATAATACTTATATGCCGGGTGATTCGAAATACAAAACATCTAAACAAAGAGTATCTCATCGTAGATACTGAACTTCAGATAATGGAGGATGGAGAAATACTATACGTTCCCGTCCATATACAGGTCAACATCTCTAAAATACCTCCAACCCAACACTACACAGTCTACAAGACTATAAACTCTCTCTACAACCACATCACGTTAGTAGGTAAGCCTAAGGTAACTCCTTCAAAACCATGGTGGAAATTTTGGTTAAAATAAAGTTGTTTGGTCAAAATAAAGTCCTTATCTTTATTGTATAATAAAATAAATAAGGTTATGACTAAAGAATTTATTCCATATCAGCAAGCATTAGAACTTAAAAAATTAGGTTTTGATGAACCTTGTATAGGAGGTTATCAATCACAAAAAGCAACTTTATTTTCTGATATACCACATTTATTAAAAGGTAATATTCATAAAAATAGTGAAGGTACTTTTACAACAGCACCACTATACCAACAAGCATTTAGATGGTTTAGAGAGAAGTATAATCTTCAAGTGTATATTGATTTTTACCACAAGGATTCGTATTTCTATAAAATAAAATCTCAAGTAGGAAAAGAGATAAGTAATACAACAGAAGATGTCATATTACAAGGTACTCCTGTATTTCCAAGAAACTACGAAGAAGCAGAACTTGCTTGTTTAATTAAATTAATTGAAATTGTAAAAGATGGAAAAAGTAAAAGTAATAGCTAAAGAATATCCTAAATGGCATGATAAGGAAATGTATATTTGGTATACAATAGAAAATCATCAAGGTACATGGTATTACTTGGTTGACAGTGAAGATACTAAAGGAAGATTATTTTCAGATTTATATGTTGGAGAAAAACAAATAAAACACATATGCAAAAACAAATAACAGCACATAAAGGAGATACATTACTCCTAATTGAAGTTCCTTTGGGTGCAGATAAAATTTTTAATTCTGATTACAGATTATTTTATTCTATTTGGAATGATAGAAGAGAATGTTCTGAAATGCAAATGGTAAAATTATCTGAAAATAAAAATGATACTTTTGAACTAATTGGAACTACATCTACATTAACTGATAAAGATGTTGAGCCATTTGTTGAACAAATAATTTATATAGTAAAACCTTATAAAAGAAATACTTACCATTCTTATACAAGTGAATATGAAACTGTAAATACAGCATTAGAGAGCTGGGATTCATTTCTACAACATAATGGAATAGATTTAACAAAGAATTATTGTGTATTAAAACTATTAAACAATGAATAAAGAAATAACATTTTATACAGGTGTTGCGAGATTAAATTTTAGTCTTACTTATGAAGATACTAAACATCAAATTCAAGACAAATCTTGTAAAAAAATAAATACCACTCAATTAACATTTTTAAGTTTTGATTTATTTGAGCAAGGGTTTAGTAAAATAACCTTAGTACATACAGGTAAAGAATATGATTTAAAACTTGGCAGCAATACTTGGACAACTAAAGAATTAAGAAAAGAACATAATCTTTTAAAACTTGTAACAGGTTATATTTTAAACAATGAAACTGAAAATCCATTAATGGTAGGTAGTTATCCAGCATTTGATGTAACTAAACAATCAAATGAGAATAAAATTAAATACATTAACTCAATACTATAAAACTAAACAACAATGAAAAGAACACTAACACTACTTATTGCTACATCTATGTTTTTTATTGGGTGTGGGAAAAACAATGGGATTATTATGACAAAAGCATTTATGGGAAGAGGTGTATGTAAATATGAATATTACTTAGGAGCAGAGTGGGTAACTACTTTTGACAGTTGTAATAAATATTCAGTAGGGGACACTATTAAATTTAGTAAATAAAATGAAAACAGTATTTATAGGAGACGTACACGGTCGAGCAACCTGGAAACTAATGGTGCATCAAGAAAATCCCGACAGGGTAATCTTTGTTGGAGATTATTTTGATTCGTTTGATATACCGGGTATAGACCAGATTCATAACTTCAAAGAGATTATTGAGTACAAGAAGACATCTGGTAAAGAAGTAGTACTGTTAATTGGTAATCACGATCATCATTACCTACCTGAAATAGGATATACAGGTACTAGTGGCTATCAACGTAATCTAGCACCTTCTATCACACAGGTAATAGACGAGAATAGAGAACACTTACAAATGGCCTACCAGTTTGAAAACATATTATGTACACATGCTGGTGTATCACATCTATTTTTAGATAATACCTTTGGTCCACTATTTTATAGTAGTTGGTCTGTGGATACTCTAGCAACAGATCTAAACGAATTGTTTAAACACAAACCAAAGCTATTTTGTTTTACTCCAACTCGATTTGGAGACTGCAGCGGAGACAGTGAAGGTCAGACACCAATATGGATTAGACCTAACTACTTAATGAAGGCAAATAAGGAGAGTATTCTAAAACAAGAACTAATCCAAGTAGTTGGGCATACCCATCAATCACAAATTGACATCAAGGGTAAATCAACCGGAGGAAGATACTACTTCATCGATACTCAGGATACTAGCGGAGAATATCTGGTGTATGTAAATTCTGAATTTAAAGTTGGAAAGTCAAGATAAAGTCCTTATCTTTAGTATATAATAAAACAAACAAGTTATGACATTTAAAGAACAACTAGAAAACATTAATGCTTGTGAAGAAGCTCTAAATTGGTTAGGGAATAAAACGTTGCAAGAAGCATTTGCAACATGTGAAAGAGCCGATTGGATGTTATGGGCATATGCAAAACTCTATCCTGACAACTTACAAGAATTAACTCTTGCCAAGGGTCATTGCGTTAATACCATAAGACATCTTATGAAAGATGAACATAGAATAAATGCAATAGATGCAGCTATCCAGTTTGGTGAAGGCAAGATAAGTAAAGAAGAATTAAATGCTGCTGCATCTGCTGCTGCTTATGCTGCTGCTTTTGCATCCGCTGCTGCTGATGCTGCTGGTTATGCTGCTTATGCTGCTGCTTATTATGCTGCTGCTGCTTATGCTGATGCTGCTGCTGCTGCTACTCGTGTTGCTGCTGCTTATTATGCTGCTGCTGCTTATGCTGATGCTGCTGATGCTGCTACTCGTGTTGCAGCTCGAAAACAATCTTTAAAGGAACAAGCAGACATCTGTAGAAAATACTTAACACTATAATAAAACAAGTTATGAAAAGAACACTAACAACATTACTAATTGCATCTATGTTTACTATTGGGTGCAGTATTCCAGATAGTACAAAAATAGAACCTTTTGAGTGTAAGATAACATCAATACAATATAAAGGAAATGGATTATGTGAATATGGTTATAGTATAAATAGAGGACAATATTCTTATTTCAAAGATAGTTGTAACAAATATTCAGTAGGGGATACAATAACATTTAAAAAGTAAACAATGAATAAACTAACAATAACAGATAAGGTATTTGTACCTGTTGAAACAAGGGGTAATCTTTCGGATTTTTTTATGATTAGGTATAAAAAAGATTTAATTGGAATAAAAGAAGAAACAGACAAGTATGTTTTAAGTAGAGAGCAAATGGAACAAGTAATTAGAAATGCTTTTAATGCTGCAAGAGTAAAATGTAAAACTAATGATTATGGCACTCAAGGATTTGAAAATTCTCAAGAATACATTAACTCAATACTATAAACAAATAAAATGAAAAGAACATTAACAATACTTATTACATCTATGTTTTTCATTGGATGTGAAATGTCTGGAAAAGATGGAAAAGATGGAGAAGTAACAGTGTCAAATTTTGGAAGTGGAATTTCAGTAGTTGAGGTTGATGGATGCGAATATGTACGATTTTGGCAGAGTGCAATTACTCATAAAGCAAATTGTCATAATCCAATTCACAAACCAAAATCAGATACAATAACATTTAAAAAATAAAACAAGTTATGATACACACAACACTCAACATCGTATTAGCATCCATACTAATACTCTACAGTAATCTAGCTATCTATAAAGCTTTGCAGATTACAGGCCAAGTAAAGAACCTTAAAGAGTACTTTGAGTATGATGAAGGTTCGATAAAGTATATTAATGCCGTAATGGTAAGTATCTCTATAGTGATAATCATTTTAAATCAATCAACATGTTAGCAGTACACAGATTTTACAAAGACGAACAAGGATGGTTTATTGACCTACCTGAATTTTTAGAAGCAGGACTAGGTACTAAAGGTAATCTAGCTATGGTAGCGGGCGCGGATACTCTACTCGACCGGTTATCCAATAACGGTGACGAAGTAATATTAAGAATTAGTGATGAAGAATTTAAAGGATACGAGAGTGAATTAGTGATGACGGGTATGGGAGCGGATGTAGAAGTACTAGAAGAATACGGTCATCCAATCCAATTTGGAGGCTTCTACAAAGAAGTATCTACAGAGCATTTATTATGGTTGTGTCCAGTTACAGTATTTGTATTTGGTGGATACTATCCTAAATCAATATTCTTTAAAGTTATAAAAGCTAATTAACCTATGTATCAAATTGTCGAAATGTCTTATGAAGAAAAAATAGAGATGTACAAGAAATGTAAAAAAATAGATTTGATAAAAATGTTGATTGAATGTAATAAAATTATTGCTGCTTCAAAACCAACAATAACTTACGATAATACTACCGGTCAATCTATCTACATACAAGCTATCTAAACAGTATGAAAAATAAAATAATAGCAACCATACTAACACTACTAATAATAGGAGGTATAGTAGCATCCACAGTCAATGATACAGCAAGCGTCATAGCGCTTTATATAACCTTAGGTTTACTGCTCCTAACATTATCTACTGTATTATGGGTCAGCATATATCAACTACTTAATATAGTTAGAAATGAAGAAGACTAAACAAAAAAACGAACAACGGGATTGGTTCATTGTATTAGGAGAACAGGGATACTTTACCGGGTTAGCCGATGGAGGTAAGACACAATGGTCTCTAGATATCAATGAAGCCAAACCGTTAGACGATGAAGCTAAATTTAGAACTCTACGGACGATGCAATATGGTGAAGAATTAATTTACGACTATTTATGAACGAATTACTAACAATTGTTATACCGTGTAAGAACGAAGGTACTAAACTATTTAGAACACTTAGATCGCTAAAGCAACAATCGATACAGTGTAGAATTATAGTAGCAGATTCCTCGACAGGTAGATTACGTAGTGTGTATGTTAATAAATTTATGCCTGAGTTGTACCCTGGTGTAGAGATTACAGAGGGAGGTCTGCCAGCAACTGCACGTAATAATGGCGCTAAATTGGTTACAACACCATATGTCTTATTCCTAGATGCTGATATGGAGATAAGGGATAAAGACTTATTAGCAAAATCACTCGATAGTATCACTACTAAAGATTTAGACTTAGTTACGTGTAGATTCAAAACACTAACAGGAGAATACAATTGGGTATATAGGATATTTGATGTTATACAGTTAATATCTTGGGTAACAAAACCTTTTGCTGTAGGTGGATTTATGTTATTTAAGACTGAAACATTCAACAAGTTAGGTGGATTTAATCAAGAAGATAAGATAGCAGAAGATTATCATCTATCCCAAAAAATTAAACCCAATAAGTTCAAGATACTAAATAGATTTGTCTACACCTCTCCTAGACGTTTTGATAATAAGGGTGTAGGCTATATGATAAAGCTAGCTTGGTCATCATGGTTAAACAGAAATAATGAAAATTGGTATAAACAAGATTATGGGTACTGGAGTTAAATACAAAGCAATCGTTGTATCAGATTTACATCTAGGTACAAAAGACAGTAAAACAAAAGAATTCATTGAGTTCTTAGACACACATCAAACTGACCTATTGATACTAAATGGGGATATAGTAGATGGGTGGGCATTACAAAGAGGAACTAAGTGGAGAAAACAACACACTAAAGTTATCTCCAAACTACTCAAGCTATCTCATAAGACTAAGATAATATGGATTAGAGGTAATCATGATGAATTTTTAACTGAATTTATTGGTAGCAAGTTTACCAATATTGAAATTAGAGAAGATTATGTATTAGAGACAGCCAAATGGGTTACAGGTGATATGTACACAAAAGATAAGTACTACGTATTCCATGGAGATAAAATAGACATATTCACAACAAAGTACAAGTGGCTTGCCAAGATAGGATCAGTTGGATACGATCTAGCATTGTGGTTGAATAGGTGGTATAACAGATATAGAGTATGGAGAAAATTACCATATCTATCTCTTTCACAGAAGATTAAGTCTAGTGTTAAATTAGCAACCAACTACATAAACGACTTCGAAACAGCAGCTATTAAATTAGCTCAATACAATGGATGTCAAGGAGTGATTTGTGGACATATACATCAACCTGCTAATTATCAAATAAACAACTACCATTATCTAAACTCAGGAGACTGGGTTGAAAATAAAACAGCTATTTTAATAACTAAAGAAGGTGCAGTAGACATAAAATACATTTAAAAAGAGTTGGAAAGTCAAAAGAAAGTTCTTATATTTAATATATATACATAGATAAATGCCGGGTAGCTTATGGAAGCGGTGGGCCTCCAAAACCTTACATGGACATGGGTTCGATTCCCTGACTCGGTGCAAACTAGTAGGAGATCGGAAGACCGTAAAAGGTTACTAAGACATGGCCTTGATCAGATATCAAGCTACTAGATACTGCCGCATAGTGTAATGGTAGCACTCCAGTTTTTGGTTCTGTCAGTATTGGTTCGAATCCATTTGCGGTAACAATACAAAAAGCTGTTCAGAGGCAAACAACGCCCAGGGTCCATGCCTGGGTATCTGAAAGACACCGTAAAGGAGGTTTATAAGATTGTTTTTTAAATTAAAATTCCGACGTCGCATAGTGGCAATTGCAGGGGACTGTAAATCCCCTCCCTAACGGGTTCAGAGGTTCGAGTCCTCTCGGCGGAACAATTCAAGAATATAAAGTTGGTCGATTGAATTAAATTACTTATCTTTACTATATAAAAAGAAAACAACATGAATAACAAAGTACTAATCCTAAAAAAGAGCGGACACATTTTATGGGCGGAAGTAAACCCGGTTACTAAGAGATTATATAATTTCTCAATAAGTGGACATAATACAAACCCAAGATATACTTATACTAGTATTTTAGAAGCAGAAAGTGTATTCAATAGATGTGTAGGTAATACGAATAAGTAGTAATAACAGGCTATGATAGTTTAACATGGAAGAACCCGGTCATTTAGTACCGGAGGCGCCTACTCGGGATGGCTCATAGCTCCTAATGCAGTATTGGACAAGTTGGCTTAAGTCGTTTCCCTTTCACGGAAAAGATCACGGGTTCGAATCCCGTATACTGTACACATTATACCTGGAGTCAGATCCTCCTGCATCCTATATCTAAACTTTGGAGTAGCTAACCAAGGGTAGGAGGTAAAGCTAAGCCTTTTATAAGGTTTAGTAAATAGCAGGTTGCTTTATTACGATGTACCTTGCAGGCCACAGGGTCGTAGTTCCTCTCAGCCTCTCAACTGATGCACACTAGAGAGCCAGATCGTAAGCTGGATATGTTGGCAACTCATACTGACCTGTTAAAAGTTGTAAATTGCCTCTGTAGGCGAATTGGTATAGCCGCCTGATTTAGGATCAGGAGTCACAGACATTGTAGGTTCGAGTCCTACCAGGGGTACATATGAAAAAGTTAATATATTTAGACGATCTAAGAACACCACTCGACCAAGAGTGGATTGTGGTTCGTAATTACGATGAATTCGTAGATACTATCAACGAGATAGGACTAGAAAATATCGAACTAATTTCACTAGATCATGATTTAGGAGATAGTGCAATGAAGGAATGGCATACAAATGTCTATCATAACTATACTCTAGACTATGATAACATAACTGAGAAGACAGGCATGGACTGTACTAAGTGGTTAGTTAATCAATGGTTAGAAGGTAAACCAGTAGTAACTGTTAAAGTACATAGTGCTAATGCAATAGGGTCGGCTAATATGATGGGATACATTAATAACTACAAACACATCAATAGATTACCTCAGGATTGTATTAGATGGATTGTACCACATACAATGGAAACTATTGTGGACTAAAGTTGGAAAGTCAAAATAAAGTCCTTATATTTATTTAAAGAGGTATAAAACAAAGGGCAGGGCACAAAGATACTGAACTTAGGGAGAGGTCGAGGAACTTCCATTACCTTTTAATGATAGTCAGATGGGTGTAATGAGGAATTGGTTTCCAAATCCAGTAATGGTTACTTCTCCGGTTCGAGTCCGGCTCTGACTACGCAAAAAACATTGAACTAAGTTTCCTTACCTCGTTAAGAGATGGGTTTTATAAGTTCGAATATGGTCAGGTGGCGGAAGGATAGGGGTGTCACCCTGTCGTGATAGACGCACTGTATACGGCAGATAGTATGTAGCTCACCGTTGTACTTCGAATTACTATGCAGGTTCAAATCCTGTCCTGACTACTAAAGGGAAGATTATGAAAATAGATGTAAGACGAGGTTTAATTAATGCTGCCAATTCTATAATTAAAGATGGTTTAAATAAATATTTTAATGATGGTGTTAGGTTTGGTTTTTTTGATATTGAAGAAGACCCTAATATAATAGGTGGAGATATTATTAAAAATTTAGAAGAATATAATGAACACGAATTAGTTAATAAATTAAAAGAAATAATAATATAGTCAGGTGGCGGAATTGGTTAGACGCTACAATAGACCACGAGCAGCTGGTGGTGAAAAATAAAATAAATATACAGGTTCGAATCCTGTCCTGACTACTAAAATAATATGGGGATGTCCTGGCAATCGATTGGTATGCAGAAGGGTAGCACCACACGCGGACAAAGCATGAACGTCCTTAAATACTTGTAAAACAATAAACGCAGAAAAAACATCTCGTCAAGAAATCGGTGCATCTATCATCAACATGGCTTTCGAGTCAGTTGCTGTAGCAGCGTAATCTTCAGGTTGGTGACTGACCTTGGAACAGAATAGTTACAAAAGAGCAGTAATGCGCACACTCTTACTTTCTTGGTAAATATAGAGTCTAATAAAATCAAACCAAGTGGTGGATCTGCTGTATTTAACCAATACAGTCCCAAATCCTCCTGCTTCTGAGTAGAACAGAGTAGCTAAGCGTGTGAGACGTTGGTGTTACGTTTCCATATCAAGACACGGGTTTGGTAATTCGGACCTCTCATTTAGGAATAGATGAGTAATAAAATGGGTGAATTCGGTGAACGGTATATGACAGCCCAACGCCGAGCCAAGCTAGGAGTACACTCCTAGAAGGTGTAGAGACTACCTGAGCAATATAGTTTGCTTAATAACAGGAATAAGCGCCCATCAACCAGAACGGTTGAAGACATAGTCCAAACATTTAATGTTGCGAATCCCGTCATCTCCTCTAGAAGGTAATCAGTAATGGTTACCTTTTTTTGTACTATTTATCTTAAATAGACTTACTATGAACAAAATAAAATTCGGATGGTTCTACTACTGGAAACCAACACCAAAGGGAATACGCCGTACTGCAGATGCTTTACTAGCAGGTGCGATGACGGTATCAACTATCAGCTTTGCTAGTGATTATAAAAATATTGCTATAGGAGTATTGATTGTAGCTGGACTGGCTAAGTTTTTATCTAACTTCTTTGCCGAGGATGTACCTACGGTTTAAAGAAATTCTCCCTACACTGTAAATTAATTTCCCCTTTCTTATAAGGGGATTTTTTATGTCTAATAGTTGCTAGTCTGTAAGTTATAACTTATCTTTATTATATAAACAAAATAAATATGCAACAACAATCCCCTAAACTAAACGTATCTCTAAACAAGACCGTTGCCTTTGAATGTGACGAATGTCAGAACCAAGTATTCATTCAAGGAGTCCTACTAAGAAAAGCCTCTAAGTTTCTAACCGGTACCACCCAAGATGCTGTAGTACCAATTCCAATCTTTGCTTGTTCTAAATGCGGACATGTCAATCAAGAATTTATCCCCAAAGAACTACAAACCCCTACCGAAGCCTAAAATCATATATGCTAACAGTTATAATCATACTTTCAATCGTAACATTATTCTCGCTATGTTACAGTATTGCATTGAGTTTTCAAGTACAGAATCTAACCAAGGTACTAAACCTATTAGACAAAGAACAGCATACTCAGAATACCGATATCATTAACTTGATCAAATATGCTAATGAATCTTCTGAAGTAATTACCTCTCATGCCAAAGTTATAGATTACCTGGTAAAAGATTCTCCAGGGGTGGAAGTTTTCACTCAATACTATACTCATATAAAAGGTGAAGCTTAGAAAAAAAGTTGGCTATATGAAGAACAGTCCTTATCTTTAGTTATAGAATATAAACAAATAGTTATGGAAATAGACTATCAAGCAATAGAAAAATTAATCGCATCAGTATTTAAAAAATAAAAACGTTATGAATACACTATCAGGCAATTTAGTTGGAAAGAGATTTTACCATTATACTAATAAGAAGCAAGTCTACACTATTACTAAAGTAGAAGAAGATACAGTATACCTGAAAGGAGATTTTGGGACTACTAATTATCCTTTAGATCAAGTACATCAATTCTTTAGAGAAGGTACATGGATACTATTTGAATCTGAAAGAAGAAAAGAATCATTAATAGAAAAAGCTAGACGATTATACCCAGTAGGTACTAAATTCAGATGTTTACATGATTGTAATGGAGGTCCAATTGCTTCTTTAGATGAAATTAGATTAAACGAGAACATCATTAGATGGTATGGAGGAGAAAAAGGATGCGGATGTATTTACGATGAAGGCAAATGGGCAGAAATAATCCCTGAAGAAATTAAAACACCAAATATGCCAACAGCACAATTAACACAACAATCAATCTCAAGAAACAATCTAAAAGCAATCCACAGTCGCGTATGTAGTAAGTGGCAGGCTAAAATCGAAGACAAGTTAAAAGAGAATATCTTCGATGAATCTATTTTTGTACCGAACGATTTGCTTATTGAAGCATTTGAAGAAGCAGATTCAGACCAAACTAAGTTACTACTAAAGTATTTCTATCAACCCGTAGAATCAAAAGAGGTTACTATGAAGGAGTGGATTGAAGATGTAAGTTTATTTATCAAAAGCTGTAAAGAATTAATTGATGTAAGAGAGGGTGGAAAATATGGCGGTAAAGCATTTTACTTAACATCTGATTTTAAGTGGGAAATCAAAGCAGATGAGTACGGTGTTCAATGTTTAATCCCAACTAAAAACTAATTTATGCCAAGATTTGATGTAAACGAAGATATAGACCTAGATGTAGATGAGTTCTTAAGTGCCTGTGATTCAGGGGATATTAAAGAACTAATAGAAGCTTTAATAGAAAACGGAGACCTGGAAATGAAACATTTTGCAGATCGTTCTAGAATGTCTGCCGGTGAGCAAATATTTGAAGAACACCTATCAAGTATATCTGGTAGATGGAATCAACTAACCCAGGAGGAAGAAGAAACAATTCTAAAAATAGGGGCAAGGTTCAGATACCTCTAGCCCCTCTCATCAAACCATTATAATGGATAACAACTATATAGAAAAACCAAAAGACCCTATTACAACGTCGGTGATGGAGGATCTAAAATCGAGAGCAGATAGAGGGCTACTTAAGTACGGTACAACATTAGGTGATAACAATCATCAGAATATGTTACAGCATGCCTATGAAGAAGCCCTCGATCTGGCTCAATACCTTAAAAAGGAAATCACGACCCTAAACACAATCCAAGACCTGGTTACAAAAACACCTAACGATAGAGAATTAGGAGACATTATAAGACGACTGTATGGCCAAAAAAACTAACCGAATCAAGATACCAAAGGTAGAAGTAGATTATAGATTCCAGAAGACTGTATCTTATAGCCAATACTCTGCCTACCGTCACTGTCCTCATCAGTGGTCTTTGAACTATATTAAGAAGAAGCAGGATTTCAAACCTTCCATTCACACTACCTTTGGTACTGCAATTCATGAAACGTTACAGGAATATCTTAAGACGATGTTTGAAGAATCTGGAGCAGCAGCCGATAGAATCGATATAGAAGATTTCTTTAAGGAGAGATTTAGAGAGGTGTACAAGAAAGCAGTCAAAGATTGTAAGGGTGTACACTTCTCCACTCCTGAAGAACTAGTAGAATTCTATCAAGACGGTATAACTATCTTAAACTGGTTTAGAAAGAGGAGAAGCAGTTATTTTACCAAACGTGATACAGAACTAATAGGAATAGAGATCCCCGTTATTTTAAAGGCTAATACAGGGATAGATAATGTTTTCTTTAGAGGCCATATCGATTTCGTACTCTACGATAGTATCCTGGATAGATATACAATCTACGACATTAAAACCTCTACCAAAGGCTGGTCAGATTTTGAGAAGAAGGATCAAACCAAGCTAAACCAAATCATACTATACAAGAAGTTCTTCTCCGAACTAACCGGTGTACCGGAAGAGAAGATTCATGTTGAATTTTTTATCGTAAAGAGAAAGGTATTCGAATCAGCAGAATTTCCAATACCAAGGATACAACAATTCCGACCAGCAAACGGTAAGATCAAACTCAGACAAGCTTACGAAGATTTTATCGCCTTCATCAACGAAGTCTTCACACCAGACGGTAAGTATAAGACCGATAGGGAGTATGAAGCTAAACCTGGACCGCTCTGCAATTTTTGTAGCTTCAACCATACAGAATTCTGTGATAAAGGTCCGGTAGCAGTTAAAAAAGAATCATAATTTTATTTAAGAAAGTAGGCTGTTTAGGTGTACATCTATATATTTATAAATATAGATAATACATTTAACAATGAAAGAACAACAACTAACCTCGGTAAAAGTCAATACACAGCTATTTGACGATTTTAAGGTAGCTTGTGTAAGAACAAAGCTATCTCTACAAAAGCTAACCGATAGGTCGATGTACTTGTATGTCACAGATCCTGAATTCAGGTCTATGATCAACAATACTTTGAATACCTACTACACCGGTAGCATTTAAAACCAGTAAGAATGAAACTATTAGATATCCTACTAGAAACCTATAAGGAAGAGTATTTCTTAAATCTTGAGGAAGGTTTGATTAAATCTACTTCAATAGGGCAGACCGTATCCTTGCTTAAGAAGCAAATCCCTAACTGGGATTTTACTTATGAAAAAGGGGGTAAAAGTATAACTGTGGAGGTTTTAGCTGTAGGGGATGTCTATTCTCTAGAAGATCTAAATAAGTTAAACACTCTACTCAATAGTCTAGGATGGTTTATTTCGTACATGTTTATACAGGGAGTAGGTCTAAATATTCGAGATAGGTATGATGAAAAGATACTTAGACATGCTTTTCAGAACAAAGCTACCGAAGAGATTAGTTTGGTATGTGAAGCAAAGTTTGATCAAAAAGTAAATAAGATTCCAGATTTTTTATACCACATTGCTCCACTAAAGAACTGGGAGAAAATACATAGTATAGGACTAGTACCTAAATCGAGATCTAAAAGATCCTATCATCCTGAAAGAGTTTACTTGGGTAAAGATGAAAAACATACAATAGACCTGGCTAGTAAGTTCTACCAGGTTACAGGTACTAAAGAATGGGTACTGTTAAAAATAGATACAAGTATGGTACCCGGTGATTATTTAAGGTTATACTACGACCCTAATTTTAAACACGGTTATTATACTTTAAATAACATACCCCCTCAAGCAGTAGAGAAAATACAAACTATAAATTTATAAAGTTATATGAAAGCAGGGTACATACCTCAACAACAACGTAAGAAGATCTTACTACGAAAACACCGGTATGCATAGAGTTTAGACTATTTATAATAAAGAGACTATTATGGTACCTGAATTCAAATGTAAAGTATGTGGTGATGTTATTAAGAATAACTCTGCTATAAAGATTGCACATCTAAAGAAACATAACTTATCCGTAGACGACTATAACAAAGTGTACTTAAAGCAAATTTGCGAATGTGGATGTGGTCAAGAGACTAAGTACAGTTACGCTACTCGAAAGTACCTTAGGTTTATAAAAGGCCATAAAGATACCTGGAATAAAGGGCTGACTAAAAGTACAGATAGGAGATTAGCAAATGCAAAATCTGGCGGATGGAATAAAGGGCTAACTGTTGAGACGAGCCTTATACTTCAACAAGCTCACAACGCTAGAAATTATACAATAAGCTTAAAGACACCTGAGCACTGGACTGTTATGAGGCTTAAACAAGCAGAGACCTTACTACAGAAGTACGGTAGTTCGAACGTAAATGATCTAGAGAGCGGGTATAAATTCAGAGACTTCGTATTACCCTCTGGTAACACTGTTAAAATTCAAGGGTACGAAGGTTTAGGTATACTGTACTTGTTAGAACAGGGGTATAAAGAGCAAGACCTTATTACAAGTAGAAAGGTACTACCTAAATTTAAATATAACGAAACAAAGGTTTATACTCCTGATTTATTAGTAGCTTCTCATAAGCTAATTGTAGAGGTAAAGAGTACCTGGACAGATTTAAACTTTAAAAATAAGACAGAAAAGATAGAAGCGGTGTTGGAAAGCGGGTATGATTACCTTATATTAACATTTGACGGCTATCATAAACTACATAAAAAACAATTATATGAAAGAAGGTTACATTGAACCACACCTTAGAAAGAAGGTATTACTGTTAAGTGACGATATTCGGATGAGCAGCGGAATTGCTACCATGGCAAGAGAGATCGTGGTCGGAACCTCACACCGATTTAATTGGGTTAATCTAGGAGCGGGCATTAATCACCCCGAGCATGGTAAGAGACTAGATCTCTCCCTAGACACTAATGGTCATAACGACATCGAAGATTCTTCAATCATCATGTATCCACACAATGGGTATGGTTCTCCAGAAGTTATCCGTCAATTGATAGATATAGAGAAACCAGATGCTATTATGTTCTTCACCGATCCAAGATACTGGATATGGTTGTTTCAGATGGAGAATGAGATTAGAAGAAAGATCCCGATGATCTATCTAAACATCTGGGATGATCTACCAGCACCTCTCTATAATGAACCCTACTATGAATCTTGTGATGCTTTGATGGCGATCTCAAAACAGACCCTAAACATTAATAAGCTAGTCCTAGGACCTAAACAAGAGGGTAAGGTATTGAGGTATATACCGCACGGTATTAATCCAAAACACTTCTATCCTATCGATAAGACAGATAAGGAACAAAACGATCGGTTTACAGCCTTCAAAAAGACTGTATTCGGAGAGAAGGATTACGAGTATGTAGTATTTTATAATGCAAGAAACATACGTAGGAAATCTACCTCCGATCTAATATTAGCTTATAGACAGTTTTGTGAAAAGATTGGTGAGGAGAAGGCCAAGAAATGTGTCCTACTACTACACACCCAACCGGTAGACGAGAACGGAACCGATCTACTTGCAGTCAAAGACCTATTATGTGATCCAGAACTTTGTAACGTTGTAATAACCGATAAGGTGTACGGGGTACAGGAGATGAATTACTTATACAATCTAGCTGATGTTACTGCTTTGATATCTTCGAATGAAGGATGGGGATTATCTCTAACCGAATCTCTAATCACAGGTACTATGATCATCGGTAACGTAACCGGTGGTATGCAAGATCAGATGAGGTTTGAAGATGAGGAGGGTAATTGGATAGACTTCGACGAAAACTTTTGTTCCAATCACTTCGGTACTTATAAGAAGTGTGGTGAGTGGGCGGTACCGGTCTTCCCTTCAAATCTATCACTAGTAGGTTCGGTACCTACACCTTATATTTTCGATGATAGATGTGATTTTAGAGAGGTAGCTCAAGCAATAGAACAAGTGTACAACCTACCTAAAAGCATTAGAGAATCAAAGGGAATGAAAGGGAGAGAATGGGTTATATCCTCTGAAGCCAAGATGACCTCACCTCATATGTGTGAGAATGTTATTGAGACTATAGAAGAGACATTTACAACGTTTAAACCTCGTCCTAGCTTCCAATTCATAGAAGTAAAAGATATACCTAAAAAACAAATCAGACACAAACTAACTTACTAATACATCGTTATGAACAAACCGTTATGCGTTATATCAGCCTGCCCAGATACTTATTCTGGGTATGGTGCACGTAGTAGAGATTTCATCAAAGCACTCTACACATTAAAGAAAGAGGAATGGGAGATTAAGATACTATCTCAGAGATGGGGAGCGACTCCATGGAATTTTATAGAAAAGAATAAAGAGGAATGGGGATGGATGCAACCTCTAATCCTACAAGGTAATCAATTACCTAAACAGCCTGAGTATTGGATACAGATTACTGTACCTAATGAATTCCAACCCGTAGGTAAGACCTTTAATCTAGGCCTGACAGCAGGTATTGAGACTACGATCTGTGACCCATCATGGGTGGAGGGTATCAATAGAATGAATCTAACCCTAGTATCTTCTAAGCATGCCCAAAAAGTATTTCAAGAAGCTAACTTTACAATCCAGGACCAGAACGGCCAGCCTATAAAGCAGGTTAAGTTAGAGAAACCGGTTGAAGTATTGTTTGAAGGATTAGACGTAACAAAATATTTCTATCAAGAAAAGTTGGAAAAGACAGAATTAGTCCGTACATTAGATAATATAAAAGAGGATTTCTGCTTTCTATTCGTAGGACATTGGATGCAAGGAGAGATTGGTCATGATAGAAAGAATGTAGGGTATATGATTAAATCATTCTTGGAAGCATATAAGAATAAGAAATCTAGACCAGCACTGATATTAAAGACCTCACAAGCAGGTGCTTCGATAATGGACCGAGATGAGATACTAAGAAAGATAGACATCATCAGGAAGTCTATCAAAGGTGATCTACCTTCAATCTACGTACTACATGGAGAGGTGGATGATAAGGATATGAATGATTTATATAATCATCCAAAGGTAAGAGCGATGGTATCTATTACAAAAGGAGAGGGATACGGAAGACCATTATTAGAATTTACACAATCTAAGAAATTGGTCATCGCTTCAGGGTGGTCTGGTCAGCTGGATTTCCTTGATCCGCAATTTAGCTTTTTATTGCCTGGCCAGCTACACCCACTACATCCTTCTTCTGTAGTACCGAATATGTTGATTAAGGAGTCGAGTTGGTTTCAAGTCGATGACATAGCGCTAAAAGGAATGTGGAAGACGGTATTTGATGATTATAAGAAGTTTGAGACCTCAGGTAAAAGACAGGCACACAAAGCCAAGACTGAATTCTCTTTAGAGGCTATGACCGAAGTACTGGGTAAGATCATAGAAGAGAAGTTTACTAAACCTGTAGTATTGAAACTGCCAACGCTTAAACGTATTGAACTACCGAAATTAACTCCTGTAAAATAACCTATTTCTTTTAAAGTAGGCCTATTTATTAATATATAAAAAGGCTTATGAGAAAATACTACGTTTATACTTTAGAGGATAAAGATAACAAGGTATTCTACGTAGGGAAAGGATCTAAAACAGAATCCTACGATAGAATTGAATACCACTTAAAGTACTGGTTTCACAATAAGAATCGAAAACTGACAAACAAAATACGTAAACTCAAGGAAGACTATACTGCAGTTATTGTATTTGAATCAGAATTTGAAGAAGAGTGTCTATGCAAAGAGGTAGAGTTAATAACATATTACGGTATAGAGAACCTATGTAATCTAACAGGTGGAGGAGAAGGAGTGTCGGGGTATAGACATACGTTAGAATCGAGAGTAAAAATGAGCTTAAAAGTTAATAAGGATATTTCTATAAAAAACTTAAAAAAAGCTTGTGAAGTGAATACCGGTAGGAGAAAAGCAGATAAGTTTAATATAGTGGAACTCTATAAAACTAAATCTATTTACGAGATAAAAAGATTAACAGGTCTAGACTTTACAACTATTAAAAACTATCTAATAGAGAAAGACGAGTACGTTAAAAATAAGAACAGAAAGCAAGAATCAAATAAGACTAGAAATGCAAAGAGCAAAAGTCAAAAATTACGTAACCGTAGAACAGTCTACCAGTTTAGTCTAGAAGGAGATTTACAGCAAAGTTGGAGATGTGCTTTAGAGGCTGTAACAGTATACGGTGTATGTATTTATGATGCGCTACGTGGAAAACAGAAAACAGCATATAACTACCGTTGGAGTTACGAAAAATAAACCGTATATTATAATAAATTAACATGGAAAAAGATACATTAATATTATGTCCAAAATGCCAGGGGGATGCTTGCTATAAGTCCCCCCTTAACGAAACCTTATTCAGTTACTACTGTTTTAGCTGTGGGTATTCAACCACTGATGCTCAGACTGTAGACGAATTTGAAATAGAGGCTTACGAAGAGACTCTACCGGAGTTATACAAAGACATTAAACATATCGATGAAGAGGGGAGGATCTGGTACCCCAACACAATCAACCTACCTGAGAAGGGTACAGTCTTTTTAGGCATCAATCTTAAAACAGGATTAGTGGAGTGGTGCGGTATACAGGTTAGGAAACTAACCACAGAAGAAAAGAAACAACTAGCCAATAAAGGTATCAAGTTTAAATCAGATGCTTCGACGATGAAGTTCTTCGGTAAAGATTTCATAGAAGCTCTAGGCTATATTGGATTTTTTGACGTACAAGAACCTAAAAAGAAGTAATCTATGCCATCAATCAGTTATGCAATTACGGCCTGTAATGAACATCAAGAACTAGAACGTCTACTAGATCAATTAGATAATAATATTCGAGATATAGATGAAGTAGTAGTTCAATTAGATAATACTGCTACCGAAGAAGTAAAAGAGGTAGCGGTTAAATACAACGTAGGTAGTAGGTATGAATACCATAGAATATTTTTTGGACTAAATGGAGACTTTGCTACATTTAAAAACAATCTAAAGAATCATTGTACAAGGGATTATATCTTTTTCATAGATGCTGATGAGTATTTAGGAGAAGACTTACTAGGGAATCTTCCTGAGATCTTAGACCTTAATCCTAACCACGATGTGTTCTTAATACCAAGAATCAATACAGTAGAAGGTATAACTCATGAACATATCAAGAAATGGGGATGGAATCTAAACGATAAAAACTGGATTAACTATCCAGACTATCAAACCAGGTTATGTAAGAATAGAAAAGATATTCAATGGTACGGTAGGGTGCATGAGAGATTACAATCTACTGAACTATTATTAGGAGAAGCATTACCTACATATCATGGATTGGATTTAATTCATCCGAAGACAATTCAAAGACAAGAAAAACAAAACGCATTCTATGATAACATACAGTAAAATAGGACACTTTGGTAGACTGGGTAACCAGTTATTTCAATTTGCATCTACGATAGGTATTGCTAGAAAGTTAGGATATGAAGTAGCTTTTCCAAAAAATAATACCATACACGCTGTAACAGAACATTTTCAGGATGGAGTAACGAGAGATGTTGTATTTGATATCCCAGCTGTATTTAACGTACCTGAGAGTTTGCTATACGAAACTTTTACACCAAAGTACCTTACATCAGAGAGATTTTTTCATTTTGATAATACCTTATTTGGAATTTCTGAGAATACGGACTTGGCTGGGTATATGCAGTCTGAAAAGTATTTTAAGCATTGTGAAGAAGAGTTAAGGTCAATCTTAACATTTAAAGAAGCTATACAGCAAGTAGCAGTAGAGTTATTTCCTAAGGTAGATCACCCTACAGTATCCATTCATGTAAGGAGAGGAGACTATGTTAATCAACAACAATTTCATCCGGTATGCTCTTTAGAATACTATCAAGAAGCATTAAATATTTTTACAGACCAGAATTATACTTTCATTGTTTTTTCAGATGATATAGAATACTGTAGAGAAATATTTGGAAGTTCGGATAATTTACTGTATATTGATAATAGAGATCCTTACATAGATCTATGTCTAATGTCTATGTGCGGTAATAACATAATAGCAAATAGCAGCTTTAGCTGGTGGGGAGCCTGGTTAAATAAAAATAAACAAAAGAAAGTAGTTGCTCCAAAGCACTGGTTTGGATCAGCTTATTCACATAACACTTCAGACCTATACTGTGCTGATTGGATACAAATTTAAAAATTGTAAATATAAAATATTAAGAATGGATACTAAATACGACTACTTAATTGTAGGAGCAGGTTTATACGGATTAATTAATGCCCGTATCCTTACTGATAACGGATATAAGTGTTTGGTTTTAGATAAACGAAACCATATCGGAGGTAACTGTTACACAGAAGATGTTGAAGGTATAAAAGTTCATAAATATGGACCGCATATTTTCCATACAGACAAAAAAGAAGTTTGGGAATATATTAACAGGTATACATCTATAAATCATTTTTCATGTAGACCTAAGTTAAGGTATGGGAACGCAATTTATTCATTTCCGATCAACTTATTAACGCTTCACCAGGTTTACGGAGTTCTTTCTCCAGAAGAAGCAAGATTGAAGATAGAAGAAGTAACCGCTCCGTATAAAAAACTGTACCCAGATCCTAAAAATGCCTACGAATGGGGAATGCAGTTAGTAGGTCCAGAGCTATATGAGATATTCTATGAAGGATACCTAAAAAAACAATGGGGGAAAGACCCTAAAGATATTCCAGCAGGAGTACTTAAGAGACAAGTCTTTAGGTTACTGTTTGAGGATAGTTACTATAATCACCCGTATCAAGGCATACCTGATTATGATCTACTGTTCAGTAATCTTGTAAAGGGTATTGAAGTAAAATTAGAGGTAGATTATTTAGCAAGTCGAGAATATTATAATTCTATAGCAAAGAATATTATATATACCGGACCCATAGATCAATTCTATGACTACAGATACGGGCCTTTAGAATATAGGTCTCTAATCTTTAAAGAAGAACGATTAGAAATTCCAGACTACCAAGGAACGTTTATGATGAGCTATCCAGAAGGTAAGTATGATTTTACTAGAATAATAGAGCATAAACATTTTACATTTGGAACTCAACCTTTTACTGTTATAACTAAAGAATACCCTGATAACTGGTCGATAGGTAAGGAAAGTTACTATCCGGTAAACGATGAAAGAAATCAAGAGGTATACGAACAGTATGCTGAGTTAGCTAAGGAAGAAAGTAATATTCTTTTTGGAGGAAGAATGGGGAGTTATAAATACCTTAATATGGATGAAACAATCGATCTAGCTTTAAAATGTGCTTTAGATATAGTAACTCGTAATTTTACAAAACTGTAATACTGTCATGCATACTAAAGAACTTGTAGTTTCTCATTTTGAAAAAAACCTAGATTGGTTACAGGATATAACTCCTGAATGTAAAGTTATAGTCTACGATAAGAATGAGAAAGATTCAGACTTTATAAAATTACCAAATATTGGTAGAGAGCCTCATACCTATCTTTATCACATAGTAGAACATTATAATTCGTTATGCGACTGGACTATATTTAGTCAGGATAATAACAAGACCATGTTAAAGACTGGCCGTTTATAATTAATCAAAGTCAAGATTTCTGGAAAGTAAAAGCTGCAATATGTGTAGAAGGTGCATACTATTTTTGTGACTACGGCATATATGAAGAACGTGGAGATACAGGAGGAGGCTACCCAATGGGTGATATATGGAGAGCTATATTTAATACACCATTTCCTGGTGCAGTTACTTTCGCACCGGCCTGTAATTTTATAGTATCTAAAGATATAATATTGACGAGACCGTTAAGCTTCTACTCTAAATTAAAGCTAATCCTAGAGCAAGTACCTTTAGCACCTTGGGTTTTTGAAAGATATTTTGGTTACATATTTGATCCTAACATAAATTAATAACATATGAAGTATAACAAAGCATTAGTTTTCGGTGCAGCAGGAATGCTCGGAACAACACTTAAAGAATTAGCAGATAGTACTAAATTTATTCTTACCGATAAAGATACAGGTACAGGTTTAGAATTTTGTGATATTCGAGATTTATCAGCAACAACAGAAATTGTAGAGAAATACAATCCAGACATCATTCTCAACTTTGCTGCTATAGTCGATCTTGAATACAGTGAATTAGAAAAAGACGATTGTTACCTAACTAATACCATAGCAGCTATACACCTATTTAACTTAGCTAAGGATAAGAACGTACCCTACGTATTCATAAGTACAGCAGGGATATTCGGTAATGACCAAGAATTTTTCACAGAGGAAGATACTCCTACTCCGTTAAGTGTATATGGAAAGAGTAAGTATTACACTGAACAACTTCTTCAAAATCAGGGGTACGAGAAGTACTGGATTTTTAGAGCAGGATGGATGATGGGCGGTGGCCCTGATGTCGATAAAAAGTTTGTTAATAAGATTATAAAACAAATTAAATCAGGTAAGACAGAACTAAATGTAGTAGATGATAAATTAGGAGTCCCTACTTACACTAAAGACTTTGCAGGATCTATACTTAGACATATAGAAGAAGATTTGCCTTTTGGTCTATATAATATGGTCAGTCAAGGAGAAGCAAGTAGATATGATACAGCAGTAGAAATAAATAATTACCTAGGACTAGGTTTAAAAATAAATAAAGTAGACAGTGACTTTTTCAAAGCAGAATACTTTGCACAAAGACCTTTTTCTGAAAAACTAATCAATAAAAAACTAAACGGTCTAGATCGAAATTATATGAGAGACTGGAAAGTATGTTTACATGAATACTTAGATAAATTTTACCGATAATATGAAGCAACCATTTTTTAGTATATGTATTCCTGTCTGGGAAGCAAAGGGAAAAGGAGTTGATTACTTAGAGTATAATCTAACCTCTATTAAAAATCAAGTTTGTACAGATTTTGAAGTTGTTATATCTGACCACAGTGTCGATAATGTTATAGAAGAGTATGTAAAGAGGTGGCGCGATCTTCTAACTATCACATATGTTAAATGTGAAGCAGGACGCGGTAGGATAGCACCAAATGTTAACACTGCTATTCAGAATGCAAAAGGAAAATACATTAAGTTTCTTTACCAGGATGACTTCTTTTTTAATGAAAGCTCACTTCAGACTATTAAAGATTATCTGACAGAGACTAAAGATGTTAGTTGGGCTGTAACAGGCTGTACACACACCGCAGATATGGAAACTATCTACGATACCATGACTCCTAGATATAACAGTAATATTCACTTAGGGTATAATACAATCAGCTCACCCTCAGTACTGGTAATTTTAAATAGAAAAGATAATTTACTATTTGATGAATCTCTAAAATTTCTAGATGATGTAGAATATTACAAACGTAACTACATTAAATACGGTCCTCCTCATATAATTAATACTACTTGTGTGGTTAATAGAGAAGGCGGTGTTAGAGCTACTTCTATGTTAACTAATGAGATTAGACAGCAGGAGGTAGAGAAAATTAAAACTAAATATTCGCAGAAGATAGAATTACCTAATGTTACTCTTGTATGTGTTACTAGTGTGGATGTACCTAAAGCTTTACAAGCACTTAAGTACTCCTGTAAAGGAATTAACTTTAGCAGTACTAAGTTGATTACATCCTGCGATGTTGTAGACGAGGAAGTTGAAATTATTAAATGTAGGCCTTTAGATTATGAACAGTACAGTTACTTTATTCTTTACGAACTCTGGCAACATATCACTACAGACTACGCATTGATAATACAGGAAGATGGTTACGTTGTCAATCCTTCTGAATGGACAGATGCATTTCTAGATTACGACTATATCGGTGCTCCATGGCCTTTACCTACAGACAGCTTTTCTTTTCGGGACAGGTCTGGAGTGGTTCATAGAGTAGGTAACGGAGGATTTACTTTACGGTCAAAAAAAGTTCTTGAACTACCCTCTAAATTAGGTTTAGAGTGGAAATCTTTTCATGGCTATTACAACGAAGATGGATTTATCTGTGTAAATTACCGTCATATTTTTGATGAACATAACTGTAAAATAGCACCTCTGCACATAGCTAGCTACTTCAGCCATGAAACAAATCTACCGGAAACTCAAGGCATAACTCCATTCGGATTTCATGGAAGAGCTAATCCATATTACAAGACACTCAATTAATATAAATTAAATTAAGATATGATTTTAGATTTACAAAGACTAGTACAGAGGTACAGTATGAATATTAAAGGCGTAGTACATGTTGGCGCTCATTACGGAGAAGAAAATGAAGCTTATGATAAATTAAATATTCAAAATAGAATATTTTTTGAACCTGCAAGTCGAAATTACTCTAAACTTCAACAAGTATTAAACGGTTCTTACCTGGCCTACAATGCAGCACTAGGAAATAGTAATACAGAGATAGAAATGTATATAGAAACAGTTAATAATGGCGCATCTAACTCAATATTAAAACCTGTAGGACATTTACAGCAATACCCCTGGATTACTTTTCCTGAGAAAGAAACTGTTAAGATGTACAGATTAGATGATATTGAATTCCAGGAAGATAACTATAACTTTATTAACATGGATGTACAAGGATATGAACTTGAAGTTCTTAAAGGAAGTGCAAAGTTCTTACATAAGGTTGATTATGTTATGACAGAAATTAACAGAGCGGAGGTTTATGAGAACTGTGCTAAAATAGACGAACTGGTAGATTTTCTTTCTCCTTATGGATTTAAGTTAGTAGAACAAGATTGGGGAGGAGATACTTGGGGAGATGGATTTTTCATTAAAAATAATTAATTATGATAGTTACAGAGATGTACAAAGGGCAGGGATTTGGAAATCAACTTTTTTGTTATATAACAACTCGATGCATAGCTCTTGATAATGGCTATGCCTTCGGTCTCATAACACCTGAGAATATCGCGAATAATATACACTCCTCTCACGGACCCTACTTTATGAATCTAGATTTAGGAGCTCCGGTTGATCGCTTAACTCTAACTAGTGCGTATACGGAAAAAGAAGTTAGAATGTTACTACCTCAAAATCCAAACGGGCATGATGAATTTATCGGATGCGATATCAGATTATTTGATCCTAAGTTAAGGGAAGTGCCGGATGGATGTAAGGTAGATGGATTAATGCAATCAGAAGATTACTTCTACCATAGAAAGCAAGAGATAAACCAGTGGTTAAGTATTAAACCGGAATATGATTGTTATGATTTTAGCAATAATGATATATGCGTCCTTCATATGAGATACTATGGTAATGATGTGAATGTACAACTTCCTCGAGATTACTGGGTACGAGCTATATACCATATGTTATCTATCAATCCAAATATGTCCTTTCTAGTTATTAGTAACGATACAGAATATGCAAAGAGCTTACTTCCTGAATTGGCAGAGAACGTTGTTAATTTTGATATGGCAAAAGATTACTCTATAATAAAGAATGCAAAGTACCTAATTTTAGGTAATTCTAGCTTTCCATTTTTTGCAGCTTGGACTAATCAAGTATCTAATCTAACAATAGCTCCTAAGTACTGGGCTAGATATAATATCTCAGACGGGTATTGGTCTCTTGGATGTAACCTCTATAGAGATTTTTACTACATGGATAGAGAAGGGAATTTGCAAAGCTACGATGAATGCTTACGTGAATTTCAAATTTACAGAAGAAAAAAATTAGACTCTTACTATAAAAACTAAACTTAATTTATGCAGATAATAGATGCTTTTTTATTTTTCAATGAATTAGAATTACTTGATATACGACTTAATATTTTAGATAGTAAGGTAGATAAGTTTGTATTGGTGGAATCGACCGTCACACATACCGGTCAGCCGAAAAAATTATTTTATGCAGAAAATAAACATCTGTTTGAAAAGTTTAACCATAAGATAGTACATTATATTGATGATACCACACCTAACTCTTTTGAAGAAGCAGCGCTAAGGTTTACAACCGAGATAGATCCTTTAAAGAAAGATATCATCTTACACGCAGTTACAACTTCTAACACAGGACATCAAGTTCAATGGCTTAGAGAATTCTACCAACATGAAAGTATTAGAATAGGATTAAGTAAAGTTCCTGATATACAAGATAATGACCTTATATTTAATTCGGACTTAGATGAAATTTGGAATCCAGAAAGAGATTATCCTCTTGATGATTACGAGATTTTTAAACTACAGCAATACGTTTATACCGGATTTTTAAATATAAGAAGTGAAGAACAATGGTACGGTACCTACTACTCAAAGTACAAGAACCTAAAGAATGCATGTTTAAACCATTTAGATACGGTGACTAAAACAGATCATATCTTTTTAGATAACGGAGGATGGCATTTCACATTTCAAGGAGGAATTGATAGAGTAAAGACTAAGATAGAGAATTACGGTCACCAAGAATATAATACCCAGGAAGTCAAAAGTCTTATTGACCTAAGGTTACAATCTGGGTTAGATGTACTAGGACGTCCGTTTAGATGTCAAATTGATACGGAAAATCTACCGAAGTACTTAATAGATAATCGAGAATTATATAAACAATTTTTTAAATGATAACTTTTTGCATACCCAGTAAAAATAATCTAAGGTACTTAAAAACCTGTATCCCTTCTATACAGACTAATTCGTTTTATAAAAATGATATAGTAGTATTTGTAGACCAAGATAATGACGGGACAGAAGAATGGTTAAAAGCTAACAACATTACGTATATCTTAAATCAAGAACAGGAATGTAGAGGAATAGGTTATGCTTATGATACTATGTTTAGAGCCTCTAAAACAGACCTAGTAGTAGCATTTCATGCCGATATGATCTTAGGGCCGGATGCTGATAAGTATCTCATACAAGAACACAGAAGAGGATCTGTAGTATGTGCTACAAGAATCGAACCTCCTCTACATCCACCAGGTCCAGAGAAGATCGTAAAAGACTTTGGAATGTGGCCAGAAGATATTAAGTGGGAGGAATTCAATTCCTTTGTAAAATTAGAGTCAAAAGCTAACGAAGGTAGATTAGGGAAGACTTCTTTTGCCCCGTGGTTGATTGATAGGAGAGATCATTTAGGTCATGACCCTATATTTCTATCTGTATTTGAAGATGCAGATCTATTTCGTAGATTTGTATTAGCAGGATATGAAATGATACAATCCTGGAGTAGTATGGTGTATCACCTCACCTGTAGAGGGGGTCAATTTGCAGGAGCAGAAAAGTTAGAAGATTTCCAAAAGAAAGATGAAAAGTGGCAATATAACAATCAAGTCTCTATGATGGAGTATATTAGAAAATGGGGAGGTACTTTTAAAGAAGCAGGACCTTGTGAACCTAAGCCAAATAAAAAGTATAGTGTAGGTTTAGAAGTGAAGGGTATAAGATGCTCACAGGTATTAAATTATGAACCATTCTTTGATCAAATAAGTATTGAAGAAAATCCAACACATTATATAGCAAGAGTACAACCTATATCCACTTTTTCAATTAAAGATAAATTTGTAACAGAGGTAACATCCGATATTAAAATAAAATATGAATATAATGTTGATACCTTCCAGGAATTTACTTATATTATAAGTAACCTAGAGGACATTTTAGAAGAAGCAGAATCAAATTCATCTTATGAAATAGGTCCTGTTATTCTAGAGATAAGTAATAAAGAAGTAATTACTCCAAAGCTAAACCTATTTCAATGATATCATTTATAATACCGAGTTATAACAACATTAACCATCTTAAGAACGTCTACACTTCAATAAAAAAACATGCCTCTGAAGCTGAAATTGTTTTATTAGACGATGCGTCCACAGACGGTACTTGGGAGTGGATGCAGCAAATTGCTAAATCAGATGACAAGGTTCTACACTTGAGATGGAGTACTCGAGTAGGTCATACTATCTTATACGATATTGGAATCAGAGAAGCTACTAACGATATAGTTGGTATCTTACATGCCGATATGATTCTAGGACCTAACTATATTCAGAATACGGTTAAACATCTAAAACCGGGTACGGTTGTTTGTGGTACAAGAATTGAACCTCCTTTACACCCTGAAGGTAAAGAGAAGATCGTAAAAGATTTCGGTCAAGACTTCGATACTCTGAATATAGAGATGTTTGAAGAGTATGTAGACACAGTTGCTGGTTACGAAAAAGATAAAACAACTAAGGGAATGTTTGCTCCCTGGATACTTTACAAAGAAGATTTTCAAGCTATAGGAGGACATGATCCTTTGTTTGCTCCATTCCCGTATGAGGACTCAGATATCTTTCAGAGATGGATATTAGCCGGATATGAATTAGTCCAGAGCAGAGATGCATTTGTCTATCACCTAACCTGTAGAGGTCATAGATGGAACGATCAAGTGGGTAAAGATGACGATTACTTTAAAGTAGTATCTGCTAAAGCAGGTAGAAATTATTTACGCAAATGGGGCAGTTGGATTAAGAACGACGATTACCAATATCCGATTATACCTTCTAAGTACGATATCGGCTTTGTGGTTAAGAACTGTAACCAACACTTATTAGAAGTACTTGAACCTTGGTGTTCAACAATTTATGTAGATTGTGATTCTAAAGATTACATAAGTAAGGAACAGCCCAATACAAAATTCAACCTAAAGGAACGTATTAGACCGTACGGTAATGAGAAGCAGAACTATATCTTGATTAATTTTGATGCTATGTCCTTGACTAACAATTCGTTTACTATTTTACAGCAGTTATCAGACATACTAAAAGAATCAGGAGAGGTTGGAGAATTCAAATTAGATATCTTTAGAGTAACAGTTAATAATTTGGAGACTTACGAAAAAGAACTTATCAAATTAGACTCACCTTACTATACTAATCAGCTACTTTAAACTATGCATATACATTTTATATGGTTAGGAGGTGAAATTCCTATTAAGTATGTACCTAACATTAAAACCTGTCAACAACTAAATCCACACTACCAAATTATGTGTTGGTTAGATAAGGATGTAGAGATGATGTTTGAAAAATACGGAGTGAAAGATCTAGCGGATACAATATCTTTTATCAGCAAGTGTAACTTGGCTAAGTATGTTATTCTAGCAGAATACGGAGGTATTATATCAGATCTGGATATCAAATGGAAGAAATCATTTACACAGATTCAACTAGATACTAACTTCCCTGCAGTAGATTTGGTAGTGACATACCCTGCTGTTAAGGAGTTCTATATTCAAGGAAGAGAGGTACTTTTGTTTGACGATCCCTTTATGATAAGTAAGCCAAATCTATTTAAAGACTGTATTAACTTTCGAACGAAAAGATCTAACTTAAGGGTAGACTTAGAGACCGGTAAACAACATAAGGTAGAGCCTATAGGACCTTTCCTGCTAACAGAATGGATCTATGCAGAACAAATAAAAGTAGGCTACTTCAGCCAAGTAGGGTACTTGGACGGTAACGGTTACTACGGTAACCATGAGCAATTTGGACTATGGAAAAATTAAAGATCCCTCTACACTTTTAAACTATTTATATTAAATAAACCATATTATGCCAACAATCATACCTAAACCACAATACGTTGTTACTCTAGAAGGAGAGCAGTTTGGTGTTGTGTTCGATACAAACATTAATGAAACCAAGAGAGGCATTAAGATGAGATTTGTACCTCAGAATCAAAACATAGACATTAGACAGTTATCTGAGATTGCAAATAAGATTGCTGTTATATTACAGAAGAAGTTTGCCGACTACAGCATACAGATCGATAGAGATACTCAGGTTAGAAACCCTATGATCATAGGCTTTATCATACCTCTAGTCTCTATATCAGATTTCATCATGAAGAAAGTAATTCAAGGAGCTTAATCAAAATCAATCAATAGTCTATGTCAACAAAGAAGCAAAAGAAAGAAGTTAGAAAGATATTGAATATCAGTATAGAGCCTCTAGAGAGTACACCGGTGGATAGGATCTTGGAAGCACCTGATCTAGCCAGGATCGTCTATCAAGAAGCTCACCTAGCTATTCAAGATGCAATCAAGTCTAGGAAGAAGACAGCTACCCTGGTAGAAATAAATGGCAGTAATCATTTTATAGAGATAGAAAGAAAGGATTGGCCTAATGCACTCGATCAATGCATACAATACTTCTCCATAAAAGAAGACTTTGAATTATGTATACAGCTACAGGAGATGAAGTCCAAACTAGAACCTCAATTAGTTTAACCCCAAATTATAATACAAGTTATGTCTCAAGACCCTTACCAAAATATACGACAAGCCATCGACCATCTACTCAACATAAAGTCAACAGTTAAGAGAAAGAAGCAAACCAAACAGATCCAGACTAGAGATTTGTTTGTGAGTGTCATTACTAGCTTACAAATGATGACTACTAGGTCTACTTTATTGTTTGCTGATCTAAGATTAGATTTTGGAACCTACGAAGAACCTTTCTATGAAATCATTGATGCTTTATTCTTGATGAAGTTTGGAAGAGAGGCATGTGAGTTAGTAAATTTCTATCTATGGGAGAGGGAGAATAGTGACGGTACTATCAACTATCCTCTAGACGAGAACAACAATCCAATCCCTCTAGACAATGCTCAGGATTTATGGAACCTTTTATTAAAAGTAAACCCAAAGATAGATGAGTGAGGAAGTAGACAATGTTAAACACTACGGTCGACCCTCTAAGCTATTAACCGAACAACAGATCCGTCAGGCGATGAAGTTCACCAAGAGTAATCGAGCGGCGGCACGTTACCTAAACGTATCCTATCCCACTTATCGGTTATATGCTAAACAGTACTGGGACCCGGTACAGAAGGCAAGTCTATTTGAGATACATAAAAATAGGACCGGTAAAGGTATTCCTAAATTTCAATATGAAGCTAACGAACCTATCTTGGAGAAGTTACTAAGAAGAGGTATAAGTACGGAGAGTTATTCGATAGAGAAGCTAAAGAATAGATTGTTACACGAAGGTCTATTAATACCAGAATGTGGTGTATGTGGATTTTGTGAGACTAGGGTATTGGATTTTAAGATACCGCTAATCCTGGCCTTTAAAGATGGTAATAGACATAATTGGGAGTTGGAGAATATACACCTACTATGCTACAATCATTACTTTTTACATGTTGGTGATATCTTCTCACCCCGTCAAATTAATTACCTCGAAGATGCAGGAGCAACCATACAACAACCCAATCAAACGGCTTGGGAATTAGATGACTTCTACGAAGAACATTTCCGTCAATTAGGTCTACTATCTAAAGAAGAAGACAATCCAGCAGCCAAATTCATTGACCGATTATAGTAATAGCGATGAAATTTAATCCCAAGTACCTAAATAAGATATCAGAACAGATCCTAAAATCTCAAACCCAGGCTCAGGCCCTAAAGAAGCTAGGCCAAAAAGGAGACTGGAGACATCAACACCAACTCCTACTCCAGAAGGTAGAAGAGGAGACAATATTTTGGGGAAGTAAACACACCCCACACTCCGAAGTTAGATTAAAGGACTTAAAGAAGGATGAGCTATTTCTTAAAAAGTTAACCCGACTCACTGCACTACAATCAGAAGACCAGGAGAGATTAAAGCTGCTAGTAAAAAAATACAATCTTTTTTAAAAAAAGTTGCTAGTCTGAAAATGTCTTCATATCTTTAGTATATAATATTAAAACATAATAAATACAGTTATGAAAAAAGAAAAACTACTCGCAGGTACAAAAGTAAGAATTACAGGTAATTCAAACGCACATGGATTTAAAATAGGTGACATTGTAACAATCAAAGAGGAGTATGCTGGTCCATTTTGTGGATTTGGTTATTATGCATATCGTTGTGATGAATACATTGTAAGAGACTACGACATGGAAGTAGTTGAAGAAGAAACACTACTAGAACAAGCCCAACGCCTATACCCGATAGGAACTAAATTCAGAACCTCCAAAACAGGAGTGTTACGAACTGTAGCTTCTACTATTACAGTATATACTAAATCTCCATTAATACTTGCTTGTGAAACAGAAGAATCTTATAGATTGGCTGAAGTTTATACAGAAGGCAAATGGGGAGAAATAATTACAGAAACAGAAACAAAAACAGATACAGTTATGTCAACAACACAAACCGCCACAAGGGCACAGTTAAAGTCAATCCACAGTAAAGTATGTAGTAAATGGCAGAGTCAAATCGAAGAGACAATCAAGTTAGATATGTTTGCTGATTCATTCGAAATACCTAATGGATTAATCACCCAAGCATTCGATGAAGCAGATAAAGAACAAACAGCATTGTTGCTAGAGATTTTTACCAAACCAGATAATGGTTATGTTACATTAGCGACAGGAGATTTTGAAGCAAATGTATTTGAAACTAATAAGATAGTAATAGGTCTGGGTGCTGTACCGAAACAATTCAGAGGTAAATCAATTATATTTGATTCAAGTAAATATGAAGCAATTATTATGCCTAATCCACAAAAGGCTTCGGATAGAGATACAATGATTGTATTTAAGCATAAATAGTCTCCCCTTCTCCAATAGAAAAAAAGATAAAGGATCAGTTGGAAAATTGGTCCTTTTTTCTTATCTTTAGTAAAATAAAAGTTATACACCATGGCAACACATCAATGTAAAGTTTGTGGAACAGTAATCCACCCAAAGAGAGTAGCATTAGGATATCCAGATACCTGTGTCAATCATTCCTCAACCGAAAGGTATTCAGGTTTGATTATAGCAGATGCTAAGGCAACTAACTCTCTACAGATCATACGAGATAGTTCAACGGCAAAGCATCTCCAGCATTTAAGTAGAACAAGAGGAAGGTGTTAATCAAAAGGTGAGATATTTATATTAAATAAGCTCACCATATTATGCCTGCTACTTCACTTACTTTGAGACTCCAAAAAGGATCTCCACTAACATATACAGAACTAGATAACAATTTCCTATACTTAACCGGATCTATTTCATCCTCTCTAAATACAGCTATCTCAGGTTCAGTAAATAGGGTAGCTGTATTTTCATCTGCAAACAAGATTACCGGGAGTAGTATACTAACTGATGATGGTACTAACTTACTCACTACCGGAGGCATAGGGGTAAATACAGGTACAGCAAACAAAGGAATAGATGTATACAGTACAGGTATACAGTCTCTAGTAGAAGATGGAAGTACGAGTACGAGTGCGGTGTATGCCTTTAATCTAAAATCTGCAGATGGCAGTGCAGCTTTAAATGCTAATGCTGCCAACAATACTGCTATCTACGCCCAAACAACAACCGGTACAGCTATCCAAGCAGTAGGGCCGGTTCAAATCACAGGCTCTTTAGTAGCATCTGGTTCTACTTATACTTTTAAAGGTACTGCTACAGTATCTGGTTCTTTAGCAGCATCCGGTTCTACCCATACCTTAACTTCGACTACTACTAACCTAACCTCAACTGCTCTATATCTAAACTCCAATCACATAACTGCTTCCGGGCAAACATCTGGAGATATAGATCTTACAATCACACCCGGTGGTGCTGGTTCAGCTATCATAAACCTAAAAGCAAATACAGGCGGTACTTCTATCTTAAATGCAACCGGGAATAACAACACCCTTTCTATCAAGACTAACTCTATAGAGAGAATTAATATCGACGGCAATGGTACGACAGCTATCACAGGTTCACTATCTGTAACAGGTTCAAATACCTTAATAGGTACTAAGACAATAACGGGTAGTGTATTCATAAGTGGATCTAAGACCATCATTGGTACTAATACTATAACCGGAAGTCTAAATGTATCAGGTTCTACACACACTATTAAAGGTGCAACCACATTATCAGGTTCAGTAATACTAAGCATACCTAGCGGTTTATCCATAAACACTGTTACGAGTTCAGTTAACACCAATACTAACACCGGAATACAGGTAGATGTCAACGGTGTACGTTACTATATACCTTTATGGACTTTTAACTAATACAAGCAATCTAACAGCCCAATATTAATAAACAAAGAACCTCTTTTAACCAAGAGGTTTTTTTATTTACACTATTTATTAATATACCTCTTCTCTTATGCTTGATTTAACAGTAAAGGACTTAACCCAACAGCAGTTACAGGAATTAATCAATAACATATTTGAATGGATTAAAAAAGAGGTACCTGATACCTCCTATCAAAACAATCTAAACTTCACCAAGAAGTACACAACTTGGAAGTCATATTCTAATCCAGACACTCTACAAGTAAAATGGGCCTATAAAACTAAATCTCTATGGAGACAGGGAGACTTTTATGGCTTGATGGATTATACCTCCAATACAATCTTATTATACTGCAAGTCTAGCTATACCATGAAAGAGGTCCTGGGGACACTACTACATGAATACTGCCACTCTCAACAACCCCGTCAATTATACCACTACCTAAAAGTAGACTATTGGAATCATCCAATGGAGAGACAGGCCGATGAATTTGCTGACCTATACCTAAAAAAATATTCTGAACTGCAGGGTTGGAAGTTTGAGGAAGAGTCCGTATCTTAATAGAAACAAACAATCTATTATGAAGCAAGTCTTATACTTCTCCACCCCCACCTGTGCACCATGTCGAATGTTCTATCCTACAGTCGAGGAGGTTTGTAAACAAACCGGAACATCGTTAACCAAGATAGATGCTAGCCAAGATACTGATCTAGTTACTCAGCACCAGGTTACTTCCGTACCCACCGTTGTAATTATCCAAAATGGAAGCATCATCCTAAAGAATGTAGGTATAATGCCAAAGCCAAAACTTTTATCATTTTTAAAATAAAAAAGTTGGCCGTTCTAATAAACATTCTTATCTTTAGTTAAATAAATAAAAACGTTATGAGTACAAAATTAATAGTAGGTAACAAGTACGTACCGCATCAAAAAACAGCATACGGTATAGGTTTAGAAAGCTCTGGTGTATGGAAATATGCACAGAAAATTAAACAACCCTACTTGTATTATTTAGGAACTAATAGTGAGGGTTATCATCGTTTCTCCACTAGTATGGATTCATCTGCTGATTACTTTAACCCAGAAGACGTTACACCGTATGACGATACAGCAACTACTGTAAAATTAAGAAAAGGTAATGTAGTGTCAGCAATTAAACTACCAGTTACATCCGTATGCGGAACATCATTTACTTACGATGTTGGTAGGAAGATTAAATCAGTAAAAGGTGAAACATTCCAATTAGAAGGAGACACAAATTTATGGTTCTACTTAAAGGATTTTAGAAGAGCAGATGCTAGGGGTTTTGAAACAACCGAGACATCAACACCACAGTATGAAGTAGGTGATACAGTAAGATTGGTAAGTGAAAGACCGGGTTTATGGAACAGTGAAGGTCTAATGGACCATTTTTTAGGTAAAGAAGTAGTAATTACATCTATTAGTACTGCTAGAAGAACGTTCGAATTTGATGGAAGTGAAGATTGGATATTTAGATTAAGTAATATCGAAAAATTAGTAAACAATAAAACAAATACAAATATAGTTATGACAAAGTACACAGTTACAAGAAAGCAATTAAGTGAAATACACCCACAAGTATGCAGTAAATGGCAGAGTATAATCGAAGAAACGATTAAATCAGATATATTTGCCGATAGTTTTGAAGTTGCTCATCCTGCAGTATCTAAAGCATTTGAAGAAGCTGATTCATCACAGACTAAGATGCTAAGTAAATATTTCCCAACCTTTAAACGTTCTTCAGCAATTAGGGAAGCTGTTGAAAAGATTGGTAAGACAATTTATATCGGTTATAAAGTAGTTATTGATGAAGAAAAAAGTAGAATATTCATACCATTACCAAATGCTAATAGCGAATGGTCATTAGCAGCATTCGACTACGTTATAGCATTTATAAAAGCATATCCAAAATCATACCCAGTACATAATGTTGGTAAGGATAAAGCTCCATCAGGACTCTTAGGCGGTAATAGCTGTCTAGTAATCCAATTTGATATATAGGTTAGAGTAGGAAGGGAGACGGGTTTGAATATCTTCTCCCTTTCCTTCTATATTCAATCAAAGCCAACCAAGCATGAACTACAAGTATACAAGTAAAGAACAAGATGGTGAACTAACTCAAATACATTCCTACAACCTAGACGGCATACAGGTAGTTGAACTAGACTATACCACGGCTGGAGAGATAGAAATGGAGCGAATCAAGGCCGAGTATCATTCAACCAAGGAACGTAAACTCAAGAAGAAGCTAAGAGAGGACTATGAAGAATTAGTATCTAGGATGAATAAGGAATGGAACACCAAGACAAAGAAACCTATAGAGGTGTGGGAGAAGAGGTTAAAATAATTCTCCTTCACCTTATTACTACTACTAGTATAGACTAGGGAGATGAAAGGCTTATAATTAGACAGCTATAAAAATAAAGTTGTTTGTTTGTAGATTAGTTCATATCTTTAATAGGAACAATAAAACTAAATATAGACTGTGTTAACAATACAATTAAATAAGGACCAAAAAATATTCTTTACCTCCGACACACACTACGGGCACAAAAACATATGTAGAGGTGTGAGTAATTGGACGGGAGGATTGGATAAGACTAGAGACTTTAGGACTATAGACCAAATGAATGCTGCTATAATAAACGGTATTAATCAAACAGTAGGTCAAGATGATATCTTAGTACACTTAGGTGATTGGTCGTTTGGTGGCTTTGAATCTATCCAAGAATTCAGAGACAGGATAATATGTAAGAACATCTACCTTATATTAGGTAATCACGATCACCATATTGAAAACAATAGAGGTAACTGTCAGGATTTATTCAAAGGAGTATACCAATACACAAGACTAGAAGTAGTGAGGCCTATAAACAGTAGGATTGTAGAGAAGTTTAATTTTGTATTGAGCCACTTTCCAATCTGTAGCTGGCATGATATGAACAAAGGTAACTATCATTTATTCGGACACGTTCATCTACCTCAGGATAAGAAAATAATGCCAGGCAAATCAATGGACGTAGGCATGGATGGTAATAATTTAATACCCTACGAACTAAGAGAGGTAGTATCGATACTAAAAGATAGACCAAATAAGACATCAGTAATCCCACAAGATCACCACGAAACAGAAGTAAGATGAATAAAGTATTGTTTATAGTAAGAGGCTTACCGGGGTCAGGTAAGTCAACATTTGCAAACCACATATGGAACAGTTATGCAATATGTGAAGCAGATAAATATTTCTACGATAGAGAAGGTAACTACAACTTCGATGTAACAAAACTACACCAAGCACACAAATGGTGCCAGGAGCAAGTAGAGATCCTTATGAAGGATAATCAAATCAATCCTCAATACTATCCGGAAATAGTAGTATCCAATACCTCGACTATGGTAAAAGAAATGCAGCCCTATCTAGATCTAGCTCAACAATATGGCTACAGAGTAGTATCGTTGATAGTAGAGAATAGACATGGTTCTAAAAATGTACACGACTGCCCAGAAGAGACTATTGAGAGAATGAGAGATAGATTTGAAATTTCTTTATAAATAAAGTTGTTTGGTCAAAATAAAATTCTTATCTTTAGTATATACTAAAATAAACACAATGAAAAATATATTTGTCCTTCCTACTAATGGAGAAAGTAGATTGTATAAATCTATTAACGGTATGTTTTATTGGCAAACCAAACCTGTAATAGATTTAGATATAAGAGGTAAAAACTATCATATATACATTACTAATAATGAAGATATGAAATATGGAGATTGGGTATATCATTGTGCTTCAAATAAACTGTTTAAGTATGATGGACGAGGGCTTTGTGTGGAAGTTGAAAAAATCATCCTAACAACAGACCAAGACTTAATCAAAGATGGTGTACAAGCTATTGATGATGATTTCTTAGAATGGTTTGTTAAGAATCCAAGTTGTGAGATTGTTGAAGTTGAAAGAGGTTATTTAGGAATGGGTGGTTTTGTAAAATCAAATGAACCAATATCTAAGGATAAAATAGAATATAAAATCATCATTCCAAAAGAAGAATCTAAACAAGAAAAAATGTATAGTGAGCAAGAAGTTAAAGACTTAATCGAAGATTGGACAAAGATGGCAAGTGGATTAAATCAAAACTTCCCATTAGATAAATTTAATATTTGGTTTGAACAATTTAAAAAGAAATAAAACTTATGGAAAATGTAAATAGCGTTTGTTATGTAGCAAGGATAAACGAAATGAAAGCAATCGAAGGAGCAGACAATATCGAACAAGCTATCATAGGTGGTTGGAATTGTATTATACAAAAGAACCAATACACCGAAGGTGGTCTAGTAGTAGTAGCCACTACGGATGCTGTCATACCTCAAGAACTATCAGATGCAATGAACGTAACCAGTTATCTACGTAAAGGTGGACGTGTACGTACAGTTAAGTTGAGAGGAGTATATAGTGAATGTTTGATCATACCTCTATCATATCTATCAGGTAGACTGACTATGGGTGACTTAGATGTTAGAGAAGGCCAGGACATGATGGAAAAACTTGGTATTATTAAATACGAACCACCTGCTAAGATTATTCAACTGGCATCAGGACGTAAGATCAAATATACAGACAATCCAAACTTTGGTATTTACTATAAGTTTCCTAACCTAAAGAACGTTCAAGGAATGTTTACAGAGGAGGATGAAGTAGAGATTACAAGAAAGATACATGGCACGAATGCTAGGTATGGAATTGTAAAGAAGGCTAAGATATCGATTTGGGATAGGATTAGAAAGCTATTTGGTAGTAAGTGGGTGGATTATGAATTCGTTGTTGGGTCACATAATGTAGAGAAGGGTTCAGACTCGCAAGGCTACTACGATACCAATGTATGGTATGATATTGAGAAGAAGTATGACATCAAGAAGAAACTATGGGAATATATTAAAGATTGTGAAGATATTGGAGAGGGAATTATCCTATACGGAGAAATATATGGGGCAGGTATTCAAAAGGGATACGATTATGGATTAAAGGATATTCAATTTGTGGTATTTGATATAAAGGATGATGGTGAGTATATGAGCCCGGTTATAGCTAGACTAACAACACAACGATTATTTAAACTACCCTATGTTGAAGTATTACATTATGGTAATTGGTCTCAAGAGATCCAAGACAAATACACCTTCAATAATTTCATACCTGGAACCAAGACACCGGAAGAAGGTATAGTAATCAAGCACTATACAGGCAGAAGGCAAAAAGTAGCTAAAGTAATTAATCCAGAATATTTAATTGCCTCAGAGAAGCATGATTATGGTGATAGCCATTAAAAGTAAATAAGTAACAATGACACCAAAAGAAAAAGCAGAAGAATTAGTAAAATGGTTTTTAAATGAAGGATTACATAAATATGGTAGATATCAATCTTCTGATGTAGAAGATTTAATAGGAGCAAAATTTAGTGCTACTAAAGTAGTAGATGAAATATTAAACCATCATTCACAAGAGCAGGGTTTATATAGGATTGATACCTACTATTGGCAAGAAGTAAAACGAGAAATAAATACTATATGATACAATTTATATCCTCGATAATGATAGGGATGCCGCTATGGTTGATTGCTATTGAATTAAGAGATATAAGAAAGAGACTTAGAGGAGTGGAGAAGGAAGGAGATAGTGTATAAAAAAAGTAGGAAGTAGAAAATATAGAAACGGGGAAAGAGAGGAGAGATAAGGAAAAACACTAATAGGTAGGAATGGAGAGTGAAGATGTATAGAAAAAAAGGGGGAACGTTTATAAATAAAGAACCTGGTACCGAGGCTAGCCTGTCTCAGACGTCCAACTTCCATAGGAAATTTAGAAAATATATACAGTTCCCTACCCTACATTAGACAATTTCTACCCTTTACCTGCCTTTATTAGACAAAAGGAAAAAAGAGTTGAATCCCTAAAAAAGAGTTGGCGACTTGAAAATAAGCCCCTATATTTAGGTATATTAATTAATTAGGGAGGGAAATAAAATAAAAAAAGTATTTTAAATTAATTAAAAAAAGAGTTGGAAAGTCGAAAAAGAGTTCATACATTTAGGTATAATCAAAAATAAACAATATGATGAAAGAAAATTTAAAAAATGCAATTTCAGTTTGGAGTTTAGAAAATGTAAAAGCCGGCCCGGATGTATTTGGGGAGGTTGTAATTGAGGAATTTGTAGAGGGTAATATTCCAGAAAATAAAGGAATTAAAGTCCCTAACGGTTATTTTAATAATAGGATGGAGGATTCGTTAATTGCAATGAGGGAGGATTTAGAATTAGGGAAAATTAATTTAGATCAGGCGGTTGAAGTAACGATTGCGATTATAACCGACCCAGCTAATTATAGCGGGAAGTAAAAAAAGAGTTGAAAAAAGAGTTAGGAGATTAGTTGCTAGTCTCCTTTCTTTTCCTTATCTTTATAAAAATAAAAAACAAGTTATGAAATTTCAAAGACATTACAAATCAGAGGATGGTACGAGTTCGATATGGCATTTTGATACCGAGCATTCGGAATACAATCCAATAATGGTAGAAGAGTTGGAGGGAGGTGAATTACCAAGAAGTACTATCCAGATTGAAAAAAGAGTTGTGACCAAAGAAAGAGTTATGAGTCCTAAAAAGAGTTTACCTAAGACCAAACAAAAGTATCTCAATCCTAAAACAGGTAAGGAGGTTGGTTATGTGAGGGCTAAGAATCTAGGCCTGATCTAATTCTATTGCTAGCCCTTTCATAGCCTGGGGAGATTAAATGCTCTATGTGTAGGCTATACCTTTGTACAAAAAAGAGTTTAGCTAAGGGAGATGAAAGGGTCTAGTAAAAAGAGTTTATTTCTAAAAAAAGAGTTAGGCACCTTTAAAAAAAGAGTTAAAAAAGAGTTGGAGGTGCCTATTTATAATAGTACAAAAGAAGAATAGAGGTTAAGCCGGACTGGTGCCGTATACGAAACTTTATAACCAAACCCTCACACTGTTGTTCTTGGAGTACAAAAAAGAGTTCAATCTACAATCAAAATTATTCAAAGAGACTTAGCAGTAGGTCTCTATCGCTATGTTCGTAAGTCTCTACTACCTATAAAAGGGTTTAAAGAAAGAGTTTAATACCTTTCTAAAGAAAGAGTTGCTAGTCTGAATACTAGTTCATACATTTAGGTATAATCAAAAAAGAGTTATATGCGAGTAGAAGCTTCCCTAATCACTTCCCTTCAAAGAAAGGTTTCCAGACAGATCGAATTGGAGACAGGTCAAAGAGTTTCCAGGCACAGAGTTCATAGGAATAGGAAGGCCTATGATAGGAGGAGGGATAAAAAAGTTTCACTACCCTACTAAATAAAGTTGGTAGTCTGAAATAATTAATCTATATTTAGGTATAATCAAAAACAAATTAATATGATAACTTCATTTGAAACCAACCAAGTTCGATTACATCTAGCCAAAGAATATCCTTATGCCTGTCAATGCTTTGGAGAGGAATTTGTCAATCAAGAGACTCTACCCTACCTAACAGTATCGAATTGGTTCCAGCGTTACTTCCCCTCTCCTACAGGCTATAATCTATTCAAACAATTAGAATATAGTTTAAAATAAAAGTTGGTAGTCTAAAATTAAAAGCCTATATTTAGGTCTAATCAAAAATAAACAATATGACAAAAAAATTATTTGCCTTTATCGATGGTAGCGAAATTGAAGCTTATGCTAAGATGGGATTTGGAATTGAGAAAGATAGTGCAGACGATTATGTTGCTGAAATGGATTTATCAGCCTATGACAATTTAGCTGTCTATGCTGCATTAGAGGATTGTTTGCTGCATAATGATGTTAGATTATCTGTAACTTTAGATTATGATGGTTTGTTGATGTTTGATGAGGAGGCTTTAGACTTTATGGCTGAGGCTGCTTCAAAAGCTCCTCTAGCAATTTAATTAAAAAAAAGTTTAGGGAGTAGTTGGAATATTGCTCCCTATTGCTTATCTTTAGGTACAATCAAAAAATAACAAATATGAACAAAATTAACTTCGCAAATCAAATCCAAGTAGCATTATTCAAAAATGAATTATCAGGTCAAATCTCAGATGGTATGTGGGAGAATGCTAGACCATTCGATCATTGGAAGGTATGGTGTAGAGCAGAAGTAGGCATTGATCCTTCAAATGTAGGAGTTAACTTTTATGCTCAGAAAAATAATTACAATTTTACTTCCCCAGATTTATTATCGATAATAGGAGATAGGATGTTGAATATTGCTAATATGACTGAGAATGGTACTAGTTTAAAAGATTCAGGAGACTTTAATGATTTTGGATACAAATGGGCTTCTGAATTAGAAGGAGAATATTGGAAAGAAAAATGTGCTAGGTTTATGGAGGTATTTGGTTCAGAGGAGGGTTATAAAACTGCTTGCAAAGGTTCGTATGATATGAAGAAGTTGAAAAAGGAATTAGGTGAAATGAAAGCAATTATTAGAACTTTTGCAAAATAAAGTTGGTAGTCTGAATCCAATATCCTATATTTAGGTATAATCAAAAAATAAACAATATGTCAAAAGTAACAGTTACGTCTGAATTAAGAAAGGTTTTAAAAAGTTTAAATTTAGGAACAGGTAGGCGTGTATTCTCAGATAGCCGTAAACCAAAAGGTCAAAAAGCTGCCGGAGTTAAGTTTTGTGGATTACAGGTTACTGATTCGCAAAAAGCAGCCGTGGTTACCGAAATGGAAAAAAGAGGTTTTAAATTCCATTATGCTAGGTCCAATAACGGAGGAATAATATATCCTACTCGTTTCTATACAAGGTTTTGCTTTAGCAAAATAAATTAAAAAAAGTTTACAAAATAGTTGGCCCTTCGGGGCCTTTTACTTATCTTTAGGTACAATCAAAAATTAAAACATATGCTATTAAAGTGCACAAAAAATTTAGTATTAGGCGGTCAGTTAGTTATTATGAAACATGACATTATTGAAATTCTAGATTCTGATTTAGTAGAATCGCCTGGAAAGGAACCGGTACGTTGGTTTGATTGCTTAGTTAAGGTAAGTAGTATGTGTGAAGAGATGGAATTTAGTATGGATATTTTCCGATTAGCAGAGCATTTTGAATACCTAGAAATAAAAAGTAAGCATACGACTTTAAAAAATGTTTAAAATAAAGTTGCTAGTCTGAAATAAAGTTCGTACATTTAGGTATAATCAAAAATAAAAGATATGATAACATCAAATTGTTGTGGAGCGGTAGCAGAGGTTACTACAGAAGACATTGGAATATGTCCTAAGTGTTATGAACATTGTGTATTTGAAAGTGATGAAGAGTAGAAAATTATTTTAAAATAAAGTTGCTAGTCTGAAACATTTAACCTATATTTAGGTACAATCAAAAAATTACAACATGACTTACACACAAAAGTATTACGCTACTAAAAAAGCAAAAGATCTAGGATTAACTCTTGAAGAGTATCTAGTAAGAAAATCAGGCCAGGTTATAGAGCCTAAAGTACCTCAAGTTATAGACTTCGGTAAGGTAGTAAAGTTGGATCATATTAATATAAACTCCAACATGTTAAAAATAAATAAAACGGGGTTGGTATTGGATACTATCTTCTCATACGAGGGAGGTGTTCCAGTAGGTACTAATATAATGGCTACAGGAGATCCTGGGGTTGGTAAAACGACTGTATTGTTACATACCTTGGCTAGTTTACAGTTAAAGAATCCTAACTTGAAATGTTTGTTTGTTTGTGCGGAGATGTCAAAGATTCAAATGTTTAAGTATACTCAAAGGTTTCCAATTTTTGGTAACTTGGAGACTATCTTTACTTCTGATTTCATGAATTATAACTCTAAGGAAGTTATAGAGCAGTTGTTTAAAAAGGGATATGACTATATCCTAATCGATAGTATAGTTGAGGTATTAGAATCGGTTAAAGAGGATGCTAGTATGTCTCAGAGTCAGGCAGAGAAGTGGTTGGTTGATTTATGCGTTGAGCATAATGAAGCTAATAACGAATTAGGAAAGTATACTTCATTCCTATTAATCCAACAAGTAACTAAAGCAGGAGTGTTTGTAGGTTCAAATAAGATTAAGCATATCACAGATGCGCATATGGAATTAAAGAGAGAAGGGGAGAGAGAGGGAGGAGGAACTTATATTATGTTCTCAAAAAATAGAAATGGTCAAGCAGGTATTAAATTTACCTACCAACTAAATAATCAGGATATTCATTATGGAACTTTGGTTGAAGAGAAGGAAGAAGAGGGGGATGGTGAATATTCTTTAAACTCGTAATTTTTGATTGTAAAAACGGCCTGCCCTGTTTCTACGGGGTGGCCTCTTTTTTAAAATTACTTGTACTAAAAGTTGTTAGTTTGAAAACTAGTTCATATATTTAGGTATAATCAAAAAATAAAAAATATGCAATACACATTAGGTCAAAAAGTAAAAGTATTAATCGCAGGTAGTTCTCTACTAGAAGACGGAGATATAGGATTTATTTCCGAGGTATGTTCAAGAGATAATTCTTATCGAGTTAAGGTAGAGGGTAAGGATAATTATGCAAATTGGGTACATGAGGATGATATAGAGTCGGCAGGGTTGACAGGAGAGGAAGTTCAGGAGTATCTAAAATCAATTAATATGGAAGAACAAATGTTACGTCAATTAATAATGACGATGCCTATGGTGGATGTAAAGTACTGGTTTGATCAAAGATGTGAATTAGAGAAGACAAAATAAAGAATTAATCAATCAATAAGAGTAAAAATCATATGTCAAGAAAGAAGCAAAATTCAAAAGTAGAACTATTACAGGAGTTAAGAGATCAATTAGAGACTTTAAGAGAGAATGCTAGCATTGATGCTGCTACGGTTGGCTTTAGCTCGGTCGAGGAATCAGACTTTGTAGCTATGATCGAAAAGCCATTTGATGGTCTATTAATTAACCTGGATACATTCCTAGCCAATGTAGAGAATGAAGTGTATGAGGAGGAGGATAACTTCGATGTAGAAGAAGAATACTAAACCTTTTAAACATTAAACTATTATGTCAGATCAAAACAAATCTTCGACCCTAGCCCTACTTGATGGTATAGTTGAGACCTTAAAGTTCTTAATCATAACCCTAATTATATACTTTATCATAGGAGCTGGGTGGAATGGTATTTACGACTGTTATGCTAGGCTACAGGGTAGGAAGCCAGATGGCGAGACAGGGGAGAGAATAGGAAAGAGAGCGTTTGGCTTGTTTTGTATAGGACTTATCATCCAAGTAATTATCCTCTGTAATTTACAGGGAGACATCGATTCTGTAATAATATTCTTCCTAGGATTAGATAGTATATTCATATTAGTATCCCTTCTAGGTTT
>Ga0114963_10000138_pt1 | contig 46584 bp, 38 predicted proteins | sample C_131016_EF_Meta_FD_87019 | JGI IMG/M metagenome (GOLD analysis project Ga0114963, IMG submission 87019) | Freshwater microbial communities from Lake Croche, Canada to study carbon cycling - C_131016_EF_MetaG | ecosystem: Environmental > Aquatic > Freshwater > Lake | place: Lake Croche, Canada... | reverse complement strand
GGTTTTACAAAATGAATTAAAAGAATTCTTACCTTTTTGGCAGCCATCTATTACTTTACCTAAGTGGGATGTTACTATTATCCCTCCCTGACAGGTATCTTATTTGAGCGCAAGTCCCTTAATGTCTAACTTCGTTCCGAGAATGTCTAAATTTGTCTCTACAGCAGAAAATCTGGGGATTTTCTCTGTGGAGTCCTTCAACTTCGCTGATCTTAACCTTAGACTATTAATTAGGTAGATCGATAAATAACCATTAATTTATAGTGATAAAATACTAGCTTAATTTTCCCTAGATCCTAGTGGATTTTTGATAACTATATAGTATGAAAGAGTATTTAAAGTATTGGTTAATATTTAAAAGGCGTTGGTTACCAATGTCTTTAATTTTTTTTACTGTTTTAGGACTTGGTATAGTTAGAACATTAAAAGAAATAGTAATTTATCAAGCAACAGGACAAATCTTATTGAAAAAAAGCATGACAAAATCTTTTACAGGCATACAACAAGATTTAGTCAAAGAAATCTCTTTTGTTGGTCTCCCAATCTTTACAGAAGTGGCTATATTAGATTCTCAATATTTGGCACAAAAAACACTTAAGGCACTTCATTTTTATAATATGGATCCTGTATTTTTGATGCAAAATCTAACTGTCGAGAATTTAGATAATAGTGGCATTATTAAAATAAGTTATTTAGGTACAGACAGTAAAACACCTGCGATTATTGTCAATACTTTAATGAAAATCTATGTTAAAAACGATATTGAGACAAATCGCGCTCAAATACAATCCGCTATAGATTTTGTTAGTCGACAGTTACCATTACAAAAAGCAAAACTAGAAAAAGCTGAAAAAAAATTACAATATTTTAGACAAAATAACGGACTTTTAAACTCACAAAAAGAAGCTATGACAACTCAGGCAATTATTGAAGAATTAAACCAAGAAATAATTATGCTAAATACAATAGAGCTATCTGCTTTAAATGAAAAGATGAAATCGATTCAGAACTTGCTCGGTATAAAAAGTCCATCTCAAGCGATAACGGCTAGTTTTTTGAGTGAATCTCCTTCAACAAGGTTAGTTCTAAAAAAATTACAAGATATTCAAGAAGAGATAAAAATTTTAGGTGTAAGTTTAACTGAAAACCATCCTATAATAATTAATCTGAGAGAACAGGAAGCGATTCTTCAAAAAGAACTCAAGAAACGGATGAAACAAAATGTTATTGGGAAAGTAAGTCTTTTAAATAACAACTTAAAACCAGAGAAAATCTTACAATTTAAGGATAAAGGTGTACAACAAAAACTTATCAATGAATATAATAAAGCTGAATCAAAAAAATTGAGTTTAGAGTTGAAATTAAAATCTTTAAATCAAAGCATTAGATATTATCAGAAAAGAATGTACGAACTGCCAAGATTGCAGCTAATAGAACATCAATTAAAACGACAAATAAAATCCGATGAGACAAGTTATAAATTTCTTTTATCTAAGTATCAAGAACTTAAAATAATGCAAAAATTAAAACTAAGTAATGTTAATATTATTACCTGGGCCAAACCAGCAGAATCACCAATTAAGAGTCGTAGGAATATGAATATTACACAAGGATTTGTTGGGGGAGTTATCTTAGCAGGAATAGCAGCTTTTCTTTTAGAAAAATTTGACCAGAAAATTAAAAATATAAAAACTCTAAAAGGATTGTTAATTTATGATATATTGGGCTATATACCTAAATTTACTACTAGTAATTTAATTCCGAAAATAATAGTTCAACATGATCCTAATTCTGCTACTAGTGAAGCATTTAGGTTAGTGGAAAGCAATCTGAGAATTGTAAATACAGAAAAATCAACTAAAGTAATTGTCATAACAAGTGCTTCAAATCAGGAAGGAAAATCCACAATTGCTGCTAATTTGGCTTTCTCTATCTCTCAATTAAATCATAAAGTATTATTAATAGATGCTAATTTTCGCTCTTCCAATCAACATAAAATTTGGGACATCCCTAACGAGAAAGGATTAAGCAATTTTTTAGCAAATTCATTAGACTTAGAAAGTATTATTACTCAAGTTGAGCCTAACTTACATGTTATAGTAGCTGGTCAATTAAATAATAATAATCCAGCGACATTACTTAGTTCTAGTAAAATGACTGATTTTATAGAAAAAGTTAGGGAAAAATATCAGATTGTTATCATAGATAGTCCAGCATTAACAGTAACTGCAGATGCGATTATTTTAGGCAAACTCAGTAATGGTATTTTATTGGTAGTCAGATTGGAAATGTCTGAAACTGATAACGTTCTTATGGTTAAAGATATAGTAGAAAAAACAAATCAAAATGTTTTAGGTATAATTGTTAACTATATGAGGTCATTAGGGGTTTCAGGAATTTGAAGAAGTTAAGCTAAAACGCATTTTAAATGCATTTTAGCTTATCAATCTTTTAGAAAAATGGTATTACTTATGACCTAGTGTTGTTTATTTTCAATTGATGAGACCAATTTGATGCAGGTACTTCAATTTTATAAAACATTAAAGTTGATAGTAGTGTAGATATTAAAAAACCTATTAAGAAACATATTAATCCTTCAATAGAATTTCTATGGGGAAAAATTCGAGTAGAAATACCACCAACCAACCCCATAATTGGGGTATGAATTAGATAAAGACTATATGATATTGTTCCAAAGAATTGAATTATCTTTAAATTTAACCAAGAAGTTAATTTACCTAAATGATTACCAATAACTATAGAAAAGCTAGTCAAGGTTGCCACTGTCAGTATTAAATCTTTATATAATATAGAAATTAATAATATTAAGCCAAGAAAATAAATACCAGCTTTTAATTCGACTTTTTTGTAAACAATCCAAAAACTTACAACTCCTAATCCAAACATTATCCAATATGGAATAAATGTCACCCCCAAATAAGTAAAGTTTTTAAGAATAAATATTGTGTAATAAAAAATCAAAGAAACTACAAAAGTTAATAAAAAAATATATAAATCTAATTTCTCATATTTTAAAAATTTCGTTAACTTGTTGCACAGTAAAAGAAGTAACCCAAAAAATAGATAAAACTGAACTTCAATACAAATAGTCCAATAGACAACATTCAAATTATCTATATTAAAAATACGTTCTAAATAAAATAAATGTATTAAAAACTCAGTAAAACTTGGCATTGTCTTGGAATGGTTTCCAAATTTTATTTGTATCAATAAAGCCAGCATTGCTATTATTATTGATATATAGTAGGGAGGGGTTAGTCTAATTAATCGACGTATAAAGAAATTAAAAAAAACTTTTACATTTGAAATTCTTATTTTTCGAATGGAATAAGCAATTACAAAGCCACTGATTACAAAAAAAATTTCTACACCAAGATACCCATAACTCGCAATTGTTGTCAGTAAAAATGCAAGATTATCAGGATTTTCTTGGTAGAAAAACAGTTGGCTATGTGGCAGAATTACCATTATACAAGCAATTCCTCTTAACCCATCTATAAAAGTCATTCGTTCGTTATTTATGCTACCTGGTTGTTTAGAGTTTATCATTAATCAAAATTTAATATATATTTACTGTCGTAGTTTTACAGCAGTTTGAGACCAGATAAGCTACAAAACCAGGGGGCGACTCCGGACGGGTTTTGGTTTTTAAGTTGTGGCTTAATAGATTTACATTAGCTGTAAAATCTTGTACCATGAAACAGCTTAAACCAACTCCAAACTCTTTGAATAAATTTGGTCAAGGAGTTTGGTATTCAAAAGTTTGATCTGGTCTTTCGACATTGTACGAATTAAAACATTTCTTTACCTCATCTGTCAAGTGTTTTCCATTCTCCGAAGAGTATAACTTCTAACTCTCTCAATTACCAATTGACAAAAGATTTATATCATCAGAGAGCTTTGTTCCCGAGTCAAGACTCACTCCAACAGCAATATTTTGTGACCGAGTAGGAGCATTCAAATGGATAATCTCAGAGTCCATTTTTGAAGAACCAAAGGAGGTTCCTTCTACCAGCAGTGACTCTCCACCGTCAAGTGTTATCGGTGTACCTTGGTTCTTCATGCTGTCTATCTCACCTTTGAAAAGCTGAAATTGTTCTATGGGTTCTACAATAACCATATTACCTTTCCAATTATCTGAATTTCCTTCATTGTCGAAATAAAATCCATTAATAGTTATACCAGACCTTATGAACAGACTTCCGTAGTATGATAGGTCATAAACTGGTGACAATAAAACATTAGATAGATTTTGTTGTTTACCACCATAAATAATTAGAGGGTTTCTGTGATAATTGAGAACCACCGAATGATAAATATTTTGATCACCATACACAGTCAAAATGCCATATCTACCTCGATTTCCTCCCATTATGTAAACATTGTTAAAAATTGTCTTGGAACTATTGCCCAGCAACATAATACCTAGGTCTGTATAGATGCTCGTTATTTGATCAAATTCACTTAGGGTAGCATTCATGCCAAAAATTCCATTTCCGCTAACCTTAAATCCTTTAAGCTTTGTTCCTGAAATAGTAGTCTCAGGTGTACCATCAGGTTCTGCAGTGCGTCGGATTGCTGTCCAGATTTGCCGTGAGCCATATTCAATCACAGTAAGACCAGCTGGGTTTTGGTCAAAATTAAGAAGGGCAATTGTGGCCTTGTCTGAAGAAAATTTCTTGATAGGTATGGCAAAGTTTGTCGTGTAACGAGCGGTCTTAGAGAGTCGTAGCGAATCGAGAACCCCAATAACAGCAGGGTTTTGAATATCTGCATCAAAACCCACTGTCTCAGGTCCTGCTGTGACATCCTCATGAAAACCTTGAGTTAAAGTCCCGTTAGCTTCTTGAGAAGTCACTAATTTACCGTTGAGAAAAAGTCGGATTACCGCTCCGTCATAAGTTAAAGCTAAATGCAAAACCTTCTTTAGTGGAAGCTCAGGTCCTTGAAGTACATAAGTAGAGCTTTTCACATTGAGGGTAGCGTAGAGTTTTCGATCCATCGTTCCTAAACGAAAGGCAGAAGTACAACCAGGTAAAGTGCCGCCGCTACCCAGGCAACCGTGACTTTGCAGAATGCCTGCGTAGCCAGTATTCTTTGGTGCTGTTAGTTTGACAAAAGCTTCTGCAGTAAAATTGGATAGTCCATCAAGTTCCATCGACGGTGCATCTCGTAGTCCAATCCAGTAGGAACCTCCATTTGTTTTCATGGCTTTACCCGTTCCGACCAGTGATGGAACAAGATCGACGCCCGTCATACCAGGCGGATTCAAAATAATTGATGGTCTACTATGCCCGATCGGAGTAATCTGTACATTATGACTAGCACCGTAAAGAGCGATATTATTACAGTTAATGCGGATAGGTTGACTGATAGAGTAATTTCCTTCAGGCAAAATAATTAAACCTCCATTCTTAGAGCAAGCCTTATCAATAGTCGTTTGAATTGCTAGGTAGGAGTCTTTTATACCAGATGCGTCGGCACCTAATTGCGAAACATCCCAAACGTTTGCAGGAGCAACCTGCCCCAAAAGTACTGGATTACCTGCAAATGAAGGGGGGATAATGGCTGGATCAGGAACCAAACCAAAGTCTTTAGCCAATATCAGTGCGTTTAAATCATTTGTCCATGAGATCTTAGGATTATCTAGTTTTAAATTAATCAAAATATTTTTGCTAGTTGAGGGCTTGACTACATGAAGAATTTCTGGTGCTGTGTTGGAGTTTTTAAATTCTGTTCCTTGAATCAACGCCCCTTGACCTCCATCAATAATGATAGGATAGCCACCTGTAGCGTTTCCTATTACTCCTTTTTGAATTTGTAATCGCCCCCAAGAATTTGTCGAGATGATACCCCCCTTCCATACAGAATTCAGAGAAGGTTTTTGAATTGTAATTCCGTTAAACAAAGCAAAGCCATCGTTTACTAAAGCTCCAAATATGGTATTTTTACCTGGATTGATGGTGATATTGGTTACGATTTCCTGTGCTCCTGTCTGCAAAACAAGTGGGAGACGCTGTCCAATCAAAGTTATATTATTGTATGAGTTTCCGTTTGCTGTAACACTCAAGATTCCGTAGCGTCCACGACTCTTTCCTGCTGAAGCGTAGATGTCGTTAAACCTACTCACATAATTATTTCCAGTCATAAAAAGACCATAGTCACAATCGAGACAATTTATTTGATACAAATGTGAAACAGTAGAATTGATTCCTACGATCCCCATTCCACCAGAAACAGTAAAGTTATGCAGATTGACCCCCCCTTGAAAAGGTGTTGACGCACGGATAGGAAGCCAAAACTTTTGCAACCCGCTATAAGCAAGAGTTAATCCTGTAAGTTGCTGTTCAAAGTTTAGCAGGGCAAGAGTATTGTTATCGGTTGCGAACTTATTTCTGGAAACAGAGAAGTTATTAGAGTAACGAACAATTTTAGATAAGCGTACGGAATCAATGGACCCAACGATAGGAGCGCCTACAATATTAGCCTCTAAGCCGTAGACCATTGCCCCAACGGTTACTTCCTCTGTAAAGTCTTGCGTAATACTTCCTGTGGCATTCGTCGAAGCGATTAAACTGCCATCTAAAAAAAGTTTGATTTTAGCGCCATCGTACGTCATGGCTACATGATGTACTTGATTGAGAGTTATAGATAATTCATCTGTTTGAATAATACTATAAACAACATGGTTGAGTGTAAAACTTCCCCTAAGATGATTGTTTATAATCGCCAGTGTAAAAGCACTAGTGCCCTGAAAATTTCCCAATTTACCGTAGCTTGAAACAATATAGCCTTGGTCAGGAGTAGGTTGCGTAACTTTAAAAAATGCTTCAACTGTAAATTGTGACAGTCCATTCAACTCAACTGTGGGAATATCTCTAAGATTGAAATAGGTTTGTTTAGTTGGTATAAAAGAATTATCGCTTCCTACTAGTGAATTTTCGAGAGGTATTTGATTTGTATCAGAGGTTAGGAGAATTGCCGGACCGCCGAAATCAGGTGAAATAGCTGAACCCGTTCGGGACTGACCAAATAACTCAAAGTGGTTGCAAGTGATAACAATTGGGCGATGGATTATAAAGGTTCCTTTCGGAAGGTAAACAGCAGGATGATCTATAGTTGATTTCTTAGCTTTACACGACGCATCCACAGCTGCTTGAATTCCAGGCGCAGCATCACTTCCATTAGATAACGCCCCGAAAGTCGTCACATCATACACACCAAATCCTCCTGGCGAAAATTGTGAACTATGTGTAGTAACTTGATAAAAACAACCAATTAGATAAATTAAAGGCACGAAAAGGAAAAAAAAGACAAACGATAAGACACTCTTAAGAGGAAAGGATGATGAAAGAAAAAGGAAATGCCAAAGATTTTGCATAAAGTTATAGTTAATAGTGAAACAATCAAGAAAAATTTTTTAACATTGAAGGCGTAGAGGGCAAAAACATTAAGATTTTATTTCTGGAGTTACCCAACTTCCCTGGTCTTCATCTTAAACTATTAATTAATTAGATATAATCATAGATGATCGTTCATGCAAATACTATACTTAAACTAGCTTTTGCTCGGTATACACCAAATTTAGTGGGCGTAGCCGCCCGGAGGTATCGCTTTGAGAACCTACCCTACGGGACAAATAAAGTTCATATAAAAATGCCAAAACCTATGCGGGACGTAACCCCTATCCTTGGACTTGTGCCGACTATGAATACCAACTGCTGTAATATAATGTTATAATATATAGTATGGAAGAATATTTACAGTATTGGTTAATATTTAAAAAACGTTGGTTACCGATGTCTTTGGTTTTTTTAATTGTTTTAGTATTTGGTATATTTAAAACATTAAAAGAAAAATTAATTTATCAAGTAACAGGACAAATTTTATTAAAAAAGAGCATTACACCATCTTTGACAGGGATACAACAAGATTTAGTCAAAGAAAGCTCTTTTAGTGGTAGTAGCCCAATACTCACAGAATTAGCTATGTTGCGTTCTGTAGATTTGATGCGAAAAACACTCAAAGCACTTCATGCTGAGAATGTAGATCCTGAAGTTTTACTTAAAAACCTAGTTATTAAAAATATAGAAAATACAGATGTTATAGAGATTAGTTATTCAAGTACAGAAAGTAAGACACCTGCGCTTATTGTCAATACTTTAATGAAAATGTATGTCGAAAATGATATAGAAGCAAATCGCGCTCAAAGTAAATCGGCTATAAATTTTATTAGTCGACAATTACCATTACAAAAAGCTAGACTAGAAAAAGCTGAAAAACAATTACAATATTTTAAACAAACCAACAAGGTTCTAGATTCAGGAACGGAAGCGGTTTCAACTCAGTCGGCTATCCAAGAATTAAAGAAAGACCTAGCTAAAAGCGAATCAGAACTATTTTCTTTAAATGGACAAATAAAATCAATTCAAGAAATGTTGGGTATAAAAAGTCCATCTCAGGCAATAACTGCTAGTTTTTTGAGTGAATCTCCCTCAACGAGGTTAGTTTTACAAAAATTACAAGATATTCAAGAAAAGATAAAAATTTTCGGTGTAAGTTTAACTGAGAACCATCCTACAATGATTAATATGAAAAAACAGGAAGCAATTCTTCAAGAAGAACTTAAGAAACGAATAAAACAAAATATTATTGGGGAAGTAAGTGTTTTAAATAACAACTTAACACCTGAGAGAATTTTACAACTTAAAGAGAATGGGCTTCAACAACAACTAATAAATAAATACGCTCAGGCTAAATTAGAAAAATTGAGTTTAGAGTTAAGACTAAAATCTTTAAATAAAAGCATTAAATATTATCAAAAGAGAACACATACACTGCCAAGCTTACAATTAATAGAACGTCAATTAGAACGAGAAATAAGTTCCGATGAGACAAGTTATAAATTTCTTTTATCTAAGTATCAGGAACTTCAAATAGCGGAACAATTAAACCTAAGTGATGTTAAAATTCTTACTCTAGCTACACCGCCACAAGCACCAGTTAAGGGTCGTAGCACAACAAACATTATATTAGGATTTGTTGGTGGTCTGATATTAGCAGGAGCAGTAGCTTTTCTTTTGGAAAAGTTTGACAAGAAAATTAAAAATGCCAAAACTATAAAGGAGCTATTAGATTATAATATATTGGGCTATATTCCTAAATTTTCTCCTGAAAGTTTAACGGCAAAGGTAATAGTTCAACATGATCCTAATGCTACTATAAGTGAAGAATTTAGATTAGTAGAGACCAATCTGAGATTTTTGAATGCTTTAGAACAAGCAATTAGAGTAATTGTCATAACAAGCCCTTCAAATCAGGAGGGAAAATCCACAATTGCTGCTAATTTAGCTCTCTCTATATCCCTATTAAAACAAGAAGTATTATTAGTAGATGCCAATTTTTATGCTAGTAATCAACACGAAATTTGGGATATCCCTAACGAGAGAGGACTGAGTAATTTTTTAGATAATCAGTTAGATTTAGAAAGTATTATTACTCAAGTTGAGCCCAACTTACAAGTTATAGTAGCTGGTCAATTAAATAACAATAATCCAGCCGTCTTACTGAGTTCTAGTAAAATGACTGATTTTATCGCAGAAGTTAGGGAAAAATATCAAGTTGTGATTATAGATAGTCCACCATTAACAACAACTGCAGATGCAACTATTTTAGGTAAGCTCAGTAATGGTATTGTGTTGGTAGTTCGGTTGGAAATGTCTAGGACTGATAGTCTTCTTGTAGCTAAGGATATGATAGAAAAAGCAAATCAAAATGTTTTAGGTATAGTCGTCAACTATAAGAGGTTGCCCAGCAATTCGAAGAATATGAATAAGCTAAGAAAATGGAAATTCATAAGGAAATAATCTAATTAAATAGTATTTTTTGTTGAGTAAAGTTGCTTATGCCAAGTTTTATAATTACTGTACCAAACTGATTTTAATAATTGGTAAGCTTGTTTATTTTCCGTAGCATTAAGAGGAGTAGATAATTTAATACAAGCATAATATTGATCACTTAATAAATCTTTATTTAACAACCAGGCAGTTAATCTATCTATAGTGATATCATAATTGTTACGATCATTCCAAGTTATAATAGTTTCTCCTCTAGAGTTTATACAACGAAATAGATGAGCTTGTAAATGATCATTAGTTAAAATATAGTCACCAAAGTTATCTTGCAATTGACCTGTAGTCAACTGCTCTGCCCAAACATTCATTTGATTCATGCCAGTATTAACAATGTAATAGACTGTAACATCTAATTGCTGAAAATCTCGTGAATATTTATAATTTCTACTACCTAATATTCCTTCAAAACCAAGTAAATCATCTGACCTTAGCAGAGGTAAAGATTTGACAGTAATTTGTTGCCAACCATCGATTGAAAAATTATCTAGTTTTTGAGAGACAACACTAAGTATTCTTCTTGTTGGACTTGGTATATATAATAAATAACCAATAGCGAAGACTATTCCTATATGAGTAGTAAATAATATTAAAAAGCGCCACCTTGTTGGAATGTTTGGCGGAGTAATCGTGGTTTGAGGTAAGGATTTTTTAGTTGGTATTAACAAATTAGATAACAAGACAAATATAATTACTCCAAAAGAGAGAAATATTGAACTCCCGTGCGAACCATGCCAGTAGTGAAAGGCATTATAGTCATGAACAACTATAACCAAAAAAGCCACACGTACACAACCTAAACCAAAACCCACACCAACTGCTGATAAAACTAATCCCAACTTTCTCGTCGAGTTTAAAGGAAAAGCAATTATCAGTAATATACTGACTTTAAGGAGGATAATAATTAATGGTCCACCAGCACAAAAATAACTGACTGTAACTTTTGCTGTTGGCAAAATAAGTATATTGTCATGATAGACAACATTCATACCTAAACAATTGAGTAAGAAGGCTGAGATAGCTGTAGTTGATTCTGCTATATGCAACCAACTACTAATCGCAGATGAATTGGCAGGAACAGCCATAAAGCATAAACAAAGTAGATACCACCAATAACTTTTAATTGCTTTTAAATCTACAGCTAATAGGGCTAAACAAATCACTATTAAGAAAGGACTCAGAATAAAAAAATCAACGTCTAACCAATTTAGTGTAATAGTTCTTATTAAAACTAAGCTCAAGAAAAATAAGGCTAAGAAAGTTTGCCAAATACTTTTATTATAAAAATAATAATGGATATTTTTCCAAGTTAATAAGACGATTATTCCCCAAAATGGCACTTCATAAGACAAAATATCGCTTGGTAATAAACGATTAGATTTTAATTCACCATGAGTTAACTTCCATGCTAATACTAAATGTAGCAAGGATAGACTAATTGCAATAATCTGTAGGTGAAAACGCTCATTCTGTAATTGTTTTAAATAGGAAGAGATTTTTTTCATTTCAAATATTTTTGCCTCTTCTGGAGTAGTTATAAACAATAAGTAGAATGCTTTTATTGTGTTTTAATATGATTATCTAAAAGCTCATTGAAAAATTCTAAATGTTGTTTAGCTACGATTTCCCAAGTATAACACTTATGCAATCTTTCTAAACCTTTATTCTTTAATTCTTCGTGTTGAGATGGATTATCAAGAAGCTCAGAAATGGCAGTAACCCAACCAGATTGATCTTTTTCCCCTACTACTATACCTGCATCTCCAATCACATAAGGAATTTCCCCACTATCGCTGCCAATTACGGGAACTCCGCAGGCAAATGCTTCAATCAACATCCGCCCAAATTGTTCTCGCCAATTCCAGGCAGTTTGACTGGGTGCAACAAGTATGTCCATAGCGTTAAGATATTGAGTAACTTCTTTATGTGTAACATCTGTGCAAATTTTGACCTGTTCAGGATAACGCTTAGCCCAACTTTTTAATGATGATTCCATCACCCCTGTCCCAATAAATAGAGCACGCCACGGAGTTTCTAAACTATCCAAAACCTTCATTAATAAATTTAATCCTTTTTCAGGCACAAAGCGTCCTAAATAACCAATGACAGGCACTCTTTTTTCTGACCAATTTAGAAGGTGATGAATTTTTTCTCTAGCATCTATCGAAGGATAAAAATGTTTGTTATCTACACCTAAGGGTATCAATCGCATGGGACTTGAGTAACCCTTACGATCTTTCAACGCATCTGCAACAGTCTGTCCAGAACAAATCCATCCTGAAGCCTTATTCATGGCATAGTTCTCAATCCAATTAAAGGGAGGTGGATACATTTTAAATTTACTTTGAGCAGTTCTATAAACCAACGGCGTTTTCTGAGGTAGCCACCAAGCAATCTGTCCACCCGCCAAAATATATGGCTCTTGCCAACAGTGTACTAAATCCCAGCCTTGCTGCATAATTTCGCGTAGCCGCCAACCGTAAGTCATAATATGAATATATTGACTGCCATATACTGGTACAGACTCTAGCTGAAAAACTTCTTGAGGATCAAGTTCTAATTGCATGGCTCGCAAATCTCCACAAAGGAAAGCAGGCGCAACAGTAGTTACTTCCCATTGATCCTTAGCTAGAAGTGATATTTCATTAACTAATCTGCGGTTTAAAGCTACTACATAAGAATGTCCAAGCGAGAGCAATTTTCTAGTATCACCCATATAAGTAATCTATATTTTATAATATACTTTAAACGGTCACAAGCTGAACTTTTGATGCTCAAAGACCCCCCCAACCCCCCCCTTACAAGGGTAGGTATTTTGGATTTTGGTGAAGACTAGACAAGGGAGACAAGGAAGACAAGAAAGACTCGGAAGATTGTTCTATTAAAAAATAGGCTTGAGCGTTAATTTGTACTACTAAAAAGAGAGTATTATACTGTTTTTCTACCCTGTCCACTTTCCTACCTTGTCCTCCTTGTCTGCACTACACCCAATTTTTAAAAACCTACCCTTGAAAGCCAACCCCCCTTGCCAAAGGGGAGGTGCCGGCAGGCGGGGGGTGAAATCTATACCCGTACAAAGTACAAAGACAATATAAACCTTCTGCGTTGACATTTGGCAAATCAACTAATTGTGTAAGATTATATAATCATACTATAAAATTAGAAAATTCAGTGATAAAAAAAACAAATCAAAACTCAACCGAAATTTCTATATGGGAAAAACTTGACTGGACATGGGCACATACCTTCATTTTACTCCTATTTACGATGCAGATATTACTTTTAATCCCGGGAATAGGTCCATTCCGAATAGTGATGAGGATTGGTTCTTTTGGACTAAGCTTGTATTTATTAATACGGTTTCCTTCGGGAATTAATAAACATCCTGCTACTACTTCAGCAATTGCAGTGATGACAGTTATGATCTTAGAATTTTGCCTCCATCCATATAATAATTCTATACTGTCAGGAGCAGCTCAATGCGCTATGTATCTTTCTATTCTAGGTCCTATTTTTTGGGTAAGAAGCTTAAAAATAACAGAGCGCGGATTTGAAAATATAATACTTATTATTTGGGGGTTCCACACCATAAGCTCTATTTTTGGAGTACTACAAACCTATTTCCCAGGAAAATTCCAACCACCTTTATCTTCAGTTATTCAAAATAGTAAATATGGAACTGGTGGGTTAACAGTAACTTTAGCTAATGGGGAACAAACTTTAAGGCCAATGGGATTAACCGACCAACCAGGGGGAGCAGCAACAGCAGGTTTTTATGCTCTTTTGTTTGGTGTAGTGATTGCCCTAAGATTCAAAAATCCAATCCTAAGAGTTATGTGTATGTTTAGTGCGACCGTCGGGTTATTTTGTATCTTTCTCTCTCAAATTCGTTCAATTTTGATCTTAGCTACTATCTCTATTATATTTGTGGCCATAGTATTAGCTAGAACTGGTCAAATTGCCCGTTTAACCGTAATGGCCTCAGGGGTAAGTTCCTTATTTACATTGACTTTTGTTTGGGCGATTGCCGTTAGCGGACCTCAAACCTTAAAACGTTTTTCTAGTTTATTTTCTGGATCTGCTGGTGAAGTTTATCATGAACATCGAGGAACTTTTTTACAAGATACTATTGAGGTTGATTTTCCTAAATTTCCTTGGGGAGCGGGCTTGGGACGCTGGGGAATGGTTAATAACTATTTTTCGGATAATACCGATCCAGTATCTCAACCACTTTGGGTAGAAATTCAATGGACAGGATGGCTATTTGACGGAGGTATTTTCCTAGTAATAGCCTATGCAATGGCACTTTACTTAGCTTGTCAAACTGCATGGAATATTAGTGGTAATAAAAAATTAGGTGATTTCGCACTTTGGGGTGGTCTCATTTTTGCCTATAATATTGGTGATATAGTTATTACTTTTAACTATCCTATATTTATCAGTCAGGGTGGTATGGAGTTTTGGTTGCTAAATACGGCACTCTTTGTAGCTATCAAAAATAGTCAAATTATTAAAAAACATCCTCAGTAAATGAAATCTTATTTATTAGTAACAGGTGATTTTGTTAAGACAGGTGGCATGGATAGAGCAAATTTTGCTTTAGCTGAGTATTTAGCTAAACAAGGTGAGCAGGTATATTTAGTAGCGCATAGAGTAGCTACTGAATTGTTAGCTTATGACAATGTAAACTTCTATCAAGTACCAAAAGTAATTAATTCTTACTTTCTGAGTAGTCCCTTATTTAGCTGGATAGGACGCACTAAGGCAGAACAACTCAGTAAAGATGGTACTAGAGTGGTGGTTAATGGGGGGAACTGCCAATGGGGAGATATTAACTGGGTACATTATGTTCATGCAGCCTATCCCCCTTCTAAGCCTAAAGGGTTACTACGTCAGTTAAAAGGTACTCTTGCTCATAAACTCTATTTAGATACAGAACTAAAAGCTTTTCAATCTGCTAAGGTCATCATTGTTAACTCAGAGCGCACAAAACAGGATTTGATCCAAAAACTGGCTATTTCTGAGCAAAAAATTCACAAAGTCTACTATGGAATAGATCCAAGAATTTTCTACCCGGCTACATCAGAGGAGAAAATCCTCTTACGTCAACAGTTAGAATGGTCTCCTGATAGACCAGTGATCATGTTTATTGGGGCTTTAGGAGACCGCCGCAAAGGGTTTGATACAGTTTTTCAAGCATGGCAACAGCTAAATACTTTACCAAATTGGAATGCTGATTTAGTCGTCATTGGTGCAGGAGGAGAACTCGCACAATGGCAAAATCGCACTATTAAAGCTGGTATTTCTAATCTTCATTTTTTAGGGTTTCGTTCGGATGTACCTAATTTGTTGCGTGCTGCTGATTGTTTAGTTGCTCCCACTCGTTACGAAGCCTATGGTTTAGCGGTACATGAAGCCTTATGTTGTGGGTTACCAGCGATAGTGAGTGCTACTGCTGGTGTGGCTGAACGTTATCCTGCCAACTTACAAGATTTATTAATTCCTGATTTCGATAATGTAGCTGATTTAGCAAATAGACTACAAAAATGGTGGCAATCTCAAGAATATTATCATAACTTAGTCTATTCTTTAGCAGAGAAACTCAGAGAGTACACTTGGGATGATATGGCAAAAAACATTATAAACAAAATAGAAGACTTTAAATAGATGAAATCTCTGAGAATTATCTTAGTAATAACTTCCGCACCTTTACCATTTGGCAACGCTGATGCTAGATGGTACTATGTCTTAATAAAAGGGTTAATTGAAAGAGGTCATCACGTTACTGTATATGCTACTTGTAATAAATTAGAAGATATTACTCAATCTCAGGCTCTTTTTCCCTCCTCAGAATACGACCTACACTACTATCTCATATCTACAGAAAAAAAAGGACTACTAGGAAAAATAAAAACTATCCAAAAACCCTATTCTCCTATCTTTAGTCCTGCATTATGTCAAGATTTAGAGCGAGAACTTACTCAACCTTATGATATCTTACATCTTGAACAATTATGGAGTGGTTGGTTAGGACTTGAACATACAGAAAAAACTCTTATCAATATTCATTACCTCTTTTCTTTAGATGGGACTTTTCAAGATAATAACTCTTTAGAAACTCGCTTGAGAAGGTTTTTTTCCTATAAAGCTGAAGAAAAATTACTGAAAACTTTTCCTAAAATAACTACCCTAACAGAACGATTAACAAAACATATTCAAACAATCAATTCTCAAGCTGAAGTTTATACAGTTCCCTTAGGTATGGATTTTTCACTCTATCTCTTTATAGAAGAGAAAAAAATCAACGAACAGCCAATAGTCGGACTAATTGGTAGTTTTAATTGGCCACCATCTTATTCTGCAGCCGAAAGACTTTTAACTCGACTATGGCCGACAATTAAATATCATGTTCCTGAGGCAAAACTACAAATTGTCGGGCGATCTGCTCAAGATACACTAGGATCCTTTAGTGATCTAGAAGGCTTGGAAATTTATCAAGATGTTCCCGATGCTATACCCTACTTTGCTAATATGAATGTCATGCTGTATGCACCTACTGCTGGAAGTGGGATGAAAGTTAAAGTTATGGAAGCCTTAGCTTTAGGCACTCCTGTTGTAACTACATCGGATGGAGTAGAGGGTATTCCTGCTGTTGATGGTATTCATGCTGGTATTTGTGACGATGATGAAGGTCTGATTGAACGCACTATAAAGCTTCTGAAAAACCCTCAATTACAAAATCAACAAAGGGTTCAAGGCCGAGTGATGTTAGAAGAATATTGTAATCCTCAAGTAACACTTGATGCTTTAGAAAAGATCTATCAGTCTTACTATAAATAATTTAGACATAAACTTACAGCAGTTTGTGTTAAACCACGCCCTAATGAGTAATATTTGGGTTCAAACTAGCCCCAGTTTTCCGGGAAAAAATCCAAATTATAGAGCGAACAGAATCCCGAACAATACGCCAAAAAGATTCATGGCGAGCAGAACTTCCATGCAGAGATGGTACTACAATAGGTGTTACAATAATGTCTCTACTGCCCAAAACAAAAAAGGCGATTACTTTGGAACGGGCCATATGATAGTCAGAAGTAACTAAATAAAGATGTTTAATATGTTTTTTGTTGAGGTAATTTAAGATACAGGTAAAATTAGTAACTGTATCAGTAGCACAAAAATCATAGTAAATATTTTTGTCCTTTAAACCTGACATTTTGACAGCTTCTTGGTTTATCAAAAAGCTGTGTGGTCTGTCCGAAATTAACACAGGAAGTTTGGGATGCTTTTGAAAAAAATGACCAGCAAAAATAATTCTATCTGTACTTCCACCTAAGACTAGAATAGCTTGTGCTTGTGGATTTTTGCGGCTCGTAAGAAATAAACGTAAAGGAATTAAAATAATAGAAACGACTAAATAAAGAGAAAAAAAGATAATAATAACTTGCCATATACGCTTACTCATAGGGTATCATTTTAAGAGAGTACGAAAGCAGAATATATTATTCAGGTAATTTATACTATAAGTTTTGACAATAAGATATATTTAGAGATTATGTTTGGTTGTTCGCCTGTTGGGTACATTTTTTAACTATGAACTGATTATATTACCATATAGAGCACCCGAAACTTTTTGTTAGGTACTTTTGTTTGGCAATATTAAGATACATTGTGCCTTGACTGCCTTATACAGTTTGTAAAAATATATACTAATGGTAACACCACATTCTAGTGTTTAGCAAGACCTACGTAAATTCTACGTAAATATACTTAAAAATAAATAAGTTAGACACTAAGTTAGACACTAAAATAGACACCACGCAAATATACTTAAGAATAGATAAGAAATATTTCCTCAATTTAGTCTTTCTTAGGTATAAGTAACTAGGTGTAAATAATGAAAAAACTAAATCTTTCCAAGCTTCCCCTCGTAATATTTTCTGTCATCTTAAGCACAATAGCTAAAAGTCAATCCGCTAGTGCGGCAGGTATTGTCAGTACCTTTGAAGTAGAAAGTCCCAAAGTTGAAACTAGCCAACTTGGTCAGAATGGTGATGGTAACTCAAATGTACAAGTCTATACACAAACTTTCGATGGTACTACTAGTACGTATAATAGTGGTAATCAGCAGTTTGATAGTAGCGGGACAAAAGCAAACGCAATAAATAATAACTATCAATGGACAGCAAATGTCAATGGGGTAAATACAACAATTGGTACTTATGACAAAGCCTATATTAGTTCACCTAATCAGTATGGTGGTGCGATAGATCCGACTACTGGTGGGTCAAATTCTAACTATATGACAGTTAACTCAAGTATATCGGGAGTTAGTACAACAACTTTAACCTTCAACCAAGGACAACGATATTTTGGTTTGAATTGGGAAGCAGGTGACCCTAATAATCTTCTTACTTTTCAGGATGCACAGGGAAACGTTTTAGGGGTTTTCAAATCTAGCGATGTAAGTAACGCTATTAGTAAATTACCAGCAGCACAACAAGCTCAATATAAAGGTAATCCCAGTGGTACATACGCTGGAAAAAATTCAAGTGAAAATTATGCCTATCTGAACTTTTTTGATACTGATACAGATCACTTAATTAGTAAAGTAATATTTAGTAATAGTGGTAGCAGTGGATTTGAAAATGATAACAATAGTGTTGCTACTACATACAATAACATTCGTGGACAAAGTCTGGGTACTTTGGCAGTTACCGTTCCTTTCAACTTTTCCTAAGAACAAGGTATGTTCTTAGGAGTTCCACTCTTTGTGGGATTAAGAATACTCAAAACAAGAAACAAGACAAGCTTAGATAATTAGCAGGTATTAGAGCAGTTTGAGATCAGATAAGCTACAAAACTAGGGAGCAGGGCTCCGCCCCGGACGGTGTTTAGTTTTTAAGTTGTGGCGTAACGAGATTTACATTTGCTGTATTTTCTCTATTGAGATCAGCCACTACATAAAAGTCATTTAGTCAAGTTACCAAAAGATAGTTATCAGATGAGTATTGCCCCTCCTATTCGCTACATTACATTTTAGTGGAGCAATATTTGGCTAACAAAGCAATGTCAAAAAGATCACATAGATGTTTTACATTGCCCCCTGAACTTTGGTCTACCTTTTTTCAGTCCATGTCCCAAAGGACTAACTACACAATTATTACTTTAAAAATTCCTAAAGGCGTTATTATTAGTAAAGGTTCCGTTGTGGCTGCTGGAGCAGTTGTTAATAAATCTTGTCCTCTTCATTCCTTATTAGCTGGTGTTCCTGCTCTTATAGTTGAAAAAGGAGTTACTTAAACTAATCAATCGAGTATTAATCACTCAACTGAGTAAAATATGAATCGCACAGGACGCTCAGTCATCAACTTTGCTTCAGGACTTATGTTACAGATAACAACACTGGGCATCGGTCTAGTTAGTACTCCTCTTCTATTACATTGGTTAGGTGATGAGCGTTATGGAGCTTTTCGTGCTGCTAGTGATTGGGGCAACTATCTCAACCTGTTAGAATTGGGCTTAGGTGGCTCATTAATTGCTTTATTAGCCAAAGCAGTAGGTACAGGTAATCGAGATAAAATCCGTCTCACATTGGCAACGGGGATCAGAGCCTATCTTAATGTGATGTGTCTGATGCTCATAGCAGCAGTAGGTTTAGGTCTTGGGATAACTCATTTAGTTCGAGTTAAAGGAATTTTAATAGATGAATTGCAAAAAGGCTATTGGTTGGGCTTTTTAGGTATTTTTTTATTACCCCTATCTCCTTTTCGTCTTTTAGCAGATGCTAGTGGACGCAGTTATATTGCTAATCTTTTTATCCTTTTTCAAAGCATATTAATTACTACTACAGCACTATTACTAGCCAAATTAGGATTTGGTATTACTGGTCAATATTTAGCTATATTACTGGGAAGTATCTCTTTTCAATTGATTATGTCTTGGGATGGACTACGCCAGTATCCCGATGTTTTTAAATCTTTAGGACAATCACAATCTCAAGTTTCTATCAACCGAGAACTTTGGCAATTAAACCGGCCAACCTTAATTTTTAATCTTTCTGGTCAGTTGAGCTTTTTTACTGATAATATCATCATTTCCTACTTATTAAACCCCGCAACAGTTGTCCCCTTTTTTGTTACTCAACGTTTAGCAATGTTGGCACAGACACAGGTGCAAGGTGTCGGTAATGCTACATGGGCTGCTCTTGTTGACCTCTATACTAAAGGAGAAAGAGAAAAGTTTAATACTCGTTTAATTGAATTAACAAAATTAGTTGCAATCATGGGAATAGCCTTAATGTTACCCATAGTAACTTATAACCATTACTTTGTTAAATTATGGGTAGGTGAAGACCGTTTTGGCGGGGATTTTTTGAACTTACTAGCAGGTTGTAACGGATTTTTATTAGGTATTTTGTCCCTTTGGGGATGGTGTTTTAGTGGTACTGGAAATGTTGCTAAAATTGTATATCCTTTTCTTCTAGGAACGATAGTTAACTTTACAGTCAGTATTTTAGGAACTCACTTTTTTGGTCTCATAGGTCCATTGTTAGGAACTTTTGTGGGATTTACAACTGTTAAATTATGGATGTTACCATTAAGATTAAAAGAGCTATTTGGCACATCTTTAAAACAAATATTCTGGGCAATTGCTAAACCCTTAGTTTTTGGTATTCCCTATGCAGTTATTGTTTGGTGGATGGCTAGAAATCATACTCCTTGGGGGTGGTTGGGATTAGGTATAGAAATGGGGCTTATTGCCATAATCTATTTATTTATTGCTTGGTTGTTCGTCTTAAATCAATCTCAAAGGCAAGAGTGGAATAATAGATTATCTAGACTTTTTAAAAGATAAAGGAAAAACTATTGAGGTTAAATTAATCAATCAAATAATCCTTAAAAATCTGAACTTGAACTGATAACTGGTGTTGCTGATACCAAGCATAAGCATTGTCTGCAACTAGCTGTCCTTCTGATAAGTTCATTTTTTTCTGATAATTGTCTCCTAGCCAATAATGTTTTCCAGCTTCTAGATCATCTACATCTTGTCCTTGATCAGATACCCCTATTGGTATCAATCTATGAGCGCAGTAAGCTGCAAAAATTCCTGATTTTGCTAAAAATTCAGTAGGGTAATTAAAAAAACCTACCACTGAGTTTGATAAAAGACTGCTGATTTCTTCGGGAGATTTCTTACCTAAGCAAACAACAGGTATATTATTGATAGGTTCAATCTGAAAATTGAGAGGAGAACCAATATCGAGAATTTCCAGAATTTCCAATTCTTGACAAGTTCTTTGTAAAGCTAATTGTGCTTCTTGATAAACACGAGAACGCCATCCTACACCACCAAAAACTACCAACCGTCGATGACGTTCTGATAAAGTACTTGGATATTCAGGCTCACCGACATTAGAAAAAACTGGTATGGCTCGAACATTAGTATGTTTTCCTTGACTCAATTTACCAATGGTCTCAGCATATTCTTGCTTATTAGTCAAACAGTGATCACTGAGATGAATTAGACGAGTTGCTAAATTTCTTTGTAGTGGTGATGTCCAGAACTGACTTGTCCAAATTGCACCAAAAGCATAGATTTCATGGAACATTGTTATTAAATATCGGTTAGATGATGCTTTACTCTCACGAGAACCTTCGCAACGCCATTTTTCCAAACCTTCTACCAACCAAACTGGACAACCTCGCCTTGCATAACCATAACCTACATAATGTAAAAAAACTATATTTTTAGCACTGATATCATTTGGTAGTAATTCTAATAAAGCTTTTTTGGACTGCTTGGCAACTTGCTTAACTACAAAACCACCTAAAAGGGTTTCTCCAGACCAACTAGGATCGCCAATTATAAATTTAGTTTCTAAACCGCAATCCTGAAACAATTTCTTAGCTAAGATAAAACCATAGTCGCCTAAACCATCTATAGCTGGAGGTAACCGAGGCACTAAAGTAGTAATTATCATTGATTTATATCTCTAAAACCTAATAATAAATCATACTTCTTGCCAATCAAAATCTTTAACAACTGGCCATTGATAAATTTGGAGATTTTTGCTAAAAGTATTATTATGGCAAGACTCAACAGAAACTTCAGGGAAATAATTTTGTCCAATATCATTTCTCATGAAAAAGCAGTTAAAGCCGTAACGATGACAGCCAATTAAGCGATAACCTTTAGCTTGAGAAAGTTTAGCCATTGCCAAGAGTGAAACACTGCGATAAAGGTGCTGTTCTTTGGGTTGGTTCAAGTAATAAAAATTGGGATCATATTTAGCTGTGAGAGATAAGTTAGATGGGATAAAATTATTAGTTTCAAAGACACATACTCTAGGTTGAATACATTCAATAGCTTGCCAAATCCAATAATCCATGCCATCAATATCTAGACTCAGTAAATCTACTTCTCCGATAGCTTCAGCTTCGGTTAGAATTTGATTAACATTTTCGGCTGTGAACCAAGCTTGTTTAAAGGTGGGTAGCATCAAAAAAGTTTGTTTATGTCCGAGGAAAAATTTTTGTCCTAATTTAACATTATTGGCTGAGCCATCAAAGAGATAACCTTGCCAACCGTGATTAATGATTAGGTTTGTTGCCATACATTCTTTACCATCCGCTACACAAATTTCAACTACCTTTTTGTTAGTAGTTCCAATCAAGGAAAAAATATAAAGTAAAATTCCATCTTCTTCAAATTGAGAATAAACTTTAAATCCAACTTGACCAAAATTTGGTAGATCTTCTACTGAGGAATTTAAGTAATCTTGGAACTTAAATTTAAGCAAAACCTGAATTTCTTGCGATGAGGCTAAAGAATCAAGATTTTTAATATTATTGATTATCGCCGAAATTTTTTGAGGTAGTTCGCTAATTCTCTTAAGTTTATTTTTAGTTTTTTGTAATTCTTCAAGCAGTTTCATGTTTGTTAATCTTCTTCTTAACAGCTAATTATTGTCATACTATTGGTATTTTACCCTATTTTAAGCTGTTAGTGTCACAAATTTTTCACACTTAGTCATACAATGAAAATTAGATGCTTCTGTGTAAGGTCTAGCAAGAAGTACTTAAATTGAAAATAAGTTCTAAATCTTAAACTTTATGCGAACTCGAAAACTACTTTCAATTGCTCATTCCTATGTAGTCACTTTGAACCGTAGACTAGTTAATGAAATGTCTCTTCTAGGTCAACACCAATGGGAAGTAACAGCAGTTGCTCCTCCCTTTATGTATGGAGATTTAAGGCCTATCCTATTAGAAACTGTATCTGAGGAAATCTGCCCAATCGAGATAGTACCAGCTTATAAAAGTAAATATATTCATATTATGACTTATGATTGGAAACTAAGAGACATCTTACAACAGGACTGGGACTTAATTCACTGTTGGGAGGAGCCATATATACTAGTAGGGGCGCAGGTTGCTTACTGGAGTCAACAAAAGACCCCCTTGATTTACTCAACATTTCAGAACAAATCCAAGAAATATCCACCTCCATTTAATTGGATTGAGCGATATTCAATGAGTCGTGCTAGCGGATGGTTAACTGGTGGACAAACTGTTGCTGATACATTGAAAGACCGTCCAGGTTATTCTCTGCCAATGCGAATAATTCCCATGGGGGTAGATATTCAGCATTTTTATCCTTCTGTAGATGCTAGAGAAAAGATCCATCGCCTTCTAAATTGGTCAGAACAAAAGACCCCTATAATAGGTTATTTAGGACGCTTTGTGCCTGAAAAAGGATTAAATTTATTAATGAAGGTTTTAGATAGTTTGTCAACTCCTTGGCGCGCTCTCTTTGTCGGTGGTGGAAAGATGGAATCATCCTTGAGAAAATGGGCAGAAAATTATCCTGAACAGGTCAGGATTCGTACAAATGTTCAACATGATGAAGTTCCTCAATATCTCAATGCTATGGATATATTAGTTGCCCCGAGTCAAACTGTAGCCAACTGGCGAGAACAATTTGGGCGAATGTTGATAGAAGCCTTTGCTTGTGGTCTTCCTGTTATTGGGAGTGATAGTGGCGAAATTCCTTATGTTTTAAAAGATGCTGGTATAGTAGTGGGGGAAAAAGATGAGCTTGCCTGGGTTAAAACTATTACCGATTTACTTAACAGTCCATCTCAACGTCAAGAATTAACACAAAAAGCCTTAGAAAAGGCTCATACTGTTTATGCTTGGCCAATCATCGCTCAACAACACTTAGAATTTTTTGACCAATTTTTAGCATGATTAAAGTAGCTATTCGTAATTCATTAGGAACATTTTTTCGTTCCTTGCCATATTTCAAAGGAAAGTATAGATTAGGACCTGCTCTAATTCCTTTACTGACTAACTATCAAATGGAGGAAGATTGTTTAGTTACCTTGACGATGCAAGATGGTAGCATCATGCGTCTTGACTTACGTAGCTTTACAGAACAAAGAGCATTTTTTACGGGTGAATATGATGGTGGTATTGTTTCCCGAATTTCTAGCATTCTCACACCTGGAAGTATTGTCTTAGATGTTGGGGCAAATGTTGGATTTTATTCTATAGCACTTGGACGGAAACTCCAAAAATTAGCTGGAGGCTCTCAATTATGGGCACTTGAGCCAGTAAAGTCTAATTTTGAGAGATTAGTTAACTTAGTTGAAATTAACAACTTAGAAGAGACGGTGAAACCTATTCGGACTGCTTTAGGAAATCAAGAAGGAGAAATACAATTACAGTTATCAGAGTTAGATGTATCTAGTGGTTCTAAAACGGGTAATGCGTTTTGGCTAAAAGATATCCAGTCTGACCAGGTTAAATCTAGTTGTTCATCCCCAATTACCAAATTAGATAGTTTTGTAACTCAACATAATATTAAAAGCTGTGACTTGATTAAAGTAGATATTGAAGGAGCAGAATTAGAATTTCTTAAAGGAGGTCTTAATTTTATCCCCTCAACTAGACCAGTTATTTATGGTGAGTTTAGTTCCTTTTGGCTCAAAGAGTTTGGTTATTCCTTTTTAGATATAGCCAAGTTAGCAAAATCTTGGGATTACAACTTGTATCAACAGGTAGGACGTAAAGACTTTATTGAGATTAAAGAACCACAAATAGGAATGAGTGATGTTTTAATGGTTCCCCAAGAAAAACCAAAAACTATCCTAAAATCTTTAGGTGTTAAATAAAATGGGTCAAATACGCTTAGCAATTATCTGTGATTATCGGGAAGAAAAGTGGCAAAGTATGGACTTATGTGCTCAAATGCTACTGCAATATCTATCTGAAGAGAATACATCAATTCAAGCTGTACAAATATGTCCAACATTCAAAACACGTTTACAAAAAATTCCCTTCCTAGGTAAAAAACGTTTTGCTTATAATGCAGATCGCTTAATTAATCGATTTTGGGACTATCCCCATTATCTTAAACAACAAGTAAAAAATTTCGATTTCTATCACATTGTTGATCATACCTATGCTCAATTAGCTCATGTCTTACCTCCCGAACGCACAGGGGTCTATTGCCATGATCTAGATGCTTTTCGCTCCCTTTTAGAACCAGCACAAGAACCCCGACCAAGTTGGTATAGGGCGATGTCTCGCCGCATTTTACAGGGTTTTCAGTCAGTTGCTGTGGTCTTTTACTCTACTCTAGAAGTGAAGAAACAAATTGAACATTATCAACTGATAGAGTCATCCCGTTTAGTGCAAGCTTCCCTAGGAATAGCTCCAGAATTTACCATAACTTCTGATCCTATTCAAATAGAAGAAATAGGTGAAGATCCTTTTCTTCTTCACGTTGGGAGTTGTATCCCCCGCAAGCGCATTGATATTCTATTAGAAGTCTTTGCCCAGTTACAAGCTATTTATCCAAAGTTAAGATTGGTTAAAGTTAGTGGAGAATGGACAGCAAGTCAACAAGAGCAAATTATTAAGTTAAATATCCCTAACTCTATAATTCATCTACAAGATCTACCACGTTCTACTATTGCCAGTCTTTACCGCAAAGCTTCAGCAGTATTGTTAACTAGTGAAGCAGAGGGTTTTGGTTTACCTCTAGTTGAAGCATTAGCTTGTGGAGCCTTAGTAGTGGCTAGTGATATAGATGTTCTGAAAGAAGTGGGCGGACAAGGTGCAGTATACTGCCCACTTACAGATGTTTCAGCTTGGGTAAAAACAATAGACTCTCTATTGTCTGACCTAACTACAACACATGCATTGAGTCTGCGTTTGAGTCAAGCACAGAAATATTCTTGGTCTCATCACGCTCAAATTATCGCTCAAACATATTTAAAATTAGCTGGGTATTATTCAGATGAAAATTCTATTTGTTAACCCCGTAGGCGCACTAGGTGGTGGTGAAAGAGCAATTTTAACTATCATGGCTGCCCTTTTACAGAAATATCCTGAACTTGAGATACATCTAATTATTGGCACAGAAGGACTATTAAGAGAACAGGCAGAGAGTCTAGGTGTGCAGGTAAAATTATTAGAATTACCAGAAGCAGTGACCCAACTAGGTGATAGTGTCTTAAAAGAAAATAGCAAAATGATAGCTGGACTGAAATTACTCTCTCAGTTAATGATGCTCTCACCTAGTATGTGGCTATATATCAATGAATTAAGACAAACAATAAGCGACTTGAAGCCAGATATAATTCATACAAACGGTATTAAAGCTAATCTCGTCACAGCATTAGCAGGAGTCAAAGGAATACCTGTTGTATGGCACATTCAAGACTTTTATGGTGCTAGACCTTTAATGGCTAAAGCCCTAAGATGGGCAAGCAAAAGAAGTACAGGTGCTATAGCTATTGCGGAAGCTGTCGCCAAAGATGCCAGAACGACCTTACCAGGTTTACCAGTTGAAGTGATTTACAGTGCTGTAGATATCAATTACTTTTCTCCTGCTGCTTCTTTTCGTTGGGAACCCCCTTTAAGAGTAGGGTTAGTGGCTACCTTTGCCCGTTGGAAAGGACATAATATTTTCTTAGAGGCAGCAGGTGAAATAATCAAAGCACATCCTGAGTTAAATGTGCGTTTCTGTATTGTAGGTGGAGCCATTTATCAAACGCGGGGTTCTCAATTTTCTCAAGAAGAGTTAGAAGAGAAAGTGCTACAACTTGGCATAGCAGACAGGGTTGACTTTCTCGGTTTTCAGCAAGATATAGCAGCAATTTACCGTTGGTTAGATATTGTAGTTCATGCTAGTACTCAACCAGAACCATTTGGTTTAGCAATAGTAGAAGCTATGTCTTGTGGTAAACCAGTGATTATATCTCAAGCAGGAGGAGCTGCAGAATTATTTACACATGACTATGATGCTATTGGGGTTCCACCAGGAGAACCTCATATTTTAGCTAGAGCTATTTTAGATTTGCTCAATAATCCAGAAAAATGTAAAGTTATGTCGGAAAGAGCAAGACAGTCAGCTAAGGAGCGTTTTAATGCTGAACGTTTAGCTGAACAAATTATGGGACTTTATAAGCTGAAACTTCAGCAGGGGGTAGGGGGTAGCTTTCAAGGGTAGGTTTTTAAAAATTGGGTGTAGTGCAGACAAGGAGGACAAGGTAGGAAAGTGGACAAGGAAGAAAAACAGTATATTATTCGCTTTTTAACAGTACAAATTAAGAAAAAAGCCTATTTTTTAATAGAACAATCTTCCAAGTCTTCCAAGTTTCCCAAGTCTCCCAAGTCTTGTCAACACCAGAATGTAAAGTATCTACCCTTGAAAGGTAGGGTGTGGGGAGGATTGAATTTTTGTTTTAGTTTTTGTATTCTGAAAATATGGTTAAATCAGTCACAATTTTCCCAAAAAGAATCAGCTAAACTTAGATTCCACAGCAGTTTGAGACCGGATAAGCTACAAAAACAAGGGGCTCTCTCGGAGTTCCTAACATGGGTTTTGGTTTTTAAGTTGTGGCTTAATAGATTTACATTTGCTGTAATACTAAAATACTTTCAGCTTAGGTAACGCAACTACTCTACATTCTTTGTGTCTTATCAATGTCTGACTCACTCAATAGGTCATTTGATGCAACACGCATTCTCTTAGATTTACAAAAGAGTAATGAAATTGCCCAGAGTTTTTCTGCCTGTTTAGAACCTGAAGAAATTGCCCGTCGGACTACAGATGGTATTGTAGCTAAGTTTAATTGTGCCTTGGCTAGACTCTGGTTACTAGATAGTAGTCAGATAACTTTAAAATTAGTTGCTTCTTCAGGACTATATACAAGTATTAATGGTAGCTTTTCTCAAGTCCCGATGGGAGCCTATAAAGTAGGTAAAATAGCTCAAAATAGAGTAGCTTTTTTGAGTAACAACCTAGCGGCTGAATCTTGGGTAGGGAATAGACAATGGGCGATAGATAATAAAATTAGGGGTTTTGCTGGCTATCCTCTCGCTATTAAAGAGAGAGTAATTGGAGTTTTAGCTACTTTTAGTTATCAAGAACTAGAACCAGAATTTTTAGAAGCTCTCCAAACACTCTGTAGTATGGTCACAATAGCCTTAGATACTGCCTTACACTGTCAAAAAGAGAAGCAAAATTGGCAATTTTTGGTTACTAGTCCCCTGAAAAGTCCTCTTTCTGACCAACTGGCCAGCTTACTCCCTACAGCACGTCTTATTTTGGTAGGAACTGAGCATCCTTTGAGTCTATCTATAACCTATGTATTTTTAAAAATAGGTGAAATACTCCATAATTTAGGCTGTATTTACTGTCGTCTCATTTATCAAGAAGACCAGCTCTCCTTAGAAGCCATTGTACCAATAAGTTCTGAGTCTGAATCAGAAAGTTGGCTTAATACTAATTTAGGTCAAGTTTTGAGTATTGTCTCCTGTTTAGGTGGAATCTTAGAGGGAAAAAATACTACAGAACAACAAGTTATTCAGGTTCTTCTCTCTCTTCCCTATGTTCACTCCGTAAATAAGCAATTCTTACGCATCCACTGTAGTTTTCCAGTCCTACAAATAGCCTTTACACAACTAGCTTTTTGGGCAGGTTTACAAGTTTGCCAACAAAAACAAGAAGACATTCCCCTGCTTACTGACTATTTAGAAGATATTCCTACTGCTAAATATATCTTGTGGTTGCCAACTAAAAACAAAGTAACTCCTAAGGGGATAGGGGCAAAAATTGACCTATCTATTACACCAGAAGAATTAAAGCAAGCCGTAAAAACGGTCATTAGTGGTCAAGTTTGGGGGCTTTCTTCAGAAGAATTACCCTCAGAAAGAGAGTTAGAAATTCTTCTACTTTTGACAGAAGGACTCAGAGATCGAGAGATTGCTAAACAGTTAATTATCAGTGAAAGTACAGTTAAATTTCATATTAATAACCTGCTGAAAAAATTAAAAGTAAAAACACGTTATCAAGCAGTTCATCAAGCCATTAAGAAAGGATGGCTAGATTAACCTACCTAGTTATTTAGATGGTAGTTACAGCAATGAGCTAAATTTTCCAAGCCTTGACCTAACCTTATAAATAGACTTCAAATTTTAGTATTGAACTATACAAAATATTCTTTTAAACAACAGATAGTCTTAAAAAAGATCTTCAATATGAGATCGATTTACAGCAAATTCTAATCTCTAAGTTCATCACTCTACGAGAACTATGTAATGTCAGAGTGAATCTCCGCATGCCGTAGGCACGTAGTCCTGTTGGGACGCTGTGCCCTACACCAGTGGGTGGGATACAAATGAAGTCCAGATAAAATGCGCTCAACCATGCGGGGCTTCGACCCGTGCCTTGGTTTTGTGGCTTATCTGTTTACAAACTGCTTTAAGAGACAAACAGTTGAGAAATAAAGACATGAAAACACATTACTCAGTAATAATTATAGGTGGCGGTCAAGCAGGACTTTCTTTAAGTTACTGCTTAAAAGAAAATAGAATGTTAGATCATATTATTTTTGAAAAAAATAGTATTGGCTATGCTTGGCGAGAAAAACGTTGGGACTCTTTTTGTTTAGTAACACCTAATTGGCAATGTCAGTTACCTGGCTATCCTTATACAGGAAATGATCCAGAAGGTTTTATGAATAAAGAAGAGATAGTGAAGTATATAGAGAATTATGTAGCATTATTTAAACCACCTATTCAAGAGGGAGTTACAGTCTTGAAGGTGTCTCAAAATAATCAAGATGGACTATTTCAAATAAAAACATCAATAGGAGAATTTACAGCTGATAAAGTAGTAATTGCCGCAGGACTTTATCACAATCCTAAGATACCTAAAATAGCGGAAAGACTACCTGAAAATATTTTACAAATACATTCTTCTGACTATAAAAATCCACAATCATTACCTGATGGCGCAGTATTAATAGTAGGAACAGGACAATCAGGTTGTCAGATAGCAGAAGACCTACACTTAGCAGGTAAAAAAGTACATTTATGCGTAGGAGGAGCCCCAAGATCCCCGCGTCAATATCGAGGCAAGGATGTTGTAGATTGGTTAGATAAAATGGGATATTATGACCTTTCCATTGATGAACATCCGCAAAAAGAACAAGTGAGAAATAAGGTCAATCACTATGTGACAGGGAGAGATGGAGGGCGTGAAATTGACTTGAGACATTTCGCCTTAGAAGGAATGCAACTATATGGAAAATTAAAGGATATTAAATCAGGTTATTTAGAATTTTATGACAACCTCAAGGAGAATTTAGATCAAGCAGATGCTGTCGCTGAAAGTATCAAGAAAACAATTGATAACTTTATTGCAAAGAATCACATAGAAGCGCCTATTGACCCCCCTTATCAACCTGTTTGGCAACCTCAAGAAAAGACCTTACAACTAGATTATAAAAGTGCCAATATTAACAGTGTAATTTGGTCAATTGGTTATCAATCTGACTTTAGTTGGGTAGATATTCCCGTCTTTGATGGTAAAGGTTATCCCAGTCATCAAAGAGGTATTACAAGAGTCTCAGGATTTTACTTTTTAGGACTTCCTTGGCTCTATACTTGGGGTTCAGGTAGATTTTCTGGCATTGGACGAGATGCAGCGTATTTAAGTGATTATATTCTCTCCAGAAAGAAAGTGAGCATCAATCATAGCTCAAATATAGTCAATGAATTTGTTTTAGGTTCTTAACCTATCTAAATCACTAGGTCTGAGTTTTTATTAAGAAAGAGAAGAAGACTTAACTAATCTTATGACCAGACTTGAGAATTAAGTGATAAAAAATACAAAATAGTCTTAAATCTAAAGCCACAATTTGTTTCTAAGGTTTTAAATAATCATACCCTTTGAAAATCATGCCAGAAGTTACCACTCCCGCTCATAAAGTAGGCGATTTCTTCGTTGATTATGAAGAAAAAGTATTTCCCGATGTTAAAGCAGAACCAGGTGAAAAAGCTTTAGTCACCTTTCATACAGTAGCTTTTGAAGGCTCAATAGGTTTAGTTAACCTCTTACAAGCTACAAGGTTACTGCGGAAAGGCTTTGAAACCTCCATCCTTCTCTATGGACCTGGCGTAACTTTAGGTATTCAACGCGGTTTCCCAAAAATAGGCGATGAACCCTTTCCCGGTCAACAAAACTTTAATAATCAAATTACTAAGTTTTTGGGTGAAGGAGGTAAAGTCTATGCTTGTCGTTTTGCCCTACAAGCCCTTTATGGACATGGTGAACCCTCTTTAATTCCAGGTATTCGCCCTATTAATCCCTTGGATGTACTTGATTTAATTCTATTACATCGCAAAGAAGGAGCCTTCATTTTAGATACTTGGACTCTTTAGGATAAAAAGCATCTTAGGATGCGTTTTAGCAGGGGGTAGGGGGTAGGGAAGATTTTAGAAGAGGCAACGGTAAACTCTTTTCCATATTATTTTTAGGAGGTATTGTGGAGCATTCCCAGATAATCAGAGCAGCAGCAGTACAGATCAGTCCAGTCCTCTTTAGTCGAGAAGGGACAACCGAGAAAGTACTACAAGCAATCGCTCAAGCAGCCGCACAAGGCGCTCAGTTGGTCGTCTTTCCTGAAACCTTTATTCCCTACTATCCCTACTTTTCCTTCATTCAGCCACCTGTCTTGATGGGAGTAGAACATATGCGACTCTATGAAGAAGCAGTCACAGTCCCTGGGATAGTCTCAGAAGCAATGAGCGCTGCTGCTAGTGAGCATGGCATAGTAGTAGTAGTGGGAGTCAATGAGCGAGATAACGGTTCACTCTACAACACACAACTGATCTTTGATGCTGACGGTAGTTTACTGTTAAAAAGAAGAAAAATCACTCCAACCTATCACGAGAGAATGGTTTGGGGACAAGGAGACGGCTCTGGTTTAAAAGTAGTAGAAACAGCAGTTGGCAGAATAGGAGCCTTAGCCTGTTGGGAACATTATAACCCTCTAGCCCGCTTTGCTCTGATGGTTGAACATGAACAGATCCACTGTGCACAGTTTCCAGGTTCCTTGGTGGGACAGATTTTTACGGAGCAAATAGAAGTCACTATTCGCCATCATGCCCTAGAATCAGGCTGTTTTGTCGTCAATGCAACAGGTTGGCTATCTCCTGAACAGATAGGACAGATTACACCTGATGAGAAATTACAAAAAGTCCTACGAGGAGGCTGTAATACTGCCATTATTGGACCTGAAGGGAATCATCTCTGCACCCCTATTACCGCAGGAGAAGGTATCGCTATAGCTGATTTAGACTTTTCCCTCATTACCAAAAGAAAACGGATGATGGACTCTGTCGGCCATTATTCCCGTCCTGACTTATTGCAATTACAGATCAACCAAGAGTCCCAAAAATTAATCATATGAAAAAACAACAGTTAATCACTCAACTCCAGTCTTATGGACTGAAATTAGTTAACCCAGAACAAGGTGCCGCAGGACGTAAAGGGGGTGCAGGTCCTTCCGATCATAAGGCGATTACACTAGATGGTACTACTGTCATGGTCCCAATTTTTAACAGTCCTGCGGCTCAGTCTCCCTATAGTGTTGCCGTTGGTTCTTCTGGGGAAAATCTCGTTCTAGAACTCAATGGTGAGGCTATATCTACAATAGACTTTCCTCAATCCCCTAAATTCTATGCCTTAAAGACAGAAGACGGTATTCCTTACTGGAAAATTGCCCTTTTACATGGTAAAGACGTTCTAGCAACTACAGTCTTGCAAACCTGCTCCCGTTATGGGGATAGAGAGACCTCCTGTCAGTTCTGCGCTATTGGTCAGTCCCTAATAGCAGAAAAAACTATCAGTCGGAAAACCCCTACTCAATTAGCCCAAGTGGCAGCAGCAGCAGTTAAGCTAGATGGAGTTAAACAGATGGTGATGACAACAGGCACACCAAATACTAGTGATAGGGGAGCAGCTTATTTGAGTGAATGCGCCAAAGCTATCAAAGCTAGTGTAGATCTCCCCCTACAGGCACAATGTGAACCACCTGACGATTTTAACTGGTTCCAAAGGATGGCTAGATCAGGTATAGATAGTCTAGGAATGCACTTAGAAGCTGCAGATCCAGCAGTAAGAGCCAAAATAATGCCAGGTAAAGCTACTGTTTCGCTGGAATATTACTTTAAGGCTTTTGTAGCAGCCGTTGCAGTCTTTGGTAGGGGACAGGTCAGCACCTATCTTTTAGCGGGTTTAGGCGATAGTTTAGAGACTTTACTGACTACCTGTGACCGTTTAATCTCTCTAGGTGTATATCCTTTTGTTGTCCCCTTTGTCCCCATTACAGGTACTCCTCTGGCTCATCATCCTGCTCCCTCTAGTGAGTTTATGTTTACTATCTATCAAGAAGTAGCAGCTTTGTTGAAGAAAGCAGATTTATCTTCCTCCCGAATGAAAGCAGGTTGTGCTAAATGTGGTGCTTGTTCGGCTTTAGCTAGTTTTGAATAGTTGGGTAAGTTATGTCAGAGAGTAATTATCACTTTAAATTAGCTAGTGGAACCAAGGAAATTACTGCTTATTTTGCTCTGCGTCGTCTGATTTTTGCCCAAGAACAGGGACTATTTGAAGAGGATGACCGTGATGAGATTGACTATATTGCTCATCATATAGTAGCTCTTACTAAAGACACAGAATTGGTAGTTGGAGTAGTGCGAATCTATGAAGTTAAACCACAAATCTGGTATGGAGGCAGGCTAGGCACTCATCCTGACTATCGCCGAGGTTGGCAAGTTGGGAAGGGATTAATTAATAAGGCAGTCACAACGGCTAATACTTGGGGTTGTCAACGTTTTTTAGCTACCGTCCAGTTACAAAATGTGCGTTTTTTTGAACGGTTACATTGGCAATCTTTAGAAGAAATGACTATTAGAGACCGTCCACATCATTTAATGGAGGCAGATCTGAACTTTTATCCTCCTGAAAGAGCGATTTTTGACCTAATAAGACATACCCCCCAACCGCTCTCCCGCAAGATGGTATTTTAATACTTATAAGGTTAGGTTTTTTACTAAGCTAAAACGTATTTAAAATGCGTTTTAGCAGGGAACAGGGAACAGGAACCCTAGGCAACAGGGAACAAATTCCTCAATGATAAGGGCAACCGATGGATTATGCTCAATTATTATGGATAGTCGAGAAATAATCAAAAAACTCAAAGAGGATGGCTGGTATCAAATTGGAGTCACAGAGAGTCACTATCATTTTAAGCATTCCTTAAAAAAAGGAAAAGTTACAGTACCTCATCCTAAAAAAGACATTCCCTTTAAAACAATAATAAGTATTGAAAAACAGTCCGGTTTAAAATTTCGTTACTAAGGAGATCCAAATGAAATCTTATTCTTATATAGCCACTGTTCATAAAGAATTAGAAAGTGATTATGGAATTCAATTTTATGATTTCCCTGGATGTATTAGTGCTGCTAAAACGATTGAAGAGGCTAAAATAATGGCAACTGAAGCATTAACAGGTCATTTAGCGATGATGTTAGATGATCAAGAGGAAATTCCACAACCTAGTAATTTAGAAAAGATTTTAGAATATCCTGATCAAAATGATGCTGTTGCTTTTCTGATTATTAATATTTCTAATGAGTTAATTCCTGTACGTCTAAGTCTTTCTGGCACCCCTCTTAATAAGCGGAGTTGAGCGGGAGCTTAATAATTATGATGAGCAAAAATATTAAGAAGTTAGAGGGGTTAATAGGTAAATAACTAGATAAACTATTCTTGATTTTAGAAGGAGATATTAAAGAATGAAAACATTTACGGCTTATATTGAATATGATCCAGAAACTAAACTTTATGTAGGTATTATTCCTAGTATTCAAGGTGCTCATACACAGGGAGCTATTCTAGATGATCCGCAGGATCTCGTAGAGTATTACAACAGAATCTTAAAGAAGTTTTAGAATTGTGTTTAGAAGAATATCCAGATTCTCTGGATGATTTACCCCGTTTTGTAGGAGTTCAACAAATGGATGTTGTTGAATGACTAAACTTCCTATTGTTAATTTTAAAAGAGTTGTGAGTAAGATGGTACATCAATCATTTAGAATTGCTATATTAACCTACCTTTAGGAAACGACTATGATATCTAGTGAAATAGTTTCCCGTATTTTAGAAAATGGTGATAGACTCACTCGCGAGGAATTTGAACGCCGTTATGAGGCTATACCTGGGCTTAAAAAAGCTGAATTAATTGAAGGAATCGTTTATATGGGATCTGCTGTACGAGTAAAAAGTCATGGTGAACCCCATGCTAATATGATGATTTGGTTGGGTACATACAAAGTATTTACCCCAGGAGTCGGTTTAGCAGATAATACTAATATACGCTTAGATGCTGATAATGAACCTCAACCCGATGCCTTATTAAGAATAGAACAAGGAGGACAGTCAGTTATTACTGTTGATGATTATATTGAAGGAGCACCAGAATTAATTGTAGAAATAGCAGCTTCTACTGTTTCCTATGATTTACATGATAAGTTAAAAGTTTATAGACGTAATCAGGTGACTGAGTATTTAATCTGGCGAGTTTATGATCAGCAATTTGATTGGTTTAGATTAAAAGAAGGTAAATATATTCAACCGCAACCTAATGAGCAAGGAATTTCTTGTTCTCAAGTTTTCCCTGGCTTATGGTTAGATATAGCCGCTTTATTAGCTGGAGATATGGCTAAAGTTTTGAATACGTTACAACAGGGATTAGCTAGTCCAGAACATCAAGCCTTTGTTAATCAATTAAAACAGAAAAATGTCCACTAGCTTATCCTCCCTAGTTACCAATTTAAAACAGTCCCTAAGTTTACAACAAAAACAGGATATTCAAACAGCCTCACAAGTTCTAGGCAATAGTAAAAATATTCTGCTTGGCGATGATTGTGCTGCTATTCCCGATGGAAATGGCTACTTATTACTAGCAGCAGAAGGTATCTTACCAGCTTTAGTAGAGAGTGATCCTTGGTTTGCTGGTTGGTCGGCTATTATGGTCAATGTCAGTGATATTTATGCTATGGGGGGTCGTCCTCTCGCTGTTGTAGATACCATCTGGAGTCAATCAGTACTAAAAACTCAAGCTATTTGGCAGGGTATGCAGGCAGCAGCCACAGCCTATAATGTCAGTATTGTGGGTGGACATACTAACTGTCATAGTCCCTATAATGCGCTTTCGGTAGCTATCTTAGGACGTGCTCAAAATTTAATTAGTAGCTTTGCTGCCCTGCCTGGCGATCTCTTATTACTAGTTAGTGATTTTCGCGGCGTAACCCATCCTCATTATCCCTTTTGGAATGCAGCCACTAAAGCACCTCCCGAACGACTCCGCCAAAATCTAGAGCTTTTACCCTATTTAGCAGAAAATGGCTTATGTGATGCTGGAAAGGACATCAGCATGGGTGGCATTATTGGCACAGTTTTGATGCTTCTAGAGACATCAAATTGTGGTGCAATATTGTCTTTAGATAGTCTTCCTCATCCTCCTCAAATATCCTTAGAAAGATGGTTGGTTACTTTCCCTAGTTTCGGTTTTTTACTCAGTGTACGTCCTGAACAGGTTTTCTCAATTCAGTCACAGTTCCAACTACAAGATCTCGTCTGTGAGGTGATAGGAAAAGTGACGACAAACCAACAACTTTTCCTAGAGTGGGAGAATGAGTCGCTTCTGTTTTGGGATCTTACAAAAGAACCTTTGACGGGTTTTTCTCCATGACTCTTAAAATTGCTCTACTAACCTACTCAACTAAACCGCGAGGGAGTGTGATCCATACCCTAGAGTTAGCCACAGCCTTACATCAATTAGGTCATCAGGTATGTGTATATGCTCTAGATAAGGATGGTCATGGTTTTGATTATCCTCTCTCCTGTCGCTATCAGCCTATTGTAGCTGGAGTAGCACCTCTAGATATAGATTGCCTAATTAAACAGAGAATTGCTGAGTTTGTCGATTTTTTGACTCAATCTACATTAGATTATGATATCTATCATGCCCAAGACTGCATCAGTGCTAATGCTTTAGCTCAACTGAAAGTGCAGCAGAAAATACCTCACTTTATTAGGACTGTCCATCATATCGAAGACTATCAGAGTATCTACCTCCAAGAATGTCAGTCACGTTCTATCCTGAATGCAGATCTCTGTCTATGTGTTAGTAGTCAATGGCAAGTAGTCCTAGAGGAAGAATACCAAATTCAGGCTGCTAGGGTAATTAATGGGGTCAATAGAGAGAGGTTTTCTCCCCTTCCTAATGGTTATGAAAATTCCCTTAAAGAAAGATTAGGTCTAACTGGCTATCCTGTCTATCTAACTGTAGGAGGTATTGAACCGCGGAAAAATTCTCTCACTTTATTAAAAGCCTTTCATCAGATACTTAAAGAATATCCCCAAGCTCAATTAGTTATAGCTGGTGGAGCGACCTTATTTGACTATCAGTCTTATCGAGAGCAGTTTTTTACTTCAGTAAACGAGTTAGGGATAGTCCTTGAAAAGTCTTTGCTTTTACCTGGGGTTTTGAGTGAGGCTGAACTTTCTGTCCTCTATAGAGTTGCTGATGTTTTTGTCTTTCCTTCGGTAAAGGAGGGTTGGGGTTTAGTTCTTCTAGAAGCTATTGCTTCTGGTCTTCCTGTCATTACTTCCAGGCAACCTCCCTTTACTGAATTTCTCACAGAACAAGAGGCTCTTTTAGTTGATGTCCATTCTGTAGAAAATATTGCTCAAGCTATGTCCTCTATTTTACAACCTCAACTTTACACTGCTTTAGTAGAAGCTAGTCAGTTAATAGTGAATAACTATTCTTGGGAAACTTCCGCTAAAATACATCTAAATCATTATGAAAAACTTTTAACTGCTTATGCCTGAAATTCACTTTCAAATAGAATGGCCTGATGGTTCTTGTGAAACTTGTTATTCTCCCTCTTTAATAGTTAAAGAGTACTTCACCCCTAACACGGATTATCAGTTAGAGGATTTTCTCGAACGTGCTAAGATTTCCCTTAACATTGCCAGTGACCGCGTACAAAAAAAGTATGGCCGCCCCTGTGGTTTAGCTTTAGGACAATTACAGCAAATTGAGGAGAAGTCTAAGCAATATAGTAACCCTTTAAGTAAAGTTCACTTTATTGACTTTTTACCCTGAACAATAGCACTAAACCTTAGTAGCCCGATTACTTTGTTCACCTCTTTCAACTTCCCTTTCTCGTTTACCTCGCCAAACCAAGCGCAGGGGAGTACCTTTAAAACCTAACTGACTGCGGAACTGTCCCTCTACATAACGACGGTAGTTGTCAGTAAAGCGGTCAGGATCATTGACAAAGAGGGTAATAGTAGGAGGTGCACTCCTGACTTGGGTTCCGTAGTAGATTTTCCCCTGCTTTCCTTGTCTAGTTACAGGGGGAGTATGCCAACTGAGGGACTCCTCTAGAACTTGATTAATGATAGAAGTACTGACGCGACGGCGATGTCCTTCAGCTGCTATATCAACATGATCGAGAATTTTTTCTACTCTTTGACCTGTCAGAGCGCTGATAAAGAGCATTTCTGCCCATTCCATATAATATAGGCGACTGCGAATGATCTTTTCATATTCATAAATGGTCTGGTTGTCTTTTTCTATAGCATCCCATTTATTAACTATTAAAACTACAGCACGTCCTTCCTCGATGACTCGTCCTGCTAGTTTCAAGTCCTGTTCTGTTACCCCATCTACAGCATCGAGAACCAATAAAACCACATCCGCCCTTCTGATAGCTTTAAATGAACGGTTGATGCCAAAAAACTCCGCCCCATATTCTACATTTTTCTTCCTTCTGATCCCTGCAGTATCAATTAAACGATATGTTTTTCCATTGTGTTCTATTAACATATCAATAGTATCGCGGGTGGTGCCTGAGATTGGGCTGACTATAGCTCTTTTTTCCCCTGTCAAAGTATTGAGTAAGCTAGACTTGCCCACATTAGGACGACCAATAATGGCTACTTTTATTTCTGAGGGGTCTTCATTGACTTCAGTAGTAGGAAGATATTGCAGGACTGCATCTAACAGTTCTCCAGTTCCGTTACCATGTATAGCCGAGATAGGAAAGGGTTCTCCTAGTCCTATTGTCCAAAACTCATTAGCTTGTGCTAGTCCTTGTTGATTGGATTCGCATTTATTAACAGCTAAAAGTACAGGAATATTCTGTTGTCGTAACCATTTAGCTATTTCATAATCTCCTGAAGTAGGTCCACTCTGTCCATCTACAACAAAAATAGTTACTACTGCTTCTTCTATGGCTATCAGTGCTTGTTCTCTAATGAGGGGAAGGAACTCTGTATCTTCATCAAAGACTAACCCTCCTGTATCTACTACTTGAAAATCGTGATTACCCCAGAAGGCTTTTCTATATATCCTATCTCTGGTAATGCCTGGTTCATCAAAGACTATTGCTTCTTGGTCGCCAGCTAAACGATTAACTAGCATTGATTTTCCTACATTGGGACGACCTACTATAGCAACTATGGGAAGAGACATAATTTATTCTTTACTCTAAACTGTCATTATAACAATTAGTCGATGAATGTTCTTGGGACTTGGGGCGTAATCGTTTCTCAACTGTTTCAATCCCTCATAGGGATTAGGGTGTATTGAGATCTAAGTACGCTACCTGCGTTCTAATTATATACTCGTTTCAATCCCTCATAGGGATTAGGGTGTATTGAGACTAGAAAGTCTTTCTATGGTGAAATGCAATGGTATGTTTCAATCCCTCATAGGGATTAGGGTGTATTGAGACATTAGGTGCCCAAGCGGCGGCAGCATTGAACCGAGGTTTCAATCCCTCATAGGGATTAGGGTGTATTGAGACATGTAGCAAAGAGTACAAGAAGTTGATTGGGTAGTGTTTCAATCCCTCATAGGGATTAGGGTGTATTGAGACATGCCACAATCAATGCGGATGCAATGGGTATTATTGTTTCAATCCCTCATAGGGATTAGGGTGTATTGAGACCTCGCACAGTTCAACGAGGTGGATTTGGGTCTACTGTTTCAATCCCTCATAGGGATTAGGGTGTATTGAGACGCTTCTTTAGCTGTGACGTGATGGTCTAATACAAAGTTTCAATCCCTCATAGGGATTAGGGTGTATTGAGACTTATCTATTGTGATATCCCGATCGGCTGTTGTAAGTTTCAATCCCTCATAGGGATTAGGGTGTATTGAGACCCAAATTAGAAAAAGCTAAATTGATAGCGATACCGTTTCAATCCCTCATAGGGATTAGGGTGTATTGAGACCAAAACGATCGCCTTTATCGTGATAAAGGATATTGGTTTCAATCCCTCATAGGGATTAGGGTGTATTGAGACTATAGACTTACTTCCCTTGGAGTTCCGAGTGCTTCGTTTCAATCCCTCATAGGGATTAGGGTGTATTGAGACCCTATTACATTGCCGTCTTGGTCATACACAGTTATGTTTCAATCCCTCATAGGGATTAGGGTGTATTGAGACTATTAGTGGGTATGCTCGGATGAGTGGATTGTCACGTTTCAATCCCTCATAGGGATTAGGGTGTATTGAGACACGGAGAAAAATGGCAAGACAATTAGGATTATTTGTTTCAATCCCTCATAGGGATTAGGGTGTATTGAGACACACTTAGAAAAATCTGTATAGATAGGAAGCATGTTTCAATCCCTCATAGGGATTAGGGTGTATTGAGACATGATGGTGCTGTAGTAAAACTTATTTGTCCAGCATCTGTTTCAATCCCTCATAGGGATTAGGGTGTATTGAGACCACGAGCTAGCCAATACTCGTTACCATTGGAATCGTTTCAATCCCTCATAGGGATTAGGGTGTATTGAGACAGTAACCCACAATGTGCGTCTATTAGGAAGAGTTTTTTTATGTTTCAATCCCTCATAGGGATTAGGGTGTATTGAGACAATTAGTGGTTGATTAGGAAGAATTAGCTGTTTTGTTTCAATCCCTCATAGGGATTAGGGTGTATTGAGACGTTCAAGTTTATCAAGATCCAGGTCTTGCAATTTTACGTTTCAATCCCTCATAGGGATTAGGGTGTATTGAGACAAATTTAATCGCACACAACAAGGTTTAGAAAAAGTTTCAATCCCTCATAGGGATTAGGGTGTATTGAGACTAGTCTTTGGCTGGAGTTAAAACTGGCAAAACGGGTTTCAATCCCTCATAGGGATTAGGGTGTATTGAGACCTTTTAGTTTTCTTAAATCAAACTCTACATCAATGTTTCAATCCCTCATAGGGATTAGGGTGTATTGAGACTCGCCAGACGATTAGTCGGCTTTGTCACAATCGATGTTTCAATCCCTCATAGGGATTAGGGTGTATTGAGACCTCAATGGGTAATTGATTGGATGTCTGGGCATACTCGTTTCAATCCCTCATAGGGATTAGGGTGTATTGAGACTCTTTTTCCCATCCTGTAATTTCATTGGTTACAAGTTTCAATCCCTCATAGGGATTAGGGTGTATTGAGACCAGAGATTTGTCATCATGGTAATAGCCCTTGATACCGTTTCAATCCCTCATAGGGATTAGGGTGTATTGAGACATCCTAAACCAATGCCACAACATGACCCCAAAAAGAGTTTCAATCCCTCATAGGGATTAGGGTGTATTGAGACCATGGTGTACACATAACAGCTATTAATTTTTACAAAGTTTCAATCCCTCATAGGGATTAGGGTGTATTGAGACATTAGTAAGTTGGCTACCATCTATAGCAGGTAATTGTTTCAATCCCTCATAGGGATTAGGGTGTATTGAGACCTAAATATGAGTATCTGCGTCCACTCCTAAAAATGAGTTTCAATCCCTCATAGGGATTAGGGTGTATTGAGACCGGTAGGCGGTAAAGGCGCTGGTGCGGTTGAGTCAAAGTTTCAATCCCTCATAGGGATTAGGGTGTATTGAGACCTTGATTGCTTGGTTGTACATTTCCACTAGTTGAGTTTCAATCCCTCATAGGGATTAGGGTGTATTGAGACCTTAAACTTAATCCACCATCTTTCCAAGACCATAGTTTCAATCCCTCATAGGGATTAGGGTGTATTGAGACATCGTGTTCAAGGTGGTGGTGTTCAATTACAAGATGTTTCAATCCCTCATAGGGATTAGGGTGTATTGAGACCTGGTGTTCCTTCTTCAGAAATGGCTTTCATTTCTGATAACAATTGATTAGTTTCAATCCCTCATAGGGATTAGGGTGTATTGAGACGATGAAGCTCAAAATGTTCCTCCAGATGCAGTAAAGTTTCAATCCCTCATAGGGATTAGGGTGTATTGAGACACTACAGAAGCGGAACTAGCGTCAGGTTTTTTTGATGTTTCAATCCCTCATAGGGATTAGGGTGTATTGAGACAGAACCACCGGAACCTGTAAATGCAATATTAGCGTTTCAATCCCTCATAGGGATTAGGGTGTATTGAGACTTTTTTGTTGTTTGAGTAAATGTCAAGTTAGTATTTGTTTCAATCCCTCATAGGGATTAGGGTGTATTGAGACCTCTGATTTTTAAAAGAGGGCTTTTCTTAAAAAATGTTTCAATCCCTCATAGGGATTAGGGTGTATTGAGACAATTAAAAAAAATTTAACATCGAGACGTTCTCTTAGTTTCAATCCCTCATAGGGATTAGGGTGTATTGAGACGAGTTGCTAAGTCGTATTTAAAAACTTTTTGGTTTCAATCCCTCATAGGGATTAGGGTGTATTGAGACTTGTGTTGCTTGAACTTCAGCTTGGCGTGTTTTGACGTTTCAATCCCTCATAGGGATTAGGGTGTATTGAGACTATCCTGACACTACTCGCACAATTGCCCCTGATGGTGTTTCAATCCCTCATAGGGATTAGGGTGTATTGAGACCTTTTTGTCCCCAATGTTCACCCCATGAATTTCTGTTTCAATCCCTCATAGGGATTAGGGTGTATTGAGACGTTTTCTTTACACATTTCAAAAACCTGTATAGAAGTTTCAATCCCTCATAGGGATTAGGGTGTATTGAGACCCACCAGAATATAAATTCCATGAACCATTATGGTAATAGTTTCAATCCCTCATAGGGATTAGGGTGTATTGAGACAGCGGGAGACTGAGATCCTTAAACTATTTAGTTTTCGAGGTGCAGTTGCGCCTATGGCTGCTAATATTATCATAATCCATCAATGAAAAAATTCAACCAAAATCCTGAAAAGCTTACCACATAAGGAGCGCAGGTGTCAGGGGTAGTAGAATGACTTAAAAGCCTACTCTCATAAGCCTTTCAGCAATTTCTTGGTAAGGACCCAAAAATACAGCTACCCCTCTGCGCTGCCCTCTACAAAGAAAATCGTATCATCTAACAGGGGTTCTCCTCCAATCCGTTCTACTTTTTTTTGACAACAAGCGCAGAGAAAATAGAACCGAATATTGTCGGTATCTTTTTTTATCAACTTATTGAGGCGTGATCGGAGTTTAGCGTATTGGGATTCGCTCAAGTCACATTCAAAGACACTATATTGCATCCATTGACCGTAAGATTTCAGCACATTATGAATTTTTGTGCGTCGCTTATCTTCAGAAATATCGTAACTGATGACAATATACATAGATTATTTAAGGATTAAAGGAGGATATTTATCGGTTTCATCCATCAAGTACTTAGCTAGAAGGCGAGATTGAATTTCAAAAGACTCTTGATAAGTACATTGTTTTTGTAAAACTGGGTGTTTAAACTTAGATTGCTTTTTCTCCTCATAAAGACGGAGAAATATTTTTAGACCATCTTGCGTTAGAGAGACTGCATTACTAATAGGTTCAGTGACAAAATCCTTAACAGTTATTCGTTTCTGATTAATGGCACTTAAAACCACAGCATCAACCACCAAAGGACGAAATTCTTCCATCATATCTAAGGCTAAAGAAGGACGACCATAGTGGTCAAAATGAAGATAACCTAAATAAGGATCAAAGCCAACAATATTCACGGCACTTTGAATGTCATGTCTTAATAGGGCATAACCAAAACTCAGTAATGAATTAACAGGATCTGTTGGGGGACGACGAACACGATGCTCAAACTGAAATTCTGAGTCTTTAATTAATTTATTAAAAGCCCCAAAATAAGCAGCACTACCCGCTCCTTCTAATCCGCGTAAAGAATTAATATTCAAAGTAGTTTTAATTGGTTCCATTGCTTGTTCTATTTTTTCGATGTCCTTATCTAGGGAAAAATCAGAATAGTCTCGACGACGACGCATTAAATTAGTCCTATAATTCTTTAATTTCCCTCTGACTATTTCTTGGACAATATGAAGAGATTTAGGAGATTCTCCTGCTGCAGACCATTGAGCTTTCCGAACAAAGATATTTTTAGTTAATTCAGGTTCTAAACGTCCTAAATACTTTCCATTTGCTGTCAGAAAGCTTAAAGGAATATGACGATTTAAAAGTTCACTGATTACGGCTGGAGAGAGGGTTGCTCTTCCTAAAACCACTACTCCATCAATCTTAATAAAAGGAACATCTAAAAGTTGTTGTTTGTTGGCTTTAACATTCAATCTTTCATCAGTTTTGCCAATAAAAGCATCTTCATGCGTGAGATAAACCGTTCCCATAGTAACTCCTTAATGTTAATCTTGTTCTTCACGATAACGTTTAACTTTTTCAACTGCTTGAGGTAAACACTGAGCATAGAGACTGCAACCATTACAACGTTTACTATAGACAGCAGGTGGTCTTTTTCCTGTTTCGATAAGACTCTTAATTTCTTCTATTGTTTTAATTGTTTCTTGTCGTAATTTCTCAGTAATTTCTATTAACTCTCTTTGATGAGAATGAGCATAATAAACATAACCCTTTTCTATTCTTTTACCCGTCATTTCCTCCAGACACAAAGCTTGAGCACAAACCTGCAGGGCATCATTATCCCACTCACCTTTTTTACCTCGCTTATATTCCACTGGATAAAATTCACCTGATTCATATTCAATTAAATCTGATTTGCCAAATAACTGATAACGTTCAGATCTGAGTGAGATTGCTCGAACTTGCCAAGTATCTCCTCTATTGTTTTCCCCTAAAGTATGGACATTTTCATGTAAACTTGTCCCTTCAATTGTGTATTGATTGTCCTCAAATTCTCCTAGACAAAACATCCTCCAGCAGCGATGAGAACAATAAGAATATTGATTTAAAGCTGCAATAGATACTTCTAACATAATTTACCTAAATTCTCCTAATCATTCCCATTCCCATAGTCGTTTTACGTCCTGCTCCACAATAGAGAGCAAAATCAGCTAAAGTATTTAATTGTTTGATCACTAGGTCTTCTACATCGCCTAAAATGCGATAAGTAACCTGTCCAACGCAGCCGATAAACTTACTCCGAGAATCAATCATTATTTCGGTATTAATATCAAAATAACTAGGAAATATTTCCTCCAATACTAAAGAATTAATCTCAATACCACTATATTTATTCCAGCGTTTGAGCAAACTATTAAAAACAGCTTCTGTGGTGGGGAAAGCGCTGTCAAATTTTCCTTGACGGAAGGTGGTCGGCGTAGCAAATTGAAAAGTAAAGGTTTTTTCTTCTGTAGAAGCATTATCATATATTTGTTGATAGGTAGAAAAATTAGCCCAAGGTTGAGTAGATTGAGGGGTGCCTAAAACACTAGTAATAAGTAAATCTGCAGATCCTAAATGCCAAGGTTTATTGGGATTAATATTCAGCCATAACTTAGTTAATTTGTTGAAGAGGACATCATCTAAGAGAGAAATCCGCCACCAACAGGGTTGATTAATAGGAACAGGACGGTCATAATTCCAAAATAAGGTGCGATTTTTTCTGGGATTATTAACTTGTAATGGGGATATGGTAAAGGCTTTATCTGCTTGTGAAAAGTGTAGACTATTACCTAATTCTTGATCAACACTACTGACCAAGGTCAAAAAAAGGGCGTGTAAATGTCTCCCACTCAAATAGTTAGGGGATATAGGAGATAAAGGGAGAAGATTCAAAACAAGGCTATGTGGCATAAAATAGTTAATAGTTTAACGGGAGGAAAAAACAATGATTGATGATTACGACAAGGCTATTTCGTTAGTGAAAAAAATGAAAGAATATGTAAGTGTCCAATAGCCTACGGAAGAATAATGCTTTGGGCAGTTGGAACAGAAACGTCTTGAACAATAGGAATTAATGAGGGAGTCTTCAGCCCTCCTCGAGCGGCAACAATTGCCTCTGTT
>Ga0114963_10000134_pt1 | contig 46938 bp, 57 predicted proteins | sample C_131016_EF_Meta_FD_87019 | JGI IMG/M metagenome (GOLD analysis project Ga0114963, IMG submission 87019) | Freshwater microbial communities from Lake Croche, Canada to study carbon cycling - C_131016_EF_MetaG | ecosystem: Environmental > Aquatic > Freshwater > Lake | place: Lake Croche, Canada... | reverse complement strand
GTCCAGGTAAATATGACTTCCTAGATGACGACAACAACACTCTCGCAACCATCAACTACGAAGAGGTGCTCTAATGTTCTCAGGTCAAATGTGCTGGATGTTTGTTCCTTCGCTTTCCCAAACTCAACGCGTGTTACATATCCGGCATAAGGCCGACGAGCCTTGGCAACCTTATACAGACTTTCCTCACTTGGTAAAACCTAATCCAGATAACCTGGGTAATCCCGGGTGGACTACTTATCAATCTCTACGTGCTCTTAACTATACACTACTAAAAGGTAATGATGACTAATACTGTTGTTAATCAAGTCTTCTTCTCTGGATCACTACAAGATCTAGTTGACATGTGTAAGACTATTGTTATTGGTGCTGGTTGTTTTAATCACACTTCTACAGATATTATTTATGTTCAGTTCTTAGGAGAAATTGATCACTATTTATATAAAGGTCCAAAAGTTAATCCGGGATTTATAAATATGCCTTTTAGTTATATAAATCCTTTAATTGCTCCTGCTCTTCAGTATGCGTATAATCAAAACCCTTTTGAATATGCGGTTATTGAACGTGAGGAGGTTAAGAATAAAGATGGTAGTTTGCGTGGATATAATCTTATCTCTGCCCGCTCTGAAGAATTCCTTGTAGGAGTTTCTAGAGCGACTCCACTAGAAACTCTAGGCCGTGTAGTTGGTTGGAAAGCTTTGCTTGATGTTACCGCACAATTCACCAAATAGGAGTTCCCATGAAAGTGCCCGCTGGTTTAACTGATTGCTTTACTAAATTGTTAGAACCGATGATTGAGAATTTAGCAAAGGAACCTGATGATACTAATCGGCAGATATTTGCTATGAGACTTATACATTTAGTAACAACGCAGGTTATTCCGCTCGCGTTTAATATGGGTTATAATGATGGTGTTAGTATGACTAAGGAAAAAGCAATTAATGGAGAATCAATTTAAAGACCAATTTATAGCCTTGACTGGACCAGGGGGTTCAGGTAAAAGCTACTTAGTAAGGCAACACTACGAACATATTCCAAAGTTTGCCTTATTAAGTAGTACTACAGGGATTAGTGCAGTTAATATTAGTCCAGATGCTACTACTATTAATAAACTATTAGGCTATTTTGATACGGAATCTTTAATGATTTCTTATCGTAAGCTAGAATTACATGGCCGGTTAAAATCATTAAGAGAATCCGGAGTTAAATATCTAGTTATTGAAGAAGCTTCTATGTTAGCCGGACAACAACTAGAATTAATATATAGCGCATTAGTAGATGTAAATAATTCTACTAGACTTAAACCGGGAGCAGACTCTAAACATAAACTAGGAATTCTTTTAGTATATGATCTAGGACAACTACCTTGTGTAGACGGAGATTTAATTATTGATGCACCATGTTTTAGAAACTTTACGCAGATTAAGCTAACAGAGATTAAACGCCAATCAGATGTTGATTTTGTTAATGCACTTAATCTTGTCAGAAAAGGTAATGCTTTGGATAGCGTTGATTACTTTAAAGATGTTATTAAGTTTCATGCCCAGTTAGATCCAGACTTTGTAGGTACTACATTAGCTTCCACTAATAAAGAAGTTAATCAAGTTAATACTTATAGATTAGATAGACTTACTGGTAAGATTATTGAATATGCCTCTATTGTTAAAGGAGTTGTTGATAGTAACTGGAAGAATATTCCCGAGAAGCTATCCCTAAAATTAGGCGCGCTTGTAATGATTAAGGTTAATAATATTGATCTTGGTGTTAGTAACGGGGATTTAGCTATTGTAGAAGAACTCTATAGAAATTCTGTAGTGGTGCGATTGCTGCGTAATAGTGCTGTGGTAGTTATTAATCCGGTTTCTAGACAGAATAAAGTATATGATTTTCATAAGCTAGACTTTAAAGTTATTGGTACTATAACCTATTTACCTTTAGTATTAGCTTTTGCTTTAACTACACATTCGAGTCAATCTTTATCTATTAATTCTCTCCAAGTTGATTTTAGAAATCAACATTGTGCTCGTACTCCAGGATTACTTTACACAGCTTTATCCAGAGCTACTAATCCCGGAGGATTACGCTTAGTTGGTAATGGCTCTCAGTTTGTTAAAGCTTGTAAAGTAAATCCTCATGTGCTAAGTTATCTCTAGATCTTTTATAGTATAGTTAATTTGTACTGATTAGAGAATACTCATGGACAAATTAGCTGCTTTCTTAACTCCAAATATTCTAACCAATTTATTTGGATTGCTACAATTGGTTGCTGTTGCTGCGGGTACTGCTGGATTAATTCCTGCTAATCTTAGTGCTTTCTTTGCAGCATTGTTTGTAGGTCTTATTGGTTATTATAGTAATAAGCCTGCTACTCCCCCTCAGTAATTTAATAAATTATAAAGCCGCTTAAATTAATAAGCGGCTTCTTTTTATGTATTTGGTAGCTTTTCTTCTGCTGGTGGTGCTTTTAGTTCTTCTAGTTTAGCTAGTAACTCAGCTTCATCTTTTTCCAATCCATTGAATTGTAATTGTAGTAGTGCTTTCTTTAAAGTAATGTTCTCTAACTTTAATTGTAGTAATTCCATTTGTTTATCCTTAGTAAATATAAATGTTATTTAACATATGGAACTTGTTGTCCCCAGACTAATCTAATAAATGCATCAGCAATACGTCTACCCAAATAATAGTGTCCCACTAATCCATCAGGGTGAACGCCATCAATTGCTGAACATAAGATATCAGAATTTCCATCATTTTTAACTCCAGGCGCAGCCATACCTGTAGTAAATGTACCTCTACTTCCTGTACCAGTTAACCAGAAATCAGGGAAGTAAGTATCTATAAAGGGTACTTGTCCATTAATTGTATTTAGTGTTAGTGGCGCTTGGGTTTGTAATGCACAATGTGTATCTGCAACAGTACCATGATATAATACTGTGTTAACCGGAATAGCACCAACTGTAGGTTTATTAATTGTAATTGTTCCTGTTCCAGTACCAGTTATAGTTGTTCCTGCATCTAAGCCAAATCCTAATAATCCTATACCAGCGGTAGCCCCAGCGTTAGATGCTACTGTAATACTTGTAGATCCTGCAGCTACAGTAGCACTGTTAACAGTAAATGTAGTTACTGGACTTAAACTTCCTAACCACATTACACCTACAACTACTACAGTAACATTAGGATATAACTTCTGTATAGTTCCCCATAAACTAGCGCATTGAGTTTGTATTGTGCTCTTAACCCAGTTAGTGTTTTTAGTAGTTATATCATTATGGCCTACAGTAAATAAGGCATATATAGGTAAAGCTTGTCCAGCACCATTATATTGGAAGTTTTGTACTAAATCTCCTACATATTGAGTTACACTAATTGCAGAGCTTAAACTAGAAGTCCAGGTCATGTTAGCTGAGTTAGCTGTTAGTGTTCCGCTAGCAGTACTTGGGTTTCTGAACATTACAATAGGACTTGAAGTATAACAAGGACCAAAGACATCTACTTGATAAGTAACTATATAAAAGGTGGTAGTGGTTTGTGCTGATGCATTTCCGGCAGCACCATTAACTGTAATAGAAGAGCTACTTACAACCGAAGCTACTTGACTTCCTATAGGTAATACTTGTACTCCAGTCCCTATATTAAACCACTCAATAGTCGCGCCCACAACTAAGTTACCAGAACCTGCTGTTGCAGGACTGATGCTAGTTATTGTAGTACCGTTATTAGAAATAGTTCCTGTAAAGGTACCTAATACTGTTCTACCTACACTACTCATTTGTGATAATGCTAATTGCATTAAGCCAATATTACCTCCAGTAGTTGTAAAGGGTAATGATTGGGTTAAGGTTTGTGTACCTGATCCACTAGCAACTTGACTTAAAGTAATACTATTTGTACTTACTGTAGCTATAGTTGTACCTGCTGTAATATTAGTACCCGTAACTACCATTCCTGGCCATAGTCCGGCAGTGTTACTTCCTATAGAAGTACTACTAATACCTGTAACAGATGTAGTTCCATTAGTAGTTGCTGTAAATGTGACTGCTGTAGATTGGCCACCATAACTTAAATCAAAGTTAGCGCTGGCACCAGTATTAGCTTCATTAAATCTAACTCTCCAACTGGTTCCATTAGGATATGCCGGATTTGCAGGAGGTGGTAGCATTCTATCCATAGTATTCATCTTACGATATATAGCTGCGCCGCCCGTTGCCAGGTTAATAGTTCCTGGCTCTAAATAGCCAGTAGATCCTACTCCAGCATTAATAGCATCTAATCCAGTAAAGTCTCCAAAGTAACCTGCTAAGGTTTGTAAGTTACCTTTAGCATAAGAAGATTCTGTAAATGAATCTCCTATAACTAAACCTCTACCTGCTCTTCTGATGGGTGCAGGGCGTACAGAATAAATAGTATTAACTGCTCCGGCTGTACCTACAGCTACTCCTGCTACGTTAACTCCAAAGAAGTACCCACCAGTAATTTCTACAATAAATTCTCTATCTACGTTTCCAGTACCTGCGCTAAAATCCATAAGCATTTCATAATACAAAGCGGAAGCTGTAGGAATTACAAATGCTGTAGCTGAAGAACCAACTACTATAGGCGCTACAGTAATTACATATACAGAAGTTGTATCAGGTGCGGTTGTAAGAGCACTAAATGTTGCTGTTTGAGTATTAGCTACATAAGAAGTAATTAACTTAGATGCTTGTCCTGCTCCTGTTCCACCGACAATAGTAAAGTATTGGCCTGTATAACTTGTTCCACTACCTTCACTAGCTGCTAATCTAGCTGTAGTTGTACTACCTGATACACATAAAGGGGCAGTTGCTGTTGGTGCGGCTACTGTATATAATCTCTCAACCCCTTCTACAATAACTCTATATTGTAAACCTGCTTGACCTCTAACAACGAAACCTATTTGAGGGGCATCTGAATAGAAATGTACTCTTACATTACCTTTAGTATTAGGATTACTTACAGCATTACTTTCTATAGCGTTATAAGCGGGAGCAATTGATTCTGCTCTTTCTATAGCACCATGAGAATAACTATAACAAGTATTTAATCTATTAGCATTTCTTAACCAAGGAAATAATGGTACCCCTGCGACAGGACTACTAATAGCTGATGTAGGATAGTTACCCCCGGTACCTGAGCCAATAACTACTGTGGGATTAGTAGTATCTCTAACTGTATTACCGCGGTTATCTAATAGAGCAATTCCCCCAGGATTATACTGAGCAATTGCTGAAGCTAATTGACTATTTGTTGGTTGTGTTGAATTACGTACTGGCATTATTAGGTTCCTTCTAAAATACAAAGTGTTGTTGTTCCACTGGCTACAATTCCTGTAACTGCTAATCCATGTAGTGTTCCTGTGGTAATTTCATATTGACCTCCACCAGCTTTAAGGTATATACCTGTAGTTAATGTGGCGGCACTAGTTAAGTTAAGAAAGCAATCCACAGCTCCATAATTAATAATAGAAGCATATTTACGACTAGCATTTGAAGCTAATACTGTGGAACTTGTTGTAGTAACAGTAGCTCCGGTAGCACTGGGAGTAGTAAAGCTAATAGTGGGTTTAGTATTAACGTCTAATACTCCACTAGTAGAGGTTAAAGCTGTTCCAGCGCCGTCTTGCGTTCTTACTGTCCATGTGCCACTTTGTGTGGATGCAAAGGTGGTATTGGTAATAGATCCAATAGCATTTGCTCCAGCAGGTAATGAGGGTAATGTAGTTATCGTTCCGATATTCCATGTGCCGCTTTGAGTGGCTGCAAATGTAGTATTAGTAATAGCTCCAATACTATTAGTACCTGGGGGTAATCCACTGGAAATATGTACTAGATTAGGGTTTAGACTTGTGATAAGTTTTACGGTAGCGGTTCCGGAAGTATATGCTGTACATCTTATTCTATAAGTAGTATAGCCACCAACTACAACACCGCCAGCAAAGTTAGCAGTAAATGAGGTAGTATAACTTGTAGTACCTGCTTGGTGTACAGTTCTTAAATACCAAGTAACTCCACCATCTAAAGAGATTTCACTTTGTAATGTTCCTACCCAAGTACCTGTAACTTGTACAGTTGCTGTATCATAGTTACTTACTGTAAAAGTTGCAGTAGAGTTAGCTGTGGGTGTTCCCGTAATAATGGTCTGAGAGTTAGCTCCACTACCCGTTGAAGAGGCCACATCAGCAGCAGTAATAGTTTGAGTAGCAGGAGTTGCATCCGTATGAAGAGTTAGGATGCCATTAGGCGCTTGCATAGGGAATGGATTGCTTAAGGTAGCTGGCTGTGTAGCTCCCAGGTCTCCCCAGTTTAATTTAACTATTTGGTAATTATCTCCAGCAGCTAGATCTGTGGCTACGCTAACTCCTGATCCTGGTGTTACTTGAATTGACATGAATACCTCTTATGCTTGTGTGAGTGCTAGTAATAATCCAATGGCCTGACCTGTATTACTATTTACTGATGGATCTGTTGTTTGAGCTAATACAGTAACATCTCCATATAAAAGTCTACTAACATCTCCATTAGTATATGTTATAAATAAATCATACTGGTAAACACCCGGACTAATGTTGGCAGTTGTTATTGCCGGTAAGATTAGTTCAAATGTTCCATTAAAAGCATTAGTTATTGTTATTGTGAATGTTGCTATTAGTTCGGTAGTATTATCTCCAATTCTTATTTGTGCTTTAAAAGTGCAACCAGTTAAATTATAAACCTGTCCATAAGTTTGTTTATTAAAGATACTAAAAGCATTTGAAGTAGTTAATTGACTATCATTAACTATAGTAGCTATGGTTTGTACTTCATCAACAATTCTAATTCTATTTCCTACAGTAAAGTATTTGGTAAATAGTGTTCCACTGGTTCCAATAACAGTAGTAGTTCCAGTAGTACTTACTACTCCGAGTCCATTAGTAGTGCCTACTATAAACACATTGTTAAAGTCTGCCCCCTGTTCAATTATTAATGGATATAAGATTGAACTCATGATTTTACCTTAGGGAATTATTGTTGTGCTTGCAATTACTGTAACCGGCCCATATAATAACTTGGCATATGTTCCATCTGCGTAATGAATAAATAAATCATATTGATAAGTTCCAGCAACTAAAGCTTCTGTAATAGATGAAGCTAAACTAAACTTAAATATTCCACTAGTTGGAGTTACTATTGTTGTTGAGAAGGTGGCAATAAGTTCTGTATTTATATCTCCAATACGTATTTGACTACTAACTGAACAATTAGTTAGATCATATACTTTACCATAACTAGCTTTAGTATAAACTCCAAAAGCACTTGAAGTTGTTAACTGGGTGTCACTTACTATAGTAGCTATAGTTTGTACTTCTCCTTGAATTCTGATCTTATTTCCTACCGTAAAGTATTTAGTAAATAATGTTCCATTACTTCCAGTTACTGTAGTAGTTCCAGTAGTACTTACTACTCCTGTACCTGTAGTTGTGCCTAAGATAAAGGTATTAGAGTAAGTTCCGCCTTGTTCAATTGTTAATGGAAATAGTAGTGCTGTCATATATTAATACTCCTTATTCTTTGACTGCATCAAAGGTTACAGCCACAAAGATTACTTGAGATGCTGTAGCTGTACCGGCTAAGAACTTAGCAGAAACCGCTACGAACTCCCCGGGGTAAACCACAAGGGGAACCGTAAATGGTACCCATACATCTCCGTTTTGAGGTTGAGCGCCAACAGCCGCACCTACCAACCAGGACGAGATGCCAAGTTCAATTCTTCGGGGAGCTTTAGTGTTAGCTGCTTCGGTGGTGGCTAAGGACACGTTGCTGTGGCCTACGTTTAGTGTCCAAAGAATAGATGTTGCTGTTGTAGCTACGGCTGCGCCAAGGTTTAGAGGAGCTATTTTTACCCCGTAGATCAGAATCGTTTTAGCTGGGATGTTTACAGACCAAGAGGGGTTCTGATATGACTGAACTATAAAATCAGTAGCAGCAGCAGCCTGTGCGTTCATTTGGAATTGCCCACCAAAGCCCGTACCTAATGCTGCTGTAGTGTTAGTTGGAGTTGCGGCAGCAGGAGTAGTGTTGTTGGCATGCTGTGCAGTGGAACCTTGGGTTTCCCCGTTTCCGCCTACGTTAGCGTTTTGACCCATACCTGCTAGGATAGAGGGCCAGGATTTTGCCAGGGGTACATCCCGTGCGAATAGGTGAACTTCTGCAATACGTAGAACTTGAGCTACGGCGGTTGCAGCGCTGTTGGCGTTACGGAAAAATATTGGTTGGTATGGGTTTAGGCATGGGCCAGACTGTCCAGCGGGGGTAGCAATAGTTGCCTGAAGTACCCCGTCAACCCAGAACTCGGTTGCGGTTACGTCTGCGCGGATCATGTAAATGTGGTCTACTCCTGATGTTGGCGTTGGAAGGGTAGCCGTTGTTTCTGCGCCGTTAAAGTTGAGTACCCCTTGTAATATTCCACCAGTGCTATAACGGAACAAGATGCCATCCGTGACTGCTGCGGTCGAGGCTGGAGCTACGCCAAAGCCCATCTCTATAATATTTGAGGTCTGGGGAGTTTGGGTGATAATGCAGGTTGCACGGAAAGACACCCCCTGCTCTCCGTACAGTGGAAAATAGCGGTAAGAAATTATACGAGCAACCGCGCCAGAGGCCACACTAGAGCCAGAGTTCAAGCTCAGATAGCCAGAAGCAAAACTCACGGTCATGGTAGTTAATCCTAAGCCCCAGTTATTAGTATTCTGTGCTGTATAGTTAAAGCTTTCACTCCAAAGTGGCGTATCTGTACCTTGCCGTAAACGGCGGTTGCTGCTTAGTTCTAAATCCCGTGTAAGTTTAGAGCCCGTGATAGTTCCTTCATCTCCTAGAGTAGTCATCCAGTTATAGCCTGCATTAGTAGCTGTTTGTGCAGGACGTATAAGTAATTGGTTTAATGCATCTACTTCAGCTAGGTTATTAGAAGTTGCCCCTTGTAAAGTTAATCCCATCGTCTTATCCTTTTATATTATAATGTGAACCATTGAATGTTAAATGTTCCTGTTAATTGCCAATCACTATAAGCATATATAGTAAAGCCAACTCCAGTAGTAATTGCTCCACAGATTAATGTTACGGGTACTAGTCTATGTTCATCAATACTATGTGTTGCTGTAGCTATAGCTAGTATTTGTGCAGTGACTAATTGTGTATTTAATATACTTGTTAGTCCACTTATAACTACAGTAGTATCATTCTTACGGGTTGAACCAAAATCAATTACTGCAGTTCCTCTTAATCCAGTTACATCTGTATTTTTAATAGCAAGTAAAGTTTTAACTTGACTTGTTGTCAAAGCTATTGGTGTTGCCGCACTTCCTGTATTATTTCCAATAATAGAGTTAGCAGCTAGATTAGCCATCTTAGCTAAAGTTACTGCACTACTACTAATTGTAGTACTTAATGACCCGGCTGTAGTAGTTATATCTCCACTTAAAGCAGGAAATTGTGCAGCTTGTATAGTTCCTGTTAATGTACTAGCATCAACTGTAATATTTATATTACCTGATCCATCAAAGCTGACTCCATTAATAGTTCTGGCTGTAGCTAATTTAGTAGCGGTACTTGCATTACCACTTAAGGCCCCAGTAAAGGTTGTTGCGCTAATACTAGTCAGGCCGCTTAGTGTAGTTGCAGTACTGCCTAAACTAACTGCTGTGGATCCTAATGTTATGGCACTATTAGCTAACATTGCATTAGTAATAGTGGAACTAGCTGTTAGAAATCCTCCATAGTTACCCAAATCATTAGTAAAGGCTGATAAAGTTGTTGGGAAGGTAGCTAGAGATAAATCCCCTCTAAGATATTGACTTGTACTTCCTAAAGTAATAGCATTCTGCTTATTATTAAAGGTAGTCCAATCTGTAGAAGTTAAATAACCATGGGTAGAATTAGAAGCCGTACCAAGTTTAGTCTTAATACTAGATGTGGTTTCATCTCCTGTATTAGTACCGCTAAGATTACTTCCTAATACAGTTCCACTAGCTAATAGGTTGACTGCATTTAAGGTATTACCTATAATAGTAAAGCCGGTAATGGAGCCAAAGTTACTACCATTCTTTATCTGAATGGCACCTGTAATTCCTCCTGAAGTTGCAGCCGCGCCAGGAGGCCCGGGAGTTCCTACAGTTAATACTGTGGTTACTTTTTGTGGGGCTACTAGTACAGATACCGCATTTGTATTTTGTGGAATAAGGGATATAGAGTTAGTATCAACATTAACTAAAGTTAAACTCTCGGTCATAACTAGTGTCCAGTGTTTAGTCCATTGTAGTAATTTAGCTAAGGAAAAATCTCAACATGTATATGGCGTTTATTTGTAAATTAAAGAATGTTAGACCTCACCCGGATCCAGAAGTAAATAGATTAGCTATAGCAGAAGCACAAGGTACTACTGTAGTAGTTGGTATTAATAGTAAAGAAGGTGATCTGGGTATTCTATTCCCCTGTGATGGTCAACTATCTAAAGAATATGCTACTGCAAATGATTTAGTAAGAAGAAAAGATCCTGAAACTGGTGAGAATGTAGGGGGGATGTTTGATGAAAATAGAAGAGTTAGAGCACAAACTTTACGTAAGGTTAGATCAGAAGCTTTTTGGACTCCTGTAACTAGTCTACAATTTGCTGGGGATATCTCTCAATTAACAGAAGGTATGACCTTGAATACTTTTAATGGGATTCCTATCTGCAATAAATATGTAAATGAAGCTACCCGTAAACAAGCTGCCAGTAAAGAGAAAGCTGCTAAAGCAATTGATATCTTTAAGGCATCCGTGGAAGCTTTCCCTGAACATGTGGAGACATATCAATGGAAGTATTATAAGGATAAGATTGTTCCTGGTAGTGTGGTTTATGTTACCTTAAAGATTCATGGCACAAGTGCTAGAGTAGGTAATGTTAAAGTATCTAGACCTAAACTAACTAGATTACAAACCTTTATTAGTAAACACTTTCCTAAAGTATTCCCACACTTTATTAAGTTGTTTCCTATTCAAAGAGAAACTAAATATCAACCTATTGTTGGTACCAGAAGAGTTGTACTTTATAATCAAAAGGAAGATGCTGGATTTAGATTTGATAGCGCTGATAAGTTTAAACATTTATTAGAGCCAGAAGAAGTCGTCTACTATGAGCTTGGCCCTTGGGAAGTTATTGGTTCTAAACTAACTATGAAAGAAGTTCCTATAACTAAATATAAGGACAAATCTCTTAAGGTTAAGTTTGGTAACTCCATGAGATTTACTTATGGACATGAAACCAGTAATAACGAATGGGTATATAGGATTACTAAACATGGAGTTGAATTACCTTATTATCAAGTAACTAAACGTGCAAGAGAATTAGGATTAGATATTCCACCATTACTAAAAGTCTTCTTATATGATGGTACTAATATGAAAACTATTAGTGATTATATTGAAGAACAAACTAATGGTATTGTTGAAGATCCTTTAGGTAATCATATTAGAGAAGGAGTTTGTATTCGTGTAGAAGCCCCTGATGGTACAATCACAACTTATAAATCAAAATCATTCTTGTTTCTCTTCGGGGAACAAGAACAAAAGGATCAAGCTGATTATGTTGATCTTGAAGAATCTAGCTAACTTAACTACTGGAGAATTAAATCATGGAATTTACTTATCAAGATCGTCTGTTTCGTATTACGTGGGAACATGATCAAAAGGGTACTAAGTTTGCCTGTAAAGGAACTATGTGTACTATTGATGAATACATTGAAACTCCTGAGATTACTTATTACAATAATATAGTTTCCGTGTTTGCGGCTTTGTATTACAAAGATAAGTTTGATAAATTAACCGGCCGCAAAGCTTCTTTACAAAAAGCCATTAAGGACTTTCCTAAAGAACTTAGAACACAAATCTGGAATAAGTTTCATGCTCAATGGCCTGTAACTACTAATCCAGTTACATATCTAAATACTCCTTCAACTTTGGTATCTGCGAAATGAACTGGCTATTTAAAGACATGACTGTGGAGGAAGCTACTTATCTTCCTCCTAAAGAACAATGGCGGACTATAGCTTTTAGTTGGTTGAATGAGGATTATAGACGCAAAGAACCCTGCAAATTAACTGTAGTAACTGCTTATGGTGTAACCTATACAATTGGTGGACCACAAGCAGAAGCTGAGTTTAGATTAAGAGTTCCTGAAGCAGAAGATACTTTTAAGGATGAAAGATAAATGAATCCTGAAGGACAATTTGTTATTTATATGGCAACTATTACAGATTATTATGGGGCCAGAACTTATATGGAAAGAGTAGATTCTGTAACGGAAGCTATTACTAAACTTATAACTTTACAGGCTTACACAATATTCTTGGAGAGTCGAGGCAATTCAGGACTATGGGTAATTAATTCTAATAATGAACCGGTGGAATTTAAAACGCCAACTAATCAAACTGTTTGGGATCTTATAAAATCAGGAGTTAGAATTTATACGGATGAATAAAATTATTATTATATTTTGTGGTCCTTTAGGTTCTGGTAAAGATACTTTAGCTAAACATTTAATTAATAATTATGGATTTACTAAAGCCGCATTTGCAGATTCTTTACGGAAATCTGTTGTGGCTTTATTTGATTTAGATTTAAATAAGTTAAATGAGCAAAGTTATAAAGCCTCTGTTCAACCTACCACGTATGGTTTTACTGTTAGACATTTACTACAAGTAGGGGCTGAATGGGTTAAGACTAAAATTAATAAAGCTATATTTGTAGATGGTACTATTCGTAAAATTCTTGCAGATAATCTACAAAGAGTTGTTATTACTGATTGTAGATTTCTATTTGAATATAAAAGTATTCTACAACAACTAGCTTATGAACATGATTATACTGTTTATTTAATTTATCTTAAACGTAAAGAGCCGTCTATATTTTTATATAACTTAAATAGATTTCTTAATGTCTTTAAACTTAATCATTTGTTATCTGATTTCTATATTCATGAAAGTGAATTAGAATATCATTTATTAAGTAAAGAGGCTTCTGAAATTTACACTGATATTAATACTGTCACACATGCCATTGAAAGATTGGAGGACACCCTTGACCGCCTTAATAACACAGACTCAAACTAGATCAGTCTTAACTGCAAAACTTAAAAGTAATATTGATGACATTATCTTTGAGGAGTTTAAATTTGATCCCACAAATAAAACCTGTTTGGAAATTATGGCGGGGCATGGAAATTTAACTACACATCATGTAGCCAAAGGAATGATTGTTACTACAAATGATTATGATTTGAACTGTAAAGCTACATTTAATCGTTCTGCAGTAGAATTAGTACAAGAATTGGGCATCCTAAATTACGATGTAATCGATATTGATGCCCAAAATATGACTAATGCTTATCATGCATTAGTTCCTACATTACTTCGACTTCCTTTAGATAAAGAAGTAATTATATTAGTTACTTTATTACATGCACTTAATCCTATGTATCTTCGTAGAGCAGAGTATTTAAGGGAATGGGGAAGTACAGTTTCTAGTATTACTAGATATCTAAAGAGATTAGTTGATGATGCGCCTAATCTACAATTTTTGGGATTGACTTGTAGAGACTATGTTAATCTTAGTCGCCAAAAGAATCCTATGTTACGTGTTGGAATTAAAGTTAAAAGGACTTTGAAGAATGAATAGTTATTTAATTGCTGGTTATATTGCGCTTAATAGTGATTGTGATACTGGTAGTATTAGTCAAGATTTAAATATTCCTATTCAACAAGTGCGGGGTCACGTAGCCAGCTTTGTTAAAAAGGGATTAGTTGAAAAGAAAGTTATGTTTTATACTAGTGATGTACCCTTTAATGCTTATCGGTTAAAATAAATGCGACAAACACGAATGATTGCTACCTGTGAGCGCTGTAGAACTGACTATAGAACTTTCTATCGGCGCCCCAATCCACAATTTATGGAGTTTTCTAAAAGAGTTTCATATCCAATTACTGAATCTAAATTCTGTTTAACTTGTGTTAAAGCTATGGTTAAAGCTACTCCGGGTTTGCAAGAACAACTTTTTGAATTTATTAAACGATTAGAAGCAGTAAAATCTAAACTGCCTATTGAGGACCAATATGAATAGTAAATATGTTTTATTAGATAAAATTGCTGCGGCTTTAGCTAATGGTGAATTTGGTGAAGCTGCTCAACAACATAAACTTGTGGTTACTTATAACACTATGTTGGAATTAGAGTTATTCTCCCCAGATAATAACTCCTCAGTAAAATCTTTAGGCGGGCCTGTAGATTATATAGATGCCTATTCTTTAGCATCTCAACTTAAACAGCGATCTCAAGAGGTAGCAGCAGAAGTAATTAAAGAACCTCCTGCTAATATATTTACTGCGGAAGATTTAGCTATCTTTAGAAACTCTGATCCTGATGGCACTATGGGCCTTAGCGATGAGGAACTTAAAGAACGCTTTAAACATATACCACCGCGGGTATCTGGCTCACCTGCAGATTTATTTGGTGCAACTTAACTAATTATAGGAAATACTTAAATGACTAATACAATTTGGAAACCTGCTATTTGTGATAAAGTGGCGCTTGCTGAAGTTGCTAAGAATATGATTGGTATGTATAATGATGATCCTACTAAATCTAATCAACCCAGCTTGGCTGCGGCTGAGCGTAACCTTGAGATGATTCTTAAAGGTTTGTTGTTCATGACAGACTTTAGTGAGATTAATCCTGAAGGAATTATTATTCTATATGTTCAGCGGGAAAAGTCTAGTAGATATTATGGGATTATGGGGATTCCGGATCTTAAAGAAGTAACCGTAGTGTTAGACTTTGTTCCTAAGATTGGTAACTTAGATACCGATTTGTCTTATGGTCGTGTGGATAATAATAATATCTATAAGTATCCAGAACTCTTCACGGGGATTATGGCGCTTAATGCTTCTGATCATCTTAGACGGATGCGTGATGAAGATATGCGTGCTACCTATGGTATTAATATTGACACGGAAGATAATGTTGAGATCTTGACTTGTTTATCTAAAGCGCAAGATTGGTTAGAAGCCATTGCTCCTTATTATCAGCATCCTCCTAAGATGGAACTTCCTATTCTAAATAACCGCACTTAATAAGTTAAGTAATCCCAATAGGAAATAAGCTATATATGGTATATCCTTTAGGTATACTATATATGGCTAAGAAATCTCAGTTAAGTTCCGAAGTTAGGTCTGAAAGTGATATCACGTTACACATTACTCCAGCGCAACGCGAATATATAGAAGTTATTGATAGTAACACCTATACAATTTGTCAAGGCCCTGCTGGAACTGGTAAAACTCTAACAGCACTATATCAAGCAATTAGATATGTACAACACAGATCTAAAACAGGAGTAGAACGTATTGTTATTATTAGACCTTTAGTAGAAAATAGATTGGGATTTTTACCCGGCACTGCTGATGAAAAGATGTCTCCGTTTCTTGGTCCTATTTTAGACAACTTGTTAGTCATGATGGATTTAGGTAAAGCTGAATATTGGCTCAATAATAAGATTGAGATTATCGCTCCTGAATTAGTTCGGGGGCGTTCCTTAAATCATTGCTTTGTTATTTGTGAAGAAGTACAAAATACTACTCCAGATGATTTCCTTAAACTCCTTACAAGACTGGGCGATAGTGCTAAGATGGTATTAGCTGGTGATGTTAATCAAATGGAAATGCGGGGTAATAACTATTCGGGATTGGAAGATGCGTTGAAGAGACTTAGGGGAATTCCTGGCATTGGCTTGTTTGAGTTTACTAAAGCTGATGTTGTTAGAAATGGAATTATAGGAGAAATATTAAATAGGTATGATAAGTAATGATATTTATAAACTTGTTGATGGTCTTTATATTGGAGTCTATCAACATAAATTATTAAATGTAACTATATTAAAAACAATCTTGGGGGTACAATGTATCCCCTTTTATAATGTTATTTTCGCTAACTCTAATAAATTAATTGTTATTGAATTATCTACAAGAACACTTTATAAAGTAGGAACTGTTGAGATTATCTATACTGATTCTTATTGGTGTAATATTAATAAAGCTAAAGATGGAAGTATACTAAATATTATGTTCATGGTTAAATAATGCTATACATTAAAGAAAAGAATTCGGATTATTATTTAGCTATTTCAGAATTACAGAAATATAAATTCCTTAGTATTGATGTGGAAACTTATAGTAATCCTATCTATTTACAGTGGCATAATAGATTAGACGCTACTATAAAATCAGGTAAACGTATTTCTTTTACTGATCCTTATACTAATAAAGTTAGACTACTGCAAATAGCTACTCCAGCTAATTGTTTTATATTTGATATCTTATATCTACCAGATGTTATAGAACTTAAAGCTTTATTAGAATCTCCTGCGGTTACTTCTATAGGTTATAATATTAAGTTCGATTATAAAATGCTTAAGGTTAATTGTGATATTAATTTAGCTAACGTATTTGATTGTTATTTAGCCGTTAAACTAATAGCAAATGCTAGCGGGGTATCTTTAATAAGAACTCATGGAGATGGCCTTAAAGGTATTCTACGGCAGTTATATGGAATATATTTAGATAAGACACAACAGGTTAGTAATTGGGCCGAACCGGATTTAACAATAGAACAATTACAATATGCTGCTGAAGATGTTATTCATCTTCATAGATTAAAGGAAACTTTAGAAGAAACTATTAGTTTACCTTTTGGTTCTGGTGGTTATGGTATGGGTAAGATTCTTATTCGTGAGAATAAACTATTACCTAAAGTTGCAGACATGGAACTTAAAGGGGTCTTATTAGATTTACCTTTGTATAAAAGATTACGCCAAGTTGCTATAAATAGAATTCCACAGATTCAATATGAACTTGCTGTTAGAATAAATCAACTAAAACTGGCTAAAGATATTCAAGAAGGAATTACAGAACCAGAGTCTTTTATTAAATTTAAGGTTAATTTATTGGGTGAATTTATTATTTTGGATTCTAAACTATTTAGTAATCCTATTAAGATGAAATCATTACTTAATCTTATAGGTCTTGATGTAGAGAATACTAGTAAGAAAGTTATACAAGAATTATTGGCGGTATTTAAATCATCAAATGATTATATTAATCAAGAAGATAATTTTACTGAAGATGATGAAGAAGAAGATTTAGAAGCGGAATTAAATCTAATTAAGTTTAAACAAGAATCTAATATTTATTTAATGCTAAAGACTTTTAGTGAGCTATCTATTCTGCGTAAACAGATTGGTACTGATTATGAAATCTATATTAATCCTGTTACCGGTAGAGTGCATAGTAACTTTGATCAATTGGGAACAAGCACGGGTAAACATATCTGCCCCATATAGAAGTGATTCTGTAGTGTAAAAACCTTTAATTAGGGGAACCCCTCCACATATTTATGGGGAATCCCTAGCCAGTGTTAATAGAAATATTAATAAACGTGTGTAACGAGTAGATAAAGTAGTCTAAGTGTATGTTATAATACATATGATGAAATATCCAAGAACAAGGTTTAACTATACTAATAGTTAAAGAGGTACTCTGACCTTAAGGGATGGAAAACCTTAAGAATTATAGGATAAAGAGCCTATAAGATAACAACTGAGATTTAGTTCAAACAACCCTTTGTTAAGTGGGGGCATATAGTAGTGATATTATATGAAAACTCTGTGAACTCGGTGAACGCCTTTCTTTATAAATGGGCCAATACCAAGCGAAGCCTACAAGGAAACTTTAGGAACGTCTAGAGACTAATTATAGTAATCTAAGTTAATGTGTGTTAAAATATAGACATATTAATAAGATGAAATAATCTTGAGCGCAGAGAGTCTTATAATGCCAAAAGGTAGATTTTATACTAAAGAAGAAAAAGATAATATTATTAATTTATATGTTAATGATAATTTGACTCCAACTCAAATATCTAAAATAGCTAATAGAACTCCAGGTGCAATAAAATGTCTACTAAAAATTAATGATATCATTAGTCATAAACCAATAGTACCTGTTAGCTGGGATACTACTAAAGTTGATTATACTAATCCTGTATTTAATTATTATTGTGGTTTATTAGTTACTGATGGTTTTATTGATGATAGAGGCAACCGGGTATCTTTAAGATTACATGAAAAAGATAAGGATATAATTATTAAGTTAGGCAGTTACTTTAATAGAGATATTAAAAGTTACTATGTGTCTAAGTTTAATAGTTATAATTATGATATTACGCTAACTGGAAAATACTTACGTAACTATTTAAGTTTACATTACAATTTACATAACAATAAAACCTTTACTTGTAGCATGCCAACTACTTTTTATGACCCTGAATGTTTAAGATATTACATTAGAGGGGTTATAGATGGGGATGGCTCAATACGTAGTAATGAAGTTAGGATTTATTGTGGTAGTGAAACTTTTATAGAAGGTCTTATATTGTTATTGAATAAAACTTTAGATGTAAATTTAAAGAAAGATTACATTTATAGAGATAATAAGACTAGAAAATATCCAGGATTTAGAAGTAATAAAAAAGACACTTATACTTTATGTAATTGGTTATATAAAGATTATGATGGTTGGGGAATTGAAAGAAAGTATAAAAGATACAAGAAAGCATGTAAGATTATGATATAGTCCATTCCCTTACGTAAGAATAAGTAAGGGTAGTTAAGAACATGCAACAAATAAGTAAAGTAAAACTGATAGATCCTTTAGATGGTAAAGAGAAGAACTATAGACACATATTTGTCTCGCCGCCTAACAAATTATTACTGAGTGTCGATTTATCTAGTCAAGAAATTAGAATCGCGGCATTTATGTCTAATGATCCTGAGATGATTCGTATTCAGAACTCAGGGCAGGATGCACATACTATGACTGCATATTTAATGTTTAAAGATGTCTTCCATCATAACTATCCTGAGTTCTTTAATAATCCTAACTGGACCTTTAATGAATTAAAACCTATAGCCGCGGCGCATATTCATCCTATTTATAATAAGTCTTTGCGAGATCTAGCTAAAATTATTGGCTTAGGGCAAATCTATGCTAAAGGAGCAGATGGTTTAGCTAAAGATTTTAACTTGGCTAAAACATATGTAGATAAAGGCTTTGGAGAAAAGTTAGCTCAACGTAAAGCTGTTAGAGATGCTGAAATAATTATTAATAATTACTTTGATCCATTCCCGGTACTTAAATCTTGGATTGCTGATAAGATGGAGTTTGCTGGCTTAACCTATTATGCGGTTAATGCAGAGGGTAGAATCAGATTTGTTAATGATGCTAGTGTTGGTAAATCTGATGCTAATGCTTGTAGACGACAAGGAGTAAATGCACCTATTCAATCCTTTGCTGCAGAACAAATTAAGGAAGCTATGATAGAAATATCTAAAGAGTTTCCTAATTCATTAATCCTGCAAGTTCATGATGAATTAATATTCGAGATCCCTGGGAATTTAACTATTGATACTAACAAATATGAAAGTGTTTATAGTCCGGAATCCATAATCAATTGTAGCTATAATAAGAAATCTAATACTTATAAAAGCTTTGTCTATGATACAGAAGCTAGTAAACATATTTATAGAATAAAGAATATGATGGAAATAGTTGCGACGGCACTAATGAATAATGTTGTTAAAGGCGCGTCGGAATTTGGCTGTAATACTTATTGGGAACACTAACATGAATCATTCTTTAATGTCATTTGCTAAAACTTTTATAGGGGTTTTAGGATTGGAATCTGCTACAGCTACACCTAATTTAGATGGGACTATTGTTACAGTTACAACAGAGAACTGCTCTGTCCTTTTATTTATGTGTAGCTCTAAGATATTAGTGGAATTATTACTTGAGGATTTTACTGCAGTTGATAGTAATAACTTTGAAGTTGTAAATACTTTGTTGAATTTTATGGCGGAATTAAATCTTGAGTTATTAACTTCAAGTGATTTTGCTAAGACTACTTATTTATCCGATACTAAATTATTGCTTATGTATAAATTTAGCCCTAATCGAATTAAAGCTTTCTTTCAATTATCTAAGTTTTATGAGGATTTAGAACTTACTAATAGTCTCTTTGATTATATGAAAGAAACTAAAGACTTACATAAAGTCTTAAGTAGTTACAATTCTGTATTAGCTAATTTAGCTACACAAGATCCACGCACTTCGGAGTTTAATTAATATGTTATTGATTGATAATAGTACACAGTTTATAAAGTTCCTACAAGCTATTGTTAAAACCACTAGCTCGGATAATGCATTAACTGAAACTATTCTAATTGAGCCTGCAGCAGGTGGAGTATTACTTAGCGCTTGTAATCCTACTAAAGCTCAAGTAACTGTGCTTGTTCCAGATTGTACTCCTAATAAGGATAGCTATTTGGTTAATGGTAACTTAATGCTAAGTAGAATTAAAGCATTGGATCCTAAACCATCTTGTACAATTAGTGCGGCTAAATCTAAACTGGTTGTTAAAGGTGCAGGAAATAATAAGATTGATATTCCATTATCAAAATATACTACGGCGCAATTCAAACTTGAACCGTATAATACTAATGTAATATTCCAATCTGATTCTCCTGATGAAGTGTATTCTTGGTTTAATAAACTAGCTAATACTAGTAAATCTAATATAGCTCTTGTATTTAACAGTAAAACTTTAACTGCTTATAGTTGGACATTTGATTTAACTACGGCATATAAGCAGGTTATTGCTAATACTATTGATGTTAAATCTCCATTAGTATTAGTTATTAATCCGGATATGCTTAAAGGTTTACCTGAATTAAAATCTGCAGATATTCAAATCTGCTATGATAATAATTCTGTTTTATCTTTTGTTACTGAAGTTTCTAAATATCAATTAAAGTTATTAGTAGATAATAATCAAGTAGCTATTATTGATCAAGCTCTTAATACAGATGCTATAAGCTGTTTAGAATTCCCTAGAATGGAATTATTAATAGCTTTAAATCAAATTAAGATTACTGAAGATACTAGTAGTAGCTCCTTTAGTTTTAATGAGGATTTGTTAAGTATTATTAATGATAGTAATTCTTTAGTTAATCACGCAGAAATCAGTTGTTATAAACAACTTGGTGATTGGGTGACTATGAATTACGAGGCGAGTAAATTATATTTTATTATTAGTAGTTATTTTAAAGATGCAGATATTATAGCGATTGAACAGTTTATGCCAATTGCTAATACTTATTATATTCGTATATATAATCCCAACTTTAAAGAAGCTGGTATAGTTTTACTCTCACCCATCATTTAATACACAAGGAAATTAAACAACATGTCTGTAACTCAAACTGGTAGTATCAATGCTGCTGACTTATCCCCTAAAGAATTAATTGAATTTCTTAAAGTCTGTTATACTGCAGTACCAAAACAATCTGCAATGATTTGGGGCGATCGTGGTATTGGTAAAAGTGAAATCGTTGCACAAGTAGCTAAGCTATTAAATGCTAAATATGTTCCCTTGATTCTTAGTCAGATTTCTCCTGAAGATCTTCGTGGTGTTCCTAAATCTAAATACTCTGAAGAATATGCGGAAGAAGTCTTGCATTATATTCGTACCACTTATCTCCCGCCTATGAATGATACTGGCCGTGGAGTTATCTTCTTAGATGAATTGCCTGCAGCGCACCCCCGATTACAAGTAACTGTTTATCAACTTCTTACTGAACGCAGAATTGGTAATGATTATTTCCTTCCGGATGGTTGGATTGTACTTGCTGCTGGTAACCGCCAAGAAGATGGTGCGTTGCATAATCCAATCGGAAGTGCAATGGCAGATAGATTTTGGCATTGTACTTTAGTGCCTACCGCACTAAATTGGTTAGAATGGGCACAAGAAAATGATGTTCATAGCAGCGTATTGGGTTTTATTAAAGCAAATCCGCATTATCTTAACCGTACTAAACAGGACGATTTGATTAGCCCTAGTCCAAGATCTTGGGTTAAGGTAAGTAATTTGATTAAAAGCATTGAAACTATGTATGATCCCGGAAATATCGATGCCATTAAAACTCAAGTTGGTTTTGCTGTTCGGGGACTTATTGGTAATGAAATTGCAGTTACCTTCATGGATGACTTTGCTTTAGGCTATTTTGCTTTAAGTATTAGTGAGTTAATGACTTTAACTTCTGATAAAATTACTGAGAAGATTGCGGCCATTAATAAACCTACCAGTCTTTATACCATTGCTTATGGTTTACCATCTTTGGTAGTAGATAGTTTAACTGCTCAAAAAGCTTTAAGCATTCTATTAATCTTAGCTAATAGCGCAGCTCCTGGAGTTCCTGCTAAAGAGATCTCCGGATTTGGTATTAATAACCTGGCAATTAAAGTATTGAAGTTCCCTCCTAAAGAGTTAATTATATTTACTCGCAGTTTGGAATGGAAATTACATGAAAAGGCTACTGATACCATGAAGTCTAAAGTTTATACTGCCATCGCTCAATTAGAGAAAAAGGGAAATGATACCGTATGAGTCTAGATTATAATTTGGCATTCTTGGAATTTCTTAAACAGCATATTACTGAGACATTCCCTGAACTTACTGCTTTGTTACTTTGGACTCCAATTAAGGTTGTTGATGAGGACTTCTTAATTAAAACTAATGGTAAATCCATTAGGTTAGGTAATAAGTTCTTTCAGATGAACCAAGCATATAAAACCTTGGCCTCTGCAATTAACCCCAGTCTTAGCGCCCCGGCATTGTTACCCCAAGTTAAAGAGCTAACTAAAATTGCACTAGCCATTGTCAATCAACATCCCCAAGAAGCCATGCTTAATGGGCGAGATAGAACTCTTTGGAATATGGCTAGTATGGTTTTCTTTAATCAGATTCTTGGGATTACTACTAGTGACTCCTTAGCTAACCTTCTACCAAAAGAATTAAACTCAATACTTGCGGATATTACTAATTGGGATGTCCAATCTCTATATGAGATTCTTAAGAAGTTAATTAAGTTTGTTCCGGCTGATGCTTATGATTCTACCTTTGATGAAACCTTTGACGACCCCCTTCCGGGATATATCAAGGATATTTATAGTCAGGATTACTTAACACAGCAGCAACATTTTAGACAAGTCTTACAACAACTTAAAGCGGGTTCTAATCCCGGTTCACTTTTTGCTAAGTTTAAGCTTGGTAACTTTGAGATTAAGATTGCTTATTTTGTAATCCTGCGTAAGTATATGCTGGATGCAACCTCAGCTAAGTTTGATGATGATTGGTCTAGACCACATAAACGTAACTTTGCTTGCGGTAATGATGAGTTCTTAATGCCGAATATAGCTGAGGTTGAAGGGATTGATAGAATCTTCTTCCTAATTGATACTTCAGGTTCAGTATTAGGAGATCCTACAGCATTACCTGAGATTAGTTCTCATGTGGACTATATTCAGAATCTGACCGGATGTGATATTCACTTTATTGCTTGGGATGCTGTTGTACAAGTTGATAAAGTATTTAAGGCGGATGGAATCTCTTTTAAAAGTAAAGTGGAATCGAATATGGTTGACTTTAAAGGCGGGGGTGGTACTTGTATCGGCCCTGCTATGAAACTGGTTGAATCCTATAAACCAAAACTAGTCCTAGTATTTACCGATCTGGGGATTATGTATGATGGTTGTAAAGATTCATATCCTTTTCCAATCCTATTTATTTCCACTGACAATAAACTTGCTGCCCCTTTTGGTAGAACCTTATATATGCGACCAGAATGATTAATGTGTTAAATGATTTATGTAATTGTACCGGTAATCCAACTGGTACTTGCTCTTTAGCTGCCATTCCTACACCGAGTTCAGGTAATTATAGAAATCCCAAATTTATAATTATCTCTGATTATCCCGGGTCTCAAGAAGTGGGTCAAGGAGCTTCTCTAGTTGGAGTTACCGGCGGTTATATCCGCCGAGTTATCTTTGGGATTTGGTATCCAGAGAAAGCTAAAGAGCTTCGCACTTTATATTCCTTTTATAGAGGAACTAAAGGTGGCACTTTCACACAATCTAATAAATATAAAGATTATATAGATCAAGTAATTAGTAGTACAGATCATTTAGGTTATTATACTAATGCTATTAAATGTAAACCAGGAGATAATAAAGTTACTGCTGAGTATATACAACAATGTGGCCGCTGGTTACAAAGTGAGTTAAATGCTTTACCTATAGTTCCTATTTTAATCGCGGGTAACCAAGCTTTGAGAGCTATGAAATATCTAGTTCCTCAATTAGAAGCTTTCAATACTTCGGCTATTGCTCGTAATGAAGTATTCACTTCTACTAAAGGACATAAATGTATCTGTTCTGCTAATCCATATTTATATGAAACCTTTACACATAGAGATATTTGGTTAGATAATGGTAAGTTAGAGCAAGATTATATCTCCAATCCACCACCACTTAGTGCGCGCTGGTTTCAAATTCAAGATATTATATTATTAAAGGAGCTAGTTGATGGAAATACCATTAAGTAGTTTTGAACAATTTGCTACAACTAGTACTGGTAGATATTTTCTAGATGTTTATGCTAAGTTTGACTATAGTACTTTTGTGTATACTATTAATTATTGGATAAATAATTACAAAGACCCAACCGCTATAGAAATTTATAACTTTATTTGTAGTCAACATAACTAATATGAAATCATTATCTGAAGAACTTAGACCTAGAATATTTGAAGATATTATTGATCAGGATAGTATTGTTAATCTTATTAAAAGTATGATTAATAAGAATCAGTTAGAACAAGCTTTATACTTTTATTCCGAACAATCTGGATTAGGTAAAACTTCTCTGGCTAGAATTATTGGTAGACGTGTTAATTGTTTAAATCCTCAAGGACATAATCCTTGTAATGAGTGTAGTAATTGTGTAACTCTTTTGGAAGATCCTAAAGGGTTACCACAATGTTATATAGAATTTGCATGCGCGGAAGAAGGTAATAAAGCTGTCTTATTAGATAGGATGAAACAATGGACTACCATTCAATCTCCTACAGGTTATAGAGTTATATTACTGGATGAAGTACATGCTCTTAGTGGTGCCGCGCAAGATGCTCTATTATTAGACTTTGAATCTTTGTATATTAATAGTAATTTACTTAAGGTTTATTTTATTGTAGCCACGAGAGAACCCACTAAACTTAAGTCGGCTTTTGTTAGTAGATTAATGCCATGTAGATTTAATCCGTTAAAGTCTAGTTCTCTTTGTGAAATGATTAAGAATATTGCTGAGAAAGCTAATTTAGAATATGATGATGAAGGATTAGAATTAATTGCTGAAGCTTCTGATGGCTCTGCTAGAGTTGTGTACCGGTTTATTGAGAAGTTTACTATTCAAGATATAAATATTACCGGCGCAAATGTAGCGGAACAATTAGGAACTTTGACTTTTAATCAGCGAATTATATTTTGGAATGCACTTAAGAATAATGAGTGGCGGCTGGTTAATACTATCTGGTCTACTTGGATAGATAAATATCAACCTGCAGATCTTGGTAAAGCTTTACTTAAAGATTTAGCTAAAGGATTAATCTATTGTATTCCTGAACAAATCTTGGCTATTAAGAATATATCTATTGGGGTTATTAATAATAAACCAGAATTAATTAAAGCCGCGATCTTTAGTCTACAAGGTGTGGATTTAAGTACGATTAATTATAGTAAATCTGTAGATACTACATTGCTACTAGGGGCTTAATATGATTACTCTATGTACTAATAACTATACAGAATTACTATGTAGAATTAAACAAGATAATACTTATGCGGTTAAGCAATATCTAGTTGATCCACAAGATGTTGTTACATTATTCTCTAAGCCTAAACTACAAAAGACATTTATTTGGATTAGAGTTACTAAAACTCTACCATGTCCAGAAAATATAAATACAAATAATATTAATACAGACTTTGTTATTCAATTTATGGGAAAAGAAATCCCCGATAATTGGTTTAGCAAAGCTAATACGTTTCGGGAATTTATAACTATTTATTCCCCGTTTAAAGAAGAAGTGATTCAGCGAATGATTAAGTCTAAAGGCTTTAATAGTATACAAGCACAAGAATTGTTACTACAAGCTAAGGGTGATTTTGTTACCTTAAATACTTTGACTAATCTATTACCTATCACCGTTTCTATTCAAGAAATTAAAGATCTTGGTATGAATACTAAGAACTCTAATTTCTCTTATAATAAGTTTATATCCGGTCTATATGATCATAAAGCAATTTCTTTATTACCTAAATTAGATTATAAAGAAGCACCTATGGTTATTGGATATCTTGAAAAGAATCTTCCTGATCTAGAGAAATTTTATCTATCTATAGCAGGATATGATCTTATAGACTTATATATATTTATTCATTGGTGCAATCTTGTTAGCTTAGGCTATTGGGGTTGTACTAATAATCTTCCTAATATACATGCAACAAATTGGTACTGGAGCTTATATGATTGACTTTGATGATTTAGATAAACAAAATACTGAATATTACAATACCCCTGGAACTGCTAATAACTTTGGCCCCAGACACTGGTTACCTTATAAAGATCCTAATACTGATGGCTATATTCCATCAGTAACTTTCTCTGGCGGTTTCTTTACTCTTGGTGATACTGATGGTGTTCCTAAAACACTACAAGATAAGATGGGTAAAAATGCTACAGGGCAACACTATGGAATGCTTGATCCAGTTCTATCTGAGAAAGTAAAAGATAAAAAGACTGGTAAAACTGTTACCTTTAATGGTGTATTAGATATCTCTACTATTAGTGGAGTTATTGTAGATACTGGTACTAAGTTTGCATTACCCGGGTCTGCTTCTACTAACTATCAACCCCGGTGTCAAGTAGAACAGTTTACTAGTAGATATGATCCTGCTGTTACTATTAAAGGCTCTTGGGATTATCCAGGAACCTCTAGATATAAATCTTTAGCTAAACTTAATCCAATTGGTTTAACTAAAGTTACTAGAGAGAATCTGGTTAATAATAGTACTGAACCCAGATATATTAATAATAATAGAGTTCTTACTAATTCTACTTTGGATATTGCTCTAAGAGATAATCCGGAGACTATTGTTGTCGCTCCTAAAGAAGCCTATTCTTTACCTGCTGATTCCTTAGTTTATTGTAATGATTGCAGACTTTGTATTGATAAACAAACTGATATTAATATGACCGGTAAACAAGTTACCGAAGTTATCTTTCTTGTTACTCATAAAGGTGAAGACAAGTTAACTAAGCCTATTCTTATTAAATTAAGTCTGGGTGGATATGCTCAATCTTCTTTACAAGAGTTCTTTGATAATCAACTTCCTGGTTATAGATTAGATAAATCAGATGATGCTATTGAAACTTTAAGAAAGCATTTAGTTACTCTGGAAGTTACTACTCCCACACCTAAAAAGGCTGGAGCAGAACTTAATCCTAAATCTAAAGCTCTTAAGATCACTGTAGTAGGTAAAGTAGCTGAAGAACTTGTTGCGTTTATGCCACCTTATACTAGCCCCTATAAACCATTTGTGGCTAATTCTACTGAGCTGGCTAAGCTAACTACTCCTGAGGTTATTCCTTCAGGTATTTCTCAAGTTAAACCTGCTACTCCGTTTTAGAACCTTTTTTTAAATTACAGTCACTGCAACTAAGTTGCATATTGCTGGGTTCTAAAGCTAGTTCTGGAAACTTACTTAGAGGCTTTATATGGTCACAATGAACTTGTTTTCCACGTAAAGTCTCTTTGCATATAGCACAACAATGATTCTGTTGGCGAAGTTTATAAATATGAAATTGTAAGTAATCATTAGATCTACGCCAAGCCGCAAACTGTTGTCTAAGAGTCATCTAGATATTCCTAATATTATACGGTATTATACTATTATACTTTAATTAGGAATATCTATGAATTACTTAGGACTTAATGAAAATAGGTCTAAACAAATAGCTGATGAATTAAATATTCTATTAGCTACTTTAATGTCTGCTTATCTTGTTACTTGGCATTCTCACTGGGCAGTTATTGGATTGGTTAGCTTACATATTCATAAAGATTTATTAGATAGATCTGTAGATCAATATAGAATCTCTTTAGATAAAGTGGCTGAGCGTATTCAGCAATTGGGCTATCAATCTAATGCGGGGCCACAAGCTATGATTACTAATAGTCTCTCTCCCTTTACTACTCCTAAATTACTTAGAGATATTCTTACTACAGATTTACATAATATTGTTAGCTTTGTTATTAAGATGAGAGAGATTGCTAATATGGCTACTCTAAATGGCCAGTTAGATTTTGCTACTCAGAATCTATTATGTGATGAGATAGAAATATGGGAGAAATATGCTTGGGGATATAATAATATTCTTACCTATGATCCATCTGTATTAGAAATGTTAGAAAATATTAATTAAATAAAAAGGATATATGGATATCATATTACTTATAATTGTTTTAGCTTGGTTAGTTATGACAATCATTGCTAAGATAAATGCTGATAATAAAATAACTGAGCTTAAGAATTCTTATATACAATTACAAAATACTTATAATGATTTAGTTAATAGATATGATACGGATTTATTAGCAGCTCGTAAAGAAGCTATTACTAAATCTAAAGCAGTTATTAGAGGACAAGTAGCAGAACAATTATCTCCATTTATGCCGGAGTTTCCTTATAAATATAATGATGTTAAATTCTTAGGGCAACCTATTGACATTATTTGCTTTAAAGGTATGTCGGATTATAGAGACGGAGATGAAAGTGTAGAAATAGAAATAGTCTTTATGGATATCAAAACTGAAGGTGCTACTTTAACTAAAGTTCAACGAGCTATTAGAGATGCTATTAAAGCTAAGCGAGTTAAGTTTGAGACATTTAAACCATGATTAGTTTAATTGCTACATTAGGTACAGTTATTAGTCTGATATCTTGGCTTAACTTATATATAAATCAAAAGGATAGTAAAACTACTTGGATGTTTTCTATAGGTTCTGTTATTGCTAGTAGCTGTTTTACTATTTATAATGCTGCGTATAATGATTATCTTCCTATGGTTATTAATCTTATAATCGTTTTTATTACTATACATTTATTGGTTATTAAAATTTATGATCACGTTAGAACAAAATAGCAATACTATTAAATTATTAGGGGATATTCCCGCAAATATAAATAAAGATATTTGGGATAGATTATCTTATGAAGATACTACGGCTAATTTTAGACCCGGCATTCCTGCATGGCAGCGAGCACAGACTAAAACTATTAAAAGCCATTACTCTATTCCTAAACAATCAGCAAAAGCTGGCTTTACTAATCTAATTACTAAACTGTTAGATGAGCAGAATATAAATTATACTATTATTAATAAATGTAAAAACCCTAAGAACTTAGAGTTTATTGATAATCCTATTTTATATAACTATCAACAAGAGATTGTTAAGACTTGTTTAAACAATTCTTTTGGTATAATTGATAGTCCCACTGCTTCGGGTAAGGGCGCTGCGATTGCTTGGTTGGTTAAGCATCTCTGCGGGAATGTTTTAATCACAGTTCCTACAATAGATCTCATGACTCAATTAGCTGAGGAAATTGAATTCTGGATTAAAGAACCCATTTCTACTATTGGAGGTGGTACTTTAAATACTGATAACAGAATTGTTGTTGGCTTGGTAAAATCTTTACTTAATGCGGCGGAAAAGAATACTGCGGCTAAAGTATGGTTAGCTAAATGTAACTCTTGGGTTGCAGATGAATGCCACTTATCTTGCTCTGCACAGTATAATAAACTGGCTACCGTTCTAAAGAATAGATCTTATACTTATGGCTTTAGCGCTACTACTCAATTAGATATCCCAAAAGCATTGGATATGCAGGCTATCTATGGAGATATAATTCTAACTATTTCCCCTATTCAACTTATTAAAGAAGGCTATTTAACTACTCCTGTTATTCAATTCTATACAATTCCTGCAGTCTTTACTAAGGTAGGCAAGCAGGTTACATATCCAGATCAATATGATTATGGAATTATTGATAATGATTATAGAAATAAAATGATTATTAAGTTAGCTAAACTTGCGGTTGATTCTGATAAAGCCCCGGCACTAATCCTAGTAGCTTATAGAGAACATGGAGATAATCTAATTAGGTTAGCTAGGCAGGTTTATAATATAGATCTACCATTTATTCATGGGCAATCTTCTGATAGATATGATCTTTGGAGTAAGTTTAAGGAAACTAATATTCCTATTCTTATTGGCTGTAATATTCTGAATACTGGAGTTAATGCTAAATGTATTATTACTTTAATTAATGCCGGTGCATTAGAATCAGGAGCTTTATTAATTCAGAAATATGGTAGAGCTTTGCGTAAAGCGCCGAATAAAGATCTAGCTTATATACATGATTTCTATGATCATCAGATTCCTTACTTAAATAAACATGCAGATGGAAGATATAATACTGCGTTACAATATTATGGAGAATATGTAAATGGAGACTTCTGCGGTAGTTCTTGAGATTAAGAATAAAATTCCTATAACTTCTCTATTTGATACTGTTACTAAAGGAAGAGCTAAATGTATTCTTCCCGGGCATAAAGATGATAATCCTTCTGTTAGTGTGGATGTACATAGAAATACTGCCCGTTGTTGGGTTTGTAATGAGAGTGGATCTGTTATTGATTGGTATATGAAGTCTAAACAGCTTACATTGGCCGAAACTATATCTCAACTCAGTAAACAAATTGGTATATTTCCTCAACCTCCCACACAAAGAATTAAACTCTGGAATGATGCGGTTTCTATTTGGCGAAGAGAGCTTAAACAAAATGTGGATGTCTTTAGATATGCACTTGCTAGAGGTATTAGTGAAGAGGTTATATTCACACACCAATTAGGTTATAATGCTAAAGACTCCTTAAAGAAAGAAATGGAGTATACTGAATTAGTAGACGCAGGATTAATGTATCCTAAAGGACAAGAGTATTTTGCAAATCGATTAATGTTTCCATTTAAAGACTTTGCTAATATTATTGTACAAGCTCAAGGTAGGTATCTTGGTAATGATGATTTCATTAAACAAACTAAGAAGTATATTCATGGAGAAAATAATACTAAATTAGGTAGTATTAATATTAGTAATTATTTGTTTGGGCAACAGCTTTTAACTAATTCTAAATATGCATTCCTTTGTGAAGGCCCTTTAGATGCTTGTAATCTTCTTAGCTGGGATATTTGTGCGGTGGGATTAGTTGGCAATAAGAACTTATATAAACATTATGAGAAGTTTCAGAATCTTGAAACCTTATATATTACTTTGGATTATGATAAAGCTACTCAGAAATCTTTGTTATTTGAATTGATAAAATTACAATCCGCTTGTCCTAATTTAAATATTATAAATATTAATCTTCCATTTGATTTAGAAGATAAATCTAAAGGTAAAGATATTGCAGATTATTGTAAGTTATATACTAAAGAACATTTAAGAGAACTAACTACTAAAAGTCCTACCGTTATTGAACTGGCTTATAATGCCTGGATAAATGATGAGATTAGTTTGAATACTTTACTTGCTATGAATATTAATGAAGAATATATTAAACTAATTGCACATAAATTAAAGGTATCTATAGTATATGTTAAAGGGCGCATAGATGGAGTTACAGGAATCTAAATTCTTAATTGGTATTGATGAAGCAGGAGTTGGCTCTATTGCAGGGCCGCTTACTATTAGTGCGGTTATGATAAATAAAGATAAGTTAGAACACTTGAAGACTTTAGGTTTTGGAGATTCTAAAGCTCTAAGTGAAAGTAAAAGAGAATCTTTGTTTGATTATATTCAACAACAAACAGATGAAATTTATTATAGTGTTATCTCTTTAGAATCGTATACTATAGATCATTGGGGTATTACTACTGCTAAAATATTTGGCTGGCAAGTTGCTCTTATAAGACTTATGCAAGGTAAGAATCTTAAGTATGATAATATTAAAGTTATTATAGATGGAAATATTCCTATTACTACTTTACCAAAGCTTAATCAAGAAGCTATAGTTAAAGCTGATACTTTTATTATTGAATGTAGTATTGCTTCTATTATTGCTAAGGTTAATCATGATAAGATAATGCTGGCTAAACACCTAAAGTACCCTCTATATAATTGGGCTAATAATAAAGGTTATGCTACTAGTGAACATATCCATGCAATCTTAGAACATGGCCCCGCGGTAGGATTTCATAGAAGTACTTTCTTGCCTAATACTATTAATAATTATTTAGCCAAATATCCCCATTTACTTAAGAACCCTAACTTTCTTGACACTTATACTACTAAATGTCTTAATAGTATTTTGCTGGGGGATATGAATTATTTCTAGGAGCTATTGTGGATATATTTGGTAACTTACAGTTGAATGCAGATCAGATTGATATTATTAATCAATCTCATGATCAGAATATTGTTGTTAATGGTTTAGCGGGTTGTAGTAAAACAACTGTCTTATTGGCTAGAGCCAAAAGTATCTTGTTGCAAAATCCCGCTAAGATTTTAATCCTGGCTTTTAATAGTGCAGTCCAAGTTGAATTAAATGAAAAGAAACAAGATACAACTTTGTTTACATCTGAAGAATCTAAACTGATTACAGTAAAGACTTTTCACTCTGTTGCACTTACTTTAGTATCTAAGTTTTATAAACTTCTGAATATACAAGAAGCTATTAAGGTTATGGATAGTTTCTATAAAGATATCCTGCCACAATATAAACACTGGCTTAATACTTTAGCTCTTGATGATAAACAGATTAGAGCAATTTATGGCCTTAGACAACAATGTATTATGTCCGGTAGTAAATTCTCTATGTTCCTTAGTCAATATAAAAGTTTATCTAAAGTATCTCCAATTATAATTACTAAAGCACTTGCTATAATTAATGAGCAAATGTTAGCTACGGGACATGTAACCTATACTGATATTCTAAACTTAGCTTCTCAATTGCCAGAACACTGTTTTGTTACAGATACCTATAAGTATCTTCTTATTGATGAAGCACAAGACCTAAATCAATTTATGAGTACTATTGCTATTAAATATCAAAGTGCTTTAATATCTATGTTTGCTGTTGGAGATAAACATCAGTTGATTTATGGTTGGAATTATGCTACCACACAATTCTTAGATAATCTTACTAATAGTAATGAGTTTAAATTACTCCCCCTTAGATATAATTATAGAAGTACTGATAATATTCTTGCTTTAGCTAACGGCCTACTAACTAAATTAGGCTCAGAGGAATTTCTAATTAAAGGTAGAACTGATAACTTTAATCCTAAAATAGATTACTGTATTGGATTAGGACAAATCTATCCTTGGTTAATGGATAAGATTAATAATGAAGTTCAAACAATGATTTTATATAGAAGTATTAAATCTTTACCTGAATTGGAACTTTGGTTGAATAATAATAAGGTCTCTTATTATATTTATGAGGGCTCTTTCTTTTCCAGCCCTGCTGTTTTAGATATAATTGCAATCCCTGAATTTATTATTAATCCTTCTTTACGGCCGTGGTCTTATTTAGTTAATCAGAAACAATTTATAGGGAATACTTTAGCATCTACTATTTGGAATGCTACTGAAGGTCGGCCTACTAAATATGATTTAGCTGCGGTTACTAGTAATTCTAAACGTGCTCTCCTTACTACTCTTTTTAAAGAAATTAAATCAGAGCAATGTCAAATATTATCTGAAGAACCTTTGGAATCTGTTAATAGATATCTTCCTAAATTAGAACAGTATTGGCAGTCTAAATACGCAGAAGATCCTGCTGCATATTCTAAAACTAAACAATATCTGAATGCTTTAGTTGAATTCCTAGATGGTTATTCTGATTGGTATTCTGCTTTAACTACTATTAATCAATTAGGATCTAAAGCTAAAAGCCAGCCTAAAGAAGGAGATGTATTAGTTTCTACTATTCATAAACAAAAAGGTAGAGAATATTCTGCTGTATTACTTTGGGATTTGGGAGAGGGAAGATTTCCTACTAGTAAATATAATGAAGAAGAATTGAGATTACAATATGTTGCAGTTACTAGAGCTAAAGATTATTTGGCCTTGGGAAAACTTTATATAGAATTTGGTAATAGTCAAATAGAGGATGAATATGCTAGAATCTTTACTTCTGGAAATTCAACAGATTAATCTAAAATATGATCTTACGGAAGAGCAATTAATATTTCTTACTGAAATAGAACTTAGAGCTAGAGTTTATAAAGGATATCTCTTAAATACTTTAGATAAAAATATTATCCTATATAATTATATTCAACTACTAAAAGAATTAGATGCTTATTTAAATCTAGAAATGTTTATTACTAATTCTAGATTACTTAAGCTTTATAGTTTCTCTAAAGAAGATATTGATTATAATTGGATAACTTTAATTCATGAAATAAGAGATCAATTATGGTTAGCCAGAATTAACCACTAAGTTATGTTAATCTAAATAAATATGTTAATGGTACAAATATGTTAATAGAAGGTAGAACTAACTATCGTCCAATTTTATATCCTAAAGCTGAGGAGTATTTTCTTACTCAGCATTTGTCTCATTGGTTATGGACAGAGTTTGGTATGCAAGGGGATTTGCAGGATTTTAATACTAACTTAACCCCCGCCGAACGAAATATTGTTACAGTTATATTAAAGCTTTTTACACAAACTGAAATAGAAGTTCAGAAAGAATACTGGTCTAAAGTACCTTTGTGGTTTCCTCACCCTGAAATTGCTATGATGGCAAATGCATTTGCTGATTTTGAATGCTTTGATAATCAAACAGAATTGTTAACTAGTAATGGTTGGAAGTTTTGTAAAGACTTAACTGAATATGATAAGGTTGCTCAGTATGATTTATTAAGTCAGCATATTACTTTTGTGCTGCCTACACAAATAATGTCATATGATTATGAAGGTGTAATGCACTTATATAAAACAAATTCTACTAATATATGTGTGACTCCTAATCATGATTTAATTACAATTCACCCCGCTAGTAAAAAGGTTACTAAGAGGAAGTCGGATAAATCTACTTTGGGAAATAATTATAGCTATCCAACTTCTGGTAAGGGTGTTGGTGCTTCTGGTTCTTTATCTGTCTTAGAAAGAATTTTAATAGCTGCTCAAGCTGATGGCTGCTTAAGAGGTAATTGTCCTAGTGCTGAAGGTAGAGATTGGAGAAGATGTGATCTCGATCTTACTAAAGATCGAAAGATTACTAGAATTAAATCTTTACTTGACGAAGCTGGTATAGCTTATTATGTACATGATAAAGAACGTTGTGGAGCTAATCGCCAAACAATCAGCTTTTCTATTCCTGATGATATCGATATTAAGAATATCAAAAACTTAGGGTTCTTAGATTTAGAATCTATGAGCCAACAAAAAGCCTGTGAAGTCTTAGAAGAAGCTCTTTTATGGGATGGATCAGTAGGACATTATTATTACTCGACTAACTTTGAAGCGGTAAATAAACTACAAGCAGTTGGAGTATTAGCTGGTAAAACAACCTGTATTGGTGTAAATAGAGATGAAGAAGCTGCTTTAAGTGTTAATTTACCGCAAGGTGGACATCCTAAGACTGCAAAGGTTTGTTATGTGTTAAGTATATCTGACCGCTCAACTAGAACATATCCTCATAGAGAATTAGTTAATTATAATGGCAAAGTGTATTGTGTTTCTGTTCCAACAGAGAATATAGTTTCTAGGAGAGAAGGTAGAGTTGCTATTACAGGTAATTCTATCCATGTAAAGAGCTATTCATACTTAAATGATTCTTTGAACTTACCCGATAGTATTTATACAGAATTCTTGTCTAATAAAGTCTTAAGTGCTAAGATAAATAACTTACTACATGAAAGAGATGTTGCTACATCTTTGGCAGTCTTTAGTGCTTTTACTGAAGGGGTTAGCTTGTTTAGCTCATTTGCGATCTTGTTAAACTTTAGTAGATTTAATTTGCTGAAAAGTGTTGGTAAAATTATTACAGCTTCTATTAAAGATGAATGCTATTCTGATGATACAGAAGTTCTTACTCCTGCGGGGTGGCAATTACTTAAAGATGTTGATTTAACCACAAATATTGCACAATATAATCCCAGCAGTAAACTGATTAGTTTTGTTAAGCCTACTAAATTAATGAGTTATGAAGTAGATGGAGAGTTGTATAACTTCAAGTCTACTAGAGGTGCTATGAATTTATCTGTTACCCCAAATCATAGAATGTTAATTAATGGTAAAGGTGGTAATGGTTATAAGTTTGAATATGCTAGTAGCGCTAATTATTCTAAAGATAATGCATTACCTACGGCTGGATATGCTAATGCTAAGGATAAAACTAAAAGTAAATTAACTTTAATAGAACAACTTAGAGTATTACTTGGGTGTTTTAGAACTACTATTGATGAAACTACTATTACTATTAGTATAGATAATCCTCAACGTAAAGCTAAGCTTACTGAATTCTTAGATTCTTTTCCTTATAAATATTCTAAAACTAATAAGTCTGATCTATCTTTATTTACAACCTTTGTTATTACTGTTCCCCAAGGACATGATTTCTCTAACCGGTATAATTGGATTGATTATTCTACAGTAACTTCTGAATGGTGTGTGGATTTTATTTATCATGTCGCACAATGGACAGCTTGCTTAGCTACAGATAATTCTGTTATTTATACAACATCATGTCCTATTAATATAAATACTCTACAAGCTATAGCTGTTTTGGGTGGTTATTATACTAATGTTTCTCGTACTAAAGTTGATGACTATTACATCTATATTAATAGAGGTACTTCTATTCCTGGCTCTTCTATTACTAAATCATTGGAAGAATATAAGGGTATGGTCTATTGTGTAGCAGTACCTACAGGCGCTTTAGTAGTCAGAAGAAATAATAATGTTTGTATTTCTGGTAACTCTTTACACTCAGAAGCTGGCTGTTGGTTATTTAGACAGTATATTCAAGAGAATCCTCATTTATGGACAGATGAATTAAAAGCTACTATTTATCAAGCTGCTAGAGATATTGTTACTTATGAAGATGCTTTTATTGATGAAGCATTTAAATTAGGAAATGCTAGAGGTATTACTGCAGAAGATATTAAATTATATATTAGACATAGAGCTAATACTAAATTGGGAGATCTTGGCCTCAAAACTAATTGGAGAAATCTTAAACCCCATACTTTAGATTGGTTTAGTGTTCTTACAGCCAGTAATCAAATGCAAGATTCTTTTGCTAATAGAAATACTGTTTATAATAAAAGTACTATTGATTTCTCAGATATTATTATATAAGGATAGAATAAGATATGATTCAAACTTCACCCGTGTGGTTAACCCGGGATGGCTCTCAAGTATTAAATAATGGTTATTTAATGAAGGGGGAAACTCCCCGTGATATGTATAGAAGACTAGCCGCTACCGCCGCTAAAAGATTAAAGAAGCCAGAATTAGAAGAGAAGATATTTCATATACTGTGGATGGGTTGGCTCTGTCCTGCTACTCCAGTATTAACTAACTTTGGTACTAATAGAGGCTTGCCAGCGTCATGCTACGGTTCTGTTGTAGGTGATACCCTTAATGGTCCGGGTAGTATCTTTGATAGCTTTAATGAATTCGCGGCTTTAACTAAAGGCGGCGGTGCTGTTGGGTATGATTGGTCTGGAGTTAGACCTGCAGGTACTCCTATTAGAGGTGGTATTAATGGTACCTCTGGTGGAGTTATTCCTTGGTTAAAGATTGCTGATAGTACTACTTATGCTTGCTCTCAAGGATCTGTTAGACGTGGCGCTTATCAGGCTACCTTAAATGTTGAACATGGTGATTACTTACAGTTCCTTAATATTAGACAGCCTAAAGGGGATATTAGTACCTTCTGTGGTAATCTAAATCACTCTGCATTATTCACTGATGAATTTATGCAGAGAGTTAAGAATAGTGATTCTGAAGCAGTTAGTTTATGGCTTAAGACTTTAACTACTAGTGTACAATTCTCTCAACCTTATAAGACTTTTAGTGGTAATGCTAATAGGATTCTACCTCAATGGTATAAAGATGCAGGGTTAAGGTTTAATAATACTAACCTGTGTTTGACAGGAGATACTAAAGTTACAACCTCTTTAGGTAGTTTTCCTATTAAGGATTTAGTTAATAAAACTGTGACAATCTTTGATGGTAATAGTTGGGTAACTAATGATCAATTTAAACTTATTGAACAGAATGTAGAAGTAATGCGAATTACTTTAGCTGATAATTCATATGTTGATTGTACTTTAGATCATGGGTTCTTTTTGGAAGATGGTACTAAGATACTAGCTAAAGATATTAAAGTTGGAACTAAATTACTAAGCCATACTCAAGAAAGTCATGGCAATAAAACTACAGAAGGAGCTTATATAAAAGGCTTCTTGTGTGGGGATGGGACTCATATTGATGATAGACCTTTGCTATGGTTATATGATACTAAATATAGTTGCATGCAAAGACTTATTGATTCTGCAGAAGAAATAAAACCTAAACAATCTGTCACTAATCAAATAGATGAATTAGGGTTTAAAACCTCTACTGATAATAGAAAGAATATGCAAGGGCTTTCTGCTAGGAAAGATGAGTTATATCCTTGGACTACTACTAACAAAGTTAAGTTGCCGCAAGAAGTCTTTGAGTGGGATCTGGTAAGTAAATGTGAGTTTATTGCTGGCTTATTTGATGCTGATGGTTGTGCAATGCAATCCTCAGGAAGTTATGGTTATCAACTTGGTTCAATTCATAAGAGTTTTCTATATGATTTACAAACTCTTCTTAAAACTTTAGGAGTTAATTCTACTATTAGTGTTGCTAATAAAGAGGGCCTTAAAGATTTTAATGATGGGTATGGTGAGTATTTATGTAAAGACTCTTGGAGATTAACTATTTCATCTGTTGCAGCTAGAAAATTAGCGAAGCTTGTAACCTTTACTAGATTAGTTTCTTTTAGAGATCTTACAGGATATAATGCTAAGTGCAAATTTAATAAAGTTAAAGCTGTAGAATTACTAGAAGATAAACAAGATGTGTATTGTACTACTGTAAATACAACACACATGTTTGCTTTATCTATTGGATTACTTAGTTCTAACTGTACGGAAATAATCCTGCCTAATGATGATAAACACTCTTACGTATGTGTATTAAGTTCTCTAAATGTAGCTAAGTATGATGAATGGAAAGATGATCCCACTGTAGTTCAATTAGCAATTTGGTTCCTGGATGCCGTTATGGAAGAATGGCTGGAACTTGCTAAAGATCTACCCGGATTTGAAAGAGTTTATCTTGGCGCGGTTAAATCAAGAGCACTAGGATTAGGAATTCTAGGCTGGCATACATTCTTACAACAGAAGTTAGTCCCCTTTGAATCCCCTGCTGCAGTTGGCTATACTAATAACATCATGAAGTTTATTAGACAGAATGCTGATATAGCTACTAAGGATTTAGCTAAAGAGTATGGGGAACCTGAATGGCTTAAAGGTACTGGTAGACGTAATGGTAGTTTATTAGCTATTGCTCCTACAAGAACTAATGCAATTATTAGTGGACAAGTTAGTTATGGTATTCAACCAATAGGTAATTACTATGCTGACTTTAGTGCTAAAGGCGCGTTTATAGTTAAGAACCCTGTATTAATACAATTACTAAAAGCTAAAGGAATTTACTCACAATCATTACTTAATAGTCTATTAGATAATGGTGGTGGTGGAAGTATCCAACATATCCATCAATTAAGTGATTTAGAGAAAGAAGTCTTTAAGACTCCTTGGGAAATTAATCCTATTGCTATTATTAATCAAGCTGCAAAGAGACAAGAATGGTTAGATCAAGGGCAATCAGTAGATCTATTCTTTAGTAAAGATAAGAATACCGGAGCTTATTCTGGTCAGCAAATTCATAATACTCACATGGCTGCATATGATAGAGGCTTAGCTACCATCTATTATACTTATGGAGAATCTGCAGCAGATGCTGATAGTGCTACTAGAGTGGCAGCAAGACAAATGATTGATGTGGGTGACTCAGCTCCGGTTTTAACTGTGGATACATCGCTACCCGTGGATAGTTGTGGATGTGAGGGGTAAGACATGCTGTTGATACTTGCATTTAGTGTTTTATTTCTGGGCGATTTGTTGTCCACCTTTCTGTATCATGTTCCTGAACATGTACCTAAGTTACAGACTTATCACGTAAAGATTCATCATTCTTTAAATAGAAATTATTTACACTATGCAGTATTAACAAATGATCCTCTAGTTATTCTGGATGGACTATTAGGCGCACTTCCTTATTTAATTGTGGCTGGGTTAATTAGTTTAGTTAACCCGGCTGCTGCTTTATTAGGATTAGTCCTGGGGCAAGTTCATGTTTGGTATAGACATATTAATGCTTTAAACTTATATACTCCTGGCTGGTTAGGTAAGATATTTAATCTATTTGGTATAGTAACGGCTGAACAACATCAGAAACATCATGATAATGGTTTGATTGCATTTGGAGATATCTTTACTATATTTGATAAACCAGCACAAGTATGGTTGCAATATCTTCGTAGTAAAGTTGTTAAGTAAATATTTATATTAGGTGACTATGACTACATTATTAAATAGTGTTGAGTTAGAAGTAATATCTCTTACTCAGCAACTTAAAGATACAAATAAAATATTAACTACTACTAAAGCTACATTACTGGAAGCTTATAAACTTTTAGGAGTTTATGTTCAAACGACTAATAAACTCCATGATTTTATTCCTAAGTGGATTGTAGATGCTACTTCAAATAATAAATCTTCGGTACACATTCCGACATTACTTCTAAGTGATTTACATTGGGGTGAAACAGTTATTAAGTCTGAAATGAATGGACTTAATGAATATAATATGAAGATTGCTAAGCAGCGTCTACAGAATATTGCTACTAATACTATTGATGTATTATTTAATCATATTAATAATACTACCTATACCGGCTTAGTCTTGGCTTTAGGTGGAGATTTAATTAGCGGCGGTATTCATGAAGAATTAGTTGAAACTAATGATGTCCCCGTATTAGCTACTGTATTAGATTTAACTACTAATCTAATTGAATTTATTACAGTAATGACTAAGTATTTCCCTAAACTATTTATTCCTTGTGTGGTAGGTAATCATGGTAGAGATACTAAGAAATCTAGATATAAGAACCGAAATCAACACTCTTATGAATGGGTCATCTATAAAACCTTAGCAACCCACTTTAAAGATAATCCGGATATTACTTTTTATATTCCTGATAGTCTCTATTGTTATTACCGTGTATTTAATCGCACCTATTTATTAACTCATGGGGATTCCTTTAAGTCTGCTGGTGGGGTTGCTGCTACTGTAAGTAAAGCAGATCAAGATCTTAGACTACTTTCTCTAAGTACCGGGCAAAGTTATGACACATTAATTTGTGGCCACTTTCACACTCTAATTGCTTCTGATGAATTTATTGTTAATGGTAGTTTGATTGGTTATAATGAATTTGCAGCGGGGCATAAATTTAGACCTCAAGTTCCTAAACAAGCATTGTGGCTAACACATCCTACTAGAGGTATTGTTATGCCTTGGTCTATTTATGCAGATACACACGCTTTACCGGCAGCAACTAATGCTGCTGTTTCTTTTGGGGCTTTAGTATGATTGAAGTTAAATTATTACAAGATGTTATAGAAGTATTCTATCCTGATTCTACTAAAATAGATTCAGTATATGCCTATTATGTTACATCTATTGAAGATGTCTTAGAATTAAATAAGAAATATTCTGCTATAACTTTTGACTTTATTCCTAAACATCAATATATACATTTTGTATTCCCGGATTGGATTCTAGTTAGTGTTCTTAAGAATCCGGCTAGTGTAACTTATGCTAGGTTATCTTATACTTATGAACGTGCTACTAAAGTTATTAATTTTATTGATGATCTTGAGGATATGAAATGATTATTTATTTTCAAAAGCTACCTAATTGCCCTGTAAATCAACTATATAGAAAATATGATACTGATGCCGGCTTTGATCTTTGTGTTGCAGAAGATACTGTTATCTGGCCTACATCACAACTTAAAGCTGTAATAGATGAATCCTTTGAACCATTATCATTTGAAGGTGTATTATATCGTAGATATAAGTATGAGAAGCAATTAATCCCTACGGGTATTACTATTGCTCCTGAGCAATTAGCTTGGACTATGTTAGTGCCCCGAAGTTCTGTAGCTCTTAACTTCTTATTTGGATTAAGAAATGAAATAGGCGTGATCGATTGTGATTTTAGAAATCAGGTTATGATAGCGGCTATTAATCATGGCATGTATCCAATTCCTTTTAGGAAAGGTGAAAGGATTGCACAGTTAATTCCTATTCCCCAACTTCAAACCACATTACAATTAGTAGAGCAACCAGAGGGATTACCTGCAACACAACGAGGCTTAGGTGGATTCGGAAGTACTGGGACCTAATACTAAGAAATATATGATAGCTAGGGTTAGTTCTCATAAATCTAAACCCAGCTATTCAGATATTCAATGGAAAGTAGATGTTCAAGAAGCGATCTTTCTTATTAATAAACTTAAACTAAAACATCCCAATAATAATTATTTACTATTAGTAGTAGACGAAATTAGATATCTGTGATAGTGTGAGTTTAGTGATAAGTATTTACATGCCCAAGTTAACTAAAAGTGGTAACCAGTCCGATAGCTGGAAATGCCTGGAGAGAAAGATATCAAAGGATCTTAAGCTTAAGGGATTTAAGAGTGCGCGCCGAATTGTCAGAACAGATAAGTCGCAATCTATTCATGATGTAGATGCGTTGAAAGAAATGCCGGATGTTGTTATTGATTGTAAGTACCGGCAAAGTCATGCGCATCATACATTATTTAGAGACTGCGCTGAGAAATATACAGATAATGGTAAGTTGAATTTGGTTATTATTAGCAAAGTTGCTGGAGAATCTGGTGAACTTGCTATTATTGATTGGCAATACTTATTACGTTTATTTGCTACAGCTTATTTAGGGCAGTCTCATACTATTTCTGGATTAGTCTGTCCTAAATGTACTGCTGTTGTTGGTCTTGAAGTTGAAACTTCTAAAGTAGCTGTGTATAAATGTGCCCATTGTGAGTATGAATTTACAACATGCAAATAGTTTATCATATTACAAATAGTAAGGGGATCTTTCTTTTAAGTACAGAACCTCCTATAGTATCTAAAACACTTACTGAGACTGGTTGGGTTAGATGTAATAGAAATATGTCTCAAGCAAAATTCAAATATGGTATAGGGGTCTTAAGGAAAGCAGAAGTTATTGCTATTCTTAAGACTGTTCCTATATGTGGCATTGTATTTAGTTTATATAAATCCCCATTTCCGGATGGACTTGTGTGGATTAATAATAATATGAAAGCTAAATACTCTTTTATACCCCCGCCGCAATTAGTTAATAACAAAGCAGCTTTGGGTTATATTGGTCCTATAGATCAAGAAGAATCTAGGTTTTATATTAATACTATTCAAAGTAATAAACGTAGACCTATTGTTTATATGATTAATCCAAATATATTAAAATCTTCAAATATTATAGTGAATGTCCCGGATGAATTTAAAAGTCTTGTTTAAGCAGCTATTTAATGCTAGAAGTAGTATATCTACTTCTAAATTAAATACAATGAAATTATCAACATTTAGTCACTCGGCTATTGATACTTATAGAAAATGTGGTGAGCTTTATAAATATTCTTATATAGACAAAGTAGTACCTTCTTCTGCAGAATCTTATTTTGAATTGGGGACATTTATCCACGGGGCTTTAGAAGGTCTTTACTTAGACTTCTATAAAACTCCTGAAGAAGGCTTCTATAGATATCTCCCAGTATATCTTAAAGAAGAGAATCTTAGTGAACTTGAACCAGACATCTTAGCAATTATTGATAAGTTATCTAACTTATATGTAAGAGCTTCTGAAGATTATCTGGGTAAAGATGCTATTAGAAATAAAGGGAATGGTAAACAAGAAGGGCCGGCGCGGCCTGTTTCTAAAGTTCCTACTCAAACCACTGATTGGAAGTCTGCTTTAATTGCAGAAGGTATTGATGTACTCAGGAATTCTGTTAATCAACGTGCTGCCAGACAAGTTAAGTTTGTTAATATAGCTCTTACAGATGTAATTGGTGAATGTCATTATATCTTAAAGAAATATAAACATCCTAGTTGGTATAAAGAAACTATACCCGGAATGGTGGAGATAGCATTCTCTACTAGAGATGAAACTGGTACTTATAAGAATTTAGTTGAGTGGCCTAATCAACCTAATACTTATATCTCTGGAGTTATAGACTTAGTTGCTAGGAATCATAATAGTCAAATTGTTATTGTGGATCATAAAACCGGGCAGGATACTACTAATACCTCTTTGGTTCAACATAATAGTCAGTTAAATATCTATGCGTACGCATGGTTTAAACTGACTGGGGATTGGCCTGATTTTATTTCCATTAATAATGCTAAGACCGGTAGTAATTATATTGCTCCGGTAGAACCACAAATAGCTTTAGATATTGTCTATAATAGATCTAAATATATTACGGATATTATTAACAAGCGTTTTATTAAAGAAGCTCCTTCTGATTATAATAGCCCTTGTGTAAAGTGTCCTATGTTACATAAATGTCATCCTTTACTAAATATTTAATCTGGTATATAATAAAATTACATTACATTTGTAAGGATTTTATTATATGCCATGTCCACATTTTGAGCGGGATAACTTTCTAAAATATATTAGACATGATTTTCCCTATCATAAATCTTATACTGATCCTAATACTAATACAGTTTATACTCCCCAACAAATTAAAGCGGCTATGCAAAAGCTAGTTAAAAGTGATAGTTATATCGCAGATATTCTTAGAAGTTGGTATACCTCTAATAAATCCAGGACAGAAATTGCGGCCATCTTAAATGTAGATTACAGTACTATTAAGAGAAAACTTGATAGAGCTTGTGATATTATTATGGCACACATAGCTTATCCAGAACTTGCTCCAGAAGAAGAACTAGATTACTTTCCTTGGCTTTCAGATGATTAACTATGGGCCTACTTAGAAGTGGTGTATTAAATAAACAACTTAAGTGGACTAAAAAGGATCGTGCATTACATGATCCTATATCTACTCAAGTTGATAGGAATAAAAGGTTTGTTAGGCGCCGCCCATTTAGGTTATATGGTGATAGTTGGAGAATGGTTGAATGGTGGCCTCTTATTGGTAAACGCTTAGATAAAAAGCGCTATCCATATAACTATCCAGTACCGATAGAAACTATTTATAACTGGGCTGTTATAGGTGCTCCTGAATATACTACTATTAGATTTGATAATCCACATTCATTTAGAGATTTACGCTATTATAAAAGATGGTGGGATATCCCCTACTGTTATCGGAGAATGTTTGTGAGAGGACAAAATATACAAGAATTTGGCGAGCGCCTAACTCAATTAGTTCTTATGTTAAAGTATAGAACTGAAGTTATTCAAGATCAATTTGGTCTTACGCGCCCGCAACTTTGGCTTAAATATCAAGAAGAGATTAGAGCTATTTATGATTTAGCAGATAAAGTTATTGTTAAACTAGATGAGATTAATCGTGTTGAACAGTGTATGGAGAATATGCTGGATGTATTAGATACAGAAATCCCAGGAATTAAACTGGAGGTTTTGTCTTATATTAAATCTAATACAGAGCAGTCATTACATATAACACCTCCAGGAGTATCTTATAATCCAGCACCTATAGAAAAGTCTTTAGAGCTTACTAGTGCTTATGTTATTCCTAGTGGTATACAAGGTGTTCCTGATCCTAGAGTTGCTAATCAATTAGTAGGTGATTCTGATATTAAACCTAAACCTTATGGTGAAGCAGTTGTTGTTGAGAATCTTGGTCTTGGCGCAGAAGTGCTGAGATTAAAAAGCTTGCATATATCTAATATTAATATTGGGGAGCAATTAAGACTTTCATCTAATTCTATAAATACTTGGTTGGCTTATTATAGATCTTTACCAGATAAGTTTAAATTGATGTATCATCAGCGAGATGTCTTTAATATTATTAATAATTTACAAGATAGTTATGATAATGTTTATAACTATTTAGAACAATTATTAAATGATCCTAATATTAAGTTTGATGAGAAGTCTACTTTAACTAATAAAGGTGCAGATATTAATGAAATCTTATTAACTTTCTTTAAAGAGCTTAGATCGATTCTTAAACAAGCTTTAGATATTACTGAAAGAGTTGCCAGAAAAGATAAACTTGATAAGTTCTTAACTAGAACTATTGATTATATGGAAGGAGTACCTTTAGATAGAAAGGTCGCCGCTCTTAAAGCTCTTAAGGAAACTCCTGATTTATTAGGTCTCCTTAAACAAGGACTTTAAGCTCTGTATTGAAAATTGGGGATCCCGCATTGAGCCATTGTTAATTCAGTGGCTCTTTCTTCATGCATAACTTGATTGGTCTTTCCATCTTTATTTATTACTATTACAGCTTTAGCACTATGGCTTGTTGGAGTTGGAGATTTAGCTGTATCTAATTGTATCTGCCCTCTATTAATCATCTCCTCCTTATAACAAGTTGGTGTAACTACTACTTTAATAGTAGTCTTTACTTTATTCTGCTTAGTAGGAATTATAGGGGTAGCTTTAACTGGACTTAC
>Ga0114963_10000133_pt1 | contig 46982 bp, 42 predicted proteins | sample C_131016_EF_Meta_FD_87019 | JGI IMG/M metagenome (GOLD analysis project Ga0114963, IMG submission 87019) | Freshwater microbial communities from Lake Croche, Canada to study carbon cycling - C_131016_EF_MetaG | ecosystem: Environmental > Aquatic > Freshwater > Lake | place: Lake Croche, Canada... | reverse complement strand
CCATTTTTAATCGCAGTTGCAAAAGAGAACTGTGTCGATGGATATGTGATTCGTGCAGGAGACGCGGTTAACTTTTCCATCGGACAAGGCGACACTTTGATGACTCCGATTCAGATGACCAATATTTATGCCGCAATCGCCAATGGTGGGACGGTGTATCGCCCAGAGGTCGCCAGAGCTGTGGTCACCTCAAAGGGAAAAATCCTTAAAGAATTCAAGCCGAAGATTAGCGGCCATCTACCAACAACCCCCAAAGACATTTCGTTCTTGCATGCAGCACTGCGCGAGGTAGCCACCGATGGAACTGCAGCTGCTGTCTTTGCCAATTTTCCGGTTGAAATCAGTGGTAAAACCGGAACCGGTCAGGTGCAGGGAAGGAATGCAAATGGCAGTGCAAAAGATCCCACCTCTTGGTTCGCCTCTTACGCTCCTAGCAACAAACCTGAATATGCAGTGGTCATAATGGTGAGCCAGGGAGGTTATGGAGCGTCAGTTGCAGCTGTCGGAGTGAAGCAAATTTATAGCGCGCTCTTTGGAGTGGTTGGGAACACAATTGATCGCTCGCTTGCGGTATTTCCTCAGGGTGTCCCACCTAAGGTCATCCCAAAAATTGATCCTAAAAACGCTATTCTGAAGAAACCATGACTTTTCTATCCGATCCATCCGCTCGGCCACGCCGCCAAAAAGTGATTGAGGATGTTGCTGGCTTTGATAACTGGCTCACTTTTGCCATGGTCGCTCTATTAATTTTTGGAACGTTATTGGTATGGGCTGGAACGAGAACATGGTTTGCCTCGCACGGGCTGGATCCCCAGTATTACCTCAAACGTCACATCATCAATATCGTCATTGGTTTGGTTTTGGGCTACGCCGTCACATTGGTCGACTACCGAGTCTTGCGCGGCTATACCCCGATTTTATGGATAGCCGGAATAATTGGATTGCTCTCGGTGGCGGTACCTGGTGTCGGTTCAACGGTGAACGGTGCTCGGGCGTGGATTTCATTTCCGGGGGGATTTCAAATCCAACCGGCAGAACTTGCAAAAATTTCCGTAATTTTGGGGGTGGCGCTACTCCTAGCGGAAGCAGGAGAAAGTGGCGCCCATCCACGAAGCAAAGATGTGATGAAAGCGCTGGCTATAACTGCAATACCCATGATCATTATTGTTCTGCAGCCAGATCTCGGTACCGCCATCATTCTGGGAGTCGCCATCGTTGCCATGATTGCGGTCTCTGGTGCACCAAGCCGATGGGTGGTCTTCTTGCTTCTTTTTGCAATCTTCGGAACCGTCGGTGCTATTAAATCTCATGCGATGAGTGAGTATCAGTTGAAGAGGTTGCAATCGTTTGTGAATCCCAGCGCTGATCCACAGCAAAGCGGCTATCAACTGAGGCAATCGAGAATCACCATAGGTTCTGGTGGTGTCACGGGTAAAGGGTTGTTCGCGGGTCCACAAACAAATGGCCGTTTTGTGCCGGAGCAACAGACGGATTTCATATTCACCGTCGCAGGGGAGGAGACGGGATTCGTCGGGTCCTCTCTACTTATTCTTCTTTTCTGCCTATTCTTCTGGCGAGCTTTCGTAATAGCTCAACGAACAAGTGATCTCTTTGGCAGACTTGTCTGTGTTGGTGTGATTAGTTGGCTGGCATTCCAAACGTTCGAAAACATCGGAATGACCATGGGAATGATGCCGATGACCGGTGTTCCGTTGCCATTTGTCTCCTATGGTGGCTCCTCCATGTTTGCCACGCTTGTGGGATTCGGACTTCTTCAGAGCGTCCACATGCGGACGCGGTAGCTTTTTTAAGCACGATGGTGCGACGCATGATGGAGCGACACCTGATGGAGTAATGGAAAGTATGCGCCGTTCGGATGTCAGAATTGGAGTTGTAGCCGGGATCTGTCATACTTAGGGAAGGTTTAAGCGCGAAAAGTCCGCCGCGAAACCTACAGATTTAACAGTCTTGATGTAACAATCTTGACGTGTTTAAGAGTTTTACTAATTGCAGGTGATGTACAAATGATTTATTAGAGATAAGTAACGAAAATACGAATACCTGAGTACCTGAATATTGATGAGTGGAAATTTCATGATGAATGAGATTTCAATTTATGAGCAAGACCACCAGAGATTTACACATGTAATGGAATTAGAAGAGGATTTGTTTTATGGCTATAGAGCCAAAGAATTCACGCAAGCGCACCGTAAAATCTAGAGTAAGTAAGTCTGAGGCGAGTCACTCCTCTGAGGTGACCGATACTCACACTCCAACGAACACAATCGAGGCGTCGTTGGAGACCGCTGCCGAGGCTACAAGGAGTCCCAGGGGGGCTAAAAGATCAAGAGGCTCCAAAGTCCTTGATGAGTCAGAAAGCTCCGATCGCGAAGTTGTGGAATCTGCGGATAACGCTGGTCCCGTTGAGACAAATACCGCCAAAGCAAAACGTGTGACAACGCCGGTTCCCGTGCCCTTATTTCAAGAAGCTACCGTCGTTCCGGTTAGCGCTCGGAAGGCCAAAGATGATTCAGCGCAAAAAATCTCTGCTGGGGACTCAGAGGAATCTGAAGCCTCAAGCCGGATTGATTCGGATAATGGCGACGAATCCTCGAGTGAGTCTGATAGTCAGCAACGTAGGCGGCGTCGAGGCGGGCGGGGACGTAGACGTCCGAATGGCACGAACACTGATGAAAAAGAGGATGGTTCCGGAGATTCTGAAAATCAAGAGGAAGGCTCGCATTCGCAAAACAATGGCGAAAACGATGATGACAATGGCGAGAATTCACTTAATCCAGATGGGACTACTCATCGTCGCCGTCGCCGCCGCAGAGCTCGGGGCGAAGGCGTAACACCAGGTGAGACGGTCGAAGAAGATGGTGTTGTTACCGTAGTAAAAGTTCGCGAGCCGCGCGAAAGCGCTCCTACTCGCACTGAGAGATCTACTCGAGTCCGCAATGATCGGCATGACCGAGACCGCGGGCGAGATCGCCGCGGACGAGATGGCCGCGATAGTCGCGATGGTCGTGACCGTGACGATAGATCTAACCGCGATTTCACCCGTCGTCGGGGAACGATTATTACCGAACAAGAATTTCTCTCCCGTCGCGAAAATGTGGATAGAGAGATGTTGGTGCGTCAGAGTGGTGATCGGACCCAGATTGCAGTTCTAGAAGACAAGATCATGGTTGAGCATTACGTAAACAAGAACAGCAATATTTCCTATGTAGGTAACGTATATTTGGGTCGAGTTCAAAATGTGCTTCCTTCGATGGAGGCAGCTTTTGTTGATATCGGTAAAGGTCGTAACGCCGTTTTATACGCCGGTGAAGTGAACTGGGATGAATCGGGATTAGCCGATGGTCGAGCCCAAAAGATTGAACATGTTCTCAAAGTTGGTCAATCCGTATTAGTTCAAGTGACAAAAGATCCCATCGATCTCAAGGGTGCTCGACTTACTTCACAGATTTCTCTTCCGGGTCGTTATCTGGTCTACGTACCTAACGGAGCAATGACAGGCATTAGTCGACGCTTGCCCGATCAAGAGCGTAGTCGCCTAAAATCAATATTGAAAAACCTGATTCCCGAAGAAGCTGGCGTGATCGTCCGAACTGCATCCGAAGGTGCGAGCGAGGAAGAACTGGCCAACGATGTTATTCGCCTCAAAGAACAGTGGGAGCGAATTCAGGAGAAGGCAGAGAATCCCTCCACCCCATCGCCATCACTTCTTTACGGTGAACCCGACCTAACGGTTCGAGTAATTCGCGATATATTCAACGAGGATTTCCGGAAGTTGATCGTTCAAGGCGATGAAGCTTGGGATGACATCAATACTTATCTAAGTCACATTGCGCCGGAACTGGTCTCTAAAATTGAAAAATGGACCGGAAGTCGTGATCTTTTCACCGATAATCGCGTTGAAGAGCAATTGGCAAAGGCTTTCGATCGAAAAGTTTACCTACCATCCGGTGGTTCGCTTGTCATAGACCGCACCGAGGCTATGGTCGTCATTGACGTCAATACCGGAAAATTTGTCGGCAAAGGTGGAAACCTCGAAGAGACCGTGACCAAGAACAATCTGGAGGCAGCGGAAGAAATTGCCCGCCAACTCAGACTCCGGGATATGGGTGGAATTGTCGTTATCGACTTCATTGATATGAGCCTGGAGTCCAACAGAGACCTCGTTTTGCGTCGATTGGTCGAGTGCCTCGGCCGTGACCGTACTAAGCATCAGGTTGCGGAAGTTACCTCCCTGGGATTAGTCCAGATGACCCGCAAGCGCATAGGGCAAGGTTTGATTGAAGCCTTTTCCACTACCTGTGACTCCTGTCGTGGTCGCGGAATTCATATTCATTCGGAGCCGGTGCGAAAGAGTTCTCTAGACAAGGCGATTCCTCAACATTCCGCTTCGATTAAGCAAATGGAGCAAATGGCCCGATCAGAGAAGTCTGATGAGGCAGAGACGGTGGATTCAAGCGATGATGCTGGTTCTGATTCGCAGGCTGGTTCGGATTCACAAGAATTGCCGGTCTTGGACGCACCTGGGGAATCCACGGAATCCACGGAAGCCCCGGAAGCCCCTAGCCCTGCTCCTCGCCGCCGCCGACGCGCAGTCAGCACTGGAGTGATCACGCCAGTTTGACCCTACGCCAGTTTGACCCTACGCCAGTTTGACCCTACGCCAGTTTGACTCCGAGCCAGTTTGACCCCGAGCCGGTTCTGTCCGTACCCTTAACCTCTTGCAGTTTTCTCAGCACTCGTAGTCGTTAGAGCTACAACCGAAAAGAAGGAGCATCACCGTGTACGCGATTGTAAAAGCTGGCGGCCGTCAGGAAAAGGTTGCTGTTGGCGACACGATAACGGTTGATCGAATCGATGCAGCCATTGGCGCATCTGTTCACTTCCCTGCACTTCTCCTCGTTGATGGCGCCTCAGTTACCACTGATCCAAGTGTCTTAGCAGCTACCAAGGTAACTGGTGAAATCCTGGAAGAACAAAAAGGTCCAAAAATAGACATTCTCCGTTACAAGAACAAGACAGGATATCGTCGTCGTTCTGGTTTCCGTGCACAATTAACGCTGGTGAAGATCACCGGCATCGACAGCAAGAAGTAAAGGAGGCGAGTAAAAGATGGCAAGTAAAAAAGGTGTCTCCTCGACTCGAAATGGTCGCGAGTCCAATCCGCAATATTTGGGAATTAAGCGCTTCGGTGGACAGGTCGTCAAAAATGGCGAAATCTTGGTTCGTCAACGCGGTACTGTTTTTCACCCTGGCAAGAACGTTGGTATCGGTAAAGATGACACGCTCTTCGCATTAGCGGCTGGCGCAGTTGAGTTCGGCAAGGCACGTGGACGCAAGGTAGTAAACATCGTCCCGGTAGCCGTAGTCGCGTAACTCGCACTAGAAAATTGGGCGGGTCCGCGAATGCGGGCCCGCTTTTTTAATGGGATTTCTCGACAGAGGAAGAAACTAAGGAGTAGAAGTGGCAACATTTGTTGACCGGGTAACTCTCCATGCCTCAGCCGGAAATGGTGGCGATGGTTGCGTTTCAATTCACCGCGAAAAATTTGTACCACTTGGCGGCCCAGACGGCGGAAATGGTGGCCGTGGTGGAGACATCGTCTTGGTAGTTGATGACAATGTGACGACTCTGCTCGACTTCCATCATTCGCCACATCGTAAAGCTGGTAATGGTCGAATGGGTTATGGCGACTATTGCAACGGTGGAGAAGGTGGTGATTTAATCATGATGGTTCCTAACGGAACCGTCGTAAAAGATTCCGCGGGGAATCTCCTGGCTGACCTCGTTGGTGGCGGTACCCGTTTCGTTGCGGCACAAGGTGGCAAGGGTGGTTTAGGTAATGCGGCACTTGCATCGCGCAAGCGACGCGCGCCAGGATTTGCCCTCAAAGGTGAAGGGGGCGAAGAACGTACCTTGATCCTGGAGCTAAAAAGCGTTGCAGATATCGGTCTCATTGGCTTTCCAAGCGCCGGAAAATCTTCGTTGATTGCCGCTATCTCAGCAGCTCGTCCAAAAATTGCTGACTACCCTTTTACGACGTTGGTCCCTAATTTGGGTGTGGTTCAAGCGGGTGAAACTCGATTTACTGTGGCGGATGTTCCAGGGTTGATTCCTGGCGCTTCGCAGGGAAAAGGTTTGGGTCTCGAATTCTTACGCCATGTTGAAAGGTGCGCGGCCATTGTGCATGTTTTGGATTGCGGAACGTTAGAAACCGATCGCGATCCGGTCAAAGACTTCGATATTATCGAAGCCGAGCTGGCGGAATATGGAGAGGGACTTTCAGAGCGTCCCCGAATTATCGCGCTGAACAAAATTGATCTCCCTGACGGTCAAGCGATGGCAGATATGGTTCAGCCACTTTTGCAAGAGCGCGGTTATGAGGTCTATCAGGTATCGGCTGCGGCCCGCATCGGATTAAATGAATTAAATTATGCGATGGCTCGCATTATTCAAGAAGAGCGCAAAAATAGAGCGGTAGAGGTGCGAACTCGAATTGTTCTCCGTCCCATCGCCGTCAACGACAATGGCTTCAAAGTTGTTGCTAATGCAGATCGATCATTCACTGTTACTGGTGATAAGCCCGAGCGTTTTGTTAGACAGACAGATTTCTCCAACGCAGAAGCCGTTGGCTATTTAGCTGATCGACTCGCAGCTCTGGGCGTCGAAAAGGAATTGTTCAAGCAGGGGGCGCGACCAAAATCAGAGGTGCGGATCGGTACTGGAGATAGCGCTGTTATCTTTGATTGGGAACCGTCCATCGAAGCCGGCGCGGAGCTATTGGCTGGTCCTCGCGGATCAGATCTGAGACTGGAATCACCCTGGGCTGGGCGATACCTAGAAGATGATGTCGATGAATTAAGTGAAGATGAAATTGCCATGCAGTGGGAATATAACGTTGAAAATCCGAGGGATCCTAGGGTCGGTACCTGAGTATGACCAGAGAGATTATTGCTACGGCAAAACGCATTATTATCAAAGTGGGTTCCTCGACTCTCACTGGTGGCGCGGGCCAAGAACTTAACGTGAGTGCGATAGAGAAGCTCGTTGATGTTGTTGCGCATCTGCGAAGTGAAGGAAAAGAGGTGGCGATTGTCTCCTCCGGTGCGATTGCCGCTGGACTTGCGCCATTAGGCCTCAAGAGCCGACCAAAAGATCTTGCAACTCAACAAGCGGTTGCATCAGTGGGCCAAGGTTTATTGATAGCTAGCTATACCAGCGCATTTTCTCAACATGATCTGATCGCATCGCAAATCCTTCTAACAATTGACGATGTAGTCCGTCGCTCGCATTACCAAAATGCTCAACGAGCGCTATTTAAATTGATGCAGATGGGCGTCGTTCCCGTTATTAACGAAAATGATACGGTGGCGGTTCAAGAAATTCGATTCGGAGATAACGATCGTTTGGCCGCACTGGTCTCTCACTTAATTGGCGCAGATTTGCTGATCGTGATTACGGATGTCGAAGGTCTCTATGATGCACCGCCTTCACGTCCCGGCGCCGTTCGCATCTCAGAGGTCCCGGATGTAAGCCAGCTTGGCGATATAGAGATCGGTGGCGTTGGCTCCTCCGGCGTGGGCAGTGGGGGAATGGTGACGAAGGTTGAGGCTGCCAGAATTGCTACCGGCGCAGGAGTTCACATGTTATTAACAACGCTGAATTCGTTAGATGAAGCGCTGCTCGGCGCCGATGTGGGAACACTTTTTCTAGCACATACAGATCGTAAGCCCTCTCGATTGCTCTGGTTGGCTCACGCGGCTACACCACAGGGACAGTTGCATATTGATAATGGAGCAACGATCGCGATTAAAGAGCGTGGCACATCGCTATTGGCGGCCGGAGTAACCGGAGTAACGGGTGAGTTTATTTCGGGAGATTCTGTCGAAATTCTTTCACCACATGGCGAAGTGATCGCGCGAGGTCTGGTTGCATTTGATTCCGAGGAGATCCCTGGGATGCTGGGGAAATCAACTAAGCAGCTAGCAGAAGAATTTGGCGTCGAGTATGAGCGAGAGTTGGTCCACCGGGACGATTTAGTGCTGCTTTAGTAGCGTGAGTTTCAGATAAGGTTTGAACATGGATGAAAAATCTACGGGGTCTGCGCAGAGTGGCATTTCGAGAGAAGATGTGGCTCACCTAGCGAAATTGGCAAGAATCGACTTGAATAATGTCGAACTGGATCATTTGGCGCAAGAGTTAGATGTGATCTTGGGAGCCGTTGCAAAGGTCCGTGAAGTCGCCGGTGCAGATGTCGCACCTACCTCGCACCCCATTCCGGTTACTAATGTCTACCGTGACGATGTCGTCAAACCAAGCCTGACTCCAGAGGAGGCGCTCTCGGGCGCACCTGCGCAGTCAGAGGATCGATTCAAGGTCCCACAGATTTTGGGAGAAGAATGAACTACATAAAGTCCAACGCCTCCGTCATGGCGGCTGCGCTCGCAAATGGTGAGACCACCTCTGTCGAGCTGACAGAACAGCATTTTGAACAAATTGAGAAAGTTGATGGCGCGGTACACGCATTTTTGTATCTTGATCGCGAAGGCGCAATGGAGCAAGCACATGCAATTGATACCAGACGATCAGATGGTGAAGAGCTCTCGCCCTTAGCAGGCGTGCCATTAGCGTTAAAAGATGTTATGACTCAAAAAGGAATCCCCACGACGTGTGGTTCAAAGATGCTCGAAGGTTGGCGTCCTCCTTACGACTCAACTGTGGTCTCTCGACTCAAGGATGCTGGCATCGTAATCCTGGGAAAGACCAACATGGACGAATTTGCCATGGGTTCTTCCACCGAAAATTCTGCCTACGGTCCGACGCATAATCCATGGGACCTCACGAAAATTCCAGGCGGTTCTGGCGGAGGATCTGCCGCTGCACTGGCTGCCTTTGAGGCACCGCTAGCGATAGGCACCGATACCGGAGGATCGATACGTCAACCAGCCGCGGTCACGGGAACCGTTGGCGTGAAACCTACCTATGGGGGAGTCTCGCGGTATGGCCTTATTGCTTTCTCTTCCTCGTTAGATCAAGCAGGTCCCTGTGCGAGAACAGTTCTGGATGCCGCTCTGCTTCATGAAGTGATCGCTGGTCATGATGAACGTGATTCGACGTCGATTAATCAACCAGTGCCAGCGGTGGTTAAGGCAGCCAAGAAGCTTGATGTCAAAGGTCTTAAAATCGGGGTTGTTAAAGAATTGCAAGGTGAAGGATTTCAGGCCGGCGTCTTACATCGTTTTCATGAAGCGCTAGATCTGCTGGTCGAGGCTGGTGCAGAGATAGTCAATGTCTCCTGTCCGAGCTTTGATTACGCGCTCGCCGCCTACTATTTAATTGCACCGAGTGAATGCTCATCGAATCTAGCAAGGTTTGATTCGATGCGATACGGCATTCGTGTGGGCGATGATGGCAGTAAGAGCGCAGAAGAGGTCATGAATCTGACCCGTCATGCAGGATTTGGTCCAGAGGTTAAGCGCCGAATAATTCTCGGTACTTATGCGCTCTCCTCCGGCTTCTACGATGCATATTATGGTTCGGCGCAGAAGGTTAGAACTCTGCTGATCCAGGATTTCAACTCCGCGTTCGCGGAAGCGGATGTTCTGGTCTCTCCGACATCACCAACAACTGCCTTCCCTATCGGTCAGAACGATAACGATCCGTTAGCCATGTATCTCAATGACATTGCAACGATTCCAGCAAACATGGCTGGTATCGGAGCCATGTCCTTACCTTCCGGTTTGGCCGAAGAGGATAATCTGCCGGCAGGATTTCACATCATGTCGCCAGCAATGAAAGATGACCTGATGTATCAAGTTGGTGGAACCTTAGAGGCAGCGTTATTGAACAAGTGGGGTGCGCCTCTATTGAGTAACGCGCCAGATGTGGTGGTGAACTCATGACGCTCTCTTTTGAGCAGGCAGTTTCGCGATATCAGCCGACACTCGGGCTAGAAGTGCATGTGGAACTGAATACAGCGTCAAAGATGTTCTGTTCCTGTGCGACGATTTTTGGTGCAGAGCCCAATACCCAGACCTGTCCAGTATGCCTTGGTATGCCTGGTGCCTTGCCGGTGGTCAATCGCAAAGCAATTGAGAGCTCGATTTTGATCGGACTAGCGCTCAACTGTTCCATTGCGCCATATTCTCGCTTTGCCCGGAAAAATTATTTTTACCCGGACATGCCGAAAAACTTTCAGACCTCTCAGTTTGACGAACCCATCTGCGTAAACGGATTTTTGGATGTAGAGATTGATACCGATGAGGGCGTTCAAACTTTCCGGGTAGAGATAGAACGCGTTCATATGGAAGAAGACACTGGCAAATCGCTCCACATGGGTGGCGCGACCGGGCGAATCCATGGAGCCGATTACTCACTCCTTGATTACAACCGCGCTGGTATCCCATTGGTTGAAATCGTCACCAAAATTATTCCCAACACAGGAAAGTATGCGCCTCAAGTAGCACGCGCCTATGTTTCGCAGCTTCGTGACATCCTACGATCCCTCGGAGTTTCGGATGTAAAGATGGAACAGGGCTCGATGCGCTGCGACGTCAACTTATCTATTTCTCCCGTGGGTAGTGAAAAATTGGGAACGAGAAGTGAGACAAAGAATGTGAACTCGCTCCGTTCGGTCGAGCGTGCCGTGGTAGGCGAGATCATTAGACAAGCGGGTCGATTGGATAACGGCGAGAGAATCGTGCAAGAGACACGCCACTTCCTGGAGGAGAGTGGTCAGACGCGCCCGGGTCGCTCAAAAGAGGAAGCAGAGGATTATCGCTACTTTCCGGAGCCAGATCTAGTTCCGGTAGTTCCTGAGAGCTCTTGGATCGAAGCGTTGAGAGCAACCCTTCCGGAGAAACCTTCCGTTCGTCGTAAGCGACTGCAGGAGGCTTGGGCTGTACCCGATAAAGAAATGGCAGCGCTTGTTAACGCCGAACTTGTCGATGTAGTAGAAGCAACAATTGATTGTGGAGCGGAACCTGGACGGGCTCGCAGTTGGTGGCTTGGCGAAATATCTAGAATCGCCAACGAAAAATCGGTAAGCCCTGTCAGCTTGATTACACCTGCACAGGTAGCGGAGATCATTTCACTCATTATTACCGGTGAGTTGACGGACAAACTTGCTCGTCAGGTGATCGAAGGCGTTATTGCTGGAGAAGGTTCGCCATCAGAAGTTATGGAAGGTAGAGGACTGAAGGTCCTCTCCGATGACTCCGCGTTGATGGTTGCAATTGAAGCTGCGATTGCCGCACAGCCAGATACGGCCGAGCGAATCCGTGGTGGAAACATTCCCGCGGCAGGTGCATTGATTGGCGCAGTCATGAAATCAACTGGTGGTCAGGCGGATGCGGCAAAGGTCAGGGAGCTATTGCTTAAACACTTAGGGCAAGGTTAGGGGTTCGCATAATGAGGAAGAACGATGTGAGTAAAGAAGGAGATGGAGTAGCCCCATCTCATCCATCTAATCCGATGAAGCCTCGGTCAGGCTTGGTTACCGATGGTTTGGAACGGGCTCCGGCACGTGGGATGTTGCGAGCCGTCGGAATGAAAGATGCAGATTTTGCAAAACCTCAAATTGGAATTGCCTCGTCTTGGAACGAAATTACGCCCTGCAATCTCTCGCTAGATCGATTAGCGAAAGCATCCCGCAAAGGTGTAATCGACGCAGGCGGTTTCCCTATGCAGTTCGGAACTATCTCAGTATCCGATGGCATCTCCATGGGTCACGAAGGAATGCATTTTTCACTGGTTTCGCGTGAAGTGATAGCGGATTCGGTAGAGACAGTGATGCAGGCAGAGCGCCTTGATGGCATGGTGACCTTTGCGGGTTGTGATAAATCATTACCTGGGATGATGATGGCTGCGGCGCGAATCGATGTTGCGAGCGTATTTGTTTACGCAGGCTCAACGCTCGCTGGTCAAGTAGACGGAAAGGATGTCACCATCATCGACGCTTTTGAAGCGGTCGGTGCTTGTGCGCGCGGATTGATAACACAGGAACGAGTCGATGAAATTGAGCGGGCAATCTGCCCAGGTGAAGGTGCCTGCGGAGGCATGTATACCGCCAATACGATGGCTGCCGTTGGTGAAGCCATTGGACTCTCTTTGCCGGGCTCGGCATCGCCCCCAGCCATTGATCGTCGTCGTGATGATTATGCAATCAAAGCAGGTGCAGCTGTTGTAGAACTTATTCGACGAGGTATTACTACTCGTGACATCTTGACTAAAGAGGCGTTTGAAAATGCTATTACCGTAGTTATGGCTTTGGGTGGTTCAACGAATGCTGTTCTCCACCTATTGGCTATTGCTAACGAAGCTGAGGTGGATCTGACGCTGGCGGATTTCCAGAGAATTAGTGAAAAAACACCTTTGCTCGGTGATCTCAAACCATTTGGTAAATATGTCATGACCGATATCGATCGAGTAGGTGGAATCCCGGTTGTTTTGCGTGCACTACTGGATGCCGGATTCCTGCATGGCGATTGTTTGACGGTAACAGGTAAGACCATGGCCGAGAATTTGGCCGACATTACTCCACTTGATCCTGATGGCGATGTTCTGCATGCGATAGCCAATCCATTGGCAGCTGGTGGAGGAATTACGATATTGCATGGCACTTTGTCGAGCGACGGTGCCGTATGTAAGACGGCAGGGATTGGCGTTGACTTCTTTGAAGGACCAGCAAGAGTTTTCGAACGAGAACAAGCCGCTATGGTTGCGCTAGAAGACGGCACGATCAAGGCTGGCGACGCCGTGGTTATTCGATACGAAGGACCCAAGGGTGGACCTGGCATGAGAGAGATGCTGATGATCACTGGTGCCATTAAAGGCGCAGGCCTAGGGAAGTCCGTTTTGCTGCTTACCGATGGGCGATTCTCCGGAGGCAGTACCGGCTTATGTGTCGGCCATGTTGCTCCGGAAGCGGTTGATGGTGGGCCGATTGCCTTTATCCGTGACGGCGATCTAATTCGCATTGACGTTACTGCGAAGCGGTTGGATTTGTTGGTGGATGAAAGCGAGATGGCGGAGCGCCGGAAAAACTTCCAACCAGTCCCACACAAATATCGTCGTGGTGTTCTGGCAAAATATTCAAAGGTAGTGGGATCAGCATCTCAAGGGGCTGTCTGCGGGTAATCCCTGCAACGATAATTCGGCATGGGAAATCTCAGGGATTTCATTTCTCAAATTATGAGATTTAGATCTCAGGGGTTGACTAGCCCAAGGCGAACCATGAGAATTAGATCATGACGTCATCAGTGGTGATTCGAGAGCGCGCAATCTAGTCTTTGTAAGATTAGATGGTGCGCTACCCCTCAGTGGAAACTGAGGGGTTTCTCATTTCATCCGAGTAAAACGGGCATCAAGATCAAAAGTTGTAGATGTGAAAGGAGTGGAACATGTCAGAGCAGATCACCGGAGCTCGGGCGCTCGTGATGGCGCTTGAGCGTGTCGGAGTTGACGTGATGTTTGGCATCCCGGGCGGTGCCATCCTTCCAGCTTATGATCCGATTTTTGACAGTTCCATCCGACACATCTTGGTCCGCCATGAGCAAGGCGCTGGGCATGCAGCGACAGGTTACGCCCAGGTCACCGGCCGTGTTGGGGTCTGTATCGCAACGTCTGGACCAGGGGCGACAAACCTGGTTACGGCTCTCGCTGATGCACAGATGGATTCAGTCCCGATAGTGGCGATAACCGGGCAGGTCTCCTCTGGAGCAATCGGTACGGATGCTTTTCAGGAGGCCGATATTCGCGGCATCACGATGCCGATTACCAAACATAATTTTTTGATTACCAACGCTGACGACATTCCGCATGCAATTGCCGCGGCTTTTCACATTGCAGAAACCGGACGTCCAGGTGCTGTATTGGTAGATATTTCGAAAGATGCGCTTCAAAACATGACAACTTTCCATTGGCCAACCGAGCTGGCGCTTCCGGGTTACAACCCCGTCCTCCACGCCGATGAAGAATCGTTGCGCGCCGCTGCCACGTTGATCTCGCAAGCGAAATCCCCGGTTCTCTATGTCGGTGGTGGAATAATTAAAGCGAACGCTGCCGAGGAGCTGATGGCGTTAGCGCTATTAACCGGTGCTCCAGTTGTGACGACTCTGATGGCTCGCGGAGCCTTCCCAGATAGCCATCCGCAACATTTAGGTATGCCAGGGATGCATGGAACGGTAGCGGCTGTGACTGCGCTACAAAAAGCAGACCTCCTCATTACCTTGGGTGCGCGATTCGATGATCGCGTGACTGGCAAAGTCTCTTCCTTTGCGCCCAATGCGAAGGTTATTCACGCAGATATTGATCCAGCGGAAATTGGAAAGATTCGTCGGGCGGACGTCGCTCTAGTTGGAGATCTCAAGTCCACCATCCAGGCGTTACTTCCTATTTTGAAAGAACGCTTTGCAGAGGTTCCGCCTGAGTTAACTGCTTGGTGGGAGCAATGTCATGAATGGCTGACAAAATTCCCGCTGGGGTATGACGAGCCGGAGGATGGAAGCCTTTCTCCTCAATACGTTATCGAGCGGATTGGAAAGATCGCCGGTCCTGATGCTATTTACGTGGCAGGTGTGGGTCAGCACCAGATGTGGGCCTCTCAATTTGTTAGTTACGAAAATCCTCGAACCTGGCTTAACTCCGGCGGATTGGGAACCATGGGATATGCCGTTCCTGCGGCGATGGGTGCAAAAGTTGGACTGCCTGATTCGACGGTTTGGGCAATTGATGGCGATGGTTGTTTTCAAATGACAAATCAAGAGTTAGTAACCTGTGCGTTGAATAATATTCCAGTTAAAATTGCGATCATAAATAATGAATCACTGGGGATGGTTCGTCAGTGGCAGACTCTCTTTTATAACTCTCGATTTTCTAACACCGATCTCCATTCACATCGAATCCCAGATTTCCTCAAGCTTGCTGAAGCAATGGGTTGCGTAGGTTTGCGCTGTGAAAACAAAGAAGATGTCGATCGAATCATCAACGAAGCTATGGCGATTAATGATCGACCTGTAGTCGTGGACTTCAATGTGCATCGTGACGCTATGGTCTGGCCGATGGTGGCTGCTGGCGCTTCCAATGACGATATTGTTGTAGCCAAATCGATGGCACCAATTTGGGATTCACAGGAGTTGTAATGGCCACTCATACACTTTCGGTTCTGGTAGAGAATAGTCCTGGAGTTTTGGCTCGCATCGCCGCTCTTTTCTCACGGCGTGGATACAACATCGAATCATTGGCGGTCGGCCCAACTCAAGAAATACATATATCCCGCATGACTATTGTTATCAATGTTGAAGGTCATGCATTAGAACAAGTTATTGCCCAGACTAACAAATTAATCAATGTGTTGAGTATCGTTGAACTTGACCCAATCGCTTCGGTTCAGCGAGAACTACTCTTGGTCAAAGTAGCGACATCACCAGAGACTCGATCTCAGGTTTTGGAGACCGTGCAACTCTTTCGTGCAAAAGTTGTCGATGTTGCACAAGATGCGGTCACCATCGAGGCGACGGGCAATACCGAGAAAATTCAAGCACTCTTACGAGTTCTGGAGCCTTATGGGATTCAGGAATTGGTGCAATCTGGACTGGTTGCGATGGAGCGCGGCCTTAAGCCTGGAAATGGAAAAGGGGATTACAGCTCTGAAGTACATTCCGAAATAACATCACTAACCTCCGCTTGAAAAGTTGACTTCAATAAATAGATAGATAACCCAAGAGATAACCTAACAAATACGGAAAGGCAGACCCCAAGTGGCTACCCAATATCACGATGAAGATGCAGATCTATCGATCATTCAATCAAAGAAAGTTGCGGTGATCGGCTACGGCTCTCAAGGCCACGCCCATGCTTTGAGTCTTCGTGACAGTGGCGTTGATGTCCGCGTCGGGCTTGCTGAGGGCTCGCCCTCACGGGCAAAAGCTGAAGCGGAAGGCCTACGAGTTCTCTCCGTTGCCGATGCCGTAAAAGAGGCAGATCTCGTCATGTTGTTGGCGCCAGATCATGTGCAGCGCCATATTTATAACGACTCTATTCGCGAGAATCTAAAACCAGGCTCTGCGCTCTTTTTCGGTCACGGGTTCAACATTCGATTTGGGTATATTCAAGCCGAGCCAGATATCGATGTCTGTATGGTTGCTCCAAAAGGACCTGGACATTTGGTTCGTCGTGAATATTCTGCTGGACGTGGAGTTCCTGTTTTGGTTGCGGTCGAACAAGACGCAACCGGAAACGCTTGGGCGCTCACACTCTCCTATGCCAAAGCACTTGGAGGATTGCGTGCCGGCGGAATTTTGACGACTTTCACCGAGGAATGCGAAACCGACCTCTTTGGCGAACAATCAGTTCTCTGCGGTGGCGCATCGCAATTGGTCCAGTATGGCTTTGAAACATTGGTTGAAGCTGGCTACCAACCAGAGGTTGCTTATTTCGAATGCCTTCATGAGCTTAAGCTCATCGTTGATTTAATGTATGAAGGTGGAATTGCAAAGCAGCGTTGGTCCGTATCAGATACAGCTGAATATGGTGATTATGTTTCGGGTCCTCGTGTAATCGACCCTAGTGTTAAAAAGAATATGAAGGCAGTCCTCGCTGATATCCAAAGTGGAAAATTTGCACAACGTTTCATCGATGATCAAGAGGCAGGCGCACCAGAATTTAAAAAATTGCGCGCCAAAGGTGAAGCTCATCCAATCGAGGCTGTTGGACGCGAACTTCGCAAAATGATGTCATGGGTTAAAAGCAGTACGCATGATGATTACACGGAAGGATCTGCATCACGTGGCTAAGCCTGTTGTTTTAATTGCGGAAGAATTAAGTCCGGCAACTGTCGAGGCGTTGGGTCCAGATTTCGAAATTCGCCATTGCGATGGAGCAAATCGAGACGAACTTCTCGGCGCTTTGGCGCAAGGAGTCGATGCGGTTTTGATTCGCTCGGCTACCAAAATGGATAGCGAGGCTATAGCGGCGGCTCATAGCTTAAAAGTCATTGCTCGCGCGGGCGTAGGAGTAGATAATGTGGATATTCCGTCAGCGACTGCCGCCGGAATAATGGTGGTCAATGCACCAACTTCCAACATTGTTAGCGCCGCCGAACTCGCGATTGCACTGCTGATGGCATCGGCGCGATTTATCTCACCGGCACATGCAGCTCTTCGCAATGGCAAATGGGCGCGCTCGAAGTACACCGGAGCAGAGCTCTTTGAAAAAACATTGGGCATCGTTGGATTTGGAAAGATCGGGCAACTTGTTGCCGCCAGGATGCAAGCCTTTGGCATGCACGTCGTGGCCTACGATCCTTACCTACTGCCGGCTCGTGCCGCGCAATTGGGTGTCACTCTCATGGAACTAGATGAACTGTTGAGAGTGAGCGATTTCATTACTATCCACCTGCCTAAGACCAAGGAGACGGCTAATTTAATTGGAGCGCAGGCGCTAACAAAAGTGAAGCCAACAGTACGAATTATCAATGCTGCTCGTGGTGGAGTCTTAGACGAAGAAGCTCTCTACCAGGCCTTGGTGGAAGGTCGCGTAGCTGGGGCAGGGCTAGACGTCTTTGCAACCGAACCATGCACTGATTCACCGCTTTTCTCATTAGATCAGGTTGTGGCTACGCCGCATCTTGGGGCCTCTACTGACGAAGCACAGGAGCGTGCGGGAATTGCCGTTGCCGTATCAGTTCGTAAGGCGCTGGCAGGCGAATTGGTTCCAGATGCACTCAACGTTAAAGGCGGTTTGATTCACGAAGAAATCCGTCCTTCGCTGCCACTGGTAGAGAAATTGGCCCAGATCGCCACGATTATTGCTGGAGAACTCCCAACCTCTCTAGATGTGCAGGTGCGAGGAGAGATAGCAGTCCATGATTCTTCGATTTTAGCCACGAGCGCTCTCAAAGGTGCGTTGATTGCCGTAGGAGCCGAAACCGTTACCTACGTAAACGCCCCAGGTCTAGCCAGTGAACGAGGAATGAGCTCATCTTCGTCAAGTGATCCAGAGAGTCCAGAGTTTCGAAGCATGATTTCTTTGCGGGCGGCTCTTCCTGATGGTCGTTCACTCGTTGTCGATGGAACGTTGGTAGGGATTAGACGCATCGAAAAGATTATTGGCATCGATGGATTTGATTTAGATCTGCCACCTACTGAGCATTTACTCTTTCTTAGATATACCGATCGACCTGGCGTTGTAGGAACTGTTGGTGGCATCTTGGGCACCGCCGGAATTAACATCGCAGGAATGCAAGTAGCCCGAAACGAAGTGGGCGGTGAAGCGCTGATGGCGATCAATGTTGATTCGGCCGTCTCGTCTGAGATCATTATTGCGGTCGAAAATGAGACCGGAGCACATCTGGTCCGAACCGTAAGTTTGGTGGGTTAGTGAAAAAATTTAATCTTGCTGTCATTCCTGGTGATGGGATTGGGCCAGAGGTAGTCGCCGAAGGCCTAAAAGTTCTCGACAGAGTCGCATCGAAATATGACCTCTCCTTCGACAAGGTTCATTACGATCTAGGCGCATCCCATTGGCATGCCACTGGAGAGGTCTTGAGTGATGAGACTATGGCGGAGATTGCAAAATCTGATGTAATTTTACTAGGCGCTGTAGGGGATCCAACGGTTCCCAGCGGGGTCTTAGAGCGTGGACTGTTACTCAAGCTGCGCTTTGCCTTTGATCATTACATCAATCTACGGCCCGCTAAATTGCACAAGGGTGTTATCTCTCCGTTAGCTACGACCGAGCCAATCGATTTTATTGTTATCAGAGAAGGAACCGAGGGTCCTTATGTTGGAGCCGGAGGTAATTTAGCTTCTGGAACCGAACACGAGATCGCGGTAGAAGAATCTCTCAATACTCGACGTGGCGCGGAGCGCGTTATTCGTTTTGCCTTTGAACAAGCATCCTCTCGGCCCCGAAAGAAGCTGACATTGGTTCACAAGAACAATGTCTTGCTCTTTGCTGGCGGCTTATGGACCCGCACATTTAATGAAGTTGCGAAAGAATATCCAGAGGTGAGTACAGATTATCTTCACGTTGACGCTGCTTCGATGTTCTTTGTTACACATCCGGAAAGATTCGATGTGGTCGTCACTGATAATTTATTCGGAGACATAGTCACAGATATTGCTGCTGCCATTTGCGGCGGAATTGGTCTTGCCGCTTCTGGCAACATCAATCCCACGAGATTGTTCCCTTCGATGTTTGAACCTGTGCATGGGTCAGCGCCCGATATCGCTGGAAAATCATTAGCCGATCCGACGGCAACGGTCATGTCTGTCGCAATGCTTCTGGCCCATTTGGGGGAGCATGAAGCCGCTGCGGATGTTGAGCGGGCGGTTGCATCGGATTTATTGACACGTGGTAATGCCAAGCGAAGCACGACAGATATTGGAAATGCACTGGCGGGAGCAATCTAAATGAAGATCAACATTAATCCTCACACACATCCAACAACGGACGCAGACCGTAACGAAAAAATTGCTGCAGGTGGATTCGGTAAGTATTACACCGACCACATGGTGGTTGCCGAATGGCATGAATCAACCGGATGGAGCGATGCTGAACTCAAGCCATATGGTCCTATCCTCATGGATCCAGCGACTTCGGTTTTGCACTATGGCCAAGAAATTTTCGAAGGACTTAAAGCTTATGTACAACCAGATGGTGGGGTCAGTTTGTTTCGGCCGGAGGCTAACGCCGCTAGGTTTCAAAAGAGTGCCGCGCGTTTAGCTTTACCTCAGATCAGTATTGAGGATTTTGTTTCCATGGTGGCAGCACTGGTGAAGCAGGAGCATCAATGGGTACCAAGAAATGTTGGCGAATCTTTATATATCCGGCCATTCATGTTTGCAAGCGAGGTCGGATTAGGCGTTAGGCCGAGCAATCAAGCAACATTTATGATCATAACAACGCCGGCCTCTGCCTATTTCAATCCGAACAAACCGGTTGCGGTATGGATTAGTACAGATTTCATTCGAGCCGCGCCTGGTGGAACTGGTGACACAAAGTTTGGTGGTAACTACGCGGGAACTTTGTTGGCCCAGAAGCAAGCCGCTGCAGAGGGATGTGACCAGGTGGTTTGGCTCGACGCTATCGAAAGACGTTGGGTCGAGGAGATGGGCGGAATGAATCTCTATTTCGTCAAAGGAAGCGGCAAGGACGCAACCTTATTGACACCGAAGTTGACTGGAACTCTCTTGGCGGGAGTCACGAGAGATTCAATCGTGACAGTAGCTCGAGATTTGGGTTACCAGGTGGAAGAGGGAATGATTTCGACCGAGCAATGGCGAGATGGCGTTGCAAGTGGTGAGATTACAGAAATTTTTGCATGTGGAACAGCTGCCGTTATCTCTCCGATTGGTTCAGCAAAGAGCGCCCAAGGTACGTGGGTAACTGGGGATGGCAATCCAGGTCCGATTACGATGCAAATTCGCGAAACCCTCCTTGGAATTCAACACGGAACTATTGAGGATAAGCACGGCTGGAACCAGCGGGTTCTCTGATGCCTTCTTCTGACGCTTTTCATATCTATGACACGACGCTTCGAGATGGTGCTCAGCAAGAAGGGCTCAACCTTTCGGTACATGACAAGCTCGCGATCGCACGTCATCTTGATGATTTAGGCGTTGGTTTTATTGAAGGTGGTTGGCCTGGCGCTAACCCTAAAGACACCGAATTCTTTGCGTTAGCCCAGACAGAGCTTCAATTAAAAAATGCAACCTTCGTCGCCTTTGGCGCGACTAGACGACCCGGAGTAAAGGCCGCAGATGACCTTTTGCTTCGTGCGTTGCAAGATTCTGCTGCTCCAGTAGTGACCCTCGTAGCGAAAAGCCATGATCGCCACGTTGATCTAGCACTCAAGACAAGTCTGGACGAGAACCTCGAGATGATTCGAAGCTCTATAAAATTCTTGCGGGATGGTGGACAACGGGTCTTTCTCGACGCCGAACATTTCTTTGATGGGTATCGATCCAATCGAGCATACGCACTGGAAGTTATTCGAGTCGCAGCGGAATCGGGGGCCGATGTTATTGCTCTCTGTGACACTAACGGTGGAATGTTGCCTCCGGAATTGTCGGACATTGTTCACGATGTTTTAACTGCATCTGCGGCACGCATTGGTATCCATTGCCACAATGACACGGGCTGTGCGATCGCTAATTCACTCGCTGCAATAGCAGCTGGCGTTACACATGTTCAAGGAACTATTAATGGGTACGGGGAGAGAACCGGAAACGCCGACCTGGTCAGTATTATTGCTAATCTCGAGTTAAAAATTAAGAAAGAAGTACTTCCTCCTGGTTCATTACGTGAATCTTTCAGAATTTCTCACGCCATCGCAGAAGTCACTAATGTTGCTCCAGGTGCGCGTCAACCATATGTTGGCACATCAGCTTTTGCACATAAGGCCGGACTGCATGCAAGTGCAATAAAGGTGGATCCTGCGCTCTATCAACACGAAGACCCGGCGAGCGTTGGTAACGATATGCGAATGTTGGTCTCAGAGATGGCGGGACGAGCTTCTATTGAATTAAAGTCGAGAGAGCTTGGCTTCGATTTAGCTGAAAATAAAGAAGTTGTGACCCGAGTGGTTGAACGTGTTAAGGAGATGGAATCGCGAGGCTTTACCTTCGAGGCGGCAGATGCATCCTTCGAACTCTTATTGCGCGAAGAAATTTTTGGAGTACGTGCAAACTTCTTCACGGTAGAAGATTGGCAGACCACGGTCGAGAGTGATACCGAAGGTGGAGTTCGATCTAAAGCCAAAATTCGACTGCGGGTACTTGGTCAGGAAATCGTGACAGAGGGCGCAGGAAATGGTCCGGTCAATGCTATTGATAATGCGCTGCGTAGTGGCCTGAAAGCGTTTTATCCGGACCTGGAGAAATTGGAACTCACCGATTACAAAGTAAGAATTCTTGAAGGACGATTGGGTACCGGGGCAGTAACTCGAGTATTGGTGGAGACAAGTGATAGTGAAGGATCATGGACCACCGTAGGAGTTCATGAAAATGTCATTGCGGCTTCTGCGATGGCGCTAGAGGATGCGGTGACCTACGGGTTACTCCGCCAGGGGACGACGCCTCGATAGTGGTCCAGCGACAGATATGACTGCCGAGCTGATCGCCGCATATGAAGAGCACTTGGTGCTGGTACGGAATCTGGCTGACAATTCAATTAAGGGTTACGTCAGTGATCTACAGTCATTTTTGAAGCACAGCGAAGCGCTCGGAATAACAGAATTTTCTGAACTAGAACTTTCTCACATTCGTTCTTGGCTCGCGGAGCTGAAGGAAGCGGGCCTGTCTCGCGCAACGATGGCTAGACGGATAGTCTCCATTCGAGCATTCACCCATTGGGCAGCGAGTCAGGGATGGATTCGAAGTGACTTAGGTGCCGACTTAGTAATTCCTAAACCGCATCGAACTTTGCCAGAAATTTTGGATATCGCGGAAACAGAGATCGTGATTGCGAGTATGCAGACGAGAGTGGATGAAGAAACGTCGCTATTGAGTATTCGAAATTTGGCAATAATTGAAGTTCTTTATGGGAGTGGTATTCGAGTCTCTGAGCTCTGTGGTTTGGATTTGCGATCAATCGACCATGATCGCAAGACGCTACAGGTTTTGGGAAAGGGCAGTAAGGAACGCGTGGTTCCGCTGGGTATACCTGCGATGCGGGCACTTGAAAATTATCTGAGTGAAGCTCGCTCGGCATTGGTGAACGAAAAATCTGGGAATGCGGTTTTTTTGGGTTCGCGTGGTGATCGAATTAATCAACGAACTGTCCGAGAGGTCGTCTACCAAGCTGTTTCTGCCGTTGGATCCACTATAGGACCGCATGGGTTGAGACATACCGCAGCTACCCATTTGTTAGAGGGTGGAGCAGATCTGCGGACGGTTCAAGAAATTCTCGGACATTCTTCCCTGGCGACAACCCAGATTTATACACACGTCTCACCTGACCGGTTGATTAAAGCCTTCAAAGATGCCCATCCTCGGGCCTGATCCATTGACTGAAGGTGCTGGATGGGTTTTGCCCGAAGATTTCTCCCGTAAGATTACGCCTGCAGATCTCACGATCTGACTTCACGCATCTGTCTAGCGCGGCCATCAAGGTCACGATAGGAACCATTTCGGTCTGGGCGAAGAAAATTCGACCAGTCGGTATACGGGTGCTAGCGAGCGAACACCTTGTTCGTTCATGAACCGATCGCATGTTTCGGCATGCATGAAAAAGGAGAGTCCCGCAATGGCGGTTGTAACAATGAGAGAACTCCTCGACAGCGGAGTCCATTTTGGACATCAGACGCGTCGATGGAATCCAAAGATGAAGCGCTATATTTTTGCAGAGCGCAACGGCATTTATATTATCGATATTCAGCAATCACTGGGATTGATCGATTCAGCCTATGACTTTATTAAAGACACCGTTGCAAAAGGTGGCCACATTCTTTTCGTCGGAACGAAAAAGCAAGCACATGTTCCTATCATTGAACAGTCAGCCCGCGTTGATATGCCGTATGTCACCGAACGTTGGTTGGGTGGAATGCTTACAAATTTTCCTACCGTTTACAAGCGAATTCAGCGCTTGAAGGAGCTCGAACTTCTTGAGACCCAAAATGATCAGCTCTTAACGAAGAAGGAACTATTGGTACTGCGTCGCGAAAGAGAAAAACTCACTAAGAACCTTGAAGGTATTCGCAACATGACAAAGCTCCCTAGCGCGCTTTGGGTTGTCGATACCAAAAAAGAGCATCTCGCCGTTGCAGAGGCGAAAAAATTGGGAATTCCTGTTGTTGCGATCTTGGATACCAACTGCGATCCAGATGAAGTTGACTACAAGATTCCGGGCAACGATGATGCGATTCGCTCCATTGGACTTTTGACTCGAGTAATTGCTGACGCTGCAATAGCTGGACTTGCTGCACGTTCTGCCAATGCACAAGCTGCTGCTCAGGCAAGTGCAGATAGTCCTGCATCCCAGGCAGCTACAGCTGAGTCTTCTGCAGCGCCGCAAATCGAAGATCTCGAAAAAGAACTCTTGGGAGAAGGAGAAGTCGCAACAACTTCAGAAGCTCAGATAGAGGTTACTGAGATTGTTGCCAACGAAGGTACACATGATTCTGCGCCAGCAGAAGAGACTGAGTCTGCGCCAGCAGAAGAAGTAAAGGGAGAATAAGTTATGGCTTCATACACAGCCGAGGATGTCAAGCGACTGCGCGAAGCAACTGCAGCAGGAATGCTTGACTGCAAAAAAGCACTAGATGAAGCAGATGGCGATTATGAGAAAGCCGTTGACATCATTCGAGTCAAAGGGCTCAAAGGCGTTACCAAGCGTGAAGGTCGTACTACCTCAAATGGCGTAGTCCTCGCCAAGGCCGAAGGTAACGTTGGAGTGATGCTCGAACTCAACTGCGAGACGGATTTCGTCGCAAAGGGAGAGCGTTTTGTCGAGTTAGCAGAAGAGCTTTTGGCTCACCTCTTTGATTCCAAGCTCGGTGAGTTAGCCGAATTTTTGGCCTCGGAACTTCCAAACGGTTCAACTGTTCAGGCTCGCATCGATGAAGGTAATGCAACGTTGGGTGAAAAAATTGAACTTCGACGCATAGCCGTGCTTGAAGGTTCTCCTGTTTCGCTCTATCTGCATCGCACTAGCCCAGATCTACCACCACAGGTTGGTGTCTTGGTTTCCCTCACTGAGAGTGCAGAAGAGGCCGGAAAAGATGTTGCACAACATATCGCGGCGTTTTCTCCACTCTATGTCGACCGTGATGCCGTCCCAGCAGACGCCATCGCCAATGAGCGTCGCATCGCTGAGGAAACCGCCCGCAATGAGGGTAAGCCGGAAGCCTCTATCGCCAAAATCGTCGAAGGTCGCGTGACCGGATTCGTCAAAGAGGTGAGTTTGGTCGAACAGGCCTTTGCCAAAGATGCTAAAAAGACGGTTGCCCAGGTTCTGGCTGAAGCCAAAACCGCAGTGTCGGCTTTTCATCGATTTAGAGTTGGACAGTAACCTGCGCGGATAGGCGGTTCTTGCCCAGTAACATTAATTGATAACCTAGATTAAGGAGCACCCACGATGAACCGAACAGGTTACAAGCGGGTGCTCCTAAAACTTTCTGGAGAGGTCTTTGGCGGCGAAAAGGGGATCGGTGTAGATCCTGACATAGTTCACGACATCGCCCTTCAAATCGCAGAAGTAGTTCGAAGCGGAGTTCAAATCGCCATAGTCGTCGGTGGTGGAAATTATTTCCGTGGCGCAGAGTTGCAGCAGCGAGGCATGGATCGAGCTCGCGCAGACTATATGGGCATGCTGGGCACGGTGATGAACTGCCTCGCGCTCCAAGATTTCTTGGATAAAGAGGGGATCGAAACTCGCGTCCAGACTGCGATCACTATGGGCCAGGTGGCTGAGCCATATATTCCGCGTAGAGCAATTCGACACCTCGAAAAGGGTCGAGTAGTCATATTTGGTGCGGGAGCGGGAATGCCATTTTTCACGACTGATACCGTTGCGGCTCAGCGAGCGCTCGAGATTGGCTCACAGGCGCTTTTGCTCGCAAAAAGTGGGGTTGATGGCGTGTATACCGCAGATCCTCGTAAAGATCCGACAGCAACGAAGTACGATTCGATCAGCTTCGATGAAGTGATCTCAAAATCATTGGCGGTTGCGGACGCAGCTGCCTTTAGTCTTTGCCGTGAAAATCATCTTCCGATTGTTGTCTTTGATCTGAAAGACAAGGGCAATATTGCTCGTGCCGTTCGTGGTGATGGCATCGGAACTCTGGTTTCATAATTCTTTGATAGAAAACGTTGATGGAGGAGCACAATGTCAGATTTAGGTAGCGCAATTGCTGATGCTTCAGCGAAGATGAGTAAAGCGGTAGAGGTAGCAAAAGAAGATTTTGGTGCTATCCGAACCGGACGTGCTCATCCTGCAATGTTTGCAAAGATTATGGTCGATTATTATGGAACCTACACACCGTTAGCTCAATTAGCGACTTTTCAGGTTCCGGAAGCTCGAATGGCGTTGATTTCACCTTTCGATAAGAGCGCGATGGCAAGTATTGAAAAGGCGATCCGTGACTCGGATTTAGGTGTTAATCCAGCCAATGATGGTGGAGTAATTCGAGTGAATTTTCCGCAATTGACTCAGGAGCGACGCAAAGACTTCATCAAAGTCGCTCGAACAAAGGCCGAAGATTCACGGATTTCGATTCGAAATATCCGTAGAACTGCTAAAGAGGCGATGGAAAAGTTGGAAAAGGATGGCGAGATTGGCAAGGACGATCTGGCTAGAGCCGAAAAAGAACTCGAGAAAGTTACGACTGACCATGTGGTGCAGATCGATGACTTGTTAAAGCACAAGGAGGCCGAACTTCTGGAGGTGTGATGCCGACCGACGTTTACCTGCTCATGGAAGACCTGCATTCGATAAACGACGCCATTAACACTAGGGCTGGTCGCAAATTACTACCCTCTATTCTGGTTGGATTTGCGATCCTTGGAATAGTTTTTGGTGCACTTAAGCTGAATCCAGCCATCTTTGCAATCGTCGTCTGGGCATCAATGTTGTTGGCAACCAGAGAGATTGTGCGGGCGTATCGTGCCGGCGGAATAATCATCCCCGAAATATTGATGTACCTAGCAACCACCGCATTGATGTGGTCAAGCTGGTTTGGTCGACTAACCGGATTGGCCGTTGCCGCCGCAATCGTTATTCCCAACGTAATGGTGACCTTGTTGCTCATCAGCCCCAAAGATTTTGTTAAAAGATCGACCGCTGCCGCTTTTGCGATTTTTTATATTCCGTTTCTCGCTGGCTTTATTTTGTTGATAGGTCACGACACCGAACCAATCAAAAAAGTCTTTGCCCTTACCGTGCTGGTAAGTTGTAATGACACTTTTGCATATTTTTCTGGATTGCTCTTTGGTAAACATCCTCTTGCTCCAAGCATTAGTCCCAAAAAAACCTGGGAGGGGTTGATTGGTTCCATTTTCTTCACCACTATCGGAGCTACGCTTGTTTTTTATTATCTACTGGATGACCCTTGGTGGCTCGGAGCGCTCATCGGTGTCATGGGAGTGATTACTGCAACGAGTGGGGATCTCATCGAATCCGCGATCAAGCGAGATCTGCATATCAAAGATATGGGAGCAATGTTGCCTGGCCATGGCGGTGTTCTTGATCGTGTGGATTCATTACTCTTTACGGGACCATCGGTCTGGTTTGTTTTCGAACTTATCCATCATTTCAAGCATTTCACCTTTTAAGAGGGATTTATTATGAGCGAAAAAACTACACCAGATCCGTTGAAGCTTGTCTTTGATGAGCCGAAGCAGAGAGTCAAACCGCCGAAACATTTTGCGGACTTGGATCCAGCTGGTCGCAAAGAGCTGGCCTTGGAACTAGGAATACCTGCATTTCGAGCCAACCAAGCCGCAACCCATTTTTTCACGCATTACAGCGACGATACCGAGTCATGGAGTGATATTCCTAAAGACCTTCGTCAACTTATGGCAGAGAAATTTACGCCGACGCTGATCACGCTGGTTCGTTCGATCGAATGTGACGGGGGAACGACCCGAAAGGATTTGTGGCGTTTGCATGATGGAGTTTTAGTCGAGAGCGTTCTGATGAGATACACCGAACGCACAACGGTATGCATCTCCTCGCAGGCTGGCTGTGGAATGAACTGTCCATTTTGTGCGACCGGACAAGGAGGACTTACCCGCAATCTCACAGCGGGCGAAATCACGGCCCAGGTAGTAGCGGCTGCACGTGCCTGTGCAAACGGCGAGCTACCGGGTGGGGCTACTCGACTCTCTAATGTTGTTTTCATGGGGATGGGCGAGCCCTTGGCTAACTACAACGCAGTAATCCGATCGATTCGCAATATCACCGCACCGCAACCCGATGGGCTGGGAATTGGGGCGCGCTCTGTCACGGTCTCGACCGTTGGTCTTGTCAACGGTATCGAAAAATTAATGGCCGAGGATATTCCCGTGACTCTCGCCGTATCGCTACATACTCCCGATGATGAACTACGGGATACGTTGGTCCCGATTAACTCTCGTTGGAACGTCAAAGAGGTATTAACTGCTGCTGATAATTATGCAGAGAAGACGGGTCGTCGGTATTCGATCGAATACGCACTGATTCGAGATATTAACGATCAGGCTTGGCGTTCGGATTTGTTGGGAAGATTACTGAAGCATCGTCACGCACATGTGAATTTGATTCCCCTCAATCCAACACCGGGCTCTCAGTGGACGGCATCAAGGCAGTCCGATGAAACTGCTTTTGTTCAAATTTTGGAGAGCTATGGCGTTCCGGTAACTGTCAGAGATACCCGAGGTAGAGATATTGATGGCGCCTGCGGACAACTTGCCGCTTCGGAGACAATTCTCCCAAAAATTCAACCTCGGGTATCTAATCTTCCTGAACCGGAGCTGACGAATGGGTAGTGCCGTGGCCGCCCCGAAAAAAATCATTATTTTAGGTTCCACCGGCTCAATCGGCGTTCAAGCACTGGAAGTCATCGCGGCAAATCCAGAGAAGTTTGACGTGGTTGGATTAACTGCCGGTGGTAATAATATTGATGCGCTTATCGAACAAGCGAAGCAGTTTCATGTACCAATTGTTGGTGTCAGCAGTAACGGAGAGCGAACTCGTGCATTGGCGGCAGAGTTTTCATCGAAGATGGCAGAGAGAATTCAGGTCATTGATGGCGTTGGCGCTTCGGCCGAGATAGCGGCGCTTCCATGTGACATCGTCCTCAATGGCATAACGGGGTCAATTGGGCTAGCTCCAACTTTGGCAGCGCTCTCTGCGGGAAACATTGTTGCTTTGGCGAATAAGGAGTCCCTTGTAGCCGGCGGAAATCTCGTTACCGCCTTTGGCTTGGATCGAATTTTGCCCGTAGATTCTGAACATAGCGCCCTCTATCAATGTTTTTTGGCCGGTAAAAAAAATGAGGTGCGTCGCGCCATATTGACGGCCAGTGGTGGTGCATTTCGAGATCGAACCGATTTAGCTGGCGTTAGCCTTGCAGATGCGCTGAAACATCCAACGTGGGCAATGGGACCGGTCGTCACCATCAATTCCGCGACGCTAGTAAACAAAGGACTTGAGATAATCGAAGCGCACTATCTCTTTGATATCCCATATGATCGAATTGACGCCGTGATTCACCCACAGTCAGTCGTTCATTCAATGGTGGAATTCGTCGATGGGTCAACCATCGCACAGGCTAGCCCACCGAATATGAAGGGTCCGATTGCTTACGCTCTGGGGTATCCCGATCGAGTTCGCCAGGCAACGAAAGCTATTGATTGGACAACCAAACATTCGTGGGATTTTTCGCCGATTGACGAATCGCGATTTCCCGCCATTAATTTGGCGCGACACTGCGGCTCTCGTGGGGGTGGGCTACCGGCGATTTTCAATGCCGCCAACGAAGTTGCGGTGGAAGCCTTCATCCAGGGTTCTCTGCCGTTTCTCTCGATTGTCGAAATTATTGAGAAAGTTGCTAGCAAACTTGATCACATGGGTGATCAAGATCTGCGCGATTATGATGATGTCAGCGCCATAGAAGATGATGCTCGTACCCTGGCCCGCATATTTATTTCAGAAAGCAGTTAATTCATGTTGAAAGCAATCGGAGTTCTCGCCTTTATTGTGGCATTGCTTTTATCGGTTATGTTGCACGAACTCGGTCATTATCTCAGTGCTAAAAAGTTCGGAATGAAAGTCACGGAGTTCTTCTTGGGTTTCGGAACCAAAATATGGTCATTTACTCGCGGGGAGACGGAGTTTGGACTTAAAGCAATTCCAGCGGGCGGATATTGCAGAATAATTGGAATGTCCACTCACGAAGAGCTGACACCAGAGGAAGAGCCTAGAGCCTTTATCCGAGCATCCACCTTCAAGCGACTGATCGTCTTGGGAGCCGGTTCATTTACTCATTTTCTCCTTGGATTCCTTCTAATTTTCACTATCTTTTTCGGAATCGGTGTCCAGGCCGTTCTCCCTGAAATCGATCGAGTTCTGCCCTGCTTATCGGCAACTACTTCGCCGTGTACCTCAACCTCAGAGCCCTCGCCGGCGGTCCGCGCTGGCTTACTTCCTGGTGATCGAATCATCTCCATTAACGGAAAAGTTATTAATGACTGGAGCAGCGATAGTTCAGTAATTCGAAAATCTGCAGGAAAACCTCTGACGCTGGTAATCAACAGAAATGGTCAGCAATCCACTCTGACCGCTACTCCGGCGAGAGAAGTCATCAATGGAGAGACTGTTGGCATGTTGGGGATTTATAGCAAATCTGGATTACGACGTGAGGGATTTTTCATGGCAATCCGAGACACGGGTTCATTGGGAAGCGATATGTTCACAACGAGCATAAGCAGTTTAATTTCCTTGCCCGGGAAAATTCCAGAACTCTTCCGTCAAACCTTCTTGGGCGCTCACCGCGATGCCAGTGGCCTGGTTGGAGTAGTGGGCGTAGCTGAAGCATCGGCGGCAACAGTGAGCAATCACTCGATGAGCGCTGGACAAAAAATTGAATCTTTCTTGCTGATCATCGCGAGTCTCAATATTTTTGTTGGAATTTTTAACTTATTTCCGTTGCTTCCGCTCGACGGAGGGCATATGGCAATTGCGGTAGTGGATGGTTTTAGGCGTTCATTAGCTCGTCGTCGTCATCGACCGATTCCTGATCCGCTCGATTTAGAAATTTTGACTCCGCTGACGATCGTGGTCTTCGTGCTTTTGGCTGGATTGTCTCTCATGCTTTTGGCCGCGGATATTTTCAATCCCGTCCACTTCAATCTGTAATTTGCCAAATTTAAGGCAGAATAGGGCTATGGTCGATTTAGGAATTCCAGCAGCCCCACCGCCCGTTCTATCACCGCGTCGCAAAAGCAGACAGCTCAAGGTAGGTAGCGTTTTAGTGGGAGGCGATGCGCCGGTCAGCGTGCAGTCAATGTGTACGACGCTCACTTCGGATGTAAACGCAACCTTGCAGCAGATTGCGGAGCTCACAGCATCGGGTTGCCAAATCGTGAGAGTGGCCGTGCCGAGCCAAGATGATGCGGATGCGCTTAAGGCGATCGCCACCAAATCTCAGATCCCGGTAATTGCGGATATTCATTTCCAGCCGAAATATATCTTTGCTGCGATTGATGCCGGGTGTGCCGCGGTGCGCGTCAACCCGGGCAACATCAAGCAATTTGATGACAAAGTGAAAGAGGTAGCAAGGGCAGCTGGCGACGCTGGTATTCCCATTCGTATTGGTGTAAACGCTGGCTCGCTGGATCCGCGCCTACTCGCAAAATACGGCAAGGCCACCCCAGAAGCGCTCGCGGAATCTGCCCTATGGGAAGCTTCACTCTTTGAGGAGCACGGCTTCTCTGACATCAAGATATCGGTTAAGCATCATGATCCAGTGACGATGGTCAAGGCCTATCGATTGCTTGCGGCCCAATGTGAATATCCGTTGCATCTGGGTGTCACCGAAGCTGGACCAATTTTTCAGGGAACGATCAAGTCCGCGACCGCCTTTGCGATTTTATTAGCTGAGGGAATTGGTGACACGATCAGGGTTTCGCTCTCTGCCCCTCCTGTTGAAGAGGTCAAGGTGGGTATTTCGATTCTTGAGTCACTCAATCTTCGCCAACGAAAGTTGGAAATAGTCTCCTGTCCTTCATGTGGTCGCGCGCAGGTTGATGTTTATTCTCTGGCCGAGAAAGTCCAAGCCGGGCTTCAGGGGATGACGGTTCCGCTACGAGTGGCGGTCATGGGTTGCGTTGTCAACGGACCGGGCGAGGCGCGTGAAGCGGACCTCGGAGTGGCTTCCGGCAATGGCAAAGGACAAATTTTTGTTAGGGGAGAGGTCATCAAGACCGTTCCGGAATCAGAGATCGTCGAGACTTTGATCTTTGAAGCAAATCGACTTGCCGATGAGATGGCCGCGGCCGGAGTAGCATCGGGAACGCCTTCGGTCACCACTAGTTGATCGCGATAACTCCATATCCTCAATATTTTGTTCATCTCAATTGATAGTTCAATAGATAGGTAATCTCATGTTGCGAATGTCCACATTATTGTTGCGTACCCTCCGAGATGATCCAGCGGATGCGGAGGTGGCAAGTCACCGACTTTTGGTTCGTGCCGGCTACGTTCGTCGTGTCGCTGCTGGAATCTATGCATGGTTGCCCTTGGGATATCTGACATTTCGTAATATCGAAAGAATTATCAGAGAGGAGATGGATTCCGCTGGTTTTCAAGAAGTACATTTTCCGTCGCTATTGCCGCGAGAGCCATATGAGCAAACGAATCGATGGACTGAATATGGCCCAGATCTCTTTCGACTCCAAGACCGTAAAGGCAATGATTACCTTTTAGGGCCAACTCACGAAGAAATGTTCACACTCATGGTGAAGGGCGAGTTCTCCTCCTATAAAGACTTACCATTATCGATCTATCAAATCCAAACAAAGTATCGCGACGAACCTAGGCCGAGAAGTGGCATTATCCGCGGACGTGAATTCGTTATGAAGGATTCCTACTCCTTTGATATTGATGAAGCAGGGTTGGATATCTCCTATCAACGCCATCGCGATGCTTACATAAAGACTTTTAATCGCCTTGGAATTTCGTTCAATATTGTCTCTGCCATGTCAGGAGCAATGGGTGGTTCCAAATCAGAAGAATTTTTAGCACCATGTCCAACTGGTGAAGATACCTATGTTCTCTGTGAGAGTTGTGGCTTCGCTGCAAATGTGGAAGCTATGCAGACACAAGTGCAACCTTTTCAAGGAGAAACCCCCGGTCCGTTCGAAGTATTCGATACTCCTGATACTCCAACGATTGACTCACTTGTATCGCTCTATAACAGTAGATTTGAGCCACCAATCGATGCTTCAGCGACTCTCAAAAACGTTCTTCTCATGGCAGATGGAGAAGCGATTGCAATTTTGGTTCCAGGGGATCGCGAAGTAGACCTCAAGCGTGTAGCCGCAAACCTTCCTGGCGTCTCGGAGATTCGTCTCTTCGAAGAGGAAGATTTTTCTCGCTTTCCAGGAATTGTTAAAGGTTACGTAGGTCCGCTCAATGCAGAAGAGCTCGGTTTTAAGGTTTATGCAGACCCTAGAATCACGATAGGTTCATCATGGATCACCGGTGCTAACGAGAAAGATAAGCATGCCCGTTTTGTTGTCCATGGACGCGATTTCCACTCTCAGGCCTTCGTCGAATCCGCTGAGGTCAAAGCGGGGGATGCCTGTCCACAATGCGAAACTCCTGTCGTCATCGATCGCGCAATCGAGATCGGACATATTTTCCAGCTAGGGAAGAAATATGCAGAGGCACTTGGTCTCTCCGTTTTGGACCAGGATGGTAAATCACAGGTGGTCACAATGGGCTCCTACGGAATCGGCGTCTCCAGAGCGGTGGCGGTGGTTGCGGAGCAGAGTCACGATGAGATCGGGCTCAATTGGCCGGTCGAGATTGCGCCCGCACAGATACATATTGTGGCAGCGGGTAAAGAAGACGATATTTTTGACTTCGCAGAGAAACTAGGGGCAGATTTAGAAAGTAGTGGAGTAACCGTTCTTTTCGATGATCGACGTGATGCCAGTCCTGGAGTGAAATTCAAGGATGCCGAATTGATCGGAATTCCCTATATCGTTATCGTCGGTAAGGGACTTGCCAATGGAACGATTGAGTTCCGAGTTCGCCGCACGGGGGAGAAGCACGAATTTTCTGCCATGAGTGCGATCACAGAAATATTAGGTGTTATTAACGCGCCCAAAGAGTGATTCTGTCGATGTCAATCGTTACCTTTCTGGCACTAGCCATTGCGGCGGGATTCGCTGGGTTCGTTGATGCAATTGCCGGTGGTGGCGGGCTCGTCCAACTACCAGCACTTCTCATAGGCATATCCAGTAAACCGATTCCGTTGGTTCTGGGTACTAACAAGATTCCATCAATATTCGGGACCTCGGTTGCAGCGCTCTCTTATCTCAAGAAGGTTCGCATCGATGTGAGAGCGACGACGGCGATGGCGATTCCCGCATTCGTGGGTTCGATTGCTGGTGCCAGGCTAGCCTCACGATTTCCTGCGGCGATTTTCCATCCACTCATAGTCTTTCTTTTAGTAGTCCTTGGGATTTACACGTGGCGTAAGCCGCAGTTAGGAATGACCGAAGGTCTCAGGCACGAGCCCAGAAGACGGTTAGCAATAGTCGCTGGATGCGGATTAGCTTTGGGATTTTATGACGGAATTTTCGGTCCAGGCACTGGGACGATTTTGGTTTTTTTGCTCGTGGTTGTCGTTGGTTACGAATTCTTGAAAGCTTCAGCAACCGCAAAGATTGTCAACATTGCTACTAATTCTGGGGCGATTCTCACCTTCTCGGTCGCGGGACATATTTGGTGGCAACTCGGATTATCTTTGGCTATAGCCAACGTCACCGGCGCTTTTATCGGTTCTCGGTTAGCGATCCGCGGAGGATCCACACTCGTACGAAAAGTCTTCCTGGTTGTCGTTGCACTATTGATTCTCAAATTAAGTTATGATTGGTTTTACAACTAAATAGCGGAGAGAGAGAATGTAATAGTTATGGAAAAAATAACGATGGATTTAATTCCTACTCTGACCGCTTTGGTGGAACCAATAATTTCTAGCTCGGGATATTTTCTTGAAGAGCTGAAAGTGACTGGCAGGAACCCTCAGATTCTCACCGTTGTCATTGACAGCGAAGGATCGCTCACATTAGATGACGTTACATTCGTTACCAAAGCAATTTCTGGCGCCCTAGAAGCACTCGGAGAGACGACGTATACCTTGGAAGTCACCTCACCGGGAATCGATCGACCCCTTACCCTTCCTAGGCACTGGCGCAAAAATCACGGAAGATTAGTCAAAGTCACGCTTATTGATGGTGAGAATTTGCGCGGTCGAATAGGTGATCTCACAGAAACTGAGGTTGCTATTGATGAGAATCCGATCGAGTTTGCAATGATTACGAGTGCGCTCGTTGAGATTGAGTTTACTTCCTTGAAAGCGAAGGAGAGCGAGTGAGCCTGGATGTTGACGAGCTGCTGAAGCTGACGATTGAAAAGAATATCCCGCTCGAAAAACTTATTAATTCGATTGAACAGACTGTGACAGAAAATTATCTAGAGTTTCCGGAGGCGCTGCCACAAGGTAGGGCGGTTCTTAATCGTCAAAATGGAGAGATTCTGATCCATGTTCCATGTTTTGATGATGAAGGGACATATACCGAAACCATCACACATATGCCAGAGGGATTTGAAAAATCGATCAAATCAATTGTTCGCAAAGTAGTGAAGGAAAAGATGCGAGCAATGAACGATGCTGGCATCGTAGAAGATTTTTCTGGCAACGTGGGAGATATTATTTCAGGTGTTGTATTGCAGGGCAGAGATTCACAGATTATCTATGTGGACCTAGGGCGGGTAGAGGGCAAAGTTCCATTACATGAACAAGTCCCTACCGAGAGTTACAAGCATGGTGATCGAATAAAGGCTTTTGTCGTTGACGTGAAACAGGGACTCAAGGGACCCGAGGTAACTCTCTCGCGAACACATCCCATGTTTGTGAAGATGCTATTTGCATTAGAAGTACCGGAGCTCCGCGAGAACATCGTGGAGATTATCGGCGTCTCTCGAGAGGCCGGACAGCGCTCAAAAGTCTCGGTTCGAAGCCATCGCAACGGTGTGAGTCCCAAAGGTGCCTTGATCGGTCCCATGGGGGCCCGTTCAAAAGCGGTGACGGATGAACTCAATGGTGAAAAAATTGACATCGTGGACTACTCGACCGACCCAGCCGAATATGTTGCCAGCGCACTGGCCCCGGCTCAGGTTACGAGTGTTGAGATTGTGGACCTGGAAAATCGCTCAGCCAAAGTGGTGGTGCCAGACTTCCAACTTTCGTTGGCAATTGGTAAGGATGGCCAGAACGCCAGGCTCGCCGCCAGGCTTACAGGCTGGCGCATCGATATCCATCCAGATAATCCGGTAGAGCGGATTCGCAAGCCAAGTGAACTCGCTGTCGAAGAGGAGATCGAGCCTGACACGCAGTAATTACGCGAGCGAGCCCCTTACGGGTAGGATTAGGGATAATGATTTCAACTCGCAGTTGTATCGCTTGTCGGAGTCGAGAAAGTTCTACCGCACTTCTTCATTTGGTGGTGAGAGCAGGAGAGATTCTTCCTGATCCGCTTCATATGATGGGTGGGCGTGGGGCTTGGTTGCATCCGCGTCGACATTGTTTTGATGTTGCGCGGCAACGACGGTCATTTGGACGGGCATTTAAGACCTCCGAAGAGCTGTCGACCGAGCGGCTTGAACTATATTTAGATCACGGCACGATGAGTTGACTGAACGTTGTTGAAGAAGTTTTGTAAAAGAACTAGGGAGCAAACAATGAAGGCATACATACAATCATGAGCACTCCGCGCTCATGAGTAAGGCAATTATGTAGGCTCCGCGATAGACGCAGGGGCCGAGAATCAGGAAGGCTACTGTGGCAAAGGTCCGCGTTTACGAATTAGCAAAAGATTTAGGCATAGAAAGTAAAGATCTCCTCGCAAAACTTCAAGAAGTCGGCGAGTTTGTGAGATCCGCATCATCCACTATCGAAGCGCCAGTTTTGCGACGCCTCATGGAAAAATTCCCAGAGATGAAGGCAGCGGCAGCTGAACCGAAACCGGTTAAGAAGAGTGCCGCAAAGCGAGGCGCGCCAGTTCACGCAGAGCCAACTCAGGAAGAGATTGATGCAGCGATTGCGTCGCTCGATGAATCCACTCGAAACCAATTGAACCAAATGGGAATAGGTGTTGGATCCCAATTCCCCGTCCCAGCGGCACCCTCCGCACCCTCCGCACCCTCCGGACCCTCCGGACTAAAGCCGACAATGAATCCGGGCTTCGCAGATCAAGCAGCCGCTTCCGACCCAGCTGTCGTAGCTGGCGCACAAGCAGCCACGGCTGATGGCGAACCAAGCGCAGAGAGGCCCTCCTCCTCAGAGGCAGCTACCCCACGCCCGGCAAGTAATCCATTTCCTTCTGCTCCTGGAATCGCTGGCGCAATTCCTCGACCACCTCGTGCGGGTAACAATCCCTTTGGCTCGCCTGCAGGTGGCGCAATTCCTCGGCCACCAGCGAATCGCCCTCAGCCAAATCGTCCAATTCGCCCCGGCGAACGCCCACCAATGTCGGGTAATCGTCCTGGAGCGGTCCGACCAGGTTTTGCAGCAAGACCGGCCCGTCCGGCAGGTGCGCCTGGTTCGGGCGGCCCTGGCGGCGCAGGAGGAGCAGCCCGTCCCGGTGGCGCGCCCGGATCTTCGCCATACCGTTCACCTTCAGCTCCTGCAGCTGGTGCAGCAGGTGCAGCAGGTGCACCATCGTCCTTTGGAGGCAAAGGTGGTGGTCGTCACCAACGAGGCGGAACCGCTGGAGCTTTTGGAAAGCAAGGAAGCAAAAAGGGCAAGGCACACAAGAGCAAAAAGGCCCTTCGCGAGGAGTTCGACAACATGGCGGCGCCATCACTAGGTGGAGCTGTAGTTCCGCATGGTGATGGAAAAACCGTAATTCGCTTACGTCGTGGCGCATCCTTGATGGATTTCGCTGAAAAGATCCATGCCGATCCGGCCTCGTTGGTATCCGCTCTATTTCATTTAGGCGAGATGGTGACGGCAACACAATCCGTTGACGAAGATACTTTCACGATTCTCGGCGGCGAACTTGGTTTCATTATCCAGGTCGTCAGTCCCGAGGATGAAGACCGGGAGTTGTTGGAAGAGTTCGATATCAATCTGGAGCAAGAGCTGCAGGATATTGATGATGAAGATCTCGTGATGCGATCTCCCATTGTTACGGTCATGGGACACGTGGATCATGGTAAGACGCGGTTGCTCGACGCAATCCGTTCGACGGAAGTTGTCAAGCACGAAGCTGGTGGAATCACTCAACATATTGGCGCTTATCAGATTCATCGAATGCACGAAGACCAAGAACGAGCAATTACTTTTATCGACACTCCAGGTCATGAAGCCTTTACAGCCATGCGTGCCCGTGGAGCAAAAGTAACGGATATCGCGATTCTGGTAGTTGCTGCTGACGATGGTGTTATGCCTCAAACAATCGAAGCTCTCAATCATGCGCAAGCCGCCGATGTACCGATCGTAGTCGCGGTCAACAAAGTTGATAAAGAGGGTGCGAATCCAGAGAAAGTGCGCCAGCAACTCACCGAATACAACTTGATCGCTGAAGAATATGGCGGAACGACGATTTTTGTTAACGTCTCTGCAAAATCTGGAGAGGGAATCGATCAGTTGATCGATAGCGTTTTACTAACCGCCGATGCAGCACTGGATCTACGAGCAGTGGCTAATGATGTTGCTCGCGGTGTAGCTATTGAAGCGAACCTAGATAAAGGTCGCGGACCAGTTGCCACAGTATTGGTGCAACGCGGAACACTCCACGTCGGCGATGCGATTGTTGCGGGTGGGGCCTTTGGCCGCGTCCGTGCGATGTTGGACGAAAATGGCGACCCAGTTACCGAAGCAGGCCCATCGCGCCCCGTCCAGGTACTGGGCTTTACCTCCGTTCCAGGCGCCGGTGATTCCTTTATCGTTGCCGAAGATGATCGCACCGCGCGTCAGATCGCAGAGAAGCGTCAATTAGCTACACGAAATGCTCTGTTGGCGAAAACGAGAAAGAAAGTATCGCTAGAAGATTTCATGGAGCAATCCAAGGTCAGTACGCTTAATTTGATCATCAAAGGCGATGTATCTGGTTCGGTGGAAGCGCTCGAAGATGCACTGCTCTCGCTCGATGTCGGTGAAGAAGTTGACTTGCGAGTTATTCATCGTGGAGTTGGCGCGATCACTAAGAACGATGTCACGCTTGCTTCTGCATCAACTGCCGTGATCATTGGTTTCAATGTGAAGCCTGAACCACAGACCGCTATTTTCGCCGATCAAGAGGGTGTAGAGGTACGTTTCTATACAGTCATCTACAACGCGATTGAAGAGATTGAAGCATCTCTCAAAGGTCTACTCAAGCCAGAATACGAAGAGGTCATCGTCGGTAACGCCGAAGTACGTGATATTTTCAAATCAAGCAAATTCGGAAATATCGCCGGTTGTTTGGTGCAGGATGGATTCATTCGTCGCAATGCAAAAGCTCGTACCTTGCGTAATGGCGCTGTGATTGGTGAGGGATTGTCGATTGAATCTCTCCGTCGCTTCAAAGATGACGCGACCGAGGTCAAAGATGGTTTCGAATGCGGTATCGGGTTGGGCTCCTTCAAGGAGCTTGAAGTTGGGGATGTCATTCAGGTATTTGAAATACGTGAAAAGAAGCGTGCGTAGATGGCTTCCAATCGCGCATTGAAGGTAGCTGATCGAATAAAGGAAGTAATCGCTATTGCCTTAGAAACCAAGGTAAAAGATCCACGCCTTGGTTTCATCACTGTGACTGATGTCCGAGTAACTGGTGATTTGCAACAAGCTTCAATTTTTTACACCGTGCTTGGTGATGCATTGGAGCAACAAGGAACAGCCGCAGCGCTTAACTCTGCAAAAGGTCTCATCCGGCGCGAAGTAGGTAGTGCGCTTGGGTTGCGGATCACGCCGAGCTTGGAGTTTTTCGCAGACGGTTTACAAGAGTCCGCAACAGCGATGAACGATTTAATGTCTGCTGTTCGCGAAGCCGACGCAGAACTGGCTCGCTTACGTGCACATGCCGAGCCAATCGGTGAAGCTGATCCGTACAAAGTTTCTGGAGTCTCCGAAGTCTCCGAAGTCTCCGAAAAAGCCGAATAAGCCGAGTCATCAGAGCAGCCCGTCGAGTTCATGAATGGATTTCTACTCGTTGACAAACCAGGAGGAATGACGAGCCACGATGTAGTGGCAAAGATTCGCCGTAGATTTGCAACAAAAAAAGTTGGACATGCTGGAACGCTCGATCCTATGGCAACCGGAGTGCTGGTTATTGGCATTGGTGATGCCACCAGGCTCTTACAGTATGTAGTTGACGGTCGTAAAGCCTATGAAGCCACTATCTCGTTGGGCGCGGCGACGGTTACGGATGATGTTGAAGGCGAGATCACTCAACGTGCTGATCCTCAACAATTAGAGGCCTTAAGTGACGAAGCGATTCTCGCTTGCTTGGCGAAGATGATCGGCGATATCGCCCAACGCCCTAGTTCGGTGTCGGCAATAAAAGTTGCCGGGAAAACTGCTCACCAGCGAGTCCGCGACGGGGAGGTTTTTGAGCTGCCTGCACGACAGGTTCATATCGAGTCGATTTCAGTAGCCTCAATTGAAAGAAGCTCAGAAGCGTTCCATATCTCGATCTCTGTCCGATGTTCCGCGGGCACCTATATTCGAGCAATTGCTCGTGACCTCGGCGCAGAGCTAGGAGTTGGTGGCCACTTAATCGCCTTACGCAGGACCGAAGTTGCACCGTTTGATCTTTCGCAGTGTTTACCTTGGGAAGAGGCAGAGCTTCTTGACACTGCAACCGGAATCGGAAAGATACTTCCGATTCGACATCTAGATTTAGCCGAGCTCACCGAAGTTTCCTTCGGCAGGATGATTGAACCGAGCGTAAGTAATGGAGTGACTGCTGCGTTGAATAACGATGGCAGGTTTGTTGCGCTTCTAGAAAATCGTCTCATCGGCGGGCGTGAATGCGCAGCCCCCACGCTCGTCTCCCTGAAAGAGTGAGAGAAATTGAGCCCAGAGAATGGGAGAATAGTGAGATGAACTCGGTAGCAATCGGTATCTTTGATGGCGTCCATCGTGGACATCAGCAGATAATCGAAGAAGCAGCCAAGTTTGGACCGGTCACGGTACTGACTTTTGACCCGCATCCAACCGCTATCTACGCTCCAGAACGAACACCATCGTCGTTGATTTCACTCACCGATCGAATTGAATTGTTGAAAAAGCATGGTGCGAACGAGATCGTTGTCTTGGAATTCACCAAGGAGCTATCCGGCAAATCTCCGGCAGAGTTCATCTCGGATGTTCTGGTCAACCAACTCCATGCAACGCATGTGAGTGTGGGAGAAAATTTCACATTTGGCCATAAGGCGGTCGGCAATCCCGCCTATTTGCAGAAACACTCACCCGGCTTTGGCGTTAGTGCAGTCTCTCTTGCACAAGATCGCGGAAGTCCAATATCTTCCACTCGAATTCGAGAATTGGTGATCGATGGCGACATTGAGCGCGCAAATCAACTGCTTACCCGTCCGTTTTATCTACGTGGACCAGTCGTTCATGGAGAGAAACGGGGGAGGACCATCGGGTACCCAACGGCCAATATTGGCCTACAACCTGGAATTACTGTGCCAGCAGATGGAGTTTATGCGGGATGGTTAACGGTCGGGGTAGATAAATGGCCAGCCGCAATCTCGATCGGGACTAATCCGACCTTCCCGGGTGATCGAAACCGACAGGTCGAAGCCTATGCTCTTGATCAGAGCGGACTTGACCTCTATGACCAAGAGGCCGTCTTAGAATTCGGTTTCCGATTGAGAGATACCTTGAAATTCGAGAATTTGGACTCACTTTTACTCCAGATGAAGGAAGATTGCATTGAGGCGAAAAGGCTCACCAGTTAGCGAGAGCCACTCCAGGATTTCGCGCATCAACCACGCGCTGATAACCTACGCACACAAGCGAGAAAGTGCGCCTTCGTGAATCCCACCGAGGCCCTCGTGACAGTAAAAGGAGTGCCACATGGCCTTACAGCCAGCAGAGAAAAAAGAGATCATCGCAAAATATGGCGCTTCGGCCACTGACACAGGTAGCCCAGAGGCTCAAATTGCACTGCTCTCTCGTCGTATCGAAGAGATTACCGAACACCTTAAGAGTAATAAAAATGATCACCACAATCGTCGTGGACTTTTATTGTTGGTTGGTAAGCGCCGTCGTATTTTGCAATATCTTGCAAAGACAGATGTAACTCGTTACAGAGCGATTATCGAAAAGCTCGGTATTCGCCGCTAGTTTACGTACCTGTTCTCTCTCTTTAGTAAATCGGTCCTCGGTAGTGGTTTACGGACCAAATTCCGTGAACTTCGATCGAAGATCCATTTCTATGCGTGAGAACTGAGAAATGGAGATGACCCATGGAGGGTCCAGATGTGAAGTTCGCCGTTGCGCATATAGATAACGGCTCATATGGAAAGCGAGAAATTCGCTTTGAAACAGGTCGTCTTGCCAAGCAAGCGGCCGGTACAGCGCTCGTCTATTTAGATGATGATTCGATGTTGCTCTCTGCAACTACCGCGTCAAAGCAACCAAAAGATCAATTCGACTTTTTTCCACTTACAGTTGATGTGGAAGAGCGTATGTATGCTGCTGGAAAAATTCCTGGCTCATTCTTTCGCCGCGAAGGTCGTCCTTCAGAGGATGCAATCCTTACCTGTCGCTTAATCGATCGTCCACTTCGTCCAGCTTTCGTAAAAGGCTTGCGTAATGAAGTTCAAGTCGTTGTTACCGTCATGGCTCTCAATCCAGATCATATGTATGACGTTCTAGCGATCAATGCCTCGTCGATGTCAACCCAACTGGCTGGACTACCATTCTCTGGACCAATCGGAGCTGTCCGAGTTGCCCTCATCGGAGGTCAATGGGTCGCATTCCCAAATCACTCTGATCTGGAAAAAGCCGTATTCGACATGGTCGTCGCAGGCTCTATTGCCGGTGATGACATTGCCATCATCATGGTGGAGGCTGAAGCAACTTCACATACGATTGACTTGATCAAGGGTGGCGCGCAGGCTCCAACGGAAGAAATTGTTGGTCAGGGCCTAGAAGCGGCAAAGCCTTTTATTCGCGTTCTCTGCGATGCTCAAAACGAATTGGCAGCGCAGGCAGCAAAACCAACTGGCGAATTTCCTGTCTACCTCGATTACCAAGATGATGTCTACGAAGCAGTCGATGCCGCGGCGGGATCTCGCATTGCCGATGCTTTGACCATAGCTGGGAAGCAAGATCGCGAAACCAAGCTGGATGAAATCAACGATGCAGTCAAGATCGAATTAGCAGAGCAATTCGAGGGTCGCGAGAAAGAAGTTTCCGCTGCTCTTCGCTCTGTTACAAAGAAGTCAGTACGCCAGCGCGTACTCAGAGAGAAAATTCGTATCGATGGACGTGGCGTCCGTGACATTCGCGCAATTACCGCCGAAGTTGAAGTTATGCCTCGTGTTCATGGATCAGCGATCTTTGAACGTGGTGAAACTCAGATTTTGGGAGTAACAACGCTGAACATGCTCAAAATGGAACAACAGCTCGATACTCTCAGTCCGGAAAACCACAAGCGATACATGCACAACTACAACTTCCCACCATATTCGGTTGGCGAAACTGGTCGTGTTGGATCGCCGAAGCGCCGCGAAATCGGACATGGTGCGCTCGCTGAACGTGCTTTGGTTCCAGTGTTGCCGACTCGAGAAGAATTCCCTTATGCGATCCGTCAAGTTTCTGAAGCTTTAGGATCAAACGGTTCTACCTCTATGGGCTCAGTATGTGCGTCAACGATGTCGCTACTCAACGCAGGTGTTCCACTCAAGGCTTCTGTTGCTGGTATCGCGATGGGTCTCATCTCTGATGAGGTCGATGGCGTTACTGAATATGTAGCTTTGACGGATATCTTGGGAGCAGAAGATGCTTTCGGCGATATGGATTTCAAGGTCGCCGGTACAAAAGAGTTTGTTACAGCGCTTCAGCTCGATACTAAACTCGATGGAATTCCAGCCTCCGTACTTGCTGCCGCGCTATTGCAAGCTAAGGAAGCTCGCCTATTTATTTTGGATCTGATGAGTCAAGCAATTGACACACCAGATGAAATGAGTCTCTTGGCGCCGCGAATTATCTCCATCAAGGTTCCAGTAGATCTCATTGGTGCAATCATCGGACCAAAAGGAAAGATGATTAACCAGATTCAAGACGATACTGGCGCGGATATCACTATCGAAGACGACGGCACTATCTACATTGGAGCCCTCGAGGGATCTCAAGCGGAAGCGGCTAAAGCCATGATCGAAGCGATCGCCAATCCGGTGGTTCCAAAGGTAGGCGAACGCTACAACGGTACGATCGTGAAGCTAGCGACTTTCGGGGCCTTCATTTCATTGGTACCTGGCAAAGATGGCTTGCTCCATATTTCCCAGATCAGAAAGATGCATGGCGGAAAGCGCATCGAAAACCTAGAAGAGGTAATGAAAGTTGGAGACAAAGTAGAGGTAGAGATTAATGAGATCGATCCAAAGGGTAAATTCTCTTTGGTTCCGGTACTCGCTGATGGAACCACTCCTGGAGATGAAGCAGCTGCTTCAACCGAATCCGCTGACTCAACTGATTCAGCCGAATAAGCTGAACAAGCCGATCAAGCTGAAACTGCGCAACCAGTAATTCATGGCTCGCACAACGTTACCTAGCGGCTTAAGGATCGTTACCGAAGAGGTTTCGACCGTCCGCTCTGCAACGTTTGGTGTCTGGGTCAACGTAGGCTCTCGCGACGAAACACCACTTGTCGCGGGAGCTTCACATTTTCTGGAGCACCTGCTCTTCAAAGGAACGCCCAGCCGAAACGCGATGGAGATTTCATCTGCGATCGAATCGGTAGGCGGCGAGATGAATGCCTTCACTGGTAAGGAATACACCTGTTTCTATGCACGGGTGATTGATACGGACCTTCCTTTGGCAGTGGATGTGATCTCTGATCTCATAACATCTTCACTCGTCACTGCAGCAGATGTTGATGCCGAACGTACAGTTGTCCTAGAAGAAATTGCAATGCGCGATGATGACCCGTCGGATCTCGTTCATGACCTATTTCTTGAAACTTATTTTGGCGATACGCCATTGGGTCGGTCGATTTTAGGAAGTACAGAATCGATCAAAACTATGGATCGTGATCTAATCTTTGGCTATTACAAAGAGCGATACCAGCCTTCGGATATCGTTATTGCGGTTGCTGGCAATATCAAACATGAGAAGGTCGTTGATCTGGTTGAGAAAGCACTCGCTCGAGCTGACTTCTTGTCGACTACTGCCTCGTTGCCTAATCTGCGCGTGAATGAGCCCACCATTGCCAGTGGAACCGGAAAAGTTGGCTTAATCGAACGGAAGACCGAACAAGCCCATCTCCTGCTTGGGCTACCTGGTGTTGAGCGAAGTGATGAACGTCGATTTTCCTTAAGTGTGCTGGCTTCAGCTCTCGGCGGAGGCATGTCATCGCGGTTATTTCAAGAGATTAGAGAGAAACGAGGGTTGGCCTATTCGGTTTATTCCTATGTGCAACAGTTCTCCGGGGCGGGATCCTTCTCGTTTTATGCTGGATGCGCGCCGAATAAGGCTGTAGAGGTCATTAAAATCATTAGAGATATTTCTATGGATGTTGCCACCAATGGATTGACCGAAGAAGAGATCGCTCGCGCAAAAGGCGCCGTCTCGGGTTCGTTAGTACTCAGTCAAGAGGACACAGGTTCGAGAATGAGTCGGATAGGAAAGAGCGAGTTGGTCTACGGTGAAATTATGAGCTTTGACGAAATTCTTGCCTCGATTGCCCGTGTGACACCAGAAGAGATCAAGGCAATTGCAGCCCAATTACTACCCGCACCTTCTACGCTTGCGGTTGTGGGGCCGTTTAAAAGCACGACTGCACTAGAGAAAGCGATCTTATGACGAGTAAAGGAATTAGCGGAGAGAAGAAAATATCCGATGAGCTAATGCAAAAAGATGCATCTCTTATCAGAGTTGGTGTCTTGGGCTCAAAGGGTCGCATGGGAGAGGCGACGGTGGCGGCAATAAAAGCGGCCCCAGGAGTTGAACTCGTTGCAGAGGTGGATATTGGTGAGCCACTCGATCTTTTATTAACCCACGGTGCAGATGTAGTCGTCGATTTCACTCATCCAGATTCAGTGATGAAGAACGTGGAATTTGCTATCACTCATGGAATCCATGTAGTGGTGGGAACTTCTGGATTTGATGAAGAGAAGCTATCAACTGTCCGCGGTTGGCTATCAGAAAACCCAACTGTCGGTGCACTCATTGCGCCCAACTTTGGATTAGGCGCGGTTCTGATGATGCAATTCGCCGCACAAGCCGCAAAATATTTTGAATCGGTAGAGATCATCGAGTTGCACCACCCGAACAAGGCTGACGCGCCATCGGGGACCGCAATGCGAACGGCAGAACTCATTACCCAAGCCCGCCTTTCGGTCGAGAAGGCACCAATGCCAGATGCGACCTCTGCTTCACTCCCAGGAGCCCGGGGAGCGATGGTGGGAGATGTTCCCGTTCATTCGGTACGGTTGCGCGGCTTGGTGGCCCATCAGGAAGTAGTCCTGGGAGATCTAGGTGAGACACTCACAATTCGCCATGACTCGATTGATCGTTCCGGATTCATGCCTGGCGTGCTCTTGGCGATACGAAAGGTCGTGGAGGTTCCTGGTCTGACATTTGGGCTCGAACATTTCCTCGATCTCCAGTAAATTCATTTGTATAAGAGCTAGAGCAGTTATCCATCACAAGTTAAGAAAAGAGAGATCACGATGTCAGCAGAGATCACAATGTACGGAGCAGCCTGGTGTGGTGACTGCCGTCGCTCAAAAAGATTCCTTGACTCCCGTAACGTTGAATACGTTTATATTGATATCGAAACTGATGTCGAGGCTTCTGACAAGGTAGTTGAGATCAATGGTGGCATGCGGTCGATCCCTGTCATTATTTTTCCAGATGGTACTCATATGACAGAGCCCTCTGATATCGATCTAGAGGCAAAGCTCAAAAGCTTCGCAATTCTTTAACAACATCGTTGCAACGTTACATCGATCACTCGGGCGGAGTTTAGGGAACGCACACTGGTTTGAGAGTCTCTTCGACGTAAAACTAGATTCTGACTCGATAAAATAT